>Ga0335074_10006961_pt1 | contig 15690 bp, 13 predicted proteins | sample Lox_Sample_23_FD_206715 | JGI IMG/M metagenome (GOLD analysis project Ga0335074, IMG submission 206715) | Soil microbial communities from Loxahatchee National Wildlife Refuge, Florida, United States - Lox_Sample_2.3 | ecosystem: Environmental > Terrestrial > Soil > Wetlands | place: USA... | reverse complement strand
GACCACGATGCCCTCGCCGATTCCGTCATCGATCAGCACACCGTCTACCACTTCTATTCCGGCAATTCCTGGACGCTCCTCGATACCGAGGATTGATTTCGGTACTCGAATGTCTCGCCTAACCGGGCCTACGCATCCAACAGCAGCTTGACCTTCGCCCGCTCCGGCATCTAACAATGAGCCAGGGGCGACACCGCTGACTTGCTGACTCGCCGACTCGCTCTCAGGAGCCTCCCATGCCCGAAGCCGTCCTCGTCGCCGCTGTCCGCACCCCCGTAGGCCGCGCTCCCAAAGGCGTGCTCTCCACCACTCGTCCCGATGATCTGGCTGCAATCGCAATGACTGGAGCTCTCGATAAGGCCCCCGCCCTCGACAAGTCACAAATCGACGACGTCATTCTCGGCTGCGCGCAGCCCGAAGGCGAGCAGGGCTTCAATATCGCCCGCATGGCCGCTCTCCGCGCCGGTCTCCCCGTCGAAATCCCCGGCGCCACCGTCAATCGCCTCTGCGCCTCCGGCCTCGAAGCCATCGCCCTCGCCGATCACCGCATCCGCTCCGGAGCCGCGCAGGTCATCATCGCCGGCGGCGCCGAATCCATGAGCCTCATCCCCATGGGCGGCAACAAGCCCAGCCCCAATCCCTGGCTCGCTGAAAACTATCCCGCATCGCTGCTCACCATGGGCCTCACCGCGGAGCGCGTCGCCAAGCACTATTCCATCTCCCGCGACGACCAGGATGCCTTTGCCCTCGCGAGCCATCAAAAAGCTCTTGCCGCCCAGGCCGCCGGCCGCTTCGCCCAGGAACTCGTGCCTGTCCCAATCGCCAGCGCGACGCCCGACGCAACAAATGGCAAGCTACGCGTCGTGGAAAAGAAATTCTCCGCCGATGAGGGCCCGCGCGCCGACACTTCGGCCGCCGCTCTCGCGCAGCTCAAACCCGTTTTTCACGCACAGGGTACCGTCACCGCCGGCAACTCTTCGCAAACCTCTGACGGCGCTGCCGCCGCCATCCTCGTCGACGTATCCCATGCGCGCTCGCTCGGCATCGCGCCGCTTGCTCGTCTTGTCTCCTATGCCGTCACCGGCTGCGCGCCTGAAGAAATGGGCATCGGCCCCATCACCGCCATCCCCAAAGCCCTCAAGCAAGCCGGCCTCACACTCAGCGACATCGCTCTCATCGAACTCAATGAGGCTTTCGCTGCGCAGACTCTTGCCATCGTTCGGGCTCTCCACCTGGACCAGGAAAAAATCAATGTCAGCGGCGGAGCCATCGCCCTCGGTCACCCTCTCGGCTGCACCGGCGCCAAACTCACCGCCACCTTGCTCGCCGAAATGCGCCGCCGCAAACTCAGATATGGCATGGTGACCATGTGCGTCGGCGGCGGCATGGGCGCCGCCGGCATCTTCGAACTGCTTCATCATTAACGCGAGCCGCCGGCCGGCGCCGCTGCCACGCTCCTCCAGGTGCGCACCTGCAACACGCTCAATCTCAATTTTCCGTCTGCGCATAAGGCCATTGGCGAAGGCGTCGTGCGCGTAGCAGGTAAAGCAGGGTTCCGCTGGCGGCGATTCCTGCCGCTACTGCAAGTTCTTTCAGGGCGTGCCCGCGGTTCACGAGAATAAACGCGAATCCCGCCATGGCGGCCAGCGGCGGCAGCGGGTACAGCGGAATGCGAAACGGGCGAGGTAGATCGGGACGCTTGACGCGGAGCACAATCACGCCCACCTGCTGCAGCAGGAACTGCAGCAGAATGCGGGTGATCACCAGCATCGTGATCACCTGGGTCAGCGTAAAAAAGCAGAACAAGGCCCCGGTCAGCCCGAGTGCGACGAGCGAACGGTGCGGAATGCCGTGCCTCGGGTGTACCGCCGCAAGGAACCGGAAGTAATTGCCATCGCGCGCAGCGGCATACGGCACGCGCGAGTAACCGAGTTGCAGCGAAAAGACGCTGGAAAACGCCGTCCAGATGATCAGCGCGGCAATCGTGTATCCGGCCCACTGGCCGAATGCCGAGCCGGCGATGTCGGCTACAAGTTGTACCCGCAGAGCAGCAGATTCTGCGGCGTGCGCTGTCACGCTGCGCAGCGAGGGCAATACAGCAAGGTTCATGAGGATATAGAACGCTGAAACAAAGAGCACCGACAGTAGAATGGCGCGTGGAATGGTGCGCTCGGGCCGGCGAACTTCAGAGCCGAGGAAGGTGATGTTGTAGTAGCCCCAATAGTCATAAGTGGCGATCAGCGTGGCCTGCGCCAGGCCGCCAAGCGCCAGCGCCGCCGGCAGCGCGGGTGCTGCGGGCATGTGCCATCCGCCGCTGGCGGCGGCGTGAGCGAAGCCCGAGACAATCACTCCGGTCAGCGCGGCCATTACTCCGGCAAACAGCACCCAGGCGAGCCGCGTGATCGAGCTCAGGTTGCGGTAAAGCAGCCCCGTAACCAGCAGGCACGCCGCGGCCGCGGCCAGGTTCGCGTAGTGGATGGCCGGAAATGCCGCTATCGGCGCCGATTCGAGCCCGGGCCAGAACACTGCAAGAAACCCGGAAAGCCCGATGCAGCCCGAAGCAATCGAGAGCGGGGCGGTGAAACTCAACTGCCAAACGTAGAGAAAGCTCAGCCAGTTGCCGGCGCGGTCGGGGCCGTAAATTTCCCGCAGAAATGCGTAAGACCCTCCGGCGCGCGGGAAGGCCGCGCCCAGTTCCGCCCAAACCAGGCCGTCGGCTACGGCAATGCCCGCTCCCAGCACCCATGCCCACACCGAAAGGCGATATCCCGCTGCGGCAATCACCAGCGGCAGCGTGATGAACGGGCCCACGCCGATCATCTCAAGCATATTGAACAGCACGGCCGAGCGGAGGCCGATGCGGCGCTCGAGCGCGCGGGAGGGTGTCGCGGACGTGGTGGGCGGTTGCATCATCTGGCGGCTATGCAACAGATTACGGGATCGTGGCCCTATGGCAGTTTCAGAAATGCATCATTGACGAATTCGCATGATTTGCTTGACACTGGTCGTCTAAGCAAACGTGTGCAATGGGGGGTTTTACATGTTTGAGAAAAAGAGGGTCGCCAAGGGGAGAGTCTCGCGGGCAGGTGGCGGAAAACGGGTGGCGCGCCCGCCAATGAGGCAGCCCTCCATCAAAGACATCGCGCGGCTGGCGCGCGTCTCCCATCCCACGGTTTCGCGCGCACTGCAGAACAGCCCCCTGGTGAACCCGAAAACGGCAGCCAAAATCCGCAAAATCGCCGACGAAACCGGCTATCGCGCCAGCGCCGTGGCGCGCGGCCTGGTCACCCGGCGCACGCGCACCATCGGCCTGGTCGTCACCACTGTGGACGACCCCTTTGCCGGCGAAGTGACCTGCGGCATCGAGCAGGCGGCCAACGACCACGGTTATGCCGTGTTCCTCGCCAGCTCCAACGCCGATCCCGAGCGCGAGCGCAAAGTCGTCCAGGCCGTCGCCGAGCGGCGTGTGGACGGAATCATTGTCACCTCGTCGCGTGTCGGCGCCTTGTATCTGCCCCTCCTCGAGCAACTCAAAGTTCCTATCATGCTCGTCAACGACCAGCATCCAGGCGATTTTGTTCACTCGGTCATGATTCAGAACGTTGAGGGTGCGCGAGCCGCCGTGGATCACCTCATCGGGTTGGGCCACCGGCGCATTGCCTATGTCGGCGACCGGTTGGGGTATCAATCCAACGCCGAGCGGCTGGCCGGCTACAAAGAAGCTCTCCGCCAGGGTGGAATCGAGTTCAAAGCCGGGCTGGTCAAGGAGGGCGACGGCCGGCCCGAAGCAGCCATCGAAGCCGCAGACGAGTTGCTTCGCCTGGCCGCGCCTCCCACCGCGATCTGTTGCTATAACGACATGACGGCGCTGGGCACAATGCTCGCCATCCGCGACCGCGGCCTGCGCGTGCCTCAGGATCTATCGGTCACGGGATTCGACGACCTGTTTTTTGCCGCATATCTTGACCCTCCGCTCACCACCGTGCGGCAGCCGATGCGGCGCATGGGGCAGATGGCGATGGAGGGTCTGCTCAAGCTGATGTCGGGCGAAGAGTCGCTGGCGCAAAGCAGGGTTGCCGCGGAGCTGATTGTGCGATCGTCAACGAGCCGAGCCAGGACTCGCGGCGAGGAGAGCCGTCGTGGGTGAAACCGGAATCAGGAACCCGGCGGCTGCGGCCCTCACGCCGTTAAGCGTCTTCTGCAAAGAAACGCCGATCATTCCCGCCATCCGCAAGCCCGAGCTTGTCGATCATGCTATCGCCTCGCGCAGCCGGCTGATCTATCTGCTCACCGGCGACCCCGAAAATGTGGAGATGATGATCCGCAGGATTGTGGAGGCGGCGAAAGTTCCCATTGTGAATCTCGATCTGCTGAACGGCTTCTCGCGCGACAAGTACGCGGTGAACTATCTGAAGCGCGTAGGTGCGGGCGGCATCATTTCCACGCATCTCGATCCGCTGCGTCACGCGCTGGCCATCGGGCTTTATGGGATTCAGCGGACGTTTCTGCTCGACTCCGGCGCCATGGACACCATCTCGAACCAGTTGAAGAACTCGCCGGTGCACGCGCTCGAGATTTTGCCGGCAATGGTGGCGCCCAAGATGATCGAGCGCGTGCGCGCGATCTCGGCTGATCTGCCGGTGGTCGGCGGCGGGCTGATCCAGACCATGAAAGAAGTGGAAGACCTGCTCGCCCAGGGTTTGAGCGCCGTCTCCACCAGCCATCCGGAGATGTGGATCAAGTAGGCCAGGGCAACACTCATCAAGGGAACAACACCCGCAAGGTATCACTTCCTCGCTCTTATGCCACGCTTTCAGGCTCCCTTGCTCCCTGTTTACTCCGTATCAGGGTTCGGCAGGATGATGTCCCGCACGATGGCGTTCATCTCGGCAACGGCGGCGATGAACTGGCGCAGCGTGCGCCGCGTCGACCCAAAGGTGTCGAACTCCGCAGGCGTGAGGCCGTTCTCGCTGTAGGCGCGCTTGAAGTCAGGGAACTTGGCGAGCAGGGTTTCCACAATGCGCGGAGCGACGGGTTGGTCAATGCGCGAGATCACTTCGATGTCCGATTCGTTGTAGCGCTTTTGCCACGCGCAGGGCGGCGAGATGACCACGTCGCCGCCGATAAATTCGCTCCAGTGCATGTGATTGCGAAAGGCGGCCGAGAGCAGCCGCGCGCGGTAGCCGCGCTCGCGAAAGATCTTGTAGGCCTTCTTGAAAACCGCGACGCCGGCCCACTCGAGGTAGCCGGGATCGACGGAAAGATTCTTCTTGTCGTGCAGGACCTTGAGCCAGTCGTCCAGACGGCCGACCATGAGCGTGCAGATGGGACCCATGGTCGAAATGTCAGCGCCTTCGGCTTCGCGGCGCTTCAGTCCGCGCTCAACCGCTTCAGCGACGGCGATGGCCTGGGGGAGGGTAAAGCTGACGGTCGCGTTGATGCTGATGCCGCGATAAGTGGCCTCTTCGATAGCGGGGATGCCGGCGCGTGTGGCGGCGATTTTGACGATCATGTTGGGCGCGAGCCGGCTGAAGCGGACCGCCTGCGCCAGCATGGCTTCGCTGTTGCGGTAGTTGCGCGGGTCCGTTTGAATCGACAGCCGGCCGTTGCGCCCTTTCTCGCGCTCGAAGATGGGTTCGAGAAGTCTGGCGGCATTGGCCGAGATTTCTTCGACGATGCGCCAGGAAAGATCGTCTTCATTAAGCTCGGGGTGGGCGGCTGCCAGCTCCAGAATGCGCGGCTTCCACACCGCCATCTCTTTTTTCAGCACGGAGACGGCAATGGAGGGATTGCAGGTGGCTCCGACTGCGCCGTGTTCGATCGAGTAAGTGAGATCCTCGATGGAGGCCGAATCGTTCCACAGGCAGGTGGGCGTGGTCTGCGTCATCTTGTGCAGCGGGCTTTTGAATTGGAGAGCGGGTTGAGGGGGAGCCATGCAGCCTCCGGGTGATGCAAACGTGTGCAAAAAAACCCTAGCACCGCCGTGAGTTGGCGGTCAAGCGACCGGGCGGGGAAAGCGCGGGGATCGGGCGGAAAAGTGCGCTTCCGGGCGATTTCCAGCGCGCCGGCGCTGCGGCGCGATTCACCTCGGGAATCGGTTGCGTTTCTTCAATCCTCGGACCTGGAAAGCGCAGTTTTAAGAGACCGATTTCTCAGTTGACATTTGACGCAGGTGTGCGGCATGATATGAGATGTTGCACACGTGTGCAACCCGGCCACTTTTTCACTTGTCTGGCGCTTCCCCAAAGCCAGGAACATTGTTGACGTCTTCCTTATGGCGTCGCCAGGAGAGATCGTTCGATGAGTCAGTTGCTTATCCGCCCCGAAGCCTTCCGCAACCGGATTGATGACTTCGGATACGAATTCCTTTCATTTGAAGCGCGCAAGCTGGAACGTGGACACACGTACTATGGTGAAACCTCCAGCACCGAGCTTGCGATCGTCGTGCTGGGAGGAACCTGTTCGGTCACGAGTTCGCGTGGCGAGTGGTTTGACTTTGGCAAACGCGCCACAGTTTTTGACGGCCTGCCCTACACGCTGTATCTGCCCATCTTCACTTCTTTCGCCGTCACAACCGAGAATGGCTGCGACCTGGCTCTCTGCTATTGCAAAGCGGAAGAAGAGTACCCGGCGCGGCTGGTTACGCCGGACAAGGTGGGAATCGAGATTCGCGGCGGAGGCAATGCCACGCGGCAGATCAATTCCATATTGCCGCCCTCGTTTCTGGCCCACAGGCTGATTGTGGTCGAAGTGTTCACACCGGCCGGCAACTGGTCGAGTTATCCCCCGCACAAGCACGATGAGCACAATCCGCCGGGCGAGGTGGACCTCGAAGAGATTTACTATTACCGGATTCAGGGACCGGAGGGATTCGCGATCCAGAAGGTGTATACCGCGGATAAGCGCATCGACGAAACCATGACTGTCCGCGATGGCGAGCTGGTGCTGGTGCCGGAAGGTTATCATCCCGTGGTGGCCGCGCACGGCTACAACGTGTATTATCTGAACGCGCTGGCGGGATCTGCCCGGTCGCTGGCCTGCTCGGATGATCCCAATCACGCTTGGGTGAAGATGGAGTGGAAGGAAAAGGACCCGAGGTTGCCGATGGTTAAAAGATAGGGACCGAGGGACCAAGGCAATAAGGGAACAAGGCAACAAGGGAACAAGGGAGCGAACATGACGACGCGGCGCATGACGATGGCGCAGGCTCTGATCCGGTTCCTTAAACAGCAGCATGTGGAGCGGGACGGCCGGGAGCATGCATTCTTCACCGGCATGCTGGGAATCTTCGGGCACGGCAACGTGGCCGGGCTCGGCCAGGCGTTGCAGCAGAATCCTGATTTCCGCTACGTCCTTGTGCGCAACGAACAGGCCGCCGTGCACATGGCGGCTGGATTTGCCAAGGCCAGCAACCGTTTGCGTACGTTCGCCTGCACGTCGTCGATCGGGCCGGGCGCGACCAACATGATTACCGGCGCGGCGCTGGCAACCATCAACCGGCTGCCGGTGCTCCTGCTCCCCGGCGACATTTTTGCTCGCCGCAACGTGGCGCCCGTGCTGCAGCAGCTGGAGTCGCCGGCCACGCAGGATATCGGCGTAAACGATTGTTTCAAGCCGGTCTCGCGCTATTGGGATCGAATCTACCGGCCCGAACAGCTCATCACTGCGTTGCCCGAGGCGATGCGCGTGCTCACTTCGCCTTCCGATTGCGGCGCGGTCACGCTCGCGCTTCCCCAGGATGTGCAGACGGAAGCTTACGACTATCCCGAAGAGCTTTTCGAAAAGCGCGTCTGGCTGATCCGGCGCGCGGAGCCCGACCGCATCTCGCTCGAGCGCGCCGCAGCGGCCATCGCCGAGGCGAAGCGGCCGTTGATCGTGGCCGGCGGCGGCGTGTTGATGAGTGAAGCGTCGCCCGCGCTCGATGCATTTGTGAAGGCATTGGGAATTCCCGTTGCCGAAACGCAGGCAGGTAAAGGCGCGTTACCCTGGGATCATCCGCTGGTGGTGGGCGCTATCGGAGCGACAGGTTCGCTGGCGGCAAACCGCCTGGCTCATTCCGCCGACCTCGTCATCGGTATCGGCACGCGCTACTCCGATTTCACATCGGCGTCGATGACTGCGTTCCAGAATCCCGAGGTAAAATTTGTGAACATCAATACCGCGGAGTTCGACGCGTACAAGGTCGGCGCGATTCCCGTGGTGGCAGATGCGCGCGCGGCGCTTGAGCAACTCGCCGGCGCGCTCGCAGAACGCAAGGTGAGCACGGCATATACGGCAGAGATCGCAGACCTGAACACGAAATGGGATGCGGAAGTGGACCGGCTGTTTCACCATGGCCCACAAAATTCGGATGGGAACGGCAAGCCGGCGCAAAGCGAAGTGATTGGGGCGATGTGGCAGGCGTCGGGTCCGCGCGACGTGCTGGTTTCCGCGGCCGGCAGCCATCCCGGCGATCTGCACAAGCTTTGGCGCACGAGCACGCCCAACGGTTATCACATGGAATACGGCTATTCGTGCATGGGGTACGAAATTCCTGGCGCCATCGGCGCCAAAATGGCCGACCCCAGCCGCGAAGTGTTCGTCTTTGTGGGCGACGGCACGTACCTTATGATGCCGTCGGAGATCACAACTTCAATCCAGGAAGGCGTGAAGATCATCATTGTGCTGGTCGACAATCACGGCTTTGCCAGCATCGGCAGCCTGAGCCGCTCGCTGGGGCAGGAAGGTTTTGGAACGCGCTACCGGATGCGCGGTGTGAAGAGCTGCCAGTTGGATGGCGAGCCGGTCGAGGTGGATTTTGCCGCCAACGCGCGCAGCCTGGGCGCGCATGCCATCAAGGCGGCGAATCTAAGCGAGCTGAAGAATGCGCTCGAAGAAGCGAAGGGCATCGATCGCACCACAGTGATTGTGGTGGAGACAGACACGTCGGTTGGCGTGCCCGGCTACGAGTCCTGGTGGGACGTTGCCGTGGCCGAAGTATCGGAGATGGAAAGCGTGCGCGAGGCCAGGGTGCGCTATGAAGAGGCGCGTAAGCGCGAGCGCCAACATCTGTAAAGGAGGTCTGGATATGGAGCGGTTGCAGAACTTTATTGAAAACAAGTGGCGCGCTTCCAGCGGCATTGAAGCGTTGAACGTGGTCAATCCCGCGTCGGCCAAGGTGCTGGCCGAGGTACCGCTCTCGCCGGCGGCCGATGTGAACGCGGCGGTCGAAGTGGCGCAGCGGGCGTTTCTTGAGTGGCGGCGCACCCCGGTGGTCGACCGCATCCAGCCGCTGTTCAGGCTGAAGACGCTGCTCGAGCAGCATCGCGACGAGCTGGCGCTCTCAATTACCGACGAGTGCGGCAAGACACTGGCCGAGAGCAAGGGCGAGATTCTGCGCGCGGTGGAGAACGTGGAGACCGCCTGCGGCATGCCCATACTGATGCAGGGGACCAATTGCGAAGACATCGCTGCGGGCATCGACGAACATATGATCCGGCAGCCGCTGGGGGTGGTGGCGGCGATTGTCCCCTTCAATTTCCCCGGCATGATTGCGTTCTGGTTTTTCCCCTATGCCGTGGCGGCCGGGAACTGCTTTCTGCTGAAGCCTTCGGAGCGTGTGCCCATCACCTCGCAAAAGCTTTTCAGCCTGATCCAGCAGGCAGGCTTTCCGCCCGGCGTGATGCAACTGGTGAACGGCGGCCGCGACACGGTGAACGCGATTCTCGATCATCCGGGAATCCGCGCGGTGAGCTTTGTGGGCTCGACGCCGACGGCAAAGTACATCTATAGCCGCGCGGCAGCCAACGGGAAACGGGCGCAGTGCCAGGGTGGTGCGAAAAATCCCGTGGTAGTGATGCCCGATGCGGACATGGAGATGACCACGCGCATTCTCGCCGACTCGGCATTCGGCTGCGCCGGGCAGCGATGCCTGGCCGCCTCCGTGGCCATCACCGTAGGCGGCGCGCGGCCTTCACTCACTGAGCGGATCGAAGCTGCTGCCAAGAGCCGCAAGACCGGCTATGGCGCGCTGCCGGGCGTGGAGATGGGACCTGTGATTTCGGCAGAGAGCAAGACCCGCATCGAGGGTTTGATTGCCCGGGGCGAGCAGGCCGGCGCCCGCGTGATTGTGGACGGGCGCGGAAAGAAAGTTCCCGATTACGGCGAAGGTTATTTTGTGCTGCCCACCGTGTTGGACGATGTTCCGCCGGACTCTGAGGCCGCGCGGACAGAAATCTTCGGGCCGGTGCTGAGCCTGATGCACGCGCAGACCATCGAAGAGGCGATCGCCCTTGTGAACGGGCGCAGCTACGGCAATATGGCCTGCATCTTTACTACCGATGGCGGCAACGCGCGGCGTTTCCGCTACGAAGTGAACGCCGGCAACGTGGGCATCAACGTCGGCGTTGCCGCGCCGATGTCGACCTTTCCATTCAGCGGGTGGGGCGAGAGCTTCTTTGGCGACCTGCACGCGCAGGCGCAACACGCGGTGGAATTCTTTACGCAAACCAAGGTGGTGGTTGAACGGTGGCCGAAGGAGTGGAGCCGGAAGTTCTAAAAGCAGGGACTAAGGGAGTTGGGACTGAGGAGGCAAGAGGAACAATCATTGCGATGGCTAGCGATGGATTGTTATTTTGATTGGTGGATGCACACGTGTAAAGCACAAGAAATTGGCGGGATGCGCGCGAATGAGCGAACGGACAAAGCAAGGAGAAGACATGAAAGGGCTGCTGGTTGGCAACGCGCCTTGCTCCTGGGGCACGCTGGAACACCAGGATCAAAGCAAGGCGATTCCGTTTCACCAGATGCTCGATGAACTGGTCGAAACGGGCTACACGGGAACCGAACTGGGCGACTGGGGCTATATGCCCACCGATCCTGTGCAGTTGAGTGAAGAACTGGCGCGGCGAAACAATGTGGCAATGTTGGGAGCGTTTGTCCCTGTCGCGCTCAAAAATCCCGCCGCCCATGTTGAAGGAACGGCCAGGGCAGTCAAAACGGCAAAGCTCATTGCCGCCGTCGCAACCTCGCCGGCTCCATTCCTGGTGCTGGCCGACGACAACGGCACCGACCCTGTACGCACGAAACATGCCGGCCGCGTGACACCGGACATCGGACTCAGCAAAGACGAGTGGAAGACTTTTGCGGCTGGCGCAGACCGGATTGCGGAGGCAGTCTTCGACGAGACGGGCCTGCGGACGGTGTTTCACCACCACTGCGCAGGGTACGTGGAGACACCGCACGAGATCGCCACCCTGCTCGACATGACCAGCCCCGAGCGGCTGGGCCTGGTGTTCGACACCGGCCATTACATTCACGGAACGGGGGGAGAAGAAACCGACCTGGTGGCCGCGCTCGATCGCTTCAAGGAACGCATCTGGTACGTCCATGTGAAAGATCTGGAGCCGAACGTCGCGCGCCGCAGCCGCGAGGAAGAGTGGGATTACTTCGCGGCGATGCGGAACGGCCTGTATCCCGAGCTGGGTAAAGGTTGCGTCGATTTCCCGGCCCTGCTGCACTGGCTCGCCCTGCGCGGCTACAAGGGGTACGTGCTGGTCGAGCAGGATATTCTGCCGGGCATGGGTACACCTAAGGAGAGCGCCGCGCGAAATCGCGAATATATCCGGTCGATAGAATCAGCTTTCAACTTCTAGCTGTCAGCTTTCAGCTTGGGCCGGCGGCGAAATCGTTGGTTCTGGTTCGCGCACCAACAAGCTAAAAGCTGATGGCTAGAAGCTGAGAGCTGACAGCTAGAAGATGAAAACTGTCATTGCGAGGCAAACATGGAAGGTAAGAAACTTCGTTTTGGAATCCTGGGCGCGGGGCGGATCGGCCGCGTACATGCTGAGACGCTGGCCTTTCGCTTGCCCGAAGCGGAAATTCTGGCTATCGCAGATCTGAATCGCGAAGCTGCGCAGGCCCTTGCCGCGCGCTGCAGCATTTCCACCGTGGCTGCATCGGCGGAAGAGATTCTTGCCGATAAGCGGATTGACGCAGTGCTCATCTGCACGTCGACCGACACGCACGCCGGCCTGATTGTGCAAGCCGCGCAGGCCGGCAAGCACATCTTTTGCGAGAAGCCGGTCTCGCTGAGCCTGGAGAAAATCGACGCCTCGCTTGCCGCGGTGGAAAAGGCTGGCGTGCAATTGCAGGTGGGCTTCAACCGTCGGTTCGATTCGAACTTTATGCGCGTGCGCCAGGCCGTGGCCGGCGGCGAGATCGGCAAGCCGAGCCTGATGCACATCATCAGCCGCGATCCTGCGCCGCCGCCCATGGCCTTTGTCCGCACCTCGGGCGGAATTTTTCTCGACATGATGATTCACGACTTTGACATGGCGCGCTACCTGATGGGCGAAGAAGTCGAGGAGGTCTATGCCTCGGGCGGTGTCCTGGTGGAACCTGCCTTCGTCGCGGAAAACGATCTCGATACCGCGCTGGTGGTGCTGCACTTCAAGAGCGGCGCCATCGGCACCATCGACAACAGCCGCAAGGCGGTCTTCGGCTACGATCAGCGAGTTGAAATCCTCGGCAGCAAAGGCAAAATTGCCACTGACAATCGCTATCCCAACCAGGTTGTGGTCAGCGGCGAAAAATCCGTTTACACTGATTTGCCTCTGAATTTCTTTATGCAACGCTACACCGAAAGTTTTGCGCTGGAGCTGCAGTTGTTCGTCCAGGCTGTGCTCGGGGGCAAGCCGACGCCCGTCACCGGCGCCGACAGCCGCGTCCCGGTCGTGATGGCGCTGGCGGCCCGCAAATCGTACGATGAGCACCGGCCGGTGCGGCTCGCGGAGGTCTCTCGATGAGTCGGTCGAAGTGGGTTTGTGTGCTCACCGATGTGCATCTTTGGGTGCCCGTCGTTGTGCTCGCCCTGGGAATCGTTCTGCTGATGTCGTTGAGGTGAGCGCATGAGCGACGGTACAGCCACGCGGGCGGCAACGCGCTCCACAATTTCGCTGCACAAGCTCGGCGTGTTTTGCGGCCTGGCGGCTGCCGTATGGCTCGGCAGCGCCGAGGCGCCCACCAAGCTCGTGACTGAGGGATTCTCCCCTTTCATCATTTCCATGGGAATGGTGATGGGCGCCTTCGTCGCGCGCTGGTCCGTTCCAACGCTCCTGAAAGGCACCGGATTCATCTTCAGCGATCTGCGCGAAAAGCCTCATTTGATCGTGTGGGCGCTTCTGGCCGGCATGCTCTGGGCCGTAGGCAACACCCTCACAATCTTCGCAGTGCGCAACGTGGGCCTCGCCATCGCTTTTCCGCTCTGGAACACCAACAGCCTCGTCGGACTCGCCTGGGGTTGCTTTCTCTTCCGGGAACTGCGCGGCTCGCGGCCCAAAGATTGGGCCAAAGTCGTCGGCGGAGCGCTGGCCATTGTCTTTGGCGCCGCGGTGCTCGCCATAGCCACGGCTGAGCAGAATGCTGGCGCGCCAGGCAAGGCGGCTGTCGGCATCATTGCCGCACTTGGCGCCGGCGCCATGTTCGGCACCATGTACATCCCCTATCGCAAGGCCTACATCAGCGGAATGAATCCCCTCTCGTTCGTCACGATTTTCACGTTCGGCGAGTTGGGCACCGTCTATCTGCTCACGGCAATCAATTCTGGCAGCGTGAGCGCGCTAACGGCGGAGCTGCGCCTCGCGCGGCCCATGCTCTTCTGGCCGTTTCTCGGCGGCTTCTGCTGGGTTATTGGCGACCTCTTCCAGCAATACGCGGCCAAGTATATCGGCATCGGGCGCGGCATCCCGCTCTCCAATACCAATCAGCTTTGGGGACTCGCCTGGGGCGCCCTGGTGTTTGGCGAATTCGCCGGCTTGACGGCAGGCGGCCGGCTCTTGATTCTCGCCGGATCGACCATCATGATTTTGGGCGCGCTCTCCATCAGTCTGGCTGAGCCGCCGCCATCGGAAATGGAAAACTGGAACGCCGCCATGCTTCGCGAATGCGATCGCTACCGTCTGGACGCGGAAAGCGTCGCTGCCGTGGTTGCCGGCGATGATCCCCTGGCCGATCGCAAACATCCGCGCCGCTGGTGGGAATTGCTCATCGTTTCTGCGGCTACCGGCATCTTTGTCTGGCTCGCCGTGGGCACGCGCGCGCAGCACATCTACGTAAACATGCCGTGGATGATCGTGCTGATCGTGGGTACCATCATTCCGCTCGCTTGGTGCGGAACGCTGTTGTGGCGCCGCACGCGGTTTTCATAGCACGAGGCGCCGCGCTCGGCGAGGCGCGTCGTGCTTGCCCACGGTAGCCCGCGGCTGCCCTTGCACGATGCCCTCCTCAAAGGTAATCTTTGAGAGCAGAATAATTGGAATTAGCGATAAATCCAGCCGGTCCGGGCGCCATGCTAAGACAGACAAGTCCGTTTCGAGTTCTCCTTGGAATTGCGGGCATCTCAGGGGTAATCCTCCTTTTTCTGTCAGCCTTTCCAGCGCTCAGCGTGAGGCCGGTGCCCACCAACGATCCGCGCGCCGATTTCGGAATGATGTTCAATCTCAGGAACCGCGGGGTTGCAACAATACGCGATCTCAGCTCCACAATCTGCGTGAACAGCTCAGCGAATATGGGAAGGACGGAACGAGCGAAGGGCAGCGCCGAGAATTTCGGCAATGCCAATCAACCGCTCGGATTAAGTGACGTCGATCAGGGCGATGCCGTGGCGCTCCCGTTCCAAAGCCTCAAGCCCGGCCCTCCGGGTTCCAGGGTCGATCTCGTCTTTATCGTCCGGTTCCAGCCGGGCTGGTGGTTCTGGCACGAAGAGCGCAGATTCCGCTTCAGCGGAACGGAGGCTCGCGATCGCACCTGGATCTGGACCCCCATGCCCCTCGGCGGCCTGTGCGGATGAACCCTGCTGCGCCGCACCAGCGCCCTGGATTCAAGCGTATCCTATTGTAATCAAGCCAATTACATCCAGCTTTCAGCCTTTCATCCGGAGCGGCCATTCCGCCGCCGCAAGGCGCAAACCGCAGCGCCCGCTTTTCCCCGATCCAGCCTGCCGTCAACGCCCGCAAGCCATGAAAAACCAACGGCTTCCCTGCTGCTCAGGAGAGTGAACCTTGTCACATCGAACCGGGCCTGACCGGGCATAGAATGACGGCGGTGCGAAACAGGCGAGCTCCGTCTTGCCGGCGCCGCGATTCGGGTCCCCAAGGCTTCCCAGGTGCGGAGATGTTAACTCAAGAAGAAATCACGAAAAAAAAGACCATCGGCGACAAGATCGCTGAGCTTGCAGCAAAGCGCGCTGAGCTCGAATCGGGCGGCGGCAAAGACCGCATTGAGCGCCAGCACGCAACCGGGAAGCTCTCCGCGCGCGAACGCATCGACCGGCTGGTCGATCGTGGCAGCTTTGACGAGATCGGGCTGTTTTCCAGGCACCGCGCCACCTACTTCGGCATGGCCGAAAGGGAACTGCCCGCCGACGGGGTTGTGACGGGCAGCGCGGCCATTGACGGCCGGTTGGTTCACCTCGCCAGCCAGGACTTTACTGTCGCCGGCGGCGCCGCCGGCGAGACCCACTGCAACAAAGTGGCCGACATGATGGCCATGAGCCTGAAAACGGGCAGCCCGTTTGTCTTCATCAATGACTCGGGCGGTGCGCGCGTGCAGGAAGGCATCGACAGCCTGGCCGGTTATGCGCGCGTCTTCTACCACAACGTCATGCTCTCCGGCACAGTGCCGCAGATTTCCCTCATCTGCGGCCCCTGCGCG
>Ga0335074_10006960_pt1 | contig 15690 bp, 10 predicted proteins | sample Lox_Sample_23_FD_206715 | JGI IMG/M metagenome (GOLD analysis project Ga0335074, IMG submission 206715) | Soil microbial communities from Loxahatchee National Wildlife Refuge, Florida, United States - Lox_Sample_2.3 | ecosystem: Environmental > Terrestrial > Soil > Wetlands | place: USA... | reverse complement strand
GAAGGACCTGGCTGAACCGCTGGCCTGTCTTGGCCGGAGTTCTGCCTGTCCGGCGTTCTGAGGTAGCCGGAGACGTGCTAGCCGGCGTCACGCTGGCTGCTCTTGGCATCCCTCAGGCGCTTGGCTACGCCAAGATCGCTGGAATGCCGGTGGTGACCGGCCTGTACACGCTGATCCTCCCAATGGCCGTGTTCGCCGTTCTCGGTGCCTCACGCCATCTCGTCGTCGCTGCGGACTCCGCGACTGCGGCCATACTTTTCGCCGCCCTGATCAGCCTGGCAACTCCGGGCTCGGTGCGGTACGTGCGGCTGGCCGGCCTCGCCGCCCTGCTCGCCGGGGGGCTGCTGCTGCTGGCGCGACTTGCCCGGCTCGGGTTCCTCGCGGATTTCCTGTCCCGCACTGTCCTGCTCGGATTCCTGGCCGGCGTCGGTATTCGGGTGGCCGCTCAGCAGCTCCCTGACATGCTCGGGGTCCCCGCGACGGGCGCACGCACCCTAGGCAGGCTCGTAAGCACCGCGGCGGCGGTCCCGCATGCTCATCCGGAAACCGTCGCAGTGTCGGCCGCGGTGATCCTGGTCATGCTGCTTGGCCGTCGGATCGTCCGGCGGCTCCCCGGCGCGCTGATCGCGGTCATCGGTGCCATTATCGTGGGGCGCGCGGCAGACCTTGCCCGGCACGGTGTGGCCGTGATCGGCCCCGTCCCGCGCGGGCTGCCGCCACTAGGGCTACCTGCGCTAAGCCTGCATGACGCCGCCGCGCTGCTCGGCGCCGTAGCGTCGGTGTTCGTGGTCATCCTCGCCCAGAGCGCGGCGACCTCTCGCGTCTACGCCGCGAAGCACGGGGAGACGTTCAACCCAGAGAGCGACCTGCTCGGCCTGGGAGCCGCTAACGTCGCCGCAGCATTCTCCGGCACGTTCGTCGTCAACGGGAGCCCGACGCAGACCCAGGTCGCCGATAGCGCGGGCGCCCGCGGTCAGCTGGCTCAGCTCACCGCCAGCGCTGTAGTGGTCTTCGTCCTGCTCTTTGCCACCGGGCCGCTCGCCTACCTGCCGGTCGCCGCCCTGGCGGCGGTGGTTTTCCTCATCGGCGTCCAGCTCATCGATATCAGCGGGATGCGGCGCATCATGTCCGTCCGCCGGGACGAGTTCGTCATCGCCCTGCTGACTGCGGCCGCGGTCGTGGTCCTGGGGGTTCAGGAAGGCATCGTACTGGCCGTGGTCGCCTCTATCATCGACCACCTGCGCCACACCTATCACCCACGGAACAGCGTGCTGGTGAAATCGCCGGCCGGGCACTGGCACGCCACGCCCGTCCGGCCCGGCGCGCGGACCGAGAAGGGGCTGGTGGTCTACCGCTTCAGCAGCGACCTCTACTATGCCAACGCTGCCCGGCTGCAGGAGGATGTGACGGCCCTCACTGGCCATGGGGAACCGCTGCTGTGGTTGGTCCTGGATGGTGCGGCCATCGGCGACGTCGACTACACCGCGGCCTTGGTGCTCACCGAGGTCATCGAAGAGCTCCGCGAACGGCACATCCGTTTCGTCCTCACCAGCATAATCGGCCCGGTACGCCAGCAGCTGGACCGCTACGGCATCAGCGCCGCCATTAGCCACGACGCCTATTACGACACCCCGGGTGCAGCGCTGGAGGCATTCCACGCCGGCCGCCCGTCAACGGGCGCGGCCGATGCAACGCAATCGGGGGATGCCAGCGAGAGATGAGACAAAGACCGTGGAACTGGGCGACACCGGGAGACGAGGCCAAGGAGGATCGGATGGGCCCCACAACCCACGTACGAGCAGCGCAGGCGCGCCGGAGCGGCCCTGCGCCGGACGGCGCCGCGTTCCGCGGATGCGGCCTGGAGTCCGGCCGTGCACCGTCCCGACCCGGTAGCGCTGCTAGAGGAGAACAACCGCGCCCGGCTGCCCGATCTTGTTCCGGTCCGCTGCGGACGGATGCCTACCTCGCCGTTCGCTTTCCTACGCGGCTCCGCGGTGGATCGTGCTGTACCGCGGTCCCAAGGCGATCCTGCGCACGCGTGAGATCCACCTGCATGCCGGCGGAGGTGCTCGCAAGGGCTGACGACGTCACGGTGGCCGGACCGCCAATCGGGGACGATCGCCAGGCCTGCAGGGAAGGCTGCTAAGTTCGCCGGCCGGTCCGCCACATCGGCACTGGGTACCCGGTCCGAGTTCCGCGCCAGCGCCACGGGCGGCGCGGCGGCCGCGGCGGGGTGGTTCGGCCGGGAAGGAGGAAGCATGACCAGGACCAATCAGCCGGTGCCTCCGCCCGCGCCCCTGTCGCCGGGGACGATCCGGCGTCATGTGGTATGGAGCGCGGCCATCACCGCCCTCGGCGGGCTGCTGTTCGGCTACGACACCGGTGTCATCTCCGGAGCGCTGCTGTTCATCGGCAAGGACTTCCACGGCCTGACGTCATTCGACAAGGAACTGCTGACCAGCATCCTGCTGGTCGGTGCGATGGTTGGCGCCCTTGCCGCGGGCAGGATCGCTGACCGGGTGGGCCGCCGGCCCACGGTGATGGGAACCGCGGCGCTGTTCGTCGCCGGGGTCATGCTTGCTGCGTTCTCCCCCAGCTATGGCGTCCTGGTGGCAGCCCGGGTGGTCATCGGCGTGGCGGTCGGGTCGGCGTCGATGGTCGTGCCGCTGTATATCGGCGAGACTGCCCCGCCGCAGCTTCGCGGCGGTTTGGTCAGCTTCAATCAGCTGGCCATCACCGCCGGGATCTTGGTCTCCTACCTGGTCGACTACGGGCTGGCGTCCTCCCAGAACTGGCGGCTGATGTTCGGCCTGGCCGCGGTGCCGGCGGTCATGCTGTTCGCGGGCATGCTGTTCCAGCATGAGAGCCCGTACTGGCTGGTCACCCAGGGCCGCGCGGGTGAGGCTCGTGCAGTGCTGCGCCAGATCCGCGATAAGGGCGACATCGATGCCGAGATCGCCGAGGTGCGCGAGCTGTCCCGGCGCAAGTCCAGCGTCCGCGAGGTTTTCGATCCCGCGGTCCGGCATGTCCTGTTGGTCGGGGTGGCGCTGGCGGTCTTCCAGCAGGTCACGGGCATCAATACGGTCATCTACTATGCGCCGACCCTGCTAGCCTCCGCCGGATTGGGCAACTCCGCGGCACTACTGGCCAATGTCGTCATCGGCGTCGTCAATGTCGGCATGACGATCGTGGCGATCCGGCTGCTGGACCGAGTCGGCCGGCGGCCGCTGCTGCTGAGCGGCACCGCCGGGATGGCAGTCGGCATGCTCGTGGTGGCGGTCACCTTCCTTATCGGCGGCAGCCACCTGCACGACGGCACTGCTGTCATCGCGATCGCTGGGCTGCTGATCTACACCGGGTCGTTCGCGATCGGGCTCGGGCCGGTGTTCTGGCTGCTGATCAGCGAGATCTACCCGGTGAAGATCCGTGGCCAGGCGATGAGCGTGGCAACCATGGCCAACTGGGGCGCGAACTTCGCGGTCACCATTTCCTTCCTGACCATTCTGGGCGTCCTCGGCGACGCAGGCACATTCTTCCTGTTCGCCGGTATCACCATCATCGCGCTGGCCTACTTCGCGCGGCAGGTTCCCGAGACCAAGAGGCGCAGCCTGCAGGACATCGAACGCGACCTGGCCCTTCCTGCGGCGCGATGACCGGCCGCCACACCAACACCATCCGCTGATGCTGAAGCGCGGGCCTAGGCATCTTCTGCAGCGTGATTCGCCCCCTCCAGGCAGGTCCCGGCCGGGCTCAAGGACCCGGGTAGCCGATAAGAGCAGATGTGCCACTACTCGCCGTCCTCACGTCGCCTAGACCTCCCACTTCCCAGTGTCCACTGCGCGTACGTGACCTCGATGTTTTAGGTCATCTCTTGCAATTTACACAAAGCCCGCCATCTCTCTCGCCTGATGCTTTCAGCATAGATAAGTCAGGCCCATGGCTTGCTATAATCAAGCCATGGCAAGCGCCGCAGAACCTGCGCGACCCGGAAACGCTATCTGTGACGCACTGGCACTGTCGGCCAGAAAGAGACCATGCGGCCTCTTCTTTGATTTCGATGGCGTGCTCGCGCATATTCAGTCTGAACCCGAGTCTGTCGAGCCAGTGCCCGGAGTCGTTGAGAGGCTAGCCAGCCTAGCTCCTCTAGTCGACAGAATCGGTATCATTTCGGGTCGTCCAGTACAATTCCTAGTACGTCATTTCGGTGGAGTGCGAGCAGTGTCGCTCTTTGGTTTGTATGGCATCGAAACTGCAATTGATGGCACGATTTATACTGATCCCGAAGCGAAGAGCTGGATTCCGATGATCCGCACAGTCGAGCAGGAAGCACGGCGCGACCTGCCTGAGAGCATCTTCATTGAAGATAAGCAATTGTCTGTATCGCTACACTACAGACAGGACCCCGAGTGCCATGCCCAAGCAGAGGAATGGGCCACTGCCAAGGCGCGCCAATATGGCCTGCGTTTGCAGCAGGGTCGAATGGTGGTTGAACTTAAGCCTCCGGTATCGATCGATAAAGGGACTGTTCTTTCTCGCGAGGTCAGCGACCTTCGATGCGCTTGGTACCTGGGCGACGATATCTCTGATGCCAAGGGATTCGAAGCCCTACGCAAAAGACACGAAGAGAATTATGATTTTCTGGCCGTTTGCGTCGCGGTCAGGAATACGGAAACCGGCCAGGAACTGGAAAAGCGCGCGGACTACACCCTTGCTGGCCCCGACGAAACGGTAGAGCTGTTGGACTCTGCGATTACGATCTTTTCCATGCCTGCCCAAAGTTTATAAAGCTTTCCAAAATGAATTACAAAGGCAGGGCCGCGCCTTGCTGGCCGCCACCAGTTCTTGGCTGTTGTAGGCCAGGGTCGCGGTGAGATCAGCAGATGGGTCTTCACGCTAGCTAGCGATGCCTGGCCCGGCGGCCGCCGCTCGCGGCACTTGCCTAGCCTCAGGGCGTGTACCTGCCCGTAGAGCTTGGCCGTGTAGTCGGTCGCCCCCACCCTGATGTGACGGGCGTCGACCTCGGCCTCACGGCCGAACATCGCCTCGCGATCGTAATGACCTGGACCTGACCTGGACCTGCGCCGGCCGCACCTGGGAGGCGATGGTGACCAGATTCGTCACGCCGGTCCCGCCATGGACCTGGCGGACCATCCGCTCAAGCTCGTTGCGCTAGAAGATCTAGTGGACCTCGCCGTCCTTGGGTTCACGATCAGCAGGTGGCGAACCAGATGTTCATCAGCGTGCACACGGTGGCCTTTCCACCTGCGCCAGGTCTTCCAACAAACTAGAGCATCACCTCAGCCCTGACCCCATCAGGTCGGGGGATGTGCCCGGCTCCCGAGCGATGGGCGGCGCGGCTGCCCAGGCCCGTTCCCCCTGGACACGCCCTCTCGCCTCTGGCACACGGCATGAGGGTGGGATAAGGACGCCCAGCCTAGCTGAATGAGTGATGTGCCTGGGGAGATCGCGGCCTAGCGTTGGCACTTCGCTGCACTCGGGCGGGGCAGCTGATGAAACCCGATTGTGAGATCAGGGAAGACGTGGTTGATGAGCTGCAGTCGGGTCCCAACAAGTACCTGATCCCGAGGGGATCGAGATGGCGCTCAGGGGATGGCGCCGTCGTGGCCTCCCGCGAGCGATGAGGAGGTGCCGTGGACGGCTTCTTGCTCAGCTACGAGGGCTTCGATCCCGCTGCGGAGGGGCTTCGGGAGGCGCTGACCGCCACCGGCAACGGCTACCTGTGCACCCGGGGTGCGGCGGAGTGGGAGGTCGCCGCGGCGGAGTGGGAGGTCGCCGACGGCGTGCACTATCCGGGCACCTATGTGCACGGGGGGTACGACCGCGAGACGACGATCATGGGCGGCTTGCCCGTTCTGAATGAAGATCTTGTCAACATGCCGAACTGGCTGGTGCTGCAGCTCCGCATCGAGGGGGAGGACGCGGTCCGGCTCGCGGATGTCGAGCTCCTCGACTACCGGCACGAGTTCGACGTCCGCCACGCGACCGTCATGCGCCATGTGCGGTTCCGCGACTGGCGCGGCCGCGAGACGACGCTTGACAGCCGCCGGTTCGTTAGCATGGCCCACACCCACAACGCGGGCATCGAGTGGACGCTGGTCCCGGAGAACTGGTCGGGCCGCGTGGAGGTGATCGCCGCGCTGGACGGCATGGTGCGGAACGCCGGAGTGGCGCGGTACCAGCGGCTTGTCGGCCGACACCTGAATGCCGTTTCGCCGCGGACGCTCGGGCCTGAGGTCATCGCGCTGAAGGTGCAGACCCGGCAGTCGAATTTGTACGTCAGCGAGGCGGCCCGCACCCGGGTCTTCCGCGGCGGCGAGCAGCTCGAGGCGGACCGGGAGCTGTACCAAATGGAGGACTACATCCAGCAGCGTCTGGCCTTCGAGATGCGTCGGGGGACAGAGACCCAGGTCGAGAAGATGGTGACGTTCTACACCTCGCGGGACCCGGCGGTCAGCGACACGCTGGCGAAAGCGGCCAAGACGGCGGCCCGGTACACCGATTTCGCCGCGTCATATCAGCGCCACGCCGCGGAATGGGACGACCTGTGGCGGGTGTGCGATCTGGGAGTGTCCGGGGACGAGCGGGTGCAGCAGCTTCTCCGGCTGCACACCGCACACGTGCTCCAGGTCTGCTCACCGCACACCGCCGACCTCGATGCCGGGCTGCCGGCCCGGGGACTGCACGGCGAGGCCTATCGCGGGCATGTCTTCTGGGACGAGCTGTACGCATTCCCGTTCTTCAACTTCCGGCTTCCCGAGATCACCCGCGGGCTGCTGATGTATCGCTACCGCCGGATCGGGGAGGCGCGGGCCGCCGCCCGGGAGGCGGGACTGCGGGGCGCAATGTTCCCGTGGCAGAGCGGCAGCGAGGGGACCGAGGAGACCCAGCGGGTCCACCTCAACCCGGTCTCCGGGCGCTGGGATCCCGACCTCACCCACCTACAGCGGCACGTTAACGCCGCGATCTTCTACAACATCTGGAACTACTACCTGGTAACCCGCGACTACCGGTTCCTGCACGAGCACGGCGCGGAGATCATGCTCGAGATCGCGCGGTTCTGGGCGGCGCTCGCTCATTTCAACCCGGCGCGGGCGCGCTATGAGATCCACGGGGTGATGGGCCCGGACGAGTTCCACGAAAAGTACCCGGACGCGCCGGAAGGCGGGCTGCGCAACAACGCTTACACGAACGTCATGGTTGCGTGGCTGTGCGATACGGCCGTTAAACTGCTGGGCCAGCTGCCGGAGGGGCGGGCGGCGGCGCTGCGCGAGCGGCTGGGCATCGAGGACGACGAATTGTCGCTGTGGCAGGATATGAGCCGCCGGATGTTCGTCCCCTTCCACGGTGACGGCATCATCAGCCAGTTCGAGGGTTACGACGACCTCGAGGAGTTCGACTGGGACGGCTACCGGGTCAAGTACGGCAACATCCAGCGGCTGGACCGGATCTTGCGCGCCGAGGGCGACGACCCCAACCGCTACAAGATCAGCAAGCAGGCTGACGTGGTGATGCTCTTCTACCTGTTCTCCGGCGATGAGCTGCGCGAGATCATCGGCCGCGTCGGGTACGAGTACCGGCCGGACACCGCGGAACGCAATATCGCCTACTACGATCGCCGCACCTCACACGGCTCAACGCTGAGCTTTGTCACCTACGCAGGGGTGCTCGCCAAAATGGACCCGGAGAGCTCATGGGGGCGGTTCCTGGTGGCGCTGGGCAGCGACGTGGACGACATCCAGGGGGGCACCACCAAGGAGGGCATCCACATGGGCATCATGTGCGGGACACTCGACCTGGTGCAGCGGTTTTATGGAGGCGCCGACGTCCGCGACGGCACCCTCAGCTTCGATCCCCGGCTCCCGAGCCGGCTCGACAGCCTGTCATTCACGGTGCAGTTCCAGCGAACCCCCGTCATGGTCACGCTCACCGCCGACCGCGTGACGCTGGCCGTCAACCCTGAGGCGGCGAGCCGCCCCGTCAAGGTCTCGGTCTGCGGCGACGTCCGCGAGCTGTGCCCGGGCGATAGCCGCGAGTTCATGCTCTGCGGGGAACCGGTGGCCGCCCGGCCAGTCGGCCCATGAGCGAGAGGAGGGGGCGTGCCGCGATTCCGGGGGGCGATCTTCGATGTGGACGGCGTCCTCGTCGACTCGCCGCATGAGAAGGCTTGGCGCGAGTCGCTGCGCGAGCTGATGGAGAACGAGTGGCGCGACATCCGCGACCAGACCACATGGTCGCCTGAAGCGTTCACCTCGCAGGTGTACCGCGAACAGATGTCGGGCAAGCCGCGTATCAGCGGCGCCAGCGCCGCGCTCGAGTACTTCAAGGTGCCCGACGCCCGGAAGCGCGCCGCCGAGTACGCGGACCGCAAGCAGGAGATGGTGGTGCGCCTGATCGAGGCCGGTGACTTCCACGCCTACCCGGACGCGCTGCGCTTCGTCATTGCGGTCAAGGACGCCGGGCTGCTGATCGGGGACGCGTCGTCATCGAAGAACGCCGGGCTGTTCCTGCGCAAGATCCGGCTCGACACCTTCGCCCAGGAGCACCGGATCTCATCGCCGTCGGTGCGGCCGGGCCTGGCGCTGCTGGACTACTTCGACGCCGACGTCTCGGGCCGTGACTTCAAGCGCGGCAAGCCGGATCCCGAGATCTTCCTGACCGCGGCGCACGAGCTGGGCGTCGAGCCAGCGAACGCGATAGTGATCGAGGACGCGCCAGCGGGCGTGCAGGCGGCCAAGGCCGGCCGCATGGCGGCGATCGGGGTCGCCCGGGCCGACGACGCCGCGATGCTGGCCGACGCCGGCGCCGACATAGTGGTTCCCGATCTCGACCACGTCGACCTCGCCGCCCTTAAGGAGCATCGCCTGGCGACGCGGAACCCGTAGCAGCATCTCGCCGGGCGGTCGGCGTTAGCTGCGGGGAGGGTGGCAATACGACTCGCATGCGGACGCAGTGTCACGTGAGCCACAGTACGGTCACCCCGAGCGCTGGCGCCAGGCGACTGACGGCGTGAACCGGAAGTGACGCATCGTCGGCGGTGGCCCAGTCGCACATGCGGCGAGCTGCCAGCTGCGAACCGCTCGTTTGGGGGATGAGGATTCCCCTGGCCGGCGCCAGCATGTATGTGGGGCCGGTGTCCCGGCGCGCCGACCCGGCTACCGGCAACGTGACGCGGCTGGGTCAGGTAGCGGGGAAGACGGTGAAGATTGAGCTGCGCAATCCGAAAGGGGGGTCAAGGCTGCCTGCCCGGTTCGGGCGAACGATTGCACGCGTCCCGGGCTCGCCCGGCATCGGTGCCGGTCATCCGCTGCGGCGAGGTAAGCGCATGAAGACACTTTCGATAGACATCGGCGGCACGGGGCTGAAGGCCGCGCTGCTCGACCCGGACGGCAACATGATCGGGGACCCGGTGAAGATCGACACCCCGTACCCCTGCCCGCCGGAAAGGCTGATTACATCGCTGCTGGAGCTTGCCAGCAAGCTGGGAGCGTGCGACCGGGTAGCGGTGGGATTTCCCGGCCTGATCCGGGCCGGCGTGGTCAAGGAGGTACCAGCGCTGTCCCGTGCCACCTGGGGCGGCCCGCAGGACCCAGATCTGTGCCGGGCCTGGGCTGGATTCCCGCTTACCGCCACACTGGAGAAAGAATTCGGCCACCCGACCCGGGTGGCTAACGACGCGGACCTGCATGGCCTCGCCGCGATCCACGGCGACGGCTTTGAGTTCGTGATGACGCTGGGAACCGGCTGCGGCACCGCCGTCTTCTGGCAGGGGCAACTCCTCCCGCACATGGAGCTGTCGCACGGGCCGTTCCGGAAGGGACAGACGTTCGACGTGCACCTCGGGGACGCCGCGCGGCGAGAGATCGGCAACCACCGCTGGCGCACCCGGGTCCGGAAGGCGATCGCCGCGTTCGATGACATGCTGCTGTTCGACCACCTGTATGTGAGCGGCGGCAACGGTCGGCACCTGAAGGACGAGGATCTCGGCGAGAAGGGAAACAGGGTCCCGAACGTGGCCGGCCTGCTCGGCGGCAAACTGCTCTGGGACCAGGCGTGGAAGATGCACGAGCATGAGCCGACTCTTCCTTCTGCCGGCGCAGCCAGTACTGGTGGCCTTGCCGAATGACCTGCCTCTTCACCAGCTCAGCCGAATGAGAATTGGTCCGGATCAAGCAGTTTCAAACACCACCACGTGAAACGAGCCTCGTCGCCAGGATGCGGAGTGGCGGTCATCAGCAGCAGCCGCCCGGTGCGCCGGGCAGGACTCCGCGCGAGCGTGTAGCGGCGGGTTTTCACAGCCGCATCCTCACTGCCCGTGTAAGCCGCACTCTTATGCGCCTCGTCGATCGCTGACGATCTCGAACTGCTCGTCGAACTTCGTGAAAACGTCGTCCTAACACTGGAGCGTCAGCGGCGCCGAAGAAAAGATCAGGCACCGGTCGACGACCCGCCTATTTTCAGCTCCTTCAGGATCAGCCGGCCATGATCGTCTTACCTGCGCCAGGACCGTCAGCCAGCAGGAAGCGCCGCCGCGCCTGCGGCAGCATGTGCGATCTGGTACGGAAGCCGCGCACTCCGCTCATCGACACGGCGAACAACGGATCATGCGCGAACGAGGGCCTGATGCGATCGGCGGCCTCGGAGAACAGCATAAAGTTCGTTCCCACGCAGTCATACGTCGCATCCAGCGGAGACGATCCGCGCTGGCCACGGCCGGTGCCGCGCGGCGGCGATGTCGCCGAACGCGAGATTCCTCAGCTGGCCATGCGGTCGCAGATGTCTTCCAACCCACAGGAAGGGCTGACGAGAGCAGGGGTCCGCCTGCTGCGGCGGGCGGTGACCATTGCCGTGGGTGGCCTCCCGCGGCTGCGAACGTGGCATCTGCGCACTTCGGCTGTGCGGCGCGCCTGTCACCAGGAGTCGGCACGATCACGCGGTCACCGTGCCTACCCGACCCAGGCTCTTCGTTCCGCGACGACGGTCACGTCCTCCATCCAGTTAGTCCTGGCGCAGCCGGACGCGGTCCCAGGGGGCCCTGACCAGTGAGCGCCGGTCGGCATCGCCTCGAACTACCCGATCTGAGGATGCGCGCCGCAGTCCTTGCAGTCACGCTTACGTTGCGGGGGCAGAGCGCATGTCAGGTCGCGCATGAGCAGGAATCGGTGACTGGACTCAGCTGGGCCGTGGCGCGGCGCTGGAGCATGGCGACCTGCCCGCGATGGCAATCTGCGCGCCCACCGTCGAGCAGCCCCGTGCCAGGCCCGGGTGGCCGGAACTCTGCACAGTCATGCCGAACTCGCCGACTGGCTCAGAAATGCGGCCAAGGCTCGTGAGGCCGGGTAGGAGGGCAAGAGACTACTCATGGATGCCATGAACGGGAGGACATCTGACTCGGTGACCGATCCTTCATTCCGGGCCATGACACCATCGGGGTAGAGGATGTCGGACGACCGCCCGTCCGCGTCCAGGGAAAAGCGTGAACGGGACCATTCACCGCAGCCCGTACCCGAACAGAGCCCGTTGCCGCAGGGCAACGACAACACCTTCGTGATCCAGGAACACCATGCCCGACGCCTGCACTGGGACTTTCGGCTGGAACGAGACGGTGTGCTGGTGTCCTGGGCGCTCCCCAAGGGCCTCCCGGAGGACCCGGCAACCAACCGGCTGGCGATCCGGACCGAGGATCACCCGCTGGAGTACGCCTCGTTCGAGGGTGAGATCCCGCCGGGCCAGTACGGCGCCGGCACGGTCAGGATCTGGGACCGCGGGACCTATGAGACTCAGAAGTGGGCGGATGAGGAGATCAAGGTCGTCATCTACGGATCGCGCGTCTCAGGGCGCTACGTACTGATTCACATCCGGAACGACCAGTGGCTCGTGCACCGGACGGGCCCGCCGCTCCCTCCCTGATCAACTGGCCCCTGACCGGCGCAATGCGCTACGGCCGTCGGAACGGAGGAACCAGCCCCTGGCCGGGCGCGCTACCTCCCCAGCGTGCCGGTGCGTGTGCCATTTAATATTCTGTCGTCACGCACGTGCCTGAGGCGCTTTGGTAAGGCACCGCGCCGTCCCGCGGACCGACCGAGCCTCGGCGCCGGTTCCCTCAGGGCAGTTCCTGCGCTACGTCGGCGGGGTCCTTGTCCCGCCTCAGGCCCTGGAATCTGGGATGGCGCAGTTGCCCGTCCGCCGTCCATTCGGTGAAGGCGACCTGGGCGACGAGCCGGGGTTGCACCCAGTGCACCCCGGATCTGGGCAGGCCGCGGACGGGCTGGAAGGGCGGCTCTGATCTCTCATCGGCGGTCAGGGCTGCGTGCAGGCTGGTCAGGGTGCGCCGGTCGAAGCCGGTGCCGACCTTTCCGGCGTACCTCAGGTTGCCGTCGCTGTCGTAGTAGCCGAGCAGCAACGCGCCGAACCCGGTGCGGGATCCCCGCGGGTCGGTGTAGCCGCCGATGACGAACTCCTGCTCGTTCTCGCATTTGAACTTCAGCCAGTCCCGGCTGCGCCCCGGTCGATATGGCGAGCCGGCCCGCTTGGCGATGACCCCTTCCCAGCCCTTGGCGCAGGCCTCCTGCCAGAACGCCTCACCGTCCGTGTCCCGGTGCTCGGTGAAGCGCAGCGGGCCGCGGAATGACAGCAGCCCGCGCAGCAGCCGCTTGCGCTCGCGCAGCGGCAAGGGCCGCACGTCGCGGCTGTCGGCCCACAGCACATCGAACAGGTACAGGTACACCGGCACCTCGGCGCGCAGCTTCGGGCCGGGATCGCGGACCCCGAGCCGGCGCTGCAGCCGGGAAAAGCTGGTCTGATCCCCGTCGAAGGCCACGACCTCCCCGTCGACGATGAAATCGCTGGCCGGCTGGGCCCGCAGCGCATCGGCGATCTCGGGATAGGTGCCGGTGACCTGCAGCCGGTTACGGGTCATTAGCCGCAGCTGCCGCCCGGCCCGGAATGCGAGGCAGCGCTCACCGTCGAACTTGCGCTCGAAGATCCACGCCGGATCGGAGAACCTCTCCCTGGTGAGCGTGGCCAGCTCGGGTTCGAGCCAGGCCGGCTGCCTGGCCTGGGCCGGATCCCGCTGCTCCCGGTGATCGGTTCTGGCTGTTCGGCTCATTCCTGCGGTCGGGACCCTACGGCTGTCCAGTTTCTCCATCGTCCGGCATGAGCGGGGATGTCGAGATCGCAGCGCGGTGTGAGCGCGGGACGGTGAAGGCAAACAGCCCGGCGGTGAGCGCCAGCCCTGCTGACAGCTGCAGCGCGCGGTGCCCAGCACTGCCGCTGCCCACCCCAGCCCCCAGGCCTCAGGTGCGGATCGAATGGTCTCAGCAGGCGCGTTTGCCTACGCCTCCAGCGCATGTTCCCATGCTTAGCCGTTAACAGTCGAGCCCGCATCATCAAGACGGCTAGGTTCCAGGACGACGCTGCGGCGAACGCCGATCCGGCCGGATATGTCGCCGCCCGATGGTGGACGCGCCGCCAGCCGGTGAACGGCGGTCGCCGTCATGGAACCTGGCGCCGGACCCGATTCCCTAGCCGGCGCAGGGAGGGGCCCAGGGGCTCGGAGGGTGATGCAGCGCGGCGACCACGCGGCCTTCCGGGCAGGACCAACCAAGATGCCGTATCTTTCGCCGGCGTCCGATTCCGGTCACGAAAACGGCCCGGTCTTGACGAGCTTGCGCGCGGTCGCCTCATCGGTCGGACCCTCGCCGAACGACGGGCACCACCGGGCGACCCCGCATGCACCGCACGCAGGCCTGCGCGCGTGACAGACCCGGCGACCGTGCCAGATCAGCCGATGGGACGCTGCAGTCCACTCCTGGCGGGGCAGCAGCGCGGCGACGTCGCGCTCGATCTTGTCCGGATCGGTGTGCGCCGTCCAGCCAAACCGCCGCGCCAGCCGGGCAACATGGGTATCCACCGTGATGCCCGGCTTGCCGAACGCACCGCCCAGCACCAGGTTGGCCGTCTTGCGGCCGACACCAGGCAGGGTCACGAGCTCTTCCAGCGTGTCCGGAACCGCGCCATCGAACCGGTCGCACAACGCCTGGCCGAGGCTGATCAGAGTCTTCGCCTTAGCGCGGAAGAACCCGGTCGGCTCGATCAGCCCCTCGAGTTCGGCCTGGTCCGCGGAGGCATAATCGGCGGCGGTGCCATACCGGGCGGACAGCGCCGGCGTCACCTGGTTGACCAGCCGTTCCGTGCTCCGGGCCGACAGGATCGCCGCAACCAGCAGCTCGAGCGGCGTGGTGAAATTCAACCGCTCCAGCCTGCCGGCCGCCGGCCGGGTACCCGGCCGGAGGGTCAGCCCCCGTCCTCGGTCAGGAGCTTCGCCAGGGTGTGGGCGCTGCGGACAGCGAAGCCGCGCCAGCAGTTGTTCATCAGCACGTGCACCGGCCTTCCCCCGGCATGCAGCTCGCGGATCTTCGGCACCCATTCGGCGAGCTCAGCGGCTGTGTAGTTATAGGCATAACGCTGCTGCGGGCTGGCATCACGCTGCGCCCACGACTGGCGGTTGCGCCCGTGGAATCGGACCGCCGCGACATCGGTGGCCGCCGCTGCCACCGGCGGAAGGGTGTCCGGGAACCCCTGTGGTTCGTCAACGCACACGTAGGCAAGATGGTGGCGGGACAGCAGGTCGAGTGTGCCGCCGCGGTGCTGCTCATCCATCCAGCGGGGTTGCCGGAACTCAACCGCGACCCGCAGGTCAGGCAATTGGCTCGCGACGCGTTCCAGATATGCCGTTGATACCTGCGACGGGTAGAAGTAGCGAGGAAACTGGAACATTGCCACGCCGAGGCGCTCGGTCGTCCGCAGCGGCTTCAGAACGTCAGCGAAGCGGCGGAACGCCTCGGCCACCAAGTCCTCGGGTAGGTCCTGGACGTAGATCAGCCGCTTCTCCGCCCGGTCGGCAGGCAGCGCGGCGCGCAGGTCCGGCCACAGCGCATCAGGTGGCGTCGGGTGGTGGGTGAGGAGACGAAACGCCTTCACGTCGAACACGAACCCCGGCGGCGTGCGCTCCGCCCACAAGGCGGCCGTCCGCGCGGTTACCGGGTAGTAGAAAGCGGAGTCGACTTCGGTGATTGGGTACTGAGCGGCGTAGTAGCGCAGCCGCTCCTCGGCGCTGCTGACGGCTGACGGGTAGAAGGCCCCGCACTTGGCTTGGCCCAGCTGGGCCCATGCAGTGATGCCCACGTAGATGTCGTCGTCGGCGAGTTGGCGGATGGCGGGATCGCCGACTGCCGATCGCCCCTGATCTGCCGCCATCTGTCCACCATGCGCCTGCCGGCTAGGCAAGGCGGCGACCGCCTTCAGTGCGGCGGCACTCGAGCCGGGTGAGGTGCTGGTTGTGCCGCGGCAAGTGCCTCGACCAGCGCCGTATGCAGTCAGGGGAACGCCCCGTACGCGTCCAGCGTCTCGGCGAGCCGCCCGGGTTCTGGCGCGCCCGCCCGCCAGGAACTGCCAGTCCCAGCGAGGAGACCGAGCTGAGGTCGGGATGATGCGAGGCCGCCCAGCGTCTGGTCGGCGCCTGGCCCGGTCCGATCGCGGGCACATCGCTCAAGCACGGTCGAGCGTCAGATGTCCAGTTCATATCGCGGGGGCCTGCCTGTCGGTGGATGGGGGTGTCCCGGCGACCTCCGGTGCTGGCCGACCGGCAACCGGTGTCAGCCATCTGCGCTG
>Ga0335074_10006959_pt1 | contig 15693 bp, 12 predicted proteins | sample Lox_Sample_23_FD_206715 | JGI IMG/M metagenome (GOLD analysis project Ga0335074, IMG submission 206715) | Soil microbial communities from Loxahatchee National Wildlife Refuge, Florida, United States - Lox_Sample_2.3 | ecosystem: Environmental > Terrestrial > Soil > Wetlands | place: USA... | reverse complement strand
CCCACCCCGAGGGGAATTACGGGCTGGCGACGCTGTTCGCCCAGCTCGGACGCATCGATGAGGCCGTCGCGAGATACCGCGCCGCTCTAGCCGCAGACCCGGACTTTGCCGAGGCGAGCTACGGGCTGGGCAAGCTGCTCGCCCGTGGCGAGTCGCCCGAGGAAGCCACCGACTGCTTCCTTCGTGCGCTCGACGTCGATCCCGACTACATCGAGGCACGCGTTTCCCTGGGAACCACGCTGTCGCGCCTCGATCGCGACGACGAGGCAATGGCGGCGTTCCGAATGGTGCTTGCGGCTGAACCGGACCATCCCGAGGCGCACAACGGAATCGGCGTCCTGCTCGATCGCAAGCGGCGTCACGCCGAAGCCATCGAACATTACGCCGCGGCGCTTGTGCGGGAGCCGGATTACGCTGATGCCATCGGTGGCATGGCAAACGCGATGAAGAACATCGGCCGCCATGACGACGCCCTTGCCCTGGCGCGTCGGCTGGTTGCGCGACGGCCGGATTTAGGGCTGGCCGCCAGCCTCGTCGGTTCCATCCTGGCGGAAATGGGCTCGATGGATGAGGCTCTCGCTCAATTCCGGCGCGGCCTCGCGCTTGCCCCCGATCGGGTGGAATCCTCCTATTATATTGTGCAACTGGCGAAAATCCGGCCCGACGACGACGCACTGCATGCACTCGAAGCGGCGCTGTCGCAGCTTTCCTCACTCTCGGTGCAAGAGCAGTGGCTGGTGCATTTCGGGCTTGCCAAGGCTTACGATGACATCGGCGAGCGGGACCGTGGCTTTGCTCATCTCCTGGAAGGAAACGCGGCCAAGCGTTCCCAGACGGAATACGACGAAGCGGCCACGCTGGGTGCGATGGAGCAACTTCGTCGCGTGTTCACCGCCGAGCTGTTGGCACTACGGAAGGACTTAGGCGATCCATCGACTATCCCGGTGTTCATTATCGGCATGCCGCGCTCCGGCACCACGCTCGTGGAACAGATCCTGGCAAGCCACAGCGCGGTATTTGGAGCCGGCGAACGCACTGAATTGCCGCGACAGGTCGGCCGCCTCAACGCTGAACGGCTTGGTGCAGCGCCGTTTCCGGAAGCCGTCTGGACCATGACCGGCGACGACCTTCGCCGGCTGGGCGCGGATTATGTGGCGGGGCTGCACTCTCTTTCCCCTGACGCCACGCGCATCACCGACAAAATGCCCGGCAATTTCCTTTTCGTTGGCCTGATTCGCCTGATTCTGCCGAATGCCCGGATCATTCATGCTGTCCGTGACCCAGTGGACACCTGTCTTTCATGCTTCTCCAAGCTGTTTACGGGTGACCAGCCGTTCAGTTACGACCTTGCGGAGCTGGGCCGATACTACCGCGCATATCGGTACCTGATGGCGCACTGGCGGGCGATCTTGCCGCCGGGCGCCATGCTGGAGGTGGAATACGAAGCCCTGGTCCGGGACTTTGAACCGCACGCACGGCAGATCGTGTCGTTCTGCGGCCTGGATTGGGATCCGGCGTGCCTGGAGTTCTACAGAACATCTCGGCCAGTGCACACCGCCAGCATGGTCCAGGTGCGTCAGCCGATATACCGCAGCTCTGTCGGCCGGTGGCGTCCTGATGCCACCTTGCTTCGGCCGCTGCTGGAGGCATTGGGGAGTGGGTGAGAGGCCCACCCACCCCTCCCGCAGGGCGGCGGGTGAGGTACCGGCGACTCCGGCCAGCCTCGGCGTGCTCCAGCTCGCGGAGCCAGGAGAGGCCGGTCGGGCCTTCGGAAATCGCTGCCGCCTCGCACCCCGCCTTTGCCTGGCGCAACGCCGCGGCAATCGAGAAACTTAGTCCGAACGGCCTCCAGCAGGCTGTGCCAAGGCTGGTTCCGGTTGCGACGGCTGACGGAACGGGTAGATCAATTGCCCGCCAACCGACGCGGGTAGTTCCGTATCGATGCCGTACTCCGTCGGCCATTCCGCGGGCAAGTGATGGGTCCCGAACAGCCAATCCCAGCACGGCAGCATTGACGCAAAATTCCGGTCCCGCGGGTCCGCCAGGGTATGGTGCCAGTGATGAAACGCGGGTGTCGCCAGCAGCCATTCCAGCAGGCCGAACCGCCAGCGAATATTCGCATGAATGAAGAAGCCCCACACGGTGACCGCCAGCATCAGCAGCGTGGCCACCAACGTGCCCTGAACGCTCTGCGGGGCACCGAGGCCCAGGATGTAGATCGGGATCAGCCCGCACATCCTGATAAACACGTTATCGATCGGGTGCGCGCGCGAACTGATCAGGAAATAGACATGCCTGGGGCTGTGGTGGACGGAGTGGAAGCGCCAGAGCAGCGGGATTTCATGCGCCCACCGATGACCCCAATAGAAGCCAAGGTCGCCGACCACGAAGGCGGACACGCCGCGCAGCCACAGTGGCCACTCGGCGATCGTCGCATGGACTCGCCACGGAACGCAGTAATAGGCAACATACGCGGCGATGGTCAGTGGTATGGCCAGCAGCAGGTGAGGCACGACACCGCTGATGAAATAGAACCCAAGATCGCCGATGATTGACTTGCGGAGCAGTTTCTCCCGCCGAACCGAAAAGATCCATTCCAGCGGCAAAAAAACCATTGCGAGAATCAGCAGCCACACACACAGCCGGAGCATGCTTAACGCGTACCCCAGCAGGTGGTGAGCATGCAGGAATGCAATCACCGGTACGATCCCTCGGCTGGAAGCATCGGCCGGCCCAGCTTCGGCGCCCGGGAAAACTTACGTGTCGCCCCGGGCGCTTCAGCTTATAGTCGAATCAGCTCGAAAGCGAACGCTTTCCACGCCGGCGACGAGAAACGACGCCAAGCCCGACAAGCCCGACCCCGAGGAGAGACAGAGTTGCCGGCTCTGGCACCGCGCCCAGCCCGGGCGGAGAATTGACCCCGGCGAGGAACGCAATCGGAGGCAGGTTGACCGTGCTGCCGTTGTCGCCCCAGGCCAGGAAGCTCAGCAGGTCGGTCGTCGAATCAGCCGTCAGGTTGACCGAGACATAATTCCACCCGACTGCAGTCCCGGTGGGGATCGTCATCAAGGGCGACAACGCGATCGATGCGGTCGGATCCGAGTTGCTATAGTGGCCGAAACCACCACTGAGAGTGCGCGTGATCCCCTGGGTGCCCAACGAGACAATCCACTGGTTGGTCGTCGTGCCCCTGAAGCCGGTCTGCTGGCTGGCCCCCTGGTAGAAGCTCAGCGTATAGGTCTGCCCCGGCGTCAGACCATGAACGGTGTAGTTGAACCCGCTCTCATAGAAAGGGTTGCCGTCCGCCTCCACATAGTTCCCGGAATAGGACCCGACCGGATTGGCATATGTGGTGAGGTAAACGGGACTGGCCGCCTGAGCGTTCGGCAGGGACGTCGAATCAATGAAAATGAGGCCACTGCCGCCCGTCCAGCCCGCCGGATCGACAGAGCTAAACGACCCCTTTGGGGGATTCGCCGTCGTCTGGAAGTTGAGGTTGGTCAGGTTCGGCAACGGCGGATAGGCCTGCGCCGAGTAGGTGAAGCCCGCGAGAGCCACCGCGGATACGGTACCCAAGAGTGCGTGCCGGAACATTGGGTGCAATTTCCTTCCTGTTCGCCAGTTAACGGATCATTAATATCGCAATCGAGAACGTTAGGCAAGGGCCATTTTCATTGGACCGTATCTTTTTCGTGATACGAGGTGTTCCGTTCCCGCAAGGCGCACGAGATCCCGATTTACTACGGTAGTACCGCTGAGACGGCAGCCTGCTCGGCGCCCAGTGCCTCCAGCAGAGGCAGCAGCACCTTGCGCCCCGGCCGCTGGCGCCCGATCGAGCTGCGGTAGATCGGGCGCCGGACCTGCGCGTGGCTCATCGTCCGGATCGTGCGCTGCACCTTGTGGAATTCCAAGCACGCGTCGTCCCATTGGAGCCCGCAATGAGCGACGATACGGCGGGCCTCCCGCTCCAGGTCATCGACGACGTCCTCGTATCGGACCTCCAGCATGACGCCCGCGGGCAAAATATCCCGCCAATGCGCCATCACCTTCTCATAGGCGCGATAATAGCGGCCCAGGTCGCTCAAATTGTAGGAGTACGGCTGGCCAGGACCGGAAAATAGCACCGAGAACAAGGAAAGACAGGTATCAACCGGGTCACGCCGCGTATGGATGATGCGCGCGTTGGGCAACGCAGCATGAATAAGTCCAACGTGCTGGAAGTTCGCCGGCAGCTTGTCCGTTGTCCGCGCCGCGATCTTCGGGACGCCCGCCCGGATGGCATCGAGATACAGGCGGCCGAGCTTGCGCAACTGCGAATCCGACCATTGCGCAGCGCGCTGCGCGAGTGCCGGCGGCACAGTCGGCGCTCCGCAGATTTCCGCGAGTGACTCGTTGAAGGTCAGACGCTCGCCGAATGCTCGTACTTTCGGATGTCCGGCCAGGATCTGCTCGACCAGGCTGGTGCCGGAGCGGGGCATCCCGACGATGAACACCGGCAGCGGCGACGGATCGCCGGCCCCCTCGTGTCGCTTCATCCACCCGGCGTTGAGCGCGCGGCACACCTCATCGAGCTCGCGCAGCGCGGACGTCTCATCATATCCGATCAACCGTCGCTGCAGGGCCCCGCCTTCGATCTGACACCGAAAAGAGCGCTCGATGTCCCGTAGATCGGCGTAAGCCTTGGCCAGTGCAAACTTCAAATCCACCTGCTCGGCGGCCGACAGGTTCCCGGAATTTCGCGCCAGCGCCTCCAGCGTGGCGAGCCGAGGATCCTCGGCGCTCCACTGCTTGATATGGCCCCAGAAATAGTAGAGGCGCGCCCAGTCCGGCGCGAGTTCGATCGCCCGCGCCAGCGCCGCGACCGCTTCGTCGTAACGCCCGAGATCGGCCAACCCCAGCCCCAGGGTGGCATGGGCTTCGGCCAGTTCAGGATTCAATGCGATTGCCCGCCGCAACCGCTCTTCCGCTTCCTTCGGGCGGTCAAGGAGCTGGAACGCCCTGGCCAGCCGGGTGTGGACCACCGCGGAGTTCGGGTTCTGATTGAGTGCCCGACGAAGGAATGTGGTCGCCTCCTCCATTCGTTCCTGGTCCAACAGCACAAAACCCAGGTTCGACAGCGAGGGGAAATGATGAGGATACTGTTTCAGGATGGCGCGGTAGATCTTCTCCGCCGCCGGCAGATTTCCTTCTGCCTGCAACGCGATCGCCCGTTTGAAAGCTTCGCCCGGGGTCACGCCGACCTGCCGAGTGCCAATCCCGACGTTCATGCCTGCAAGGACCTTTCCTTCTCCAATACGATTTACACTTCCGGCAGACTGGGACAAAGCGAAACACGTCCCGCCTCGCCTGCTCCGCTGGAAAGGCCTGCGCCCGACCTGATCCAGGGTCGCCGCGCGGAGCGGGGGCGTGTGAGGAAGCCCGATTGCCGCGCCCGGTTCCATCCTCTGACCGATGACATTGATTATCACAGGCCGCCCGGCCTGCCCTGAACAGCGACCGGGCCTTGACGAGCGGTCGTCGCCGCCCCAATGTGAATGTGTCTTACATTCACATGAGGGCCACATGGTCAGCACTGGGAATCAACAGGCGTACGGCAATCCGGCCTGGGCCGGGCCGGCAGGCATCCCGCCATGGGGCGGGGAGGCGTTCTGGCACCAGCTCGTCAACTCCCGGGCTTTCTGGATCGGCTTGACGATCCTGGGCTTCATCGCCTGGTGGCCGATCGGCCTGGCACTGCTGTTCTTTATGTTGGGGAGCGGACGCATGGGATGCGGAATGCATCGCCGCCACGGCGGCGGACGCGGCGGCTGGCAGCGTTGGGGTGGCCCTTGGGCCGGCTGCCAACGGGATGAGGCTCCGGAACAGGCACCGACCAGCGGCAATCGGGCGTTCGACGAGTATCGCGCCGAGACCTTGCGCCGGCTGGAAGAAGAACAGCGCGAGTTTGCCGCGTTCCTGGACCGGCTGCGCTTCGCCAAGGACAAGGCGGAGTTCGACGAATTCATGGCCTCCAGGCGCCAGCCGCCTGCTTCGCCGGAGCCGCCGGCGGCGGCCTGAGGACCTGCTCGGAGTCAATTGCGCCGGAGCGCGGGCCTAGCTCGCCTCCGGTGCAGTTCCGAGGACCGTGGCCGGCAACGGGTCCAGGCTGCGGTGTCGCGCGAGCGGCGTGGGTGCATCGGATGGAGGAACCATCCCGACCCGATCATGCCACCAGGTCGGCAAGCCGACCCGCGCTGTGCCAAGCAGGTCGTAGGCCGATCCGGCAACAAACAAGCACTGCTCCGCCGCCACGCCGATCTCTTGCAGGGCCATTTCGTACGGCTGCGGCTCAGGCTTGTAGAAGCCGGCGCGCTCGGCGGTGACGATCACACCGAATGCGACGGAGAGGCGACGGGCAGCGCGCCGCCCAAGCCTCTCGGAGCAGTTGGTCACCACCCCGAGCAGGACCCCCGAATGATCGAGCCTGGTGAGAACACCATCCGCCTCGGGCCATGGCCGAAGCGTGTCATAGTGGGCAGCGAGTTCGGTCGCGAGGCGGCGAGGCAGGCCGCTTGCCTCAGCCGCCTCCGCGACCAGGTCTTCGTATGGGCGATAGCGGCCGGTCTTATAGGTGATGCGGAGGTACTCCGCCCGCCACGCACGGCCAGCGTCAGGGTTTCCGGCTACCTCGTTCCACAGCGACCAACTGTCGAGCAACCCGGTCAGAAGATCGAACAGGACGGCCTGGTAATGTCGCATCATGCCTTTTGTTTCACGCTTCGTGCTTGGTCGCCTTACGAAGCGCCATTGCACGCCTCTTGGCAAAATGCCTCCGCGTCATCGTCCGAAACCGGGCGTCGTGCACCGCTGGGTCGGTAGCAAGGGGGAGCCGCAGTGCCCGTCGTTGGTCCGCGGCCATCGCCGGGAGTCCTGGCTTGCTGTCGCGCGCGACGTAATTCACCCGCGTGACAGAGGCAAGCGTTGGCACCTCCGGTAACCGACGCGACCCGCCCATGCGCTTGCGGCAACGCAGCGCGGTGACCGCCAGCCTCTCCGCCGTCCTGCGCTTGCACTATCTACGGCTCTGCGGGACCTATTCGGCCCGGCCGGTCGGCCGGCCTATCAGCAGACGGATGGAAAGGGCAGACGATGGCTGGCGTCGATATCCTCGCCTCGGCCTTCAGCGGCGCGAACGCCACCTTCCTGGGCGAGCTGTACGCCCGCTGGGCGACCGACCCCGGCACGGTCGATCCGAGCTTCGCCGAGCTCTTCTCAACCCTCAACGAAGAATCCCGCGCCGTGCTGGAGGAAGCCACTGGCGCGTCCTGGGCGCCCCGCCCCCCGGCTTTCGGCAACGGCGCGCCAGCGCTGGCAACCCCAGCTCCCGGCGCCGAGCAGATACGCGCCGCCATCATCCCTTCGCTGCGTGCGCTGATGCTGATCCGCAGCTACCGGGTGCGCGGCCACCTGGAGGCGCAACTAGACCCGCTTGGCCTGCAGACCCCGAAGCCGCACGCCGAGCTTGACCCCGCCACCTATGGCTTCACCGCTGCGGACTGGGATCGCCCGATCTTCATCGACAACGTGCTCGGCCGCGAGACCGCCACCCTGCGCGAGATCGTCTCCATCCTGCGTGAAACTTATTGTGGCCACGTCGCCGTCGAGTTCATGCATATCCAGGACCCGGAGCAGAAAGCCTGGATCCAGCGGAAGGTCGAAGGCGCCCCCTGGAAGCACCAGTTCGACGCCGCCGCCAAGCGCACGATCCTGCAGCAGCTTACGGAAGCCGAAGGCTTCGAAGCGTTCTGCCAGCGCCGCTATGTCACTACCAAGCGCTTCGGCCTGGAAGGCGGCGAAATCACAATCCCGGCGATGCAAGCGATCATCGAGGTCGCCGCTGCCGCCGGGGTGACCGAGATCGCCATCGGCATGCCGCATCGCGGCCGGCTCAACACGCTGGTCAACATCGTGCGCAAGCCGTTGACCGCGCTGTTCAGCGAATTTGGCGGCGAGAGCTTCAAGCCGGACGACGTGCAGGGATCCGGCGATGTGAAATACCATCTGGGCACCTCCACGGATGTCGAGATCGGCGGCCACACCGTGCATCTGTCGCTGCAGCCGAACCCGTCGCATCTGGAAGCAGTCGATCCGGTGGTGGTTGGCAAGGTGCGCGCCCGCCAGGACCAGGCCGGCGACACAAGGGAGCGCCGCTCGGTGATGGCGATCCTGATGCACGGCGACGCCGCCTTCGCCGGCCAGGGGCTGGTGTACGAGACGCTGGCGATGAGCCAGCTTATCGGCTACCGCACCGGCGGGACGGTGCACGTGATCGTGAACAACCAGATCGGCTTCACCACCGTTCCGGCGCACGCCTATTCGGGCCTTTATTGCACCGACGTCGCCAAGTCGATCCAGGCGCCGATCCTGCACGTCAACGGTGACGATCCCGAGGCCGTTGTGTTCTGCGCCCGCATGGCCGCCGAGTTCCGCATGCGCTTCGGCTGCGACATCGTGCTCGACATCGTCTGCTACCGCCGGCACGGCCACAACGAGACTGACGAGCCGGCGTTCACCCAGCCAATCATGTATCGCGCGATCGGCGCCCGGAAAACGATCCGCACTCTCTACGCCGAAGAGCTTGTGATCGAGGGCGTACTGTCCGCCGAAGAGTCGAAGGCTCAGTGGGACGAGTACGCCGCGAAGCTGGATGCGGCGAACAAGGCCGCGCAGTCGTACAAGCCGAACAAGGCCGACTGGCTGGAAGGCCACTGGTCCGGCCTTTCGGCCGAGGAAGGCGAGGCCGAACACACCGAAGAAGCCACCGGCGTCGATACCGGCGTGCTCAAGCAGATCGGCCAGGCGCTTGGCCATGTGCCGGACAACTTCAACGTGAACCCGAAGATTGCCCGCCAGCTCGAAGCCAAGCTCCATATGATCGACAGCGGCGAAGGGATCGACTGGGCCACCGGCGAGGCGCTCGCCTTCGGCTCGCTGCTGTTGGAAGGGCACCGGGTGCGGCTGTCCGGCGAAGACAGCCAGCGCGGCACTTTCAGCCAGCGGCATGCGGTGCTGGTCGATCAAACGAACCAGAACGAGTATGTGCCGCTGAACAATATCGCGCCTGACCAAGCCAAGTTGGAGATTTACAACTCACTGTTGTCGGAGGCCGGCGTGCTCGGCTTCGAATACGGCTACACGCTGGCCGACCCGCGCACGCTCGTGCTGTGGGAGGCGCAGTTCGGCGACTTCGCCAACGGCGCGCAAGTGATCATCGACCAATTCCTGGCCAGCGGCGAGACCAAGTGGCTGCGCATGTCCGGTCTGACTCTGCTGCTGCCGCACGGCTATGAAGGGCAGGGGCCGGAGCATTCGTCCGGGCGGATCGAGCGCTACTTGCAGCTCTGCGCCGAGCACAACATGCAGGTCTGCAACCTGACCACGCCAGCCAACTATTTCCACGCTCTGCGCCGTCAGCTCCGGCGTAACTTCCGCAAGCCTCTGGTGGTGTTCACGCCGAAGTCGCTGCTGCGCCACAAGCTGGCAGTCTCCCCATTGCACGAGATGGCGACCGGCAGCGCATTCCAGTTCGTGATCCCGGAGATCGACCTGATTGCGCCGGCCGGTGATGTGCGCCGCGTCGTGCTGTGCAGCGGCAAGATCTATTACGACCTGCTGGCGGAACGGCGCGAGCGGGGGATCAACGACGTGGCGCTGCTGCGGCTCGAGCAGCTCTATCCGTTCCCGGAAAAGACCCTGAGCAGGCTGCTCTCGCCGTATCGCAATGCCGAGCTGGTCTGGTGCCAGGAAGAGCCGGAGAACATGGGCGCCTGGAACTTCGTCGATCGGCGGATCGAGAGCGTTTTGAACCGGTTGGACGGGATTGCGAAACGGCCGCATTATGCCGGGCGGGCGGCGGCTGCCAGCCCGGCCACCGGATTGTCGCGCACCCATGTTGCCGAGCAGACGGCGCTGGTCGCCGATGCGCTAGGGTCTCGCTGACCAAGGGAGGAGCGTCGTGGCAACCGAAATCAAGGTCCCGGCGCTCGGGGAGAGCGTCACTTCTGCCACTGTGGCGCGCTGGCTCAAGCAGGCCGGCGATCAGGTTTCCGCCGACGAGCCACTGGTTGAGCTTGAAACCGATAAGGTTACGGTCGAGGTAAACGCCCCGGAAGCCGGCGTGCTGACCGCCATCGCGGCCGAGCAAGGCAGCGAGGTGGAAGTGGGCGCGCTGCTCGGCACATTGGACGCATCCCCCATCTCTCCCGCACTGCGGGAGAGGTCGCCGCGCGATAGCACGGCGGGTGAGGGTGCTGCCGCATCGGCCCCTGCCGCCCCGCCACGCCCTGCGGAAGTGCCTGAAGCGCGCGCCGCCGCCAATCCGCCGCCGGGGATAAACCCACCGCCGCGCCCCACAGGGCCAGTTGCGCGGCCCGCGACGCCGCCTGCCGACGTTGCGGTGCACGCGCCAATGCCTGCGGCAGCGAAGATCATGGAGGAGCACCACCTCTCGGCTGCGGATCTCGGGCCCGGAACCGGCAAAGACGAGCGCATCACCAAGGGCGACGTGCTGGCCTTCTTGAATCGTCCGGCGCCACGTCCGCCGACACCCGCCGCGAAACCGCCACGCGAGACCGATGCGCGCGAGCAGCGCGTGCGCATGACGCGGCTGCGCCGCACCATCGCGGTGCGACTCAAGGAGGCGCAGAACACCGCCGCCATGCTCACTACCTTTAACGAGGTGGACATGTCGGCGGTGATGGCGCTGCGATCCGAATACCGCGACGCGTTCGAGAAGAAGCACGCCGGCGTTCGGCTCGGCTTCATGAGCTTCTTCGTCAAGGCCTGTGTGGTCGCGCTGAAGGAGTTCCCGGCTGTCAACGCCGAGATCGACGGCGACGACCTTGTGTATCGGAACTTCGTGCATATGGGCATCGCGGTGGGTGGTCCGGCCGGGCTTGTCGTGCCGGTGATCCGCGACGTCGATCGTATGGGGTTCGCCGAGATCGAGCGTGCGATTACTGATTTTGGCCGCCGCGCGCGCGACGGCGCGCTGAAGCTGGAAGAGCTCGCCGGGGGGACATTCAGCATCACCAATGGCGGCGTGTACGGCTCGCTGATGTCCACGCCGATCCTCAACCCGCCGCAATCGGGCATCCTGGGGATGCACAAAATCCAGGAGCGGCCGATGGCGATCGGCGGCAAGGTCGAGATCCGGCCGATGATGTATCTGGCGCTGACATACGACCATCGTGTTGTCGATGGCCGTGAGGCGGTGTCGTTCCTGGTGCGCGTGAAAGAGGGCGTCGAGGACCCGCGCCGGTTGCTGCTGGACCTCTGATAGGAAGCGTTGTCAATGATCCTGGATCATATCGGTCTCGCCGTGCGCGACTTCGCCAAGAGCAGGGCGTTTTATCTTGCCGCGCTGGCCCCGCTCGGCATCCGCATCGTGAAGGAAGGCGACGGCTTTGCCGGGTTCAACCGCGAAGGGAAGGGCGGGTTATGGATCAGCGGCGGCGGCCAACCCGCGGCTCCGATCCACGTCGCTTTCGCCGCCAAGGACCGGGCGGAGGTGCGCGCGTTCTACGCCGCCGCGCTCGCCGCCGGCGGACGCGACAACGGCGCGCCGGGCCTGCGCGGGCAATATCATGCGGACTATTATGGCGCCTTCGTCCTTGACCCGGACGGCCACAATATCGAAGCCGTCTGCCATGCGCCGGAGAGGGCGGGAGGCTAACCGAATTGTGACGAATGCCCCAGCAAGCTAGTGTCAGGACCGATCTTGAGGGCACGCGATGGACCAAGCAGCAGAGAATCCGGCGCTCGAGGCTCGAGTCGGGTGGCTTGAACAGGACTTGCATGAGATGAAGCTGACGCTAGGTCGGCTCGAACGCCTTATCGTGAGCATTCACGCGCAGATATCGCACCTCGCGACGAAAGCGGAAGCGGAGAGGGCGCGTGGTGACCTCGAAACGAAAATCGAACAACTGCGCGGAGAGCTCCGAGTTGGTCTGGCCAAGTTGGGCGGCACGCACCTGGGCCTCGTCGTGGCTGGCATCATCGCCGGCGCCGCTTATCTCCCCATCCTCGCGCGCGCATTCCACGCCGGCTCATGAGCGACAGCTTCGACCTCATCATCATCGGCGCCGGTCCCGGCGGCTATGTCTGCGCGCTGCGTGCCGCGCAGCTTGGCATGAAAGTGGCGTGCGTCGAGAAGCGCGCCACTTTGGGTGGCACCTGCCTCAATATCGGCTGCATCCCGTCGAAGGCGTTGTTGCAATCGTCCGAAAACTACACCGCCGTCACCCACGACTTCGCCGCGCACGGCATCGAGGCAGGCTCGGTGAAGCTCGACCTCGCCCGCATGATGGCGCGCAAGAACGAGGTCGTCACCGCCAATGTCAAAGGCGTCGAGTTCCTGTTTCGTAAGAACAAGATCACCTGGCTGAAAGGCGAGGCGCATATCGTCGCGCCCGACCGGGTGCGGGTGAACGACGAAACGCATGAGACCAGGCACATCGTCATCGCCACCGGCAGCGAGAGCATGCCGCTGCCTGGCGTCGATGTGGACGAGCAGCGGATCGTCACCTCCACCGGCGGGCTGGAGCTGGATGCCGTGCCGAAGCGGCTGACCGTGATCGGCGCCGGTTATATCGGGCTGGAGCTTGGCAGCGTGTGGCGGCGCCTCGGCGCCGAGGTCACGGTGATCGAGTTCCTCGACCGTATTGTCCCCGGCATGGACACCGAGGTGGCGAAGTCGTTCGAGCGGATCCTGACGAGACAAGGACTGAAGTTCCGCCTGGGCAGAAAAGTGACCGGAGCACGACAGGGCAACGACGGCGTCACGCTTTCGGTCGAGCCGCGCGATGGCGGAGCAGCGGAGGAAGTGAAAGCCGACGTGGTGCTGGTTGCCGTCGGCCGCCGCGCTTTCACCGAGGGGCTTGGCCTGGACGTGGTCGGCGTGGAGCGTGACGAGCGGGGCCGGGTGAAGACCGACCCGCACTATGCGACCAATGTTCCCGGCATTTACGCGATCGGCGACGTCATCGCCGGCCCGATGCTGGCGCACAAGGCAGAGGATGAAGGAGTGGCGATTGCCGAACTTCTGGCCGGGCAGGCCGGCCATGTGAATTATCAGGTGATCCCCGGCGTGGTTTACACGTGGCCCGAGGTCGCCGCGGTCGGCCAGACCGAGGATGAGCTGAAGGCCGCCGGCGTCGCGATCAATATCGGGAAGTTCCCGTTCACCGCGAACGGCCGCGCGCGGGCGATGGGCGACACCGACGGCTTCGTCAAGGTCATTGCCGATAAAACCACCGATCGTATCCTCGGCGCCCATATCATCGGCCCGGATGCCGGCACGTTGATCGCGGAACTCGCCGCCGCGATGGAGTTCGGGGCATCAGCCGAGGACGTGGGGCGCATCTGCCACGCACATCCGACGCTGAGCGAAGCGGTCAAGGAGGCCGCCCTGGCCGCCGACGGGCGGGCGCTGCATATCTGACCCATGAAGCCGATTGCACTGACGATGGGTGACCCCGCCGGCATTGGCGGCGAACTGACCTTGCAGGCGTGGATCTCGCTGCGTGGTCGTGGACCGTGCTTCGTGGCACTCGATGATCCTGGGCGCCTGGCTGCGCTCGCCGCTCACCTGCGGCTTGAAGCGCCTGTACGGGAAGTGCAGCAACCGGACCAGGCGACGTCGGTCTTTCCCGACGCCCTGCCGGTCCTGCCGGTTCGTCTGGCCAACGCGCCGTGTCCCGGCACACCGGACGCCGCCAACGCGCCGGCCGTGATCGGCTCGATCGAGCACGCCACTTTACTCGCCGCACGGGGCGAGGTTGCCGCCGTCGTCACCAACCCAATCAACAAGGCGGCGCTTTATCACGCGGGCTTCTCCTATCCTGGCCATACTGAATTCCTCGCCGCGCTGACCGGCGCGACCGGGAAGCAGGTTATGATGCTGGCCAGCCCAAAGCTGCGCGTCGTGCCGGTTACGGTGCATGCCAGCCTCCGCAACTCGCTGGCGATGCTGAGCACCGAACTGATCCTGTCCACGGCCCGAACGGTGGCCGCCGCGCTGCGGGCGGATTTCGGTACCGCGCGTCCTCGGCTGGCGATGGCCGGACTCAATCCTCATGCCGGCGAGCAGGGAGCGCTCGGCGATGAAGAGACCACGATCATCGCGCCGGCAATTGCCGCTTTGCGCGCCGAAGGCGAGGACGTCTCCGGCCCGTGGCCGCCTGACACGATGTTCACGGCAATTGCCCGGCACCGCTACGACGCGGCGATCTGCATGTATCACGACCAGGGACTCATTCCGTTGAAAACGTTGGATATGGATCACGGGGTGAACGTGACACTCGGCCTGCCGATCGTGCGCACCTCGCCCGATCACGGCACCGCCTTCGACATCGCCGGTACCGGGCGCGCCAATCCGTCGAGCCTGATCGCGGCCCTTGAACTGGCCGCCGAGATCGCTGCCCGACGGAGATGACCGACACGCCGCGTGTACATCGCGGACGTCGGGCCCACGCATTGGGCGTCGCCGCGGAAGCAGCAGCCTCGGCTGCTCTGGAGCGCGACGGCTGGAGCGTTCGCGCCCGACGCTTGCGCACCGAGGCTGGCGAGGTGGACCTGATCGCTGAGCAGGACGGGCTGCTCGCGATTATCGAAGTGAAAGCGCGCCCCACGCTGGCGGGCGCGGCCCTTGCGCTGACCGAACGGCAACGCCGCCGTCTGCTTGCGGCAGCGGAGATTGTGCTGGCAGGACATCCCGAATGGGGCGCCAGGGGCGTGCGGTTCGACATGCTGTTGGTCGATGCCGCCGGGGCGGTCCGCCGCATCGCCGATGCATTTCGTCTTGAATAATAGGTCGCCATAGAGTCACCTCCTCCGTTGTGCGGGAGAGGTCACCACGCACAGCGTGGCGCGTGAGGGGTGCGCTTGGCTGGCGGGTGAGCCTGCCATCCAATCTCACAAACCTGTGATTGCGTGATTCCGGCCCGGCTGCGTAGCTTCCCCCCACATTCAGGCAAGCGGTATGGCGGGGAGCGCATGGACCAACACACCGACATGGACAGGCTTGCGATCAACACGATCCGCATGCTGGCGATCGACGCCGTCCAGAAGGCGAAATCCGGCCATCCCGGCACCCCGCTGGATGCCGCGCCCACGGCCTATGCGCTGTGGCAGAACGTACTGCGTTACGATCCCGCGGATCCTTTATGGATCAACCGTGACCGTTTCGTGTTGTCGGCCGGGCACGCCTCGATGCTGCTCTACAGCCTGATTCACTTGACCGGGATCAAGGCTGTTCACCCAGCGTATGAGCAACTGGGCCGCGACGCAGTGACTTTGCAGGATATCGAGACGTTCAGGCAGTCCGGCAGCCGCTGTCCTGGGCATCCGGAATTTGGCTGGACCTCGGGGGTGGAGACCACGACCGGCCCACTGGGCCAGGGCGTGGCGACCAGCGTCGGGATGGCCGCGGCGGGACGCTGGCTCGCCGCCACCTATAATCGGCCGGGCTTCGAGCTGTTCGATTTCAATGTCTATGCGCTATGCGGCGACGGCGATATGATGGAGGGCGTCTCCAGCGAGGCCGCGTCGCTCGCCGCACATCTGCGGCTGAGCAATCTGTGTTGGATCTATGACAGCAACCGCGTGACGATCGAGGGCCACACCGACATCGCCTTCACCGAGGATGTTGCCGCG
>Ga0335074_10006958_pt1 | contig 15693 bp, 13 predicted proteins | sample Lox_Sample_23_FD_206715 | JGI IMG/M metagenome (GOLD analysis project Ga0335074, IMG submission 206715) | Soil microbial communities from Loxahatchee National Wildlife Refuge, Florida, United States - Lox_Sample_2.3 | ecosystem: Environmental > Terrestrial > Soil > Wetlands | place: USA... | reverse complement strand
AATCCATCACGGCTCCCGTCAACCGCGTGGCTCGCTACTGGCGCGTAGCTAACGGCCACGTTCGCCTGAACACCTCGGCACTGTCCAACGATTCGGCCAGGGCCGAATCTATGGCACTGCTATCGTCGGGCCACCGGACGCAGGGTGGCGGTAAATGATCGAGTTGCGGCTGACCGCGGAGGACGTGGCGCAACTGCGCTTCGGCATCTCGCCGCTATCGGAAGCCCTCACATCTCTGGCAGTCCTGCACTGGCCGGGAGTACATCCGCAGTACCGCAGGTGGGTCACGGCGACTGAGGCGCGCATCCGTCATCTGGACCGCGAGTTGCTACTGGTGCTGGCACCGCCGGGGGCCGCGCGCGCAAGCCTGCCGTTAGGCGACGCGGATACCAAGACGACCATCGGGCACCAGTTGCAGGCTGTGGCCGACTGCCCGCCAGAACTGATAAGCGCCGAGCTCGAGCTGATCTGGCGTGGCCGGCTCATGCCCGCCGCGGGACGGCGAGTCATTGCCGAAGGCCCGGCTGGTGCGCGCCGGATCGCCGACTTGCTGGCCAGCTACTGGGATCTCGCGCTGGCACCCTACTGGCCAGCGATCCGCGGGGTGATCGAGGCCGAGATCGCCCGCGGCGCGCGCCGCGTGGCGGAGGGCGGGATCCGCGCGCTGCTGACTGACCTGCATTTCTGTTACGAGCCAACCGACGACGGCGTTCGTGTCGTAAGCCCGGACGCCAACTGGCGGGTCGACGCGACGGGTCGCGGCACGCTGCTCGTGCCGTCGGTATTCACCTGGCCGCAGGGCACGGTTGACACCGGGTTGAACGGACCGCCGAGCCTGATATACGGCCCGCGGCACATCGGCAACCTGTGGGACACCGTGGGGATCGGAGGAAATGGCGAGCCGCTCAAGGACCTGCTCGGACGCAGCCGTGCCGTCATCTTGCGCAGCCTCGTGGCGCCGAAGTCGACAACCGAACTCGCGCGCGATCTGCAACAGAGCCCGGCGGCCGTCAATGCCCACTTGTCCACGCTGGTGAGCTGCGGCCTCGCCACCTCGTGGCGATCGGGCCGGTATGTGCTCTACCAGTCCACGCCCCTCGCGGCGAGGCTCATCGCGACGACCGATGAGTCTACGATTCAGCCGGGGGGCTAGCCGCCCTGCTGCGTTCGCGCTGCAGATAGCCGGCCGTCATACCGCCGTCGACAAGCAGCGCCGTTCCCGTGATGAAGTCCGACTCCTGACTCGCGTAGAACACCGCAGCGGCTGCGATATCTCGCGCTTCGCCAATCCGCCCGATCGGGGGCAGCGGCCAGTCGCCGCCTTCGCCCGTGTCCTCTTCACCGGGCGGCGCCATGTGCCGCATGCCCGGCCAGGTGTCGCCGGGGCACAGCACGTTCGACCGCACGCCGTCCGGTCCCCCGTCCAGCGCCAGCATCTTGCCCAGCATGATCACCGCGGCCTTGCTTACGGAGTACAGGCCAATGGCGTTCTCTCCCCAGACGCCGGCGTCCGAGGCGATGTGGATCATGCAACCCCGGCTGCGGGCCAGATGCGGGTAAGCATGCTGGGCGTACAGCAGGTAGCCGCGGACGTTGACGTCCATCACACGGTCATAATCGGCCAGCGGCGTGTCAATCAGCCGGGCGCTCGCCCCGATGCCCGCGTTGTTCACCAGTACATCCAGGCCGCCAAGACGGCTTGCGGCAGCGGTCACCGACGATGCGACCGCGCCGGGGTCAGCGGCGTCCGCGGCCAGGAAGCGCGCATCAGGACCCAGTGACTGCTCAGCTTGCGCGCCGAGCTCGCGATTCCGGCCGGTGATCACGACCCGCGCTCCGTCACTCAGGAAGCGCTCCGCGATAGCCAGTCCGAGGCCGGTGGTGCCGCCGGTGATAAGTGCGCGTTTCCCGTCAAGTATTGCCATGGCCGCCCAGTGTAGAAGCCGCGGCCATCGGCTACGCGCCAGCGCACTCGCTGCCGGTCATCAGTCCTTCGCCGGGCGCGGCGATGCTCTCCGAGATCACGAAGTAGTGCTGCAGCCCGCACACTTCCAGCACTCGTCTGACGACCGCTTGGGGAGCGGCCAGTTCGAACGCGCAGCCGAGCAGCCGAGCGCGCCTCTCGGTATTCACGAGGACCGCGATTCCGCTCGAGTCGATGAATGACAGGGCGGACAGGTCGACGATGACGCGACCCGGTGCCTGGCGGTCCAGCATGATGAGCAGTCGCTCGCGCAGGTCTGGCGCGCTCGCAACGTCGAGCTCACCGCTGAGCTTGACGATTGTGCCGATCGTGCCGCCTTGCGGCACCTCTATGACGATGGCCAGGTCCATTGACGCAGCCTCCTGGGTCTGGCTCGGGTATACCGAGGCGCAGGAGCCGCTTGCTTGACTGGCCTGCCACTACTATGCGGGGCTGGAATCCCCGGCCCACCCGAATGATTGCGGGCGACCGGACCGGGCAGCCTCAACCAGTTTACCCGCTATTGCACTCTTACGCGACGAGATCACGGGGAACGCATTGACTGACCAGCCTGCGGACACGAGCGCGACTACTACCGGCTTGACGGAGCTGGCTGCGCTCCTGCTGTCCGCCGAAGATGCGGATGAAGCACTGCACCACCTGGCACGCATGGCCGTGGTAGTCATCCCTGACGGACCTAGCTGCGGAATCACTGTTGCCAAGGACGGGATGTTCAGAACGGTCGTCTACTCCGGGGCGGTGCCCGCGTCCGTAGACGATGCGCAATATGAGCGCGGTGACGGGCCATGCCTGGAGGCCCTGCGCACCGGGGTTCCGGTGACCATCCAGGACCTCTCCCGCGAGGACCAGACACGCTGGGGCGGCTTCCCGCCGGTCGCGCTAGCCGCCGGAGCCCACGGCGTACTCGCCTACCCGCTCGAGGTCGGCGGACAGGTAGTAGGCGTACTGAACCTCTACGCGCACGAGCGAGACCTCTTTCCCGAGTCAGTGCAGCTCATCGCCAAACAGTTCGTCGACCCCGCTGCCCTGATACTCAGCGGCGTGCTGCGACAGCTGAGCCAGGCCGAGCTTATCTCCCAGCTGAATGCCGCTCTTGGCGCCCGGTCAGTCATCGATCAGGCAATCGGCATCATCATGGCCCGGCGCGCGTGCAGCCCGGGTGATGCATTCGCCGTGCTCCGCAAGATGTCCAACGACCGGAACGTCAAGCTTCGCGATGTCGCTGCGGCCTTGACCGAGTCCGTCGCGTCAGGCAACCGGGACGCGACCGGCGCGTGAGCCCGAGCCAGCGTCCGCGGCAGGCTGCGGGGCCGCGCGGAGTCGCGCCCGGCTGGCTGACGGAGACCGCGCGCCTTGCGAAGGTGCCGGTCCCGTGGCCGGACATGCTCCGCGCAGCTGTCGCCATCTGCCTGCCGCTGGCCATCGGCCTGACAGTGGGAGACCGCGTGCTGGGCCTGCTGATCGCGATGGGCGGCCTCCTCGGCACCGTCGTTGATAAGGGCGGTCCGTACGCCTACCGGATCAGGCGCGTAGCCTGCACGGCAGTCTTCGGCGGGGCTGCGGGCCTGGCTATCGGCTCAGCGATCCACGGCCGCGGCTGGGTCGCGGTGCTCGCGCTTATCCTCGTGGCCGGTGCCTCCGCAGTAATGACAGCGATTGGCGATGTCGGATCGGTGACCGGCCTGCAGCTGCTGGTCTACGCCAGCCTTGGGGTCGGCCCGCTGGGCGCTTTGCGCCCCTGGTGGCATACGGCGCTGGGCTTCGTGCTCGGCACTGTATGGGCGCTCCTGCTGACCGTGCCGGGCTGGCTGCTATCCCCGCGGGAGGCCGAGCAGCGCAGCGTGGCCGCGGTCTACAGGGCAATCGCGGCCCAGCTCGACGCGACTGGCACTCCTCAGGTCGCCGAGAGGCGACGGGACGTAACTGCCGCGTTCAACTCCGCTTACGACACACTGCTGAGGGCGCGGGCGGCGGCCCACGGACAAGGTCGGCTGCTGACCCGCCTGATGGCCTTGCTGAACCAGGCGAATCTGGTCGCCGAGGCAGCCGTGGCTCTCGCCAACGAGCGGAACCGGCCGCCAGATCAAGTCATCGACACGGTGAAGCAGGTCGCGGACGCGATCGGGGCCCTCCGTAGGGTCCGGATCGAGGTGCGGCCCTTCGGAACCAGCCCTGGTGCAGTAGCCCTGCACGACGCCCTCGCCGAAGTCGTCCGGCTGACGGCACCGAACGTTGCCCCGTCCGCACCGGCTCGCAGGTCCGACGTCTCGCTGCGGACCTGGCTGCGCGCCTGGCGGGAGCGCCTGGACGCGTTGCGGGGTCGCGTGATCGGCCGCTTCAGCGTGACGTTCGCGCTGCGATTGATGGCCAGCATCGGCGTCGCGGGCGTGCTGATCGAGTTCCTTCCGCTGAAGCGCTCTTACTGGGTCCTGCTCACCGTCGCCATCGTGCTGAAACCCGACTTCGGTTCCGTATTCGCGCGGGCAGTTCAGCGAGGGCTCGGGACCATACTCGGGGCCATGCTCGGCGCCGTGATACTGGCCGCGGTTCCGTACGGGCTGTGGCTGCTGATCCCGTTCGGCATCCTCGCCGCCCTGCTGCCATACGGGCAGGCGCGCAATTACGGGCTCTTTGCGACATTCCTTACCCCGCTGGTCGTCTTGCTGATCGACCTGCTTGCCCCGGCTGGCTGGCACCTGGCGCTGGACCGGCTGCTGGACACAGTCCTCGGCTGCGCGGTCGTGCTGCTTGTCGGATACGCTCCCTGGCCTGCAAGCTGGCATGCCCACCTGCCCGGCCAGTTCGCCCAGACCATCCGAGATGTCTGCAACTACATGGATGAGGCGCTGGTCTCCCCGCAGGTGGTCCCGCCTGGCACCGCGCCGGGCCCTGCCCAGCTGAGCGCCAGCGGCCTGCCCTCACGGCCCAGGCTGCGGCGAGCCGCCTACCGCGCCCTGGCTGACCTCCGGGCGGAGTTCCAGCGCACAATGTCGGAGCCCGGCCCGATCGGACGCCGGGTCACCGCCTGGTGGCCTGCGCTCGTCGCGCTCGAAGAGGTCGTCGACGCGGTCGCTGCAACTAACGTCGCCATCGCGGCCGGCGCGCCAGCGCCGGCGCCTGACGCTGTCCGGCAGCTATGCGAGGTGCTGGGTGGCATCGCCGGCGCCGTCGGGCATGACTCTCGCCGACCGCAGGTATCCGATCTGCCGACCGACCCGGCGCTCGTGCCCGTGACCGATGCAGTGCGCTCGGTCCTGGCCGTCCTGACCGGCAACAAGCCTCCCGCGCTCGCCACAAGCTGATCGCCGGGCCGCGCCTACCGCAGCCACCACCGGGCTAGCGCCCGCCCTGCCGGCAGACGTCAGCGCACGAGGTTTGCTTCGTGCTCATCCGGGTAGCGCTGCCCGATGCGATGTCCTTGTGTCCGTAAGCCCGTGCGCCGGTGACGGCGCCCGGGCATCCCGGCGAGACACCGGAGCAGCGTGACGACCGGAACCTCATCGACCTGCTGCAGGAGCTGCGGGTAGGCACCCTGGGCGTCCAGGTCTTGTTCGGATTCCTCCTCGGACTGCCGTTCACGGTCAGGTTCGGCCTGCTGGAAGCCTGGCAGCGCTGGCTGTACCTCGCCGTCGTCATGATGTCCAGCATCTCGATCGTCCTGCTAGTAGGACCGGTCGCTTATCACCGGCTGCTCTTTCGCCGGCATCAGCTGGGCAACCTGCTCCGGGTCGCCAACGTCATGGCGATAGCAGGCATGGCTACGGTCTCGCTTGCGGTGACCGGAGCCGTTCTCCTGGTGACGAGCTATGTCCAGCCGGGCGTGCCAACCCCGGTCCTCACGGTCGTCGTCGGCGGTCTCTTCGCCGGCCTCTGGTTCGCGCTGCCCCTCGCACAGCGCAGGAAAGCTCCGCCCCCCGGCAACGACGAAAGCGATCAATTAACGCGCAGCGTAAGCAATCGGCCATGTCAGCGACTCCGGCGAACCAGAGTTTCCCGCCGCATGCTCACTCCCAGCGGCAGCTCCGTGGCAACCTCCCGCAAGCGTTCGTGCACGCCTTGCTGCTCGAGACGGCGGCGCGCCTCAGCGAGATCCCTGGCTTGCTGACCGGCTGACATTGCGATGCAGGCTCGCCGCAGCGGCGAGGGCGAGCGCGGCGGCGATCGCAGCATCAGCGAGCAGCGCTCGCCGCAGCCCGGGTTGTCCCGTGGCCAGCGCCAGCATCGATGCCGAGTGCAGGCCGTCGGCGGCGGCCCCGGCTTCGATAAGCTCACGCGCGGGTGCCAGACCGCAAATCGTGCCCTGGGCAAGCTGGCGGCCGCCGAGCACACGAGCAACTGCCTGCACCCGCGCGCTGGGGGGACTGCCTGCCAGGGCCGTTATCAACGGTGCCGGCAAGCCGAGCAAGACAACTCCGTAGCACGCGCGGACCACGCTAACCCAGCGCATTCCCGGCGGCGCGGGTGCGGGCAGCTGGCCGGCGATCGAGCGGCGCAGAGCCCGGAACCGGGCGGAGGCCGTCATCGGCGCAGCGCGGCAGCAACGGCCACCGCCGCGGCGCTGACTCCCCCGACTGCGCACAGCGCCCGGTTCTGTGAAAACCAGAGCTGCGCGCTGCGAGGATGCGAGCGGTCGTCGAAGTCGCCATGCGCCCCGTGATCAGTTCCCGGCGCCCCGTCGACCGGCCGCATCAGGTTGTCCGCCCGGCCCGGCGCGACTGGTTCGCTGGTCTGCTGCGATGAGTAGCCGGTACGTGCCAGGTACCGGTCAAGAAGCGACGGCGCGAACTTGTTCGCGGCAAGGGTGGCGGCCGTGCTCGCCCCCACCCAGTACTCCCTCCGGCTGGGATGATCGGCCGCATACACGATGCCGCGTGCCGCCACTTCAGGCTGATAGATAGGCGGCACTGGCTGCGGCTCGTTCGGGAGCCTGGACCTGACCCAGGAGAACTGCGGCGTGTTCAGGGCCGGCATCTGCACGACGGTAACGCGAACGTGCGAGCCGTCGTGCATGAGCTCGCAGCGAAGCGAGGACGTGAAGCCGTTGATGGCGTGCTTTGCCCCGCAGTACGCCGATTGCAGCGGGATGCTCCGCTGGCTTAGTGCTGAACCGACCTGAACGATCGTGCCGCGATCCCGCGGCTGCATCCGCGCGAGCGCGGCCATCGTGCCGTGCACGAAGCCCAGGTAGCTGACTTCGGTCACCCGCCGGAACTCATCCGGGGTCACCTCGGCGAACGGGGCGAAGACCGAGGTAAACGCGACGTTGACCCAGACGTCGATAGGTCCGAGCTCGGCCTCGACGCGGTTCGCCGCTGCGTCCACCTGTCCGTGATCGGCCACGTCGGCGCAGATCGGCAGGGCGGTCCCGCCAGCGTCCCTGACGTCCGCCGCAGCTCCGTCCAGGCCGGCCTGGCCGCGCGCGATCAGCGCGACCCTGTCACCGCGCTCGCCGTAGAGCCGTGCAGTCGCGCGCGCGATGCCTGCACTTGCCCCGGTAATCACCACTGTCTGTGTCATCGCTGTGATCTCTCCGGTTGATGTCTTCACTGATCGCGGCAGCTCACCACGAGCGTGACCGCGTGCCTGAAGCGTTCTACGTGCCCCTTGCGCGCGACTTAAACGGCGCGGGCCGGGTAGCCCGTGATGGCACGGAATGACTGAACCGCGGCGATGCGGGTAGCCGCGGTTCATGACACGGACCGAGATCCTGACGACTGCGCCTCACGCACGGGCGCCCAGATGAACCCGGTCGAGAAGGTGATACGCCGGGCCGATGCGGCACAGCAGCGGCACGCTCCGACCTCGTTTCTCGTTGGTGTCATCAAAAAATTCGGCGACGACAATGCTGGCGCGCTGGTATCGAACCTCGCGTACACCGGATTCGTCTCGGTGTTCCCGCTGCTGCTGATCCTCGTTACCGTGCTGGTCAACATCGCAGCAGGGGATCCGTCGCTGCGTAATCAGGTCATCCGCGGAGCGACGACGCAGTTCCCGCTGATAGGCAAGCAACTGGCCGGCAACATTCACGGGCTCAAACGGGCGACAGCAGGCAGCCTGACGGTGGGGTTGCTCCTGCTGGTCTGGGGCGTCACCAAGCTCGCGCAGGCCGGCCTCTTCACGATGGAACAGGTGTGGAACCTGCCCGGGCCGCAACGGTCCGGCTATCTGCCGCGGCTAGGCCGGAGCGTTGCGTTCCTCGCGATCCTGGTGCTGGGCGTGATCGTCAGCACGCTGCTGGCGGGTCTTGTCACCTACGGCCAGCATGTCTTCGGTATCCGGGCGCTCGCGCAGTGCCTTGCCGGGCTCGCCAACGTGAGCCTGTACTACCTGGGCTTCCGGGTTCTGACTCCCGGGGCTGTGCGCTCGCGCCAGCTGGTGCCGGGCGCAGTAGCGGGCGGCCTGTTCTGGACGGTGCTGCAGGCTTTCGGCGCTTACCTGGTGCATCACTATCTGCGCAGCGACTCGGTCTACGGCATCTTCGCGACCGTGCTCGGCCTGGTGGCGTGGATCTACTTCGGGGCGCAGGCTGCTGTCTACGCAGCCGAGATCAACGTGGTGCTGGCGCGCAAGCTGTGGCCGCGCGCGATGGTGCAGCCACCGCTGACGGAGGCTGACCGCGCGTCGATGGCGCTGCAGGCCCTGCAGAACCAGCGCAGGCCCGAGCAGCAGGTCGAGGTGACCTTCAGCGACCGCTCATCCGGCGGCGCGACCGCTCCGGCTGACGCGTTCCTTGACGCGACCCGGGTGCCAGCTGACGACGGCCGGAAATCGTCAGGCAGGCAGGTCCGCTAGCGCAGCTTCCACGCTCGGATAGACAGGCATCAGCTGGTCGATTCCGACCAGCGTGAAAATCCGCCGTACCGCGGTGGCAACCAGCCGGACATGGGTGCGGGTCGCCGCGGTCTGGTTCTGAGTGTCGATGACGTTGTACGCATCGATGATCACCTGCACGCCGGCCGAGTCGCAGAATGTTGTCGCGCTCATATCGATGACCAGCACTGCCGCCCCGTGGCGGGCGGCCACGCGCAGCGCGTCCCGGACCTCGTCAGCATTGGTGAGGTCAATCTCTGCGGGCAAACTGACCACAATCCGGTCGCCATCCCAGCGAAGGCGGTCATCTCCGGCGATCATGGCTGCACGGCTGCTGGCTGGCATCGGATGACGAGAACGGCGATATCGTCGGTTGCTGCCTCGCCGCCTACCAGCGCAGCCATCACTGCAGCGCAGGCGACCTCAGGCGGATCAGCGGTCACCAGGTCACGAAGCCGCGCAATGCCGTCGTCTATCAGCTGGCCGCGGCGCTCGATCAGGCCGTCGGTGTAGAAGCAGAAGACCGAGCCCGGCGTGATCTCGAGGGTGACCGCCTGGCGCCGGGCCGTGCGGGAAGCCCCGATCAGCAAGCCTGAGGGGATTTTCGCGACCTCGGCGGGACGTCCCGGCGAGGCGAAGACCGGCGGGAGGTGGCCAGCCGAGCAGATGCGTACCCGATCGAGATCAGGATCGAATACGGCGCACAGCACAGTGGCGAGGGCACCTGGCTCGAAGTGCTGCATCTTGCGATCCAGCCGGTCCAGGACCTCGGCCGGGTCGCCGGCCTCCAGCGCGTAGGCTCGCAGCGCGCTGCGCATCCGCCCCATGATCACCGCAGCGGCGACGCCCGAGCCGGTCACATCCCCGATCACCGCCCACAGGTGCCCGGAAGGCACCGAGAACACGTCGTACCAGTCGCCGCCCACTTTGCCCGCGCCAGGGACGTAACGAACCGCCATCTCGGCCGGAAAGCCCGCTGGAAGCGCCGACGGGAGCAGGCTGCGCTGCAACGCCGCGGCCGCGATGCGGTCCTCGTGGGCCATCAGTGCGGCCAGCGCGGGTGCCGCCCGCTGCGCTCCCAGTTCCAGCAGCTCGAGCTCCTCGGCTGTGAACTGGCGCGGCGTAAGCGAGCCGACGTGTAGCACGCCTATCACCTTGCCGCTCGCTATCAGCGGAACGCCCATCAGCGCCCGGATGCCTTTAGCGAGCAGGATCGGGTTGAGCACCGTCGTGTGATCGACCTGGGTGAGTATGACCGGGCGATGCTCGGCAGCGATCCGGCCGGCGAACCCCCGGCCGACGGGGATGCGCACGCCCTGCCGCACTTCCTCTTCGAGTCCGGCCGCCGCGGTTGCGATCAGATGTCCTGACGCGTAGTCGAGCAGCAACACAGCGGCAGTATCAGCCTGCAAGATCGCCCTGGTGCGCTCGAGCAGCTCGGTCAGCAGTTCTTGATCATCAAGCCGGGAGAGCGCGGCATCGGTGAGCGACTGAATGCCGCGAAGCCGGTCCTCCAGTGCAGCGCGGCTGTCCGGCACTGCCACGGCGACGCCTCCCACCTGCACAGACTCGCTCCCCAGGCTGGTCAGCAGCTTCTTGCGCGCGACCTCTCGGACGGCGTGGCTCTGCAACCAGGCCGGGTGTCGAATGGAACGATCAGTATTGGACAGAAGCCTAGCGATCAGGTGCAGGGTGCGTGAGATCTGCCTAGCTCGGATGTGGAGGGGTCGGTGCGGTCATCGCCGCCGGGGCCGTGGGCAGGTCAGCCGCTGAGCTCTCCGCCCCGCGGCGCCGAGGTGTTCCGGTATGAGAAGAACCTGGCCGGCGTGCGGGCGTTCACAGCTGCCAGGGGCCGCCAGGCCGGCCTGCCGCCACACCGAATCCAGGATCTGGTCATTGCCATCTCCGAGCTGGCCGCCAACACGCTGGCGCATACCAGCGGGCCAGGCGCCGTCACCTTCTGGGTAGCCGGTGACGAGGTCGTGTGCCAGGTGCAGGATGAGGGTCAGATCGGCGACCCCCTTGCCGGCCTGGTCCGGCCGGCCCCCGACGCGCCCGGCGGGGGCCGCGGGCTCTGGCTTGTCAATCAGGTCTGCGACCGGGTAGAGGTCCGCAGCGATCAGGCAGGCACTACGGTACGCGTGCACATGCGGCGCAGCTCCGAACCGGCCTGAGCGACGGACCGGACAGCCGGCCTGGCGACATGGCCGGACGCAGGCACGAGCCACTCGGCTGCCGGACGCAGCACGCGTCCGGAGGCCGGCAGCAGCGCCGAGCCGGCGGTCGCCGTCCCCGCGGCCGTGGCAGCGATCGACCAGCCGACAGGGCCCATCGGAGTGCTCCCGAAGAACTGGCTCAGGCCGGGGGTCTGCACGACGCCCACCAGCACCCCCAGGCTTGCCAGGCTGGCAACGGCAACCGCTGGGCTCCGGCCACCCACGAGCAGGGTCTGGCCCAGTTCGGCGCCGACGAGAGTCGCCAGGCCGACAGTGCGTGCGCGAGCAGGAGAGCCGGTCATCCGGGCGGCGACCCACGCTGCGCTGGCCGCTGCTCCGGTAGCCGCGGCCCGCACCGCGATCTCCTCGGTGAGCGCCGAGCCGAGCGAGGTGTCCGGCCCTTCGGCGAGCAGGCTCCGCGCTGCCCCCGGACCGGGGTTACGCAGCGCGACACTCACCGCCGGCAGCAGGTCGGTGAGCAAGTTAACGAGCAACAGCTGGCGGGCGTTGAGCGGCGAGGTGCCGGCCATCAGGGTGCCGAACAGCGTATAGCCGATCTCGCCGATGTTTCCGCCGACCAGGATGCCGATAGCTTCCCGGACCGAACGCCACATGGCGCGGCCCTCGATGACAGCAGCAGTGATGGTTTCCAGCCGATCGTCGGCGACGACCAGGTCGGCTGCTGCCCGTGCGGCCGGTGTGCCGCGCTTGCCGAGCGCTATGCCGACGTCGGCCAGCCGGATTGCTGCCGCGTCGTTGGCGCCGTCGCCTGTCATCGCGACAACCCGCCCTGCTTTCTGGAACGCCCGGACGACGCGGACCTTTTGCTCGGGCGTGCAGCGTGCGATGACGGTCGAGCCGGCCAATGCGCTCGCGAGCCCGTCGTCGTCGAGCCGGTCGATTTCCGCGCCAGTCACGACACTGCCGCCGTTCAGCACGCCCAGCTCAGTTGCGATCGCGGCAGCGGTGGCGGGGTGATCTCCGGTGATCATGACGACGTCGACACCAGCGGCGCGAAGCTCGCTGACCGATGCGCCCGCCGTGGTGCGGACCGGATCGCCGAGTGCGATCAGGCCGGCAAAGGTCATGCTATCGATCGCGACGGACGAATCCTCGTCTCCGCTGACCCGATTCTCGGCGACCGCCAGCACACGATAGCCCTGCCGTGCAAGTTCGCTGAGCGCCCGGTCGATCCGCTTTCGGTCAGCTGGCCGAAGGGGTCTGTCACGCCACTTCGTGCACCTCGGGAGCAGTGCCTCCGGCGCGCCCTTCACCGACAGCACCGGATGCTGGCTGGTATCGGCAAGCGTTGCGTGGTAGGCCCGGCTCGGCTCGAAAGGCAGTGAGTCGATCTGGTGCCAGCCGGGCTGTCCATGGCCCCGTTTCAATCCCTCGGCAGCAGCGCCGTCAGTGACGGCCTGGTCCGTGACATGTTCGGGACGACGCTTCGCCCGGACGCGAGGCGTTGCCCGCAGCGCGGCTGCCAGAACGTCCCGGTGCCTGCTCTGCAGGTTGCCGGCCCGGCGCGTGGTCGACCCGTCCCAGACCGCTGCGACCGCCATCCGGCCCTGGGTGAGCGTTCCTGTCTTGTCGAAGCACAGCACGTTCGTCCTGCCTAGTGCCTCGATCGTCCGGGGGCTGCGCACCAGGGTGGCATGCCTGGCGAGCCGGCGTGCTGACGCGAGCTGGGCAGCCGTCACCAGGAACGGCAGTCCCTCGGGCACGGACGCGACTGCCAGTCCGACTGCCGCGCCGATGGTGTCCCTGGCCGGATGCCCGCGAATCAGTCCCGCCGTCACGACGGCGCCCGCTGAGCCAAGAGCCAGCGGCAGCGTCGTACGCGTGATCTGGCCTAGCCTCGTTTCCACGCCCGTTGGCGGAGCAGCCTGAGAAAGCGCCTGGAGGCTCCTGCCCAGCTCGGTGGCGCTGCCGGTGGCGGCCACCACGGCCGTGGCGGCGCCGGCCGCGACGGTGGTGCCTTCGTAGAGCATCGAGCACCGGTCGGCTACCGCCGACGCGAACACCGGCGCCGTTGCCTTCTCTACTGGCGACGACTCCCCGGTGAGCGAGGATTCGTCGACCTGAAGTGCCCTGACCTCCGTTAGCCGGCAGTCAGCCGGGACCACGTCGCCGGCGCCAAGCACAACGACATCACCGGTCACCAGACGGGAGCCAGCGATGGTGACTTCCGTGCCGTCTCGAAGCACTCGCGCGGTAACCGCAGACTCCTTCAGCAACCGCCCCGTCGACTGCTCGGTATAGACCCGCTGCACGCCGCCCATCAGTGCCGACAGCCCGGCTACGGCCGACACCACGATCGCGTCGGCGACTGCGCCGATCGACGCCGACAGGACGGCGCCACCGCCGAGGATCGGGGTGAGCGGGTTGGCCAGCTCACCAAGGAACGCGCGCGGAAGCGACAACTGCGCAGGCGTACGATCGTCGGGTTGCCATCGCTTGCGCGCTTCCCTGCTCGTCAGGCCCCCTGGCCGGCTGGCAAGCTTGGCCAGCGCGACCTCGACGGGCATGGCATGCCAGGGCGGCGCTGGTGCCGGGGCACTGGCCGGCATGCCAGCTAGTTCCGATACCGACCAGGCACTGGCCGCGAGCGCCGCCGCAGCAGCTCCGTTAACCGCCAGCAGGCTGCGTCGCGCGGCGGCCGGCCGCGGACCGCCAGCTGCCAGTGCCCCGCCTACCGCAGTGCCGCCCAGCGACAAGTTCATTGCCCGGCGTGCTGCCGCGCGGCCGACTCGCACCGCTTCGACAGTGAGCGCGGCCTGGACGAGCCCGGATACGGCAAGGATGTGTGCACCCCAGGCAGGGTGTCCGTCAGCGGACGCAAGCCCCACGCCAACGTCGGCCGCGGCCAGCGCGCGGCGGCGCTGTGACACCAGGAGCACCACTGCCCCGCGCGCCTGCAGCCCGCGAACGGTTGCGACCAGACGCCGGCCGCCCGGCACGACGGCAGCGGGCGAGACTCCGATTGCCCCCGGAGCGGCAGACGCAGCCAGCAAGAATCGCGCGGTGGAGCGCTGCGCGGCGGCCAGGAGCATGTCGGCTGCCCCGGCCGGCTCGGCGACAACCCCGACGACCGCGCGCAAGCGGCCAGCCTCGGCCAGGCCGAGCACTGCCAGCGCGCCACGGTCGGTGAGCCTTGCGGCGAGGCGGGACCCCGCTCCGGTGTTCAGGCCCAGGTCTTCCAGCGGCCCCAGTGCGAGCCTGTCATGAGTCACGGTGCGGCCCACCCGCCCTGCGTTGAACATCGCCTCGACCGCCGCTGCAAGCTGCGCCCGATCCGCGCTTCCAACCGGGATCACCTCTCCGACGCGGAGCACGCCAGTAGTAAGGACGTCCTCGTCGACGACGATCGTGTCAACGCGGTCCAGCAGACGCAGCGCATGATGATCCGCGACCACTACGCCCCGGCGAGCCAGCAGGCAGCCGAGCATTGCGGCGAAACTTTCCCGGCCAGTCTGCGCCGCCTTCGGGATCGTGGCCACGGCTACGCCACCAGCGCGCCGCGCACTTCCTGACGTTGCCAGCACTCCGCCGAACGCGGCCGCTGCCGCCACGCCCATCCCGTCGCTGAAGCGCTCGGCGACACCAGGAGGCACCGCCCGCGGACGCTCAGGTGTCACCGGATGAGCCGCCGCGTGTCCTCGCGAGACGCACAACTTAGGCTCAGCCCTGACCCATGAGTCTCGCTCCAGCACAGCCTCGGCAAGCTGCAGCACTCGCTGGCCGGTGTCGACCGTCAGTCCGCTGATGCCTTGTGCCGCTGCCTGCGCGACGGCGTTGCCCCCGGCCAGCAGAAGGTCTGCGCGGTCGGCGCCTACTGCTCCGGCGAGAGCGCCCCGCAGCCGCGGCTGGGCGTCGACGAACTGGAAAAGCGAGCCGAGCTCGGCCGGAAGCCGGGCAGCCCGCACCGCGCGCCCGGCCCCGGCCAACGCCAGCCCGGCAGCGGTAGCTACCAGCGGGGTCACAGCTCTGGGTACCCGGTTCATCGGTGGCGCCTGGCCGGCGGGGCCTGTGCCAGCGGCCGCGAAACTCTCTTCAAGGCGCTCGACGATCCCGGCAAGCTCCGCTTCGGGCACTGCTTTGTCGCACTGGACGACGACTGCGCCGAGCGAGGCATTCACCACGGCCCAGCTAACCGCCTGATGGGACTCGAGGGCAGCCTCGACCGCTCTGGCTAGTTCGCTTCCCGCGCCGGAAGCGACGCCCCGCACCCTGATATGGATCCGCCGGTGCGCGCGCCACAGCACGCGCGGAGCACGCTGACCCCATGGCGCCGGCAGCGAGCGAACCGTTCGTTCGATGGCGCCGACGATCCCGGCCAGCCCCGGGACGGGGACTGATGGCAAGCCGGCACCGGCGCTATGCGGCGGCGCCTGACTCGCCCGCTCGGCATACCCGTGCAAATCAGTTGCAACCGGCGAGCATCCAGGGTCAGCTTGGCCCATCTCGGTATCGTGAGCATCCGCCGGCTCGCTGGACATCACCCGACCTGGTGAGACTAGCTCGCTTCGAGTCAGCGAGCCCGCAGAGCCGCACCTGGCGCGCGGGCCGGTGTATGTCCCGCCATTGCCGGGCAGCCTTCCTTGATGGACGCCAAGACTCAGAGCACCGCACGGCACGGGTCATCAGGCGACCGGGCCAGCCACAACGGCGCCAGGACCGCGG
>Ga0335074_10006957_pt1 | contig 15698 bp, 15 predicted proteins | sample Lox_Sample_23_FD_206715 | JGI IMG/M metagenome (GOLD analysis project Ga0335074, IMG submission 206715) | Soil microbial communities from Loxahatchee National Wildlife Refuge, Florida, United States - Lox_Sample_2.3 | ecosystem: Environmental > Terrestrial > Soil > Wetlands | place: USA... | reverse complement strand
GCTGCTGATGCCGCAGGCCCGTGTGGAAACCGTCGATGTGCACACCGCCGCGCTCAAAGGCGAGTTCATCGAGAGCAATCTGGGCACCGAGCTGCGGCCGGACGGCAGCGTGGTGGTGCGGATGGTGGCACAGCAATACTCATTTACGCCGCCATGCCTGTTGGTCCCTGTGGATACGCCGGTTACCCTCCGCGCCACCAGCCTCGACGCGATCCACGGGCTCATCATCGACGGAACCAATATCAACACCATGCTGGTTCCTGGTTTTATTTCCGTCGCCGAGACCCGGTTCCGCGAGACAGGGGACCATCGCATGCCGTGCCACGAATACTGCGGCGTTGGCCACGAAGGAATGTGGGCCGACGTGAGGGTGATCCCGCGGGTACAATTCCAGCAGATGGCCGCCGACAAGCCGAGGCTGAGCTGTGTTGGCTAGCCGGCGCCTGATCCTGGCGCATTTCTGGCTGGCCTTCGGCGGCTTCATTCTCGCCCTGTTTCTCGGCGCATGGCAGATGTTCATCCGCAGCCCGCTGCACGGCTGGATCGGCAATCCCGAGCTCTATTACCGCTCGGTCACCGCGCACGGTACCATGATGGCGTATGTTTTTCCCACGCTCGTGGCCATGGGCTTCGGGTACGCGATCACCGAGGTATCACTCGGGCGACCGCTGACCGGACGAAACTGGGCGTGGCTGGGGTTTGCGCTGGTTGCGCTCGGCACGGTCGTCGCGATTATCCCAGTCGGGATGGGACGCGCCTCGATCCTTTATACCTTCTATCCGCCTATGATCGCTAACGCGGCCTATTACTTTGGCGTTGTGTTCGTGGTCGTCGGCTCCTGGATCTGGGTGGCCCTGACCTCGATCAACCTGCGGGTCTGGCGGCACCGAAACCCGGGCCAGCCGATCCCCTTCGCCATGTTCGCCAACACCGTCGGCGCCTATCTGTGGGCATGGACCTCGGTGGGCGCGGCGGTTGAGGTGCTGGTGCAGATCCTTCCGGTTGCGCTCGGCCTCACCACGACGATTAACGTCGCGCTGGCGCGCGTCCTGTTTTCCTGGACGCTCCATGCAATCGTCTATTTCTGGCTGATTCCAACCTATATCGCCTATTACACGATCGTACCGCGCGCCATCGGCGGGCGGATTTACAGCGAACCGATGGCCCGTATCTCGTTCGTGCTGTTTCTTGTGGTCGCCATGCCGATCGGCATCCATCATCTGTTTATGGATCCCGAGGTCGGGCAGGGATTCAAATTCCTGCACTCGGTGTTCACCGCGCTGGTCGCATTGCCGACCCTGCTGACCGTGTTCACGATCAGCGCATCGGTGGAAATCGCCGGCCGGCTGCGTGGCGGCAGGGGCCTGTTCGGCTGGCTCACGGCGCTGCCGTGGCGCAATCCATTGATGCTGGCGCTCGCCTTTTCGTTCGTCATGCTGGGATTTGGCGGCGCCGGGGGTCTGGTCAACATGAGTTACCAGCTCGACAGCTCGATCCATAACACGCAGTGGGTGACTGGGCATTTCCACCTGATCTTTGCCGGCGCGATCGTCATCATGTACTTCGCGATCGCCTACGACATGTGGCCGCACCTCACCGGACGCGCGCTCGCCTCCATCGGGTTGATGCGGACGCAGCTCTGGACATGGTTCATCGGCATGATCGTGCTGACAGTTCCCTGGCACTACGTTGGCATTCTTGGAATGCCGCGGCGGATGGCGTTCTTCGATTACAGTACCCCCACGACCACTGCCTGGGCGGGCTGGGTCGACACGTCGGTCGCCGGCGGCCTGATCGTGCTGATCTCCGGCGTCCTGTTCATCGTCGTGCTGATCCGAGGACAGCTTGCGCCGCGTGTCGATCCCGGCCAGTACCGCTTCAGCGTCGCCATGCATGCGCCCAGAACGCTTCCGGCCGCGCTGAACAGCTTTGCCCTATGGGTCGGGCTGATGCTCGCACTCACGGTGACCAACTACGGCTTCCCCATCGCGCATCTGATCGGTCTGCCAGACGCAGCCGTACCGGCGATCTATATCGGAGGTGGCTGATGCAAGCACAGCCGCTGTTTTCGCCGCGAAATCCATGGTTCATCACCAGCGTCATCGTTACCGCCGCGATTGCGCTGATTGCCGCTGGCTTCGGCTTTATCTGGCTGCCCCTGATGGAACGCAACACCAGCTTCGCTGACGTCTGGACCGCTATCTGCAGTGCGGCCGGCCTGACGCAGAGCAGCCCCGCGCCCGGTGTCATCGTGCAACCCCCGGCGCGACTCTCTGGTGTGTTCCTGACAGCGAGCACACTCGCCCCTTCGGACGCCGTGACAATCGGGCGGGGCGCAACGCTCGCACTGCGCTGCTCCATGTGCCATGGCGCGCGCGGCCTGTCTCAGGCGAACAGCCCGAATCTGGCGGGCCAATACGCCCCGGCGATCTATAAGCAATTGCAGGACTTCAAGAGCGGCGCCAGGGTCAACGCCGTGATGAGCCCTCTTGTTGCGGACCTGACGACGCAGGAGACACGCGAGCTTGCCGATTACTACGCTTATCTACCGCGTCCACCATCGCCGCAGAACGGGCGTGTGCCCGAAATAGTCGAAAGCGGAGCGCCGGTGCGCGGCATTGCGCCGTGCGGCGCATGCCACGGCCCGGAGGGCCACAAGCTCGGCACCCCCTGGCTGGAGGGTGAACCGGTCGCCTATCTTCGCGCTCAGTTGCTGGCCTTCAAAGACGGCACGCGGCACAACGACATTAACCAAATTATGCGCAACGTCGCGCGTCAGATGACGCCGGCGGAGATCGACGCCGCGGCACAGTTCTATGGTGTCCGCCCATAAGGTGGACGCCACGCGAGCAGTGCGCAGCACAATGGGCCCCAAATAAACCCCGAAACCGCTGTACTCATGCCCCGGCAGGAGCGAGGTTTCGCCACGATGCCTGCCCAAACTCGCCTCCGCAACCGGCATCGGAAGGAGGCGGAATCATGCGCAAACTGTTGTCCTCGGCTCTGGGGCTGGCCATCCTGGTCATCGCAATGTCAGCTCCGGCTCTGGCCTTTCCCGCCGCATCGGTCGTGGTAGCGGGACAATCTGCCAGCCCAATTGTCCGCGCCGATTATTACTATGAGCATCATCGCTACCATCACCGGCGCTGGGACGACCACTACCATCACTGGCACTACTACGACTGACCGCAACCGCACCTCTCCCGCTTTTGCGGGAGAGGTCGGTTCGCCGCAGCCAACCGGGTGGGGGTCCCCGCGCAGACGCGCCCCTCACCCGCCGCGCGTTGCGCGGCGACCTCTCCCGCAGAGCGGGAGAGGTAGAATGCTAACCCTTCTGCTGGTCGTCGCCTCCGCCGAGCGGGACCGGGATCCACTGCATGCCGTCCTGTCGCTGGATCAGCATCAGCACCGAGCGGCGGTTCTCCTTGCGCACCGAATCCACGTGCTGCTGCACGTCCGCCGGGGTGTTCACCTCGCTTTGTTGCACCTCGACGATGACGTCGCCGGGCTTCAGCCCCTGCTTGGCTGCGGCGCCGTCCGGCGAGACGTCTGTGATCACCACGCCTTTCTGGTTGTCGCCCAGCCCGTATTTACTTTTCGTATCAGGCGAAATCGGCGCCAGCTTCATCCCCAGCCCGGCGACGTCCGTGGTCGGCGGCACCGCCGGCTGACCGGGCGTGGCAGCGGCGAGTTGGGTCTTGTCGTCGGGCATCTCGGCCAAGGTGGCCTGCAGCGTGACCTCTTTGCCATCGCGCCAAACCACCACCGGGACCTGCTTGCCGACTTCCGAATCGGCGACGATACGCGGCAGCGCGCGCATGTCCTTAACGTCCTGGCCGTTGAATTTCAGGATCACGTCGCCGTTGCGCAGGTGCGCCTGATCTGCCGGACCGCCCGGGTTGACCCCGGCCACCATCGCACCGCCCGGCTGATGCAGCGACAGGCTCTCGGCGATATCGGGCGTCACCTCCTGGATCCGCACGCCCAGATAGCCGCGGCGCGGATGGCCGTACTGGCGAAGCTGATCCACATCGATCTTCGCCATGTTGGCCGGGATGGCGAAGCCGATGCCGATCGATCCACCTGAGGGCGAGTAGATCGCCGTGTTGATGCCGATCACCTGGCCGTCCATGTTGAACAGCGGGCCGCCGGAATTGCCGCGGTTGATCGGCGCGTCGGTCTGGATGAAATCGTCGTACGGCCCTTCGTGGATGTCGCGGCCGCGGGCCGAGACGATGCCGGCGGTGACCGACCCGCCGAGGCCGAACGGGTTGCCGATCGCCAGCACCCAGTCGCCGATGCGCATGGCGCTGGAATCGCCGAACTGCAGCGACGGCAGCGGCTTGTCGGACTTCACCTTGAGCAGCGCGAGGTCACCGGCGGTATCTCGGCCAACGACCTTCGCCTTCAGCGAGGTGCCATCCTGCAACGTCACGGTGATCTCGTCGGCGCCCTCGATGACGTGGTTATTGGTCACGACCAGGCCGGACGGATCGATGATGAAGCCGGAGCCGAGGCTTTGCATCCGTCGCTCCTCGGGCGGCGGCTGGTCCTCGCCGCCGCCGCCCGGCGGGCGATGGCGGTTCATGAAGTCCTTGAAGAACTGCTCGAAGGGCGAGCCTGGCGGGAACATGGGCATGTCCGGTCCGGCCGCGGTTTTCACCTCGGTGGTCGACGACACGTTGACCACTGCCGGCAGCAGCTTCGCGGCGAGGTCGGCGAAGCTGTCGGGCGCCGGACGGGCGATCGCAGGCGCGGCGAGCGGCACGCCGGCGACCGGGGCCGCGGCCAGCGCGGAACAGGCCAGCAGAGCGGCGCGGAGGGTGCGGAAGGCGGGGCGCTTCATGGGCGGGTGGGTCCCTCTGTCAAGTCGTTGGTGCCGTTCCCTGGGCTGAAGACCCGGCGTCACGGCGACGCCGGAACCGGTGGGGTGAGAAGATAGCGCAGGAAATCGTTATCGGGGGTCAAGATCAAGCGCGTATGGCCGCTGGCGAAAGCGTCGCGATACGCCTGCAGCGTGCGCCAGGCGGCGAAGAAGGCAGGATCCTGGCCGAACGCAGCGGCGTAGAGCTTCGTTGCCTCGGCCTCGCCCTCGCCGCGGAGCTGGTCGGCGGTTGCCTTGGCGTTGGCGAGCAGCACGGTACGGTCGCGGTCGGCATCGGCGCGGATCTTCAGCGCCGCCTCGGCGCCCTCGGCGCGGGCCTGAGCGGCGACGCGCTGGCGCTCGGACTGCATGCGCGACAGGACTGCCTCGGTGTTTTCGCGCGGCAGGTCGGCTCGGCGGATGCGGACGTCCTGGACCAGTACGCCGAAGCCCTTCATCTCGCCGTTCACCTGGTCGCGGATGCTGGCCATGATGCGATCGCGATCGGCCGAGAGTACGTCGGGCAGTGTGCGGGTGCCGAGCTGGCGGCGGATCGCCGAGGAGACGATCGAGTTGAGCCTGATCTGGATGCCCTCCTCGCCGGCGCCGACTGCCTGGTAGTAGCGAAGCGGATCGATGATCCGGAACATGGTGAAACTATCGACGATCAGCCGCCGCTGGTCGCCGAGGATCACTTCCTCGCTCGGTGTGCCGAGATACAGCAGGCGGCGGTCGAACTCGATGACCGTCTGCACGAACGGGATTTTGCTGTGCAGCCCGGGGTGTTCGATCACGCGCACGGGCCGGCCGAATTCGGTAATCAGTGCCTGCTGGGTCTGCCCGACGGTGAACAGCGTCGAGCTGATCAGGATGAACAGCACGACGAGACCGGCCAGGCCGGCGACCAATCCTCGTCTCATTGTGCAGCTCCAACCTGTGCCGCGCCAGGCGGCGCGACCGGCGACGATGCCGGCGGGCTTCCGGTTGGCGGCGCACCGACAGCGGGCGGCGGTGTCGGGGCGGGCACTCCATCGACCTGCAAGTAGGGTAGCAGGCCCTTCACCTTGTCATCGAGCACGATGGTGGGGGAATGCGTGAGAATGTCACGCATGGTATCGAGATACATTCGCTGCAGGGTAATCTGCTTGGCGGTGCGATAGGCGGCGAGCACGGACAGGAATCGCTTCGTTTCGCCGGTCGCCTGGGCGATCGTGGCCTGCATCTCGCCCTGGCCGGCGGCGACGATCCGGGCCGCGTCGCCGCGGGCGCGGGGAACGATGTCGTTGGCGTAGGCCTGTGCCTCGTTGCGCAGCCGTTCCGCGTCGGTGTTGGCGCGCTGCACGTCACGGAAGCTTTCGATCACCGCGTCGGGCGGGTCGACCTTTTGCAGCAGCACCTGGGTGATCTGCACGCCGGCGCCGTATGTGTTCAGTATCTTTTGCGACTGATCCATCACGTCGGCGGCGATCTGGGCACGCAACGGGCCGAGCGCCGGCTGGATCGGCGTACGGCCCATCACCTCGCGTAGCACGCTTTCGGCAACCGCTTTGACCGTTACGTCGGGATCGCGCGTGTTGAACAGGTAGTCCACGGCGTTGTCGATATGCCACAGCAACGTTAGATCGATGTCGATGATGTTCTCATCACCGGTGAGCATCAGGCTTTCCGCGGGCACTTCCTGCCGACCGGCGGAGTTGTCGGACTCGTCTTCAGACGGACCCGAGCGATAGCCGATCTCGGTGCGGTTGATGCGGGTGACGGCCGGGGTCTCGGCGGATTCGATCGGCCACGGCAGGTGGTAGTTGAGGCCGGGCAAAGTGGTGCGGTTGAAGGCGCCGAAGCGCAGCACCACGCCCTGTTCGTCAGGCTCCACGCGATAGAAGCCGCTGGCGGCCCAAAGGGCGATCACAACGATTCCGAGCAACATGAGGCCGCGGTTGCCGGACGCGAATCCGCCGCCGCTGCGTCGTCCGAACAGGCCGCGAATGGCGGCCTGCAGGCGAGTGATGATCTGATCGAGATCGGGCGGCTGCGGGCGCCCTCCACCCGATCCCCAACCTCCCGGTCCGCCGCCGCCCGGTGTCCATGGTCCTCCGGGACGCCGCGGACCGCCATTCCCGCCACCGTCGCCCCCGGTCGGGGGGACCGAATGCGATCCACCGGATCCCCAGGGACCCGGGCCGCCCGAGTTGGAAGCCATGCGGTAGCCGCTCCTGTATGGTCGTGGATGGAGCCGCGGGGCGGACATTGGCGGCTGCGCCGCTATGGCCCACATTGCGGTCCAAGCCGGCCGCAGCTTCACGACCGCGTCATATCCACTGGTAGGACAGGGTTTGCAAGTTAATGAGCACAGGCGGGCAAAGTCAGCCGTCTTCCGAGACATTGCGGGAGGCGCTGCGCGAGATCAAAGACCCGGCCTCGGGCCGGGACATCGTGGCGGCTGGGCTGGTCGAGGGGATCGAGGTGCGCGGTGGGCTGGTGCAGGTGGCACTGCTCACCGACCGCGCCCATGCGGCGGCGATGGAGCCGGTGCGGCGGGCGGTGGAGCAGGCGCTGGGCCGGCAGCCGGGGGTGAGCAACGCGACCGCCGTGCTGACCGCGCACAAGGGGCCAGCGCCGCCGCGTGAGCCCGCCGCCGCTGCGCCGGCGGGGCACAAGCCGGCGCTGTTGCTGCCCGAGGTGAAGGCGATTGTGGCCGTGGCTTCGGGCAAGGGCGGGGTGGGCAAATCGACCGTCGCGGTCAATCTGGCGGTCGCGCTGGCGCGGCGCGGCGTCGCGACCGGGCTGCTGGACGCTGACATTTATGGCCCGAGCCTGCCGCGCATGCTGGGCGTCTCGCGCCGGCCGGAGGTGCACGCGGAGCGGATGATCCCGCCCGAAGCGTGGGGGCTGAAATGCATGTCGATCGGCTTTCTGGTGGAGGAGGAGACGCCGATGATCTGGCGTGGCCCGATGGTGATGGGCGCGCTCGAGCAGATGATGGGGCAGGTGGATTGGGGGCCGTTGGACGTGCTGGTGGTGGATATGCCGCCGGGGACGGGAGACGCGCAGCTTACGATGGCGCAGCGCGTGGCTCTGACCGGCGCGGTGATTGTTTCCACGCCGCAGGACATCGCGCTGATCGACGCGCGTCGTGGGGTGCGGATGTTCGAGCGGGTGCGCGTGCCGGTGCTGGGGCTGGTCGAGAATATGAGTTTCTTCTGCTGCCCGAATTGCGGTCATCGGGCGGAGATATTCGGCCATGGCGGGGCTAGGCTGGAGGCGCAGCGGCTGCGGACCGAGTTCCTGGGCGAGGTGCCGCTGTTGCTCGACATTCGCACCGCTTCCGATGCCGGGACGCCGATCGCTGCGGCAGCGCCCGACGGCGCGGCGGCGCAGGCGTTCGGGGCGATCGCGGCGCGGGTGTGGGAGAAGGTAGCGGGCGGCGCGGTGGCGCGCGGGAGCGGGCCGCGGATCGTTATCAGTTAGCATTCCTTGGAAAGAAGTCACGGACGGGGGTCCCCAGGACGTGCCCGTCGGTGAGATGGTTTGCTTGTGTATGATTGGGACATATCGCTGCTGGGGCGGCGACCGGTCCGGCAGTTCAGGTCCATTTCTTGGCGGTTGGGCGAGGTTCGCGCGGCACGAATCAGGATGGCGGGACCGCCGTGCGGTGGTCCCGTTCATTGCGCTTTGGATATGCGCCGGATTCGGCGCGCGATCCTTTTAGGGCGGCCCGGTGCAGGCGACATAATGGCAGCAAGAGAATGGAACCACGGATGCACACAAAAACACACGGATGCGGCGCGGCAGGCTTGACTGCGAGATGCGTCGGCGCCAGCGCGCGAAATGTTCCGTGCTGTATAGTAACGATGTGCTTCGGCGCACGAGCGGTGCGGACGGGGCGGCGATGTCTGGCGGGGTGTCCGGTGCGGCGGCGGTGATGGTGGCGTCGGCCGTCTGGTCGGACACTGGCGGGCCGGACAGTGGTAGCGGCGAAAGGCACTGGGCTTGGTTTGTCCACTGGCTGGCCGGCGCGGTCGGCGGTGCCTGGACTGACGGATGCGATGATGCGAGCGGCGCATCCGGCACGACGTCCGCGGGGGTGGCTAGTGCCTCCGGCGTGGTGGACAAACTCGCATCGGCGTTGGTGTCGGCGAGTGCGGTGCTGATGCGGTGCCACAGGTTGGGAAGGATTGCCTGGGGATCCGTGATGCCCGCTACGGGCGACATGACCTGATTGATGTGCTGGGTGAACGCGGAAACCACCAACTCCAGGGTCTTGGGATCGCAGTCCTTGACCGGTGTGTTGAGGACCGCACAGGCTTTGGGACTGAGCTGAGGGAATGCCTGCGGGGTGAAGTGGATGTCGCCCTGGTTGGGCCATGCGGGGCGGTGCTGACGGCGGGCGAGCAGACGCGCGAGCCAGGGCGGTGGGAGCGTGGCTGCACCCTCACCCGCCCGCTTCGCCCGCAGTGCGGGAGAGGTGGACGTCGACGGGGTGCGCTGCGGGCGCGGAACAGACAGCCGCCTGGGCGCGGGGGTTTGCGGATCTTGCGGCGCGGCGGGGTGGTGGCCGGTTTTCGAGGTCGCTGGGCGCCGCAGGACGCCGGCAAGGGTGATGCCGCGGATAATGGCGCTGCGCACCGCGCCGCCGAGGCGGCGGACGAGGCGCGCACCAACCCCTTGGGGGGATTGGGAGGCGAGGCCTGCGGTGTGGAGCGCGATTGGCATTGGTCGTAGTGTAGTGGGTATGATATCCTTTTGCAAGGGAAATCCGCTCTCCCAACGACTTTTTTCTGCGAGTGGGTTGTGGACCGCTGGCTGCGGGGTCCCTGGCTCGCGCTTGCCGGACAGCTTTGACCGGTAGGGGCCCGTGGTTGCCCCCTGCGTAGGGCAGTGACCTGTCTGGAACCACCACCGTCAGTAGTTCGACGCCGTCGAATGCCGCGGTTTTCGCCACGACAGCCAGCCTGACTGCGGGCAACGCAGTCACCAGTGCTGCCGCCCCAGAGCAACCGGCTGTCGTTGTCAGCTTGAGCAGTACCGCAGCGGCAGCAGGGGCGCAAAGCGCGACGAGCCTGCCGTCGCTGGATCCTGATCAGGTGGACGACGCTCTTTCCAAGGGTACCCGGCGCAAATGGGTTTGCCGATATTGCCGCCCATTTCGACTATGCCGGCATAGCAGCAAAACTCGGCGGGCAGAAGCGAACCACTGCTTAGCTACCGTTGATGCTGCTGCTGCAAATAGCGCGGAATTTTTCGCACGCGTCAGGCCTTGGGATCTCGGCGCAGGATTCTGTGAACCCTGAGACCGTCAAGAGTGCCGCGGCCTCCAGCCCGGCGATTGGTCAGATTGCGAGCAGTCCAGACACCAGTGCCGCCGCCTTGGAGCGGCCGGCTGTCGTTGCAAGTCTGAGCAGTACCGCGGCGGCGGGGCTGCCGAGCTATGCGACAAATAAAACCGTAAGCCGATTGCTTTGAATTAGCTAAATCATTGGGCTCCATCATGCGTCGCCGTTCCCTTGACGGCAAAGGTCGGTGGTAGAAAATTTCTGGGACCCAGGCAGGGGCCCTGTTGAGCGCTTGACGCCGAAGATCAAGGCGCGCCCGACGCGGGATTGCGCGAGGCTGCTTCCTGGAGGCGATCGAAGCGAAGGACGACCGCGAAAATTGGAGACATCCGATGACGTCGCGAACTCGCCATATGATGGTCATGGCTGCGATGCTTTTCATTGGCCTGCCGCTTGCGACCACGGAACAGCGACCATGGCCGATCGCTGTGACTGCTGCCCTTGTGGGCATGGTCTTCGGGCAACATGGCGCCGCGTTGGCGCAAGAGGAACGTGAGCGGCGCAAGCAGATCGGTGTCTATCAACCTCCGAAGCGCCCGAAAACATCGGTAATGGTTTCGTCGGTTGCGTTCGCCGTGCTGTTGACCGCGGCCGTCTTCGCGATGTGGGACAAGGGAATGATATTACCCGGCACGGCTCCGCACGTGGCGGGCATCGTTGCCCTGGTCATCGCCGGCGGGATAGCTGGGGTCGTTTGGCACTGGTGGATGGGCAGGTGGTATCGGGATTATTTTGAACTCGATCGCGACTACCGCCCTCGATCGTGACTATTGCCGCAGGCGCTTCCTGCGCCGCTGGAGCGGAGGGCGGCGTCGATTTCGGCTGTTGTCGGCATCGTGCCCTGGCTGCCGGCGCGGGTGCAGCAGAGCGCAGCGGCGGCATTGGCGCGGTGCAGCGCCGGCGCGAGTGGGATGCCTTGGTCGAGCGCCGCCGCCAGCACGCCGGTGAAACAGTCGCCCGCGCCGGTAGTATCGATCGCTACCACCTTGCGTCCGGGCACATGGATCAGGCCGTCTTCGCTTGCTGCTTCAGCGCCCTGCTCGCCGAGCGTGCGAACCACCACGTTGCCGAGCGCGCGGTGCAGGTCGCCGGACTCGGCGCGCGTGCCGAGACGGGATGCCAGCCACTCGGCCTCGGTTTCATTCAGCACCAGCACATCGACTGCCTGGAGTGCGTCGAGGTCAAGCGGAGCCGCGGGGGCAAGATTGAGTATGATCCGCGTACCGCGGGCGTGAGCACGCCGGATCAGCGCGGCATTCTCGGCCGGCGGTACTTCCATCTGCAACAGCAGCGTGGTGGCTGGCTCCAGCAGCGTGTCTTCCACCTGATCGGCGCGAACCTCGAGATTGGCCCCCGAACCGACGCCGATCACGTTGCGGCCTTGGCGATCGACGAAAATGCCGGCGCAACCGGTGGCGGCGTCGGCCTTGATTACACGCGAAAGGTCTATGTCGGCCTGACGCAGCAGCACGAGCGCGCCGTCGGCCAATGCGTCCCGACCGACCGCGCCCGCCATGATCACCGTTGCGCCGTCGCGGGCGGCGGCGAGTGCCTGGTTGGCGCCTTTGCCGCCCGGTTCGATGCGCACCGCGGGCGCAAGCAGGGTCTCGCCGGGCGAGGGCAGCGACGGAAGGGGGAAGATGAGGTCGAGGTTGATGGAGCCGAAGACGAGAATCACGTTGCTACCCGCCGCGGTGGTGTATATATGCGCGGCACTATACACATGGATCAGACCATGCGCACCAATATCGATATCGACGACGCTTTGCTGGCCGAGGCAATGGCGGCTACCGGCCAAACGACCAAACGGGCGACCGTCGAAGCGGCGTTGCGCACCGTCGTCCGGCTGCAACGGCAGCGGACGGCTCTGCGCAACCTGGAGGGGATCGGCTGGGAGGGCGATCTCGACCGCGTGCGTGAGCACGCTGCGTGATCCTGGTCGATACGTCGGTCTGGATCAGCCATTTCCGTCGAGAGAATTCCGCGGCGGTGGTCAAGCTACGTGAGCTTGGCGAGCAGACGCCCTTGCTGGTTGGCGACTATATCCTGCTGGAGGTGCTGCAGGGCGCCCGTGACGAAGCGCATGCCGCGCGCCTTGAGCGCGAGCTGAGGCGCCTGGAAGTTGTTTCCGTGCTCGACGCCGACATGGCCGCGCGCGCCGCCCACAACTACAGGCGGCTTCGTGCGCTCGGGATCACTGTCCGCAAGCTGGCCGATATCATCATTGGCACATTTTGCATCGACTATGGCTGTGCTTTGCTGCATGCGGACCGCGATTTCGAGCCGATGCACCAACATCTCGGGTTGCAGGTCGTGTCGTGGTGATTTGGTCTGGTCTGGTCTAGCCGGAGACGAGGAACGTTCACTCCGCCCGCGCAGCCCCCTCCCCGATCGATCCGCTTAGCGGCTCGATCCTCCCGCAAGGAGAGGGGGTGCGGTCGAAGGCGATGACGTTGAAGCCGGCGCCCGCCGGATGCCAGCACGGATCGGCGAAGGCAGCACGCATCGCCGGCAGATCGAGAACCTCCATCTGCTCCGGCTGTCCCTCGCGTCAGAACGTCATTCCGTTTTCGTGCTTCGGCGCAGCTTGTCGCGCGGGCAGAGCCCGCCTGCCGGCTACCCCGCCGCCTCCCACGGCATTCCTTTCGACACGGCATTGATATCGTAGGGCTGCTCCGCCAGCGTCTCGGCATCCCACATGCTGCGCTTGATGGAGAAGAAGTCCCCGTCATAGACATGGATGGCACCGCTGAGCTTCGCCAGCGGGTTGACGACAGAGTGGATCACGTCGCGGCCCAGGACGGTGACATCCCCGGTGCCCAATGCGGCGCCGCCGGCTGCCTCGATCTGGTATCTTGCCGGGTTCGGCACCCGCCGCCAGAACATGTTGTCCTCGCGCCCGCCATACATTCCGATCACCGCCGTAAGCAGGTGGTTGTGCGGCAACGTGACCTGATGCGGTCCCCAAACCACGTTGATGACGGTAAGGTCAGGCGCATGGTGCAGCACCTTGACCCCGGCCTTATCCGGTTCGCCGAGCTAGCGAAGCAGCGAAGCAGGATCGGCGATGGCGCGCGCCACCACCTCCTTCATCGGCATGCGCGACCGCTCGACGAGCGTGTTGCGGAGATCGGCAATGAACTGCTCGAGGTCGAACACGGCAATTTCCTCCGAGATCCGGCAGATGGGCGGCCTATCCGTGCGTCTCGAAGTCAGCATAACCGCTGTCCCAGGCATTCAGCAACGGGCCGCTGCCTGCACGAGTCGCTCGCGCAGCGTCACCCAGTGAGGTTGTAAGCAACGCATTGAGTTGCAGCAGACGCATTGGTGGCGACGGCACCACTCCCCGGCAGTGCACAGCGCTGTAGTTCGGGGTCAGTCTGGTGGGCAGATGCGGTCGAATGCAACGACGTCGAAGCCGGCGCCGGCTGGGCGCCAGCATGCGTCGGCGAAGGCAGCACGCATCGCCGGCAGGACGGCGCGGCTGTCGGCGTCCGCTCCGACCAGCGCCAGCACAACGCGGGGATATGCGGTGGCTGTTGAGACGATCCGGCTTATCGGCGTCTCGCGGCCGACGAGTAGCACCTGCAACCAATCTGGCGACTCGGCGAGGAATGGCCCGACGACGCCGACCCCGTCATTGCCGCGTGGCAACAGCACAAGGCCGCGACGTCCGGCGAGCGCAGCGGCGGCCGCTGCGGTGCCGCGGGCCGGTTGCATCGTCTCGGGGCGGACCAAGAGGCCCGCCAGGGCGAGCACCTGCAAACAAGCCAATCCCGCACCGAAGGCCCACGCAACACGACGCGGCAGGCTTGCCAACGCACCGGCAACCAAAAGGCCCAGGAAGGGTGTGGCAAAGCTGAGGTAGCGCAGCTCGATCGGGGTGTTGTCGAAGACGAGGCCGAGCAGGATCAACCCGATCGGGGGTGCCGCTGCCGCCAGCGCCAGGAGCAGGCGCGACTCCGATGCGCCGATCGCGCGCCAGCGCCACGCCACCAACCCAGCCAGCGTCGCCAGTGCCGCGCCAAGCAGGCCGCCGGCCGCCACTCGCGCTGCTCCGTCGGCCATGTAGAGCGGCAGCCCGCCAAGCACCGCGCCCGCGGTGTAGCGGGCCAGCCGTGCGAGGCTTGGCACCCACTCGAAAGGTGGGAATTGCCCAATACGGCTGTTGCGCTGCGCGACGAAAAACCAGAGGTCGGCTGGTAGCAAAAGCGCGAAGCCAGACGCTGCCGCCAGCCACAAACGCGGCGAGCGCAGTCTGACGACGCCCAGCCACAATAACGTGGCGGCGCCGACGAACACCGCGAGGTAATTCGCAAAACTGGCTGCGCCGAGCGACAGACCGGCCGCCAACGCGGTCCGTGGTCGGAACCTGCGCGCCGCGACCAGTGTCAGCAGCACGCCGCACAGTGTCAGCATCTGCGCCAGCGCGAAGCCGCGGGCGATCGCGCCGGTGTAGGCAAAGCCGTAACAGCCGAACGTGAACAGCATCGCGGTCACGGGCGGAACGCCAACGAGTTCCGCGATAGCCGCCACGGCAGCCAGCGCTCCGGCAGCGAACAGCACGGAGAGCATCCGGGCTGCGAACAAACCGTCGCCTGCAATCGGTCGCCAGAGCGCAAGGGCCCAGAAATACAGCGGCGGATGCACGTCGGTGTGCCGCAAGTCTTGCGCCACCTGGCGCAGCGATGCATGCCCCGCATACGGGCCACGCATCGTACCTGCGAGGAATGGCGTCGTCGGCCAAGCCGGCCGCGGCACGCCGGAGGTGACGAAGATGCTGTAGCCCTCGTCGTATTCGAAGCTGCGCAATGCTGCCGCGGCGCTTAATACGCAGACCGCGACGGCCAGCGTGATGGCGATGAGAGTCCTCCTTCCCTTGTGGGAGGAGGTTGGGCGGAGGGGGACGGGCAGGGTCGTTGCTGTCCGGCGGAGTGATTTATCGACCTTGCGCGGCCCCCTCCCCCCGGCCCCCTCCCGCAAGGGGAGGGGGGGTCTTAATTCACCTGCTATCAACCGATGCTGCCTCAGATCGCATGTGCCCCAACATGCGAGTCGAAGATTGAGAATCCGCTTTATCCGGACCACGATGGCGATTCTGGCCGCCAGCCTTGTGGTAGCGTCCACCTTGACAGCAGTGGCGATGCCGGCGCCCGACCGCATCGCCGTGCTGGAGCGTGGCGTCAACCTCACCAACTGGTTCCGCTTCCCGGCCAGGGCCGACGCCGGCTCGATGCGTGCGTATCTCAGCGACGCGGCGATCGACGAACTGCGACAAGCCGGGTTTACGTTCGTCCGGCTCGCGGTGCAGCCCGAGTATCTCCAGTCTGATCCTGACCGGCGCAGCCTGCTGGTGACACAGATCGCGCGATTGGAGCGTCACGGCCTTGGAGTTGTGGTCGCATTGCACCCTGCCACGTGGCACCTTGAAACCAGCGCGGCCGACCGCGCCGCGCTGCTCGCGGACTGGCAGGCGCTTGCGCCAGCACTGGGCAGGCTCG
>Ga0335074_10006955_pt1 | contig 15699 bp, 18 predicted proteins | sample Lox_Sample_23_FD_206715 | JGI IMG/M metagenome (GOLD analysis project Ga0335074, IMG submission 206715) | Soil microbial communities from Loxahatchee National Wildlife Refuge, Florida, United States - Lox_Sample_2.3 | ecosystem: Environmental > Terrestrial > Soil > Wetlands | place: USA... | reverse complement strand
GAGTTCCGGCCGGTATTCGCCCTTGCGGCGGCGGGCGATCGGCGCCAAGAGATAAAGCCGCGTCCCCTCCGCCATCGCCATGACGCGATCGACCATCTGCGTCACGGTCTGCGACACGATCGGCAGGCCGGTCGCCGGCGAATACGGCACGCCGACCCGCGCCCACAGGAGGCGCATGTAGTCGTAAATCTCTGTCACGGTGCCGACCGTCGAGCGCGGGTTGCGTGAGGTCGTCTTCTGCTCGATCGAAATGGCCGGCGACAGGCCTTCGATCGAATCGACATCGGGCTTCTGCATCAGTTCGAGGAACTGCCGCGCATAGGCGCTGAGGCTCTCGACGTAGCGGCGCTGGCCCTCGGCGTAGACCGTATCGAACGCGAGCGAGGATTTGCCCGACCCGGACAGCCCGGTGATGACGACGAGGCTGTCGCGCGGCAAATCGACGTCGATGTTTTTCAGGTTGTGCTCGCGCGCGCCGCGGATGCGAATCTGCTGCATACTCCGACCTTAGCGCGGCGGCCGCCAAGAGGCTACCGGGGCGGTTTTCCCCGCCTGTGGATACCGTGGATAAGAATAAAGTAGGAACATCTGCCGCGTCTGTTAAGATGCGTGATCCATGCCAACGCAGCAGAGGGCACCCCCATGGCTGGCAGCGTCAACAAGGTCATTCTCGTCGGCAATCTCGGCCGCGACCCGGAAATCCGCTCGACGCAGGACGGGCAGCGCATCGCCAATTTCACCCTCGCCACGTCGGAGAACTGGCGCGACCGCATGTCGGGCGAGCGCAAGGAGCGCACCGAATGGCACCGCATCGTCATCTTCAACGAGCGGCTTGCCGAAATCGCCGAGAAATACCTGCGCAAAGGTTCAAAGGTCTATATCGAGGGCCAGCTGCAGACGCGGCAATGGCAGGACCAGCAGGGTGCGCAGCGCACGACGACCGAGGTCGTCTTGACCCGCTTCAAGGGCGAGTTGACGATGCTCGACGGCGCGCGCGACGGCGCCAGGGGCGGCGGCATGGGCGGCGCGACGGAAGGCGGCTTCGACGATTACGGCGAGCCGGCGATGGCGGCCGCATCGGCGCGCGGCGGCGCGGCGGCGGGCGGCGGCTCGCGCGGCGGCCGCTCGACGGCCAACGACCTTGACGACGATATCCCGTTTTGACCGCGAGACCGGCGTCCTAGTGCAGAGCCGCCGTGGATGCCGGCCTACGGCATGGCGATGGGGCGGGGCGTAGAGGGACCAAGGTCAACGGTCATGCATAGCGCGTGCGGTTGTTGCGGCACGGGCCGGCTCGGTCGCCGGCAGTTGTTCGGCATAGCCGCCGGGGCGGCGGGGGTCGTCGCGATGCAATCGCATCTGGCGCATGCGGCGTCGGGCGACTATGAGGCGATGGTCCTGGCGTGCATCGACCCGAGGATGCAGGCGCCGGTGTTCGATTACCTGAAGAAGCGCGGGCTGATGGGGCAATACAGCCAGTTCACGATCGCCGGCGCCGCGATCGGCGTCGTTGCGCCGAAATTCGCCGCCTGGCACCAGACATTCTGGGACAACCTCGCGGTATCGAGCGAACTGCACCAAATCAAGCGCGTCATCGCGATCGACCACCGCGATTGCGGCGCCGCCAAGCTCGCCTATGGCGAGGCGAGCGTCGCGACGCCCGAGCACGAAACCGCGACGCACCGCAAGGCGCTTGCCGAATTCCGTCGCGCCGTCGCAAGCCGCCACCCTGCGCTCGCCGTCGAAACCGGCCTGATGGCGCTCGACGGCTCGATCATCATGTTTGCATAGCCGGCCGGCGCGGCCGGACACGGCGGGAAGAGGGAGGAGGCAAGCGATGCCGGAGACGAACGCGCCGCCGTTTCGCGCCGATCATGTCGGCAGCCTGCTGAGGCCGCCGGAGCTGTTGCGGGCGCGGGCCGAGCATCAGGCCGGGCGGCTGTCGGCGGCAGAATTGCGCGCCACCGAGGATCGGGCGATCGGTGACGCGGCGGCGATGCAGGCCGAACTCGGCCTCCAGGGCGTCACTGACGGCGAGTTCCGCCGCGGCGCCTGGCACATCGATTTCATGCACCGGATCGGCGGCGTCGAGGCAACCGGGCAGGCGTTGCGCGTCCAGTTCAGGAATGAGAGCGGCCCGGTCGAGGCGGCGCTCGGCGCCTTCCGCATCGCCGGCCGGCTTGGGCTCGACAACACGATCTTCGGCGACGATTTCGCCTATCTGAAATCGGTCGCGCCGGCCGGCACGGTCGCGAAATTGACGATCCCGTCGCCGTCGATGCTGCATTACCGCGGCGGCCTCGCCGTCATCGACAAGAGCGCCTATCCCGAGATGGATGCGTTCTGGCACGATCTCGCCCGGGTCTATCGGCAGGAAATCGCCGGCCTCGCCGCGCTCGGCTGCACCTACCTGCAACTGGACGACACCTCGCTCGCCTATTTGAACGACCCGGCACAGCGCGCCTATGTCGACGGGATCGGCGGCGACGGCGAACACCAGCACCTCGTCAACATTCGCCTGATCAACGAGGCGCTGCAGGGCAAGCCCGCCGGAATGACCGTGTGCACCCATATGTGCCGCGGCAATTTCCGCTCGTCCTGGGTCGCCGAAGGCGGTTACGACCATGTCGCGGAGGCGCTGTTCGGCGAACTTGCCGTCGACGGCTTCTTTCTCGAATACGACGACGCGCGTTCGGGCGGTTTTGCGCCGCTGCGCTTTGTGCCACGCGGACTGAAGAAGGTTGTGCTCGGCCTCGTCACATCAAAGCGCGCGGCGCTCGAAAGCAAGGACGAATTGAAGCGCCGCATCGACGAAGCGGCGAAGTACGTGCCGCTCGAACAATTGTGCCTCAGCCCGCAATGCGGCTTTTCCTCGACCGTCGAGGGCAATGCGCTGACGATCGAGGCGGAGAAGGCCAAGCTCCGCCTGGTCGTCGAGACCGCCCGCGACGTCTGGGGCTGAGTTCCGCAAGCGGCACCGCGGCATCCGTCGCCCGGGCCTCACCCGGCGATCCGCGAGCGGGCGGATCACCGGGAAGAAGTCGGTATGACCCGTGCCGAGCGCCGGACGCCGCGCTGCACCTCAGCTGAGGGCCGGCATGACTTCCGCGGCAAAAAGTTCGGCCGAGCGCGCCGCCTCGTCGCGGCGCATCAGGCCGAACGCGAAGTCGCAGCAGAGATACGTCGCGCCGGCTTCTTCGATCTGGCCGGCGAGATAGTCGCGTACCTGCCGCGGTGTGCCGGCGATGGCATGGCCGTGCGCCTGCAACGCGTCCCATTCCAGCGGCAATGCCGCGGCGAGCGGGAACGGTACGTCATACTGCGCCCACAACCGCTCCATGTTGCCGCGCCAGCGCGGATAGGCGCGCCGCGCCGTCTCGCGCGCCGCCGCCTCGGTTTCGGCGACGACGATGTGGCGGTTGATGCCCATCAGCGGCAGATCGGCCTCGTCGCGGCCAAGCTTCGCCCACTCGGATTTGTAAAGATCGATCAGCGTGCGCGCCGCCTGGTTGTCGCGCGAGGTCACGATATGGGCGCCGTTTTCGGCCGCCCACGGGATGCTGTCCGGTCGCGCCGTGCCGTACCATAATTCGGGGAGCGGTTTCTGTGCCGGCTTCATCGCGATTGGCACATGGTCGAAATCGTAGAACTTGCCGTGATAGGTCAGCTCGTCCTCCAAGAGGCCGATGCGGATCGCATCAAACGCCTCGCGGAACTGCTGCATGCCGGTGTCGAAACTGACGCCGTAAAAGCCGACCTCGATCGGCGAGATGCCGCGCCCGACGCCATAGAGGAACCGGCCGCCCGACATCTGGTCGAGCATGCAGATCTCGTCGATCAGCCGCAGCGGGTGGTAGAGCGGCAGCAGATAGACCATCGGGCCGAATTTCAGCCGTTTTGTGCGCTGCGCGACGGCCGCCAAGAACACGCCCGGCGACGGCGCATAGCCCAGCGGCGTGTTGTGGTGCTCGGCCAAGTGATAGCCGTAAAAGCCGGCGCGGTCGTAGACCTCGATCAGCTTCAGGCGATCCTCGAAATGCTGTCCCAAGGGCACGCCGCTGTCGTCGAGGTGGTCAAAAATCCCAAAACGCATCGTCCTCTCCCTTGCCGGCCACCCCGCTTCGTCGTCCCGCGCCGGGACCGGTGGCGGCTGCCATGTTATCAGGTCGGCGGAGAAACTGCGGCGCCGATCGTCAGCCCGGACGCCGCGACAAAGCCGGCCTGCACACCGGGCGCTGCTCAATCCGGCGGGTCGCCGGCCAGCAGTTCGGCGATCGCCTCGCCCAGTTCCGCGGGGCGGAACGGCTTCGGCAGGATCGGGAATTCGCGGGCGGGGAGGGTTTCGGCACCGGCATATCCGGTCGTCAGCAGAACCTTGAGGCCGGGGCGGAGGGCGCGCGCCCGGTGCGCCAGCGCCAGTCCCGACATGCCGTGCGGCATGACGAGGTCGCTGAACAGCAGATCGAAATGCTGCGGTCCGCGCAGCAGCGCCAGCGCGTCCTGGCCGTCGCAGGCGAGAGCGACCCGATAGCCGAGGCGCTGCAGCATCGCGACCGAGACCGCGCCAACGTCCGCGTCGTCTTCGACGACGAGGACGGCGGCCGAGCGGTGCTGCGGGCGATCGCGCGACGCGGCCGGCTCGGCGGCATCGCTGCGCGGCTCGCTGCGCGGCAGATACAGGGTGACGCAGACACCGGCGCCGGGCGCCGTGTCGAGCCGCACGCCGCCGCCCGATTGCTTGGCAAAGCCGTAGACCATCGACAACCCCAGCCCGGAGCCTTTGCCGATCTCCTTCGTCGTGTAAAAGGGCTCGAATGCATGCGCCGCCACGTCGGGCGTCACGCCCTCGCCGTCATCGCGCACGCTGAACGCGATATAGTCGCCCGCCGCAAGTTCGATGCCGGTCGGCAATTCGGCGGTGGCGAGCCGGCGCGTCGTCAACCTGACGCGCCCGCTGCCGGGCATGGCGTCACGCGCGTTGAGGATAAGGTTCATGACGGCGGCTTCGAATTGCGCCGGATCGAGTTCGCAATAGGCCGGCCCCTCGCTGCCGTCGATGATGATCTCGACCGCCTCGCCGACGGTGCGCTGCAGCAGCTCCGCCACCTCCGCGAGCAGCACGTTCAAATCGGCAACGACCGGCCGCAGCGCCTGGCGGCGGGAGAACGCCAATAATTGCTGGGTCAGGCGCGTGCCGCGCGCCGCCGCGCGCAGCGCCGCGTCGGCGAGGCCGCTGATGCGTTCGCCCGCGCCCTCGAGCGCGATCAGATCGAGGCAGCCGACGATCGCCGTCAGCAGGTTGTTGAAGTCGTGCGCGACGCCGCCCGTCAGCTGCGCGACCGGGCGATGCCGCACAGCGCGCAGGCGCGGCGGTTGATATGAACGATGCGCCAATCCCGGTCGATCGCGCAGAAGCCGTCGTCGATCGCGTCAAGAACGTCCGCGCTCAGCTCGGCAATATAGGGCGGTGCCGCCGCTTCGGCTGTCGCCGACAGCGCCATGGGCCCTCCCTCATCTTTCTCCGGCGCAGTTTTATCGACGCGACGGGCGGCCGTCCACCGGCACGCGCCGCCGCAGTCGGCAACCGATCGCGCGATGAAGACTGATGCGTGACCGCCGCGATCCGCCGTAACATGGCGATCCTGGTCCAGGGAGGAGTGCCATGCCCGTAGCGACAATCCGCGGCGTATCGATCAATTACGACGTGCTCGGCGAACGCGGCCCCTTTGTTGCGCTGCAGCCGGGCGGTCGGCGCGCCGGCAATTCGCTGCGCCCACTCGCCGCGAAGATCGCCGAAGCCGGCCACCGCGTCGTGATCTACGACCGGCGCAATACCGGCGCTTCAGGAATTGCGATCGAAGGCGACAGCGAAAACGACGAATGGGCCGAGGATCTGCACGAGTTGCTGGCACATATCGACGCCCTGCCGGCCTATATCGGCGGCAGTTCGTCGGGCTGCCGGTTGGCGCTGATCCTGGCGCGACGGCGGCCGGAAGACGTTCGCGGCCTGCTGCTGTGGCGCATCACCGGCGGCGAAGTTGCCGCCGAGCGGCTGACCAACCAATATTATACCTCGCATATCGAGGCGGCCGAGCGCGGCGGCATGGCGGCGGTCTGCGCCCTCGACCATTGGAAGGAGGTCGGAGCCGTCAATCCGGCGGCGCGCGACGCGCTGATGGCGATGCACCCCGGCGATTTCATTGCCCGCATGAGCCGCTGGCGAACGAGCTTTCTCGCCGGGACCGAGCACCCGGTCATCGGCCTCAGCCCGGCCGAGTTGCGGGCGATGACCATGCCTGCCTGCATCTGCCCCGGCAAGGATCCGGTGCATCCGCTGCCGGCCGGGCAGGCGGCGCACCGGCTGCTGCCGAATGCCGAGTACGACGAAGTGGTCAGCGAGGAGCGCGGCACGATCGACGAGGCCTTTGTCGATTGGGACGCGCGCGAGGGCCTGCTGGCCGCGACGTTCATCGATTTCCTGCGCCGCCACGCCCGGCGCTGATCGGAATGGCGCGACGGCAGGGCGACGGGATCGCTCCTCGCGGCTTCCCACCGCGTCGCCGGCTCACCGTCGCATCGCCGCAATGATCAGCGACGCGCAGCGCCGCTTTCTCGACCGGAGCCGGGTCGGGCATCTGGCGACCGCCGACGGTGCCGGCGCGCCGCATGTCGTGCCGGTGTGCTATGCCGTTGCCGACGATACGCTCTACATCACGATCGACGAAAAGCCGAAGCGGCGCGACCGGCCACTGAAACGGCTGCGCAATATCGCGGAAAATCCGCAGGCGGCGTTTGTCGCCGACCGCTGGGACGAGGACTGGTCGCGGCTCGGCTGGGTCATGCTGCGCGGCCGCGCCGAACGCATCGACACCGGCCTCGAACACGACCGGGCGCAGGCGCTCCTTGCCGCCCGCTATCCGCAATACAAAGCGATGCGCCTTGCCGATCTGCCGGTCATCGCGCTGCGCATCGAGCGCGTTGCCGCGTGGGGCAACCTGTCCTCCGATTGACCCGGTCACCGGACGAGCGTCACCACCGCCAGCGCCGCAAAGACGATCGCAGCGGCAATGCGGATTATGCGCACCGGCAGCCTGCTCGCGACACGGTCGCCGAGCAGGACGACCGGGATATTGGCCAGCATCATGCCAAGGGTGGTGCCGGCGACGACGGCATACAGGTGGTCGAAACGGGCCGCGAGGCCGATCGTCGCGATCTGCGTCTTGTCGCCGATCTCGGCGATGAAGAAGGCGGACACCGTCGTCAGGAACGCGCTGCGCCCGCCCGCCCGCGGGCGTCCGATGCGGTCGGGCCGCAGCGCCCACAGCGCGACGCCAAAAAACGACGCCGCAAGCGCCCAGCGCAGCCGGTCGCCGGCCAGGAGGTTGCCGAACAGCACCCCGACAATGCCGGCCGCGGCGTGGTTGACGAGCGTCGCGACAAAAACCCCGGCGATGATCGGCAGCGGCCGCCGGAAACGGGCCGACAGCAGCAGCGACAGGATCTGCGTCTTGTCGCCGATTTCAGCGAGGCCGACGACAGCGGCCGAAACCAGGAAGGCGTCCATCGTTGTCGCGCGGGGGCCGGGCAGACGAGCTTGGCATGATGTCGCCGCCCGGCCCCGGAACCGCGACACCGATGCCAAAGGTCTCGCCAAGTCCGAAAGGACCGCCCGCGCCATGGCCGACAGGCCAAGCATGTTGACGCGGAACCCGCGCGCCGTGCGGCGGCGGTCGGCTACTCCCCAGTGACGCCGCAAGCTTTAGCAAATCGCCGCTGCCGGCTCAACCGCCGCGGGCGGTTGCCAGCGCGCCCGCGGCGATGCAAGATTCCTCCGCGACGCTGCGGAGATGCGCGATGGCGGCCGACCACGATCACCCCCACGATCATCAGCACGGCTCGGAACTGTCCGACATGCAGGCGCGGGTGCGGGCGCTCGAGACGATCCTGACCGAGAAGGGCTATGTCGATCCGGCCGTGCTCGACCAGATCGTCGAGACGGTCGAAACAAAGATCGGCCCGCATATCGGCGCCCGCATCGTCGCGCGCGCCTGGAGCGACCCCGAGTTCAAGCGCCGCCTGCTGGCGGACGCCACCGAGGCGGTCAATGCATTGGCCGGGGTCGATCCGGTCGCGGCGCACCTGGTCGCGGTCGAGAACACGCCGAAGATTCACAACATCGTCGTCTGCACGTTGTGCTCATGCTACCCGTGGTCGGTGCTCGGGCTGCCGCCGGTGTGGTACAAATCGGCGCCATACCGCTCGCGCACGGTCATCGACCCGAAAGGCGTGCTTGCCGAGTTCGGCGTCAACCTGCCGCCGGAAACCGAAATCCGCATCTGGGATTCGACGGCCGAGACGCGCTTTCTCGTCGTGCCGATGCGCCCCGCCGGCACCGACGGATGGAGCGAGGATGAACTGGCGCGGCTCGTCACGCGCGACAGCATGGTCGGCACCGGCCTCGCCAGGCCGCCGGCCGAGATCGGGCCGCGGGGCTGACCGATGAGCAACACGATCCATGACATGGGCGGCATGCAGGGGTTTGGCCCGGTGTTGTCCGAGCCGCATGAGCCGCCGTTTCATGCGGCGTGGGAAGGCCGCGTCTATGCGATGCAGCGGGCGCTGGGGTATAGCGGGCTGTGGACGATTGACGGCGGCCGCGCCTCGCTCGAAACCCTGCCGCCGCTCGAATATCTCGCGGCCTCCTATTACGAGCGCTGGTTTCTCGGGCTCGAAAAGCGGGTCGTTGCGCATGGTCTCGTCGGCCGGGACGAGATTGCCGCCGGGCGCTCGCTGCGTCCGGGCCTGCGGCTGAACCGGAAGATGACAGCGGCGGATGCGCGGCGGCTGCCGCTGCCGAATTACGAACGGGCCGCCGCGGCACCGCCACTTTTCAAGCCGGGCGATGTGGTGTGCACGCGCAACCTCAACCCGGCGACGCATACCCGCCTGCCGCGCTATGCCCGCGGCAGGCGCGGTACCGTCGAGGCGGTGCGCGGCTGCCACGTCTATCCCGACAGCGCTGCGCTCGACCCCGGCAACGAGCACCCGCAATGGCTCTACACGGTCGTCTTCTCCGGACGCGAATTGTGGGGCGACGATGCCGACCCCGCGATCCGGGTATCGATCGAGGCGTTCGAACCTTATCTGACCGCGACATGAACGATGCCGCCGTCGCCGAGATCCTCGACTCGCTGCCCGAATTGCCGCGCGACGCCGGCGGACCGCTGTTTCGCGAGCCGTGGGAGGCGCAGGCCTTTGCAATGACGCTGGTGCTCTACCGGCGGGGCCTGTTCGGTTGGCCGGAATGGGCCGCGGCGCTGGCCGACGAGATCAAGCGCGCGCAAAAAGCCGGCGATCTCGACGCCGGCGATACCTATTATCGCCACTGGCTCGCCGCCCTCGAACGCCTCGTCGCCGAGAAGGGCATCGCCGATACGGCGAACCTGGCGCGGCATCGCGCGGCCTGGGAACACGCCGCCGCGCGCACGCCGCACGGCATGCCCATCGAGTTGCGGCCGGAGGATTTCGCAGCGTAGGAGACCGCCGATGCCGACCCCGGAAGACAGCGAATTCGCCGCCGCCGTCCGGCGCGCCGGCCTGACGATCCCGCCCGACCGCTGGGAGGCGATGCGCGCGGCATATTGCGACATGCAGGCGCTGCTGCAGCTCCTCGACGATCCGCTGACCTATGTCGACGAGCCGGCGGTGCTGCCCGATCTCAGACCGCGAGGCGGCCGATGAAGGCGCAGGAACCGCTGCCGACGATCGCCGAGGCGAGCCGCCGCATCGCCACGGGCGAGGTGTCGCCGGTCGAACTGGCCGAGGCGGCGCTGCAGCGCGCCGCCGCGCTGAACGACCGCCTGTCGGCCTTCATCGAGATCACCGCCGAGCGCGCTCGCGCCGCCGCAAAGCGCGCCGAGGCCGACATCCGCGGCGGTCGCCGGCGCGGACCGCTGCACGGCATCCCCTACGGCCTGAAGGACATTTACGACGCCAGAGGGTTGCGTACGACGGCGCATTCGCGACTGCTGCTCGACAACATCGCGGCGGAGGACGCTGCGACGACCGCGCGCCTCGAAGCGGCCGGCATGGTGCTGATCGGCAAGCTTGCGACGCACGAATTTGCTACCGGCGGGCCGGCTTTCGATCTGCCGTTTCCGCCCGCGCGCAACCCGTGGAACCCGGCGCATTTCACCGGCGGGTCGAGTTCCGGCTCGGGCGCGGCGGTCGCCGCCGGCATCCTGCCTTTGGCGATGGGCTCCGACACCGGCGGCTCGATCCGTCTGCCGGCGGCCTATTGCGGCACGGTCGGGCTGAAACCGACCTACGGCCGGGTCAGCCGGCGCGGCGTCGTGCCTTTGTGCTACAGCCTTGATACCTGCGGCCCGCTGACCTGGACGGTCGAAGACGCGGCGCTGGCGTTGCAGGCGCTCGCCGGCTACGACCCGCGCGACCCCGGCTCGGCTGACGTGCCGGTGCCCGATTACGGCGCCGGTCTGCGTCGGGGCGTTGCCGGAATGCGCATCGGCTATGCTCGCCGCTTCAGCGAGGATGCCGGGGTCGGCGGCGAGCAGCAGGCGGCGCTCGACGCGGCGGCGCAGCTCCTGGCTGGGCTCGGCGCCGAAGTGATCGAGGTGGCGTTGCCGCCGAACGACCAGTTCCAGGCCGTCGCCCGCACGATCTCGCCGAGCGAGAGCTTTGCGATCCACCAGGACGATCTGCGCAAGCGGCCCGAACTCTATGCCCGCGTCACGCGCGAGCGGCTGATGCTCGGCGGGTTTGTGACCGCGGCCCAGTATGTGCAGGCGCAGCGGCTGCGGCGCATCCTGACCGCCAAGGTCGCGGCACTGTTCGATGCGTGCGACGCGCTGCTGACGGCGGTGATCCCGGGACCGGCGCCGCTGCTCGCAGACACCGACGACGGGCCGTGGCGCCGCGCGCAGCCGATTTCGTCCGTGTTCAACGTGACGGGGCAGCCGGCGCTGGCGCTGCCGTGCGGCTTTGCCGCGAACGGCCTGCCGCTATCGGCGCAGATCGTCGGCCGTGCCTTCGCCGAGGCGACCGTGTTGCGGGTCGCCCACGCCTATGAACAGGCCGCCCGGTGGACGAGCCGCCGCCCCGCGCTGGCGATGCCGGATTAAAGGCTCGGCTGGCCGCTCCCGGTCGCGCGCGGCGGGCTGGCGTCCGCGCTCTACGCCGACGCGAGCATGTCGCGGATGTCGGGCAGATGCTCGCGGCCCCAGAACAACTCGCCGTCGATGACGAAACTCGGTACACCAAACACCCCCTGCTCCTCGGCGGCGCGCGAGAGGCGTGCGACCTCGGTCGGCCCCTCACCCGCGAGATACGCGGCAATCCCGGCCGGAGCGGCACCGGCCTCGACGAGCACCCCGGAGACGACGGCGGGATCTTCGATGTCGAGTTCGCGTCGCCAGAAACGCTCGAAGGTGAGGTCGTTGTAGCGGCGCAGCACCGCCGGGCCCTGCCCCTTCGCGTGGAGCAGCCCGGCGGCCGCGAGTGTCGAATCCCAGATTTTCTGCGGGCCGCGAATCACGAGGCCGCGTCTGCGCGCCTGACGGCGGCAGTCCATGTAGGAGTATCGAACCCGCCGCCACTGGTGCGGATTGCGGCTCTCCGCGATGACGCGACCCGCGGCATCGACGGTCGCCGAGCCGAGAAAGCTCGGAATATCGAGCACGTAGGGAAGCCAATCGAGCGCGACCGAAAAGTCGCGCTCGAGTTCGCAGGCGAGATCCTTCGCCAGATAGGCGTAGGGGCTTTTGTAGTCGATATACAGCGTGATCGTCCGGGGTGCACTCATCAGACGCCTCGCGCGTTGTCAGCCGCCGTTTCGGTATCAGCTGCCGCCGGCCTGCTTCGTCCAACTGTCGCGCAGGCCGATCGTGCGGTTAAAGACGAGGCGGCCGGGCGACGCGTCGGGATCGCGGCGGAAATAGCCCTGCCGCTCGAACTGCACCGTCGCCTCGTTGCCGGCGAGCGACGGTTCAAGCCGGGCGCCTGCCACCACCGTGAGCGAGCGCGGGTTGAGGTCGGCCATGAGGTCGCCGTCGGCGCCGGGGTCGGGGCGGGTGAACAGCGGCTCGTAAAGGCGCACCGCGGCCGGCACGGAATGCTCGGCCGACACCCAGTGGATCGTGCCGCGCACCTTGCGGCCGTCGGGCGCGTTGCCGCCCTTTGTGGCCGGGTCGTAGGTGCAGCGCAGTTCGATGACGTTGCCGGCCGCGTCCGTCACGGCCGCGCGGCAGGTCACGAAATACCCGTAGCGCAGGCGCACCTCGCGGCCCGGCGCTAGTCGATAGAAATTCTTCGGTGGGTTTTCAAGGAAATCGTCGGCCTCGACATAAAGTTCGCGGCCGAACGGCAGCTTTCGCGTACCGGCGCCCGCGTCGTCCGGGTGGTTGGCCGCTGCGACCTCTTCCGTCTGCCCCGCCGGATAATTTTCGATGACGAGTTTCAGCGGCCGCAGCACGGCCATGCGGCGCGGCGCTACCCGGTTCAACGTGTCACGCAGCGCCGCATCGAACATCGCCAGATCGACCGTGCTGTTGGCGCGGGCGATGCCGGCGCGGCGGACGAATTCGCGGATCGCTTCAGGCGGCACGCCGCGCCGCCGCAGGCCCGCGAGGGTCGGCATGCGCGGGTCGTCCCAGCCGGCGACGCGGCCCTCATCGACGAGTCGCTTCAGAAAGCGCTTCGACATAACCGTGTAGCCGAGGTTGAGCCGGGCAAATTCGTATTGCCGCGGGCGCGACGGCCCGAGTTCTTCGCCGATTGGCAGATGCTCGATCAGCCAATCATAGAGCGGCCGGTGGTCCTCGAATTCGAGCGAGCACAGCGAATGCGTGACGCCCTCGATCGCGTCCGACTGGCCGTGTGCGAAATCATAGGTGGGGTAGATGCACCAGCGCGTGCCGGTGCGCGGATGCGCGGCATGCAGGATGCGATAGAGGACGGGGTCGCGCAGGTTCATGTTGCCCGACGCCATGTCGATTTTCGCCCTGAGCACCCGCGCGCCACTGGCAAATTCGCCCTGCCGCATGCGACGGAACAGGTCGAGGTTGTCGCTGACGCTGCGCTCGCGCCACGGGCTGTCCGTGCCCGGCTCCGTCAGCGTGCCGCGGCCGGCGCGGATCGCCTCGGGCGATTGGTCGTCGATATAGGCGAGGCCGTGCCGGATCAAATGCTCGGCCCACTCGTAAAGCTGCTCGAAATAATCCGAGGCGTAATGCAGATGCCTGCCCCAATCGAAACCCAGCCAATGGATGTCGCGCTGGATCGCGTCGATGTATTCCTGCTCCTCTTTTGTCGGATTGGTGTCGTCGAAGCGCAGGTGGCAGCGGCCGCCGAATTCCTCGGCGATGCCGAAATTGATCCAGACCGCTTTGGCGTGGCCGATATGCAGATAGCCGTTGGGTTCGGGCGGAAAGCGGGTGACGACCGCGGTGCAGCGGCCCGAGGCGAGGTCGTCGGTGACGATGTCGCGAATGAAATCGCGGCCGCCTCCGGTTGCCGCTTCGGCTTCGACCGTGCTCATGCCCCGCCGCTCCGCTCGTTCGCTCCACCGTTATGTGGCCGATCCGCAGCCGTCCGCCAAGCCAGCAAATGCGCTTCGTTCCGCGGTTGTCTGCCGCTACGATCGCGCGACAACCGCAACGGAGGCCTCGATGCGCACGAGCTTCACCGTCCACGACATGACGATCCACCGTATCGTCGAGCAGGAGCAGGGATTCACACCGCTGTTCGAATTTCTGCCGACCTTGACCCGGGAACAATACGAGGAGAACCGCTCGTGGATGGAGCCGGGCGGCTGCGATCCCAAGACCGGCAATGTCGTTCTGTGTTTCCAGTCTTATGTGGTCAAGACACCGCACCACAACATCCTGGTCGATGCCTGTATCGGCAACAACAAAACCTTTCCGCTGCGGCCGACCTGGAACGGCAAGACGGACAGCACCTGGATGACGGCGCTGAAGGCGGCCGGCCTCGGCATCGAAGACATCGATTTTGTCATGTGCACACATCTGCACGGAGACCATGTCGGATGGAACACGCGGCTGGAAAACGGCCGCTGGGTCCCGACCTTCCCGAAAGCGCGCTACCTGTTTTCGCAAAAGGAATACGACTACTGGACCGGCAGCAACGTCCCGGCGACGTTTTCGATGGATGCGATCAATGAAAGCGTCTTGCCGGTCGTCGAGGCGGGGCGTGCCGAACTGGTGACCAGCGACCACGCGCTCAACGACCACATCCGCCTCTTGCCGACCCCCGGCCATACGCCGGATCATTTCGCGGTCTGCGCCGGGCGCGGACATGATCAGGCGGTGTTTACCGGCGACCTCATTCATTCGCCGATCCAGGCGCGCTATCCCGAGCTTGTCATGCGCGTCGACACCAACGGCGAGCAGGCGGTCGCGACGCGACGGCGGTTTCTCGAGCGCTACTGCGATACCGACACGCTGTGCTGCACGATGCATTTTCCGTCGCCCTCCGTCGGCCACGTCAAGCGCTGGGGCGACGGTTTCCGGCTGGAGTACGTGAAGGACTAGCGGCGCGGCCCGCCGGCTACGAACCGGCTCCCGTCGTCGCGGCGGCGCCGAGGATCGGCCCCGCCGGCGCCTGCACCAGGACGGCGATGCCCTCGTCTCGACCGGGCGGCGCGACCGCGAACCGCAGCGGCGCGCCGTCCCACTCGCCAAGCTGCGTCAGGGCCTCAACGCCGTTGGCGTCCGAGAGCAAGCGGCCGGCGTTCTCGCCGCCGGCGACCCGCGTTGTCTGCCGCCGCAGAAACCGTACCAGCAGCACCGCGCCGCGGCCGTTGCCGCGGCCGATCGTCACCGCCCGGCGATCGGCGGCAAACGCGACGGGTGCGCGCGCCGGCGGCGGCGCTGCCGCCAGAGCGGCGAGCACGGCGCCGCGGTCGGAACCGACCATCGCATGGTCGCCATCGACGACGATTTCCGGGGTATATACCTGCCCGGCATCGAACCGCCGGGCGTAAGCCTGCTGGCGCGCCGTCGCGGCCGGGTTCGACAGCGGGTCATGCCACCCCGGTCCGTTCCAGTAGGTGATGTGAAATCCGAGCGCAACGACGTCCGGCCGCGTTGCCAGCTGCGCCAACAGCGCATCGGCCGGCGGGCAAGACGAGCAGGCCTGCGAGGTGAACAGTTCGACGATGTGCGGCCGCTGTCCGGCCGCCGCCGGCGCGACCAGCGCTGCCAGAACCACAGCCGCTGCGGCCAAACCCAGCGCGCCCCGACGGGCCATGTCGCCCTCCATCATCGGCTTCACGACGCGCGATTCGTCCCACCTTGGCGCGGGCGAGGCAAGTGGGGCTTGCGCCAACGGGTAGGGCGCGCGAGGCTCGGACAATCCGCTCGGATAATCGAATTGCACAGAGGGGGGAGAGATGGACAGACGTTCGCTGCTTGCCGGCGCCGCACTGGCGATGGGTGCCGCCCCATGGCGCCGTGCGTTCGGGGCGACGCCGCCGATCCGGGTCGGCTTCGGCATGGCGCTGACCGGCGGGCTTGCCGCCAACGGCAAGATGGCGCTCTTGGGGATGGAGATCTGGCGCGACGACATCAACAAAAAGGGCGGGCTCCTCGGCCGCCCTGTCGAGTTTGTCCATTATGACGACCAGAGCAATCCGGCGACCGTGCCTGGCATCTATACGAAACT
>Ga0335074_10006954_pt1 | contig 15699 bp, 26 predicted proteins | sample Lox_Sample_23_FD_206715 | JGI IMG/M metagenome (GOLD analysis project Ga0335074, IMG submission 206715) | Soil microbial communities from Loxahatchee National Wildlife Refuge, Florida, United States - Lox_Sample_2.3 | ecosystem: Environmental > Terrestrial > Soil > Wetlands | place: USA... | reverse complement strand
TTGCCTAACTGGGGCCTTGGCCCTACGGACCGTAAGGCCAGTGGGGGGAGTGGCTCTAGGGCCAGACTCGGCCTGAGCTTGGTGGGCGGTACTGGGATTGAACCAGTGACCTCTTCCGTGTCAGGGACGATCTGGCCCTAGCTACGAGGTGCTGTGAGTCGCTTCACAAAGGCCTGATCTGCACGTTCGAAGGCTCAGCGTGGTTGCCTGATGCCTGGCTCTGGTCCCTGACGGCTATCAGTTTGGCTATCAAACGATCTTGTGTAATCGACGGCTGTGCGAAGCGCCGGTCCAGCTGGAGGTTCGTGCCCGAGGGGAAGCGCACCTAAAGGCCAATCCTTGTTGACAGCCAAACGCTAGACCTGCGCTCTACCTGGACCGCCGTCCGATCAGCGGTACATAGGGAACTTGCCTCAAGCGGAATGCCAGACTCTGCTTGTATGGGCTGCTTCTTTCTCTAGGAAAGCCGATGAATTATAGCCTCCTGATCGGGACTGGCGGAGCCTTGGCCGGTGTAGTTCTGGGCTCGTGGTTGAGCGCTCGTGCTCAGCGCGCCCTGTTCCGGGAGAACAGGCGCCAGGCCATGCATCAATCTCAACCGGATGCGTGCGTCTCACTTCTTGTGGCCTACCGGAAGCTGACCAATTTCGTTCTCATCGAGGCGCAGGAGGTGAGGCTCGTCACCCGGAAGTTCGACCAGCGGCCTCATCCCCAGATCGATGACCAGACTTCGCTCTTCGAAGAGAGAAACGCGGCCGAGGCCCGACTCGCAACAGTCATCAGCAGCGACTCGCCTATCAGAGCGGCCGCAAACGCGCTCAACGCTGCGTTCCGCGAGCTGGTCCACGCTCGAGCAGAACACGGACACGGCGGCGTGCCAATAGAGATCGTCAGCGGACTTCGGGTAGCGAAGACCTGTTCTCCCAGACCGTCTATGGGCAGTTAGTAGGGGAGACGCCCGCGCCACTCTGGCCGCCCAACCGAGCGTTCACTGGCCGACGCGTTCGAGATGGCCAAACGGGCAAGGGGATCGAGCCGTCAGCGTGAACGCTGCGCATCGGCCCGCGCAGCGGTGGGACCCTGCCGAGGTCCGGCGGAGGTGGCCCGTAGGTGATCTGGATGATCCGAGACGGTGGCCAGGCGAGTATGCGCGCAGACCACGACGAACGCGGGCTGGCTAGTCTGCTCAAGAGCATGCTGGATCGCGTCAAGGCCCGACTGGTGCCCGAGGCGCATGCCGCTCCGGCTTGTCAAGCCCGGCTTTATGTCTACGTCTAGAGGGTATAGACTGTCGGGATGAAGGCGATGAGGCGGCGGCTGGTAAATCAGGCCCTCCGCCGCGCCAGCTGCCTGATCAAGAGCGACGACGGCCCGCACACGACCTGGCAGTGCCCGTCCCCGTGCGGCCAGCACACCGCTGATATCCCCCGCCACGTCGACATCTCGCCCGGAGTCATCCGGGACACGATCAACCGCATGACCTGCCTGCCGAAGGGGTGGCTTCAGTGAAGACCTACGATGTCCGGGCCAAGCGCTGGGAGCACGGCTGGGAACTGCACATTGACGGGGTTGGCGTAACTCAGTCACGAAGCCTCTGGGATGCAGACATGATGGCCCGCGATCTTATTAGCAGGCGCACCGGCTCAGAGGCCTCGTCCTTTGGCGTGGAGATTACCCCTGAGATTGGTGATGGTCTGGACGAGCGGACGCGGGAGGCGCGAGAAGCGGTCACCAACGCTGATCGGGCTCAGCGCAGCGCCGCCGCTCAGTCACGGGAAGCCGCACGCCAGCTACGGCGAGCCGGGCTGTCCGGCCGGGATATCGCGAAGGTGCTTGAGGTGTCCCCGCAACGTGTGTCACAACTTCTCAAGGATGGTGCGCGTACCGCCAGGGAACGCCAATCCTCGCGCACTGCGGCCGGTTAGAGGTAGCGCGTGAACGCCGGATGGCTCGCGGCGATCGCGGCAGTGATCGTAGCTATCCCGGTAGCTGCGAGGATGACTCAGCAGATGGTCTCTGCGACTTCACCGTGGAAGCGGCAGAAGCGCCGCGAACTCGCATGGACGCGGATGGCGGAATACCTCGCCAATGAGTGCTCGCACTCGCGGGGCTACCCCCGACCAGTACGGCAGACACCTGGAGCACTTCCTAGGCGGTCGGCAGTGGCAGGAAGGCTGGGGAACTGACGGATGGGAGGAGGCGCACCCACCTGCTAGCGGCCGCGAGAAAATCCCGGTGTGCGGCCAGATAACTCCTGCAGCGCGGAGGGGAGCTTCACGCGCCCGGACGTTTCGCATCTAGCTCACATCGCTCAGCCCTGGAGATGAATGCGCATCTGACGGGCCAGGCAAACGACATGCCAGGGCTGGGTGCTATCCCACGAACCTGGGACTCTGCCGCGCTCGAGGCGGGAGCGCGGGTTCGGTCATCGCAGGCGTGATGTCAGATCGGTTTCGGTGTCGATGGCGTTCAGGATGCGCCGGGCGATGATGCCGAGCTGACGGGTCTGGGCTTTGGTGAGCGCGTCGAAGACGAGCCGGTTGACGGTCTCGGCGTGGCCGGGTGCTGCTTTGGCGAGGACGGCTGCGCCGTCGCCGGTGAGCGTGGCCAGGGTGTAGCGGCCATCGGCCGGGTCTGGCTTGCGTGTCGCCCACCCGCGGTTTTCGAGTCGCGCGACCGCGCGTGACAGGCGCGACAGCGATCCGTTGGCGTAGATCGCCAGCTCGCTCATCCGGAGGGTCTGTGCGTCCGCGCCCGACAGCGCGGCGAGGATGCCGTACTCAAAGTGGCTCAGCCCGGAGTCGCACTGCAGCTGGTCGTCGATCGCCGCCGGCAACCACCACAGCAAGGTGACAAAGGGAACCCAGGCCTCGTGATTGTCCTCGCTGAGCCAGCGCGGCTCGGAACCGGGTATCGTCATGGGCTCATCTTACATGACTGGGAAAGTCATGTCGGTAGTATTTCACTTGACTAGTAAAGTCATCGAGCTTACGATTCACTTGACTGATCAAACGTTCTCTCAGTGTCCTGACGAAAGGAAGTCATCATGACCGCCACTGTTAGCCTGAGTTTCGCCGCGTTGAACTTCGACTCGGCCGATCCCGCCACCATGGCCGAGTTCTGGGGTAATGTCCTGGGCCGCCCGTTCGGCCCGGGCAGCCTGGCCGGGGACATGGCAGTCGATGCGACCGACCCGGCCAGCGGTCCCCGGCTGGTCCTGCACCCAGCTGCAGACGTTCCCGAGACGATCAAGCACGGGCTCCGTCCCATCCTGGTCACCGGCGACCACGACGAGGAGGTCAAGCGGCTGACCGGCCTGGGCGCCACCGCGGTGGCACCGAGCACGCAGCCGCCCGGGGTCCGCCTGACCACGTTCGCCGACCCGGAGGGCAACGAGTTCGACCTGGTCACGTTCCAGCCGAAGTAACAGCCGAACCCGGCCCGTGACAAACCGTCAACACGGGCCCGGCCTGGACGGAGCATGACGCCGCCGGGGCGTGCGGTCGCCGGGATTAGCGGCGCCCCCCGCACCGGCTGGCCGGGCCCGCGAGCGACCTCGATCGCATCAACAGGGTGAGGCCCGCTCACCCTGCCGGACGGCAGCCTGGATCCACCGCGCATTGCTAACGGCAGCAGTGCCAACCACCAAGGGATAAGACCGACATGACCACACGAGAACACCAGCTCGCCGACCTCTACGTCGAGATGATCAACACCCACAACCCCGACCTGGAGGACCTGTTCCTCGCCGAGGACTACATCAACCACGAGGCGTTGTTCTTCGCTGAGGGCCGCGAGGCCAACCAGCAGTTCTGGGCCGCGTTCTTCACCGGCCTGCCCGACGTCAAAGTCACGATGGAAGACCTGGTCATCTCCGGTGACCGTATCGTGGGCCGGTTCATCTACCGCGGCACCCACACCGGGACCTGCTGGGCATTCCTGCCAGCGGCAAACCCATCGAGATGCGCAGCATCGACATCTGGCGCGTCCAGGACGGCAGGTTCGCCGAGCACTGGGACGAGCTGAACCTGATGCAGGTATTCCAGCAGATCGGCGTCCTGCCCCCGATCGAGGGCTTCCTCGGGGCCCAGGCATGACACTGCTCTCGCACCTGGCCGCGCTAGTGGCCGTCGTGAGCACGGGGATTGTCCACGGCACCGACGCTTTCTGCGCTCGTCCAGGGTCCGCGCTCGCGCGCCGATGACGCCACCCTCACCGTGATCATGGGCAGCATCCACCGCGTCGCCGACCGGCGCATGCAGCACACCCGCGTCCGGCCGAAGGCACGACCGGTGTGCCCGGCAACAGATTGTGAGATCCAGCCGCCATGGCCATAACCAGCACCGGCTCATCGCACCTCCCTACCAAGTCCAGTCGACAGCCGAAATCCTGCGCGACGGCTTCCACTACTTCACGCACCACGATTCGGTCTCCGCGCTGTGGTCGCGGAAATGGCGTGCACCATGCGCGGCCGGGATCTACCCGTTCGCCGACGGACGAGTGGAGGACTTCGACCCGATCTTCGCCGAGCTGAGCAAGATCTCCGACGACGACCCGGCCATCCTGTACCGGCCTGACGACTACGCGAAGCCGTTCTTCCCGGTTGCGGATGGGCTGGCCGCTGCCGCGCAGGAAACGCTGACGGACGGCAGCACCGCCGAGGCGAGGGACCTGTACCCGCGCGCGGCCGCCGTTTACCGGATCGCCCGGTTCCCCGTCAGCAGATCGCCGCTGGGCCAGCAAGCATGGCAGAAGGGCAAGGCCGCATACGAACAAGGCGGCCGGCTGCTCGACCCGCCGAGCGTCCCGGTTGACATCCCCTTCACGCACGCCGATACGGCCGCAGGCGACCTCGACGCCGGCATCGCGGCATACCTGCGCCTGCCCCAGGGCCGCAAACCAGCGGACGGGTGGCCCGTCCTGCTGTTCATCTGCGGCACGTCGCGGACTTCACGTATGTGCCGCTGGACGGCGGCGGGTTCGGCTATACCGCCCTGGTGATCGACGCGTTCGCCGGGCTGATACCCGGCTGGGACTGCTCGCTGAGCAAGCACACCGCGTTCGTCGAGCGGGCGATCCGCCAGGCCGCCGCCTACCGGGCCGGTCAGGGCCGTCCCTTCGACGGCACCGCCATCCACCACTCCGATGCCGGCAGCCAGGGCGAATTCAACTGGTCGTCGCAACACCTCGATGACGGAGGTATGCGATGGGACAGAGGAAGCAGCTGCCGCAAGTTCCGGCGGGTGCTCGGCGGCAGTGGGCGGCGGACCGGGCGCTCCGGCCGCCGATGCGTTCACCGGGCCGGCCGGAGCCGTCTCGTGCGGTGCAGCGGGAGTTCTGGCGGTTGATCGCTGGCGGGATGACGACGGTCGGGGCTGCGGAGTTGGTCGGCGTGTCGTGGCCGGTCGGGGCGCGGTGGTTCCGCCACGCTGGCGGGATGCCGCCGCTGAGCCTGGACGAGCCGACGGGCCGCTACTTGTCGTTCGCTGAGCGTGAGGAGATCGCGCTGCTGCGTGCTCAGGGGGCGGGGGTGCGGCAGATCGCCCGCCAGCTGGGCCGGGGCCCGGGGACGGTGTCGCGTGAGCTGCGCCGCAACGCGGCGACCAGGAACGGCAAGCAGGAGTATCGGGCCCTGGTGGCGCAGTGGAAAGCGCAGCAGGCTGCGAAGCGCCCGAAGACAGCGAAGCTGGTGAGCCACGACAGGCTTGGTGAGTACGTGCGGGAGCGGCTGTCGGGCAGTGTCCGCCGGGCCGACGGCTCGATTGTGGCCGGGCCGAAGACGCCTGCGTGGAAGGGGCTGAACAAGCCGCACCGGCAGGACAGGCGATGGGCGACGGCGTGGAGCCCGGAGCAGATCAGCAACAGGCTCCTGGTCGAGTTCCCTGATGATGAGTCCATGCGCATCAGCCACGAGGCGATCTACCAGGCGCTGTTCATTGAGGGCCGCGGCGCGCTCAAACGGGAGCTGGCGGCGTGCCTGCGCACGGGCCGGGCGCTGCGGGAACCGCGGGCACGGTCGCGGAGCAAGCCGCAGGGCCATGTCACCGCAGACGTCGTGATCAGCGAACGGCCTGCCGAGGCCGCCGACCGCGCGGTCCCCGGGCACTGGGAAGGAGATCTGATCATCGGGACGGGGCGGTCCGCGATCGGCACGCTCGTCGAGCGCAGCAGCCGGTCCACGCTCCTGGTCCATCTGCCCCGGATCGAGGGCTGGGGCGAGAAGCCACCGGCGAAGAACGGCCCCTCTCTCGGCGGCTACGGCGCCGTCGCGATGAACGCCGCGCTGACGGCGTCGATAACGAAACTGCCCGGGCAGCTGCGCAAGACCCTCACCTGGGATCGCGGGAAAGAACTGTCCGGCCATGCCCAGTTCGCGCTCGGCACCGGCACGAGGGTGTTCTTCGCCGACCCGCACTCGCCGTGGCAGCGGCCAACGAACGAGAACACGAACGGGCTGCTCCGCCAGTACTTCCCGAAAGGAACCGACCTGTCCCGGTGGTCGGCCGGGGAACTCGAAGCCGTCGCCCTCGCGATCAACAACCGCCCCCGCAAGACCCTCGGCTGGAAGACCCCAGCCGAAGTCTTCGAGGAACAGTTACGCTCGCTCCAACAGCCCGGTGCTGCAACGACCGGTTGAACTCGCCCAGTACACCAGCGTGCACTTCACCGAGATGCTGCTGCTGGCCGGGCTAACGCCCTCGATCGGCACTGTCGGCGACGCCCTCGACAACGCCCTCGCCGAAACGACCATGGGCCTGTACAAGACCGAATGCACCCGCGACGGCTCGCCGTTCCGGACCGGGCCGATCACCGGTCTGGCCGGACTCGAGGACTGCACCTCAGCGTGGGTGCACTGGTACAACACCAGCAGGCTCATGCACCGACTCGGCCGAAGACCACCCGCCGAGGCCGAAGCCGAGTACTACGCTGCACACGGATCCGGCCATCCGGCCGATGATCTTCACACATAACGAGGCGCGCATGAAACTCGGGTCGCCTCACATGTGCCAGCCCCAGTTGAATGGGGAACCGTGATCCCCGACCCACGCCTCGTCGCCGCGATAGTCGACCGCGTCGTCCGCCACGCCGACGTCCTGACCCTGAAGGGCGCCAGCTACCGGCTACGCAACCGTGGGATCGACACCCTGCCCAGCTTCAGAACCCAAGACCCGGCAGACTTGAAGCACACGAACCGGTGGCCTCGTTTTCGAGCGTCGGATCGGCCTCATTTTCGAGCGTTGCTGACAAGCAGCTCACCCGATGACATCCTGCCTGCTCGGGCCAGCCGATCACCTGCAGTATGCGCGAGCCATCACTATCAATAGGGGCGCTGCCCAATGGTGGAGATGCCCATGTCGAATGCAGGCGGATCGCTGTTCAGATGCCGCCCGAACCGACTGGCAGCGCTCGAGCAGTTCTAGCGCACTTTCATGTCTTCGCTCGTAACACCGCGGCGTAGAAGCAGTGCTAAATCGCAGCTGCGACGCCGTCAACCACTTGCGCCCGTAAAGCGTCAAATGTCGACTGGATGAAGACCAGCCGTTGTGGGAGTCATGCCTGATCCACTGTCTCAACCCAACTCGACCGGCCGCGTTCCGCTGCGCTGCAGCCGCAAGGAGGACATCCTCGTGCCTGAGTTGTTCGTCACCGCCGCCGTTGTCAATGGCGCCAGGTTTCTCGGCACCGACGGCGCGAGTGATCGCGCTGAGGCAGCAGGCGGGCGTGCTCAGATTCCGACACTCTCAGGCCGCGGCTGACCGAGGCGCATGAGATCGGACATCGGATCGTCCCATGGCATCAGGACGCGTTCCAGCTCGATGACGAAGAGCGGCTACTCGGCCATACGCGCGACGGTCTTGAGCGGGAGGCATACGTAGCGGGCGGCCACCTTATCTTCCAGGGCGGCCATTTCTGGAGGCGTGCCCTGGACTACCAGGTGTCGATCGGCACTCCGGTCGCCCTTGCCCCTGAGTACGGAGCCTCGCTGCATGCCACGATTCGTTACTACGTCCTGCACCACCCCGATCCTGTCTCCGTCCTGGTGGCGGGCCGGTACCTGCGCAATGGCTGCGTGCCCTTTTGGGAGAGCGTCGAGTCGCCCTCCTTCCTGACTAGGTTCGGCAGGCTGTCCGACCGAATGGCGGGCCAGCTGATGATTGCCGCAGGCGACGGCCAGCCGCTGGGCGACATCGCTATGAAGGCCTTGTCGGGGGGACAGGTCGCGACCAAGGACGTCATCATTCCCGACGTCAGCGGCGAGCGGCTCCCGTTCATCGCCGAGGCCTTCTATAACCGTCACAACTTGTTCATCATGGTCACCGTGAAGAAGGCCTCCCGGTTCGGGCGTCGCGTCCGCGTCGAGGCCAGCTGAGGTGGGATCAGCCGCGCAGCCGGGCGATTTCGCTGAGAGCCTTCCAACCTTCGAGCGCAGAGGTGCAAGAGCAGGCGTGCCAGCGGCTGGTAAGCGGCGCGATTGGGCCCCTGACCAGATCCGTCGCTGAGCTAGTTCCGATCTCCCCGCGAGTCCTGTGGGGCAACGTTGCTTCGGCCGCGAAAGGCGCCGCAAGGCAGCTGGCTAACTCGCGGCCGGATTTGGCATGCTCAGGGTGGTCCGTCGCGCAGATGCTAGTTCGCCAGCCGGAGCTCGGGCACGAGCATGGCCAAAGATCCCCAGCTGCTCCGGCGCGCTGCTGACGCCGACCAGCAGCACCGCCGCCTGATCCTCGAAGCGGCCCTGCGCAAACTCGAGAGGCCAGCCGAGGTTGGCGAGCCCGCTGCACCGCCCCCGTCGTCGGAGGCCTCCGCGCCCGGAACCATCGCCGGAGCGCAGGACTGGACCAGACACAGAACGTGAAGCTGAGTGACGACGACATCTAGATCGCACTTGCGGTGCAGCGGAAGAGTAATGCACGGCTCCGGAGGTCGTTCCCGGCTGTCCGACCGCAATCGCCTTGACCTGCGTGAATGTCCCGGACAGCGGGGGATGCGCGTCTCAGTCGTGTCGCTCTCGCCGCCATAAGGGCGCCGTGCGAGGCGGCGGCTGTGTCCTGCAGTTCGGCACCGCCGACCGGCACATCGGCTAACCGGTCCTGTCCAGTGTTGTGCCACTGCCCGAGACCGGCCAGCACGACGACACTGCGCCCAGCGGCAAGAAAGTGCGCTCAGTTCGGGCTGGCCCGTCACTGCTGCTCTGCCTCGCGTTCAGGGTCGCGGGCGGTGAAGGTGCCGGTAGAGCAGCGGCAGCACTTGCAGGTCTTTCGGGCGACCGCTGATTCCTTGGACCCGGATCACGTCGGCCGGGTTGGCGACATCGACCTCCACGTCCCCAACGCGCACGCGGTGAGCGCCGGAGGCCCGCTGCCGCGCCCGGACGTCGAACTGCAGAACACGCACGGCCTCATGCCCGCCATTCTCGCGGTGGCTAACCAGTCGGCGATAGCCGAATTCAGGCAATGCGCCCGGCGGTGCGGTCCGCAGCGCGAGGCTGTCAGTCATGACTCTCGCCCTCGCCGCGTCCACCCACGCCCAGCATTACAACGCAGACTTCTACACCGTCGCCGCTACCGTCATTCCGGTGCTGTTCCTGGCGGTCGCCGTGCAGGGACCGGCTTACGATGGACTGCTCAGATACGGAGCGGAGCGTGCCCGCCGGTCCCGCGCACTGTGGGAATCCAACGACCCGCCGGACATGACCGGGTACCAGAGCGCCCTGAAGTTCCTGGCGATGTCCGGCTATCTCATGATCGCAATGATCCTCGGCTGGCTTGGCGCAGCCTTCATCGGAGTCGCTGTAGGCGGAGAGGTATGTGCCCTTCTAGGGCTTTATCATGAGCAAGTCGGATACGAGAGCTTCGTACTGCAAGCAGCGATCGTCGTCACGTCCGTCGCAGCATCGGGTCCTGTCTGGCACTCCTTCCAGTTCCTCGCGGCCGCGGACGAATACGCCGAAGCGCCGCGCGCGCGCCCTCCCCGCGTCCCCGGCGGCGGGCAGGTGCCAGGCCAGGCGCGGAAGCCAAAATGGATGCACGCGCCACGGAGCAAAAAGGACTCCCGCGCGGAAGCGAAAAACACCACCAGCATGCACAAGGGGCAGGCATAGCGGCGTGGCGGAGAACAGCATCCTTGGGATCACCCTCGAGAGCGGGCGGCCGCAACTCGCCCCTGCAGACGCCGTCACACGCCCTGAGCCATGAATTCCAGCTGGTTGTTGTCAATATCGCGCAAGATGATCGTCGAGTAGACATCCGGCACCCTCACGCTCTGGATCCCTGAGTGAGCAACGTCGCATCTCGTCGGTGCCCAACGAGCAGATTGCTGTATTCGCCTTTACCCGACGCCCAGCCATGATGTTTAAGTGCCAACTGATCGTGCTTCGGCCCTGGAGGAGCTGTCACTAGGCTGAACTGAACTCGGCTCCGGATCCTTTTCCGGCCACCAGGTGCACCGTACTACGTGCGTGACCACCGAGGAGACCCCGAGCCCAATAAGGCACCACATCTGCAAGGAAATAGCCAGTCCTCTGTTCCCCTTCGTGGTTTCCTCAAGGCGCCCGAGGGCAACCAGGAAGGCGATAGCCTCCCCTGAGAAAACCGCTAGGTTCACGATCGCAGCAACAATAATTGACGCGAGGATGACCGGGTGGCGCCTTGTCTTCCATTCATGGAACAATCGTGCCAGATTACCGCCCTGGGTACTGCAAAGCACAATGCAGGTCAGAATCACGACCGGCGCTGCTGTCGCTATCACGACCCAGAAATCCGAGTTCATCAGATCGCCTCCAGTAAGATCTACGTACATTCCCTGAACCAAATATTCCGCAGCTTCGCTCGGGTCAAGTCGAGCTTTGCGCCTGCATCGTGGTCGTTAGCGCCGATAGCTTCTCCTCGATCGACAACAGTGTGTCGAGGATCGCCATCTGCAGCACAATCTGGCCGTACTCTTCCCAGTTGCCGCCCGCGAAACTGGCCGCCGCCAGGCGGTCCCGCTCGAATGGAAGCGCGTACTTGCGATTGCCGCGCTTGAACATCTCCAGGATTCGAGCTCTCGCCTCGGGTGTGGTGCGAGCTGGCGGATCAGGCGGTCCGGGAGGCTGGTAGTCGATCCCAGCTCGCTCGGCAGCGAGCCGGTCATACTCAATCTGAGCCTGTCGCGTGCCCAAGTCTTCGCGATCGAGGCCGTGGTCCAGCGCGTACTTTGCCTCGGCTACTGGGTCCAGTGGCATGATCCGGGTCACCTCGTCTGCTCGTCCGGCGTTCGGATCGTAGACGCGTCATGTCACCTGGCAGTTGGCAGACCTGTCCGAGATTGGCGGCGCAGCCAGATCGATGGTGCGCTTTGACTTTCGGCAGATCCGGGCCGACGAGTGCGCCTGAGCTACTTCACGCCGACGGCAACGCCGACCAGCGCCAGTGTGGTGATCATGGCACCGACACCTATGAAGCTCAGGGTGATGCGGCGAGCGATCCTTCCACGGCGCGAATTGCGGGTAGCGGCTGTGCCAATGCCCAGAACTCCAGAGATAAAAGCCTGGATCTGCGGGAGCTGGTGGACAAGATCCCTGTCGTGGCTGATGGCACGAGAAAGCAGAAGACCGAGAGCGACGACGAACACGAGCCCGACGTTGGCCGCCAGTCCGCCAGTGAATGTGATGATTAACAGCTTCGCGTCGGCCCGATTAAAGGACGCTAGCAACGACTCAGGTTTCGCTGCCGCGCTCCGATCCTCTGGGTCGTCCGGGCGTGCGAGCACCGTGGTCATGCTGCGGCGCTCAGTTCAAGCTCGCGCAGCGGGACGTCGCTCGTCGCCTCGGCGTCAGTGGTCTCCTGCTTCGCATGGCGTGCTCGGTATGGCTCGACGGGGTTATTAGTCTCAGTGTCGGGAGGAATGACCTTGGCCTCGGTAGTCGCGTGCTCAGTCACCTCGGCCTCAACCGGCGCGGCAGCGATCTTGGCGTCCTGCTCCCGCTTGAGCTGCCAGTAGACCGCCTCGATCTCCTTGCGTGCAGCGACGGGGACTGCGGGCAATGGGTTCGGTGTCGGCTGCGCTTCTGCGGCGCGCCTCCTCGGCTTGAACGACGTGAGCGAGATCAGCGAGATCAGGGGGTTCACCATCCACGCGAAGAGATCATCGACACAGCTCGACGCGGCTGACGTCCCGGCGGCGATGCGCCCGATCGTGACGAGCGTGGCCACGGTAAACGCCATAACCACAGCGCTGATGATCAGGATCGCGGCTAGCGCAGGTATCAATCCGACTACGACAGCGGCGCCCATTTGTTCGCGGCCAAACGCATGGATCGTCAATGGCAGCGTGACGGCCGACGCAGGGCAGCCGCTGAGCACGAGGGCAATGAAACCACTGAACAACTTGCGACCCGCGTGCGTGGCGTGGTTTGTTGACTGGTCAGTACGATTCGGCTTCACTATGAACGTCCTTTTCGGTGGCGGGTGGTGCCGCTGGGGTTGTGAGAGGCCGTTGACGGCACCCCCCGCATCGTGATAACGCACAGCAGTCTGCCCGATCCTGCTCCCTTTCGGCGGGCGACACGCCGGGGCGCAGCGTCCCACACTTTGTGTTTCACCCGGACTAGTCTCTTTCAGTCCTTTCCATAGCAACGCCGCGCTAGTCCGACTTCCAGGTAATGCCTGGGCATGCCCGGGGGAACGCCACCCGCTCTACAGTGCCGGGAATGGTGACGTTCGACGTGGACTGGGTCGACCCTGGCGACCTTGCTGATGGCCCGGCTTCGGCCCCCGACACCGGAGAGCCCCCGGCAGCCTAGACGTCGGCCGGGGGCACCTCGCACGCGACCTTGGCAAGACTGGCTAGCGTGCCCGTTTGGATCGCGCCAGCTCTTTGGCACTAGTCGTCCAGGACGCTGTGGCGTTCCGAAGAGAGGTATGACTGGCGCGAGTCCTGCTGCGCCCTCGCTGCTTCGGAAGTCTTCTGCGGCAACGGGCGTGTACGGCGAGTCCGCCAGCTTCAAGGCTTGATGGCCGACTACCCGCAACCGGTTAGCGACACTTTCGCGCCAGTCGGCGGGCAGCTTCTCGCGGCCTTCACTGAGAGCCCTGAGACTCGCGTTCATCTTCGAGAGCTCGCCGATTAGCCCTGCGCGCGGATTACGATCCTGTCGTGGTCTTAACCGAGAGACAAATGAAGCTGGCCCCTGCGCTAGAAAGGACCGGTAACGCCCGATGAGGATGAGCGAAGCCCAGCTGGCGGCCCGAACTATGGCGTTCCCGGAGATCTTCGCCGACCGCGTACCCGAAACTGACCTGGCCGGCTTGCGGTCCATGGCTGGCGGCGGCGAATGGGCGAACTGCTGGACCTTCTCGTCGCGGCGCTGCGTGTGAACAGGAGTCCGGTGAGTCCTGCTGAGATAGGGCAGCTCCGCGAGGTGCTGACCGGCTGGGGTTTGCCGACCGAGCAGCTGACTGACCTGCTGATCCGCGAGTAACCAGATACACGTAACGGCGAACACCGATCGAGGCCTCATGCCGGCGCTGGACGGGCTCAGCGCTGGCATGACGCCTCTTTCGTGAACAGGGTCCGCGGATGCGGGAGGTGCGCGTCCTGGCGCTTAGCGGCTTGCTTGGCCGTCGTCGGCGAGATCCTGGCTGATAGGCGCGGTCGTTGTCGGCGCCGGGACGGGCTCGCCGACCGAGCGCGGCCGTGAGATGCCGGACGGCTTTGTTAAGAGTTGACAGAAGCATTGAGATTCCCAGTGCCCCGCCTGCCGGCGTGACTGGGCGGCGGCTGGCCGCTGGTGGATCGACTTCATCGACGTGGACTGCTTGAGAGCACCGTCGCGGGTGCATCTCGCGGCCGGCCAGGAACAGCAGGAAGTCGAATCCCAGCAGGTAGAAGATATAAACGCCGCCAACTGGCTTGACCAGATCGAGGCCCTGCGGGCCGACGGCGATGCCCGCGAGCACCTCCAGGACGACCGGCGGCACCAGCCGCCGCCGCCCCGGCCGCGTCGATGCCAGTAGGTCCGCCCGGTACGCAGGTTGTTCTGGGCATTCGCCGGGACGACCAGCCTCCGGTAGACCGCTTCAGCCGGCACGCCCTGGACGGAGCTAGGCCGTTAGTTAGAAGAACTAACAGGAGCCAAGCCCCTAAGCTCCGGCGCTCGCTGGACACCCTTTCTTCTGCTGCGCGCCTCTTTCCGGCGCTGTGCAACTGCGATGCGTCGAACGGCGCGGTTCTGCCTTTGCCGAGGTCTTGGCTGATCTGGGTTCGTCGGCTACTGCTGGTGCGCGCGGGCCTAGCCACCCATGCGAACAACTCGCCGTCGTCCGCTGCGCCACAACGATCACTTGGACAACCATTTGTCAGCCACTGCCTAGATCAGGATCGCGTCCATGACTTCGGCGCCGCGAGTGAGAACTGGCCCCAGCTCCCGCCTGTAGATCACTTCCGTGGTTAGCGTGCTCGAGTGGCCAGCAAGCCTCGCTATCTCCTCGACTGGCGTCCCGGTAGCGGACAGGAGAGAGACAAAGGTGTGGCGCAGCTCCTGCGGGGTCCAGTCCTGACCGATGCCCGCCGCATCAGTGATCGCTCGGAACTGGCGCCGGATATTGCCAGCGTCAAGAGGCGTACCGATGCCGGTGCAGAAGATCAGGTCATGCTCCTTCCACGCATCGCCCGCTTTTAGGCGGTCCCGGTCCTGGTGCTGGCGATGCTCCCGAAGGACATCAACGGTGTGCAGCGGCAGGCCGAGGGTCCGGCGCGACTTACGGGTCTTCGTGTCGCCATGCAGGCGGACGGAACGCCACACCGCGATACTCGGCGGCACGGAAGGATCTTGGTCAGCATCCCCGACGAGGTCCACGTGCTCCCACGTGAGGGCACGAGCTTCCTCCGTGCGGATACCGGTTTGCAGGCACAGCGTGACGTAAGCACCGAGCCTGTCCTTCGTAAGATCACCGGCAACGTCGATGAGCTTGCGGGCCTGCTCGACAGTCATGGCTTGCGAAGGCCGCCCGGACTGGCCCTTTGGCGTGTCGATCAGGGCCGACGCGTTCCTGCGTATCAGGTCTCGCGATTCAGCGTGCCGGATGGCGCGCGTCAGAGCGTTGTGAGTCATCGCGACCGTGGCGGTGGACTGCTCTTTCGCCAGCGCGGTTAGTGCCTGCCGCACATCATGCGCGGTCAGGTCGTGCAAGACAGCCCGGCCGATTCTCTCGACCACCGGCTTCAGCACGTACCGGTACTTGGTGACTGTCGATGCTGACCTGCCGTCGAGCCCGGATTCAAGCCAGTCCTCGACGGCCTGCCGCACCGTGTACGCGGCGGGTGCCTGAACGCTCGCAGAGATGTCCTCGCGGAGGATCTTTAGCTTGTCCCGCACCTCGGTCTTCGTGCGGCCGCGAACAGTCCGCCGCCTACGCTTACTGTCGGGGGAGTAGCCCCAGGGGCACCGAAGCGACCCAGCACGCGTTGACCTGTCGAAGTTAGATGCTGTCGTCGCCGTGGCGGCGACGGTCGCCATAGCCAGAGCCTAGTCAACAGGCTCTTGATCTGGCTCTTGGCTCTTGCCGCAGAAAACAGCCATTAGGGGCTTGACCTGGTGGGCGGTACTGGGATTGAACCAGTGACCTCTTCCGTGTCAGGGAAGCGCTCTCCCGCTGAGCTAACCGCCCGCCGCGCCTGGTTGCAGCCGCCTTCGCACTGCGACTCACCGGACGCGCCAAG
>Ga0335074_10006953_pt1 | contig 15700 bp, 15 predicted proteins | sample Lox_Sample_23_FD_206715 | JGI IMG/M metagenome (GOLD analysis project Ga0335074, IMG submission 206715) | Soil microbial communities from Loxahatchee National Wildlife Refuge, Florida, United States - Lox_Sample_2.3 | ecosystem: Environmental > Terrestrial > Soil > Wetlands | place: USA... | reverse complement strand
ATGCCGGCGCAGTCCCGGCAGACCGGGACCCCGTCGCGCCGGCCGGGCAGCAGCCGGTCGGCGGTGCCGCAGCCGGGACAGGTCCCGGCGGTCCGCAGCGCCGCGGTCAGGCACCGCAAGCACAGATGTCCCTCGGGGAACGAGGCTGAGGGATAGCGCAGGTCTCCGCACCGGGCGCAGGTCCGCTTGTTCGGGCTCACGGCTCGGGCCGCAGCCTCGCGCGAGCCGGGCGCATCGCGTTCAGGTCCGTGACGGCGTCCTTGCCGCCGCTGCTGCCGGCGGCGCGGCGGCGCGGCGGGACGTTCTCGGCGCGGGTGGCGATCAGCTGCGCCGAGGTGACGCCGAAGATGTCGCACAACGCCGCCAGCACGGGCAGCGACAGCCGTTCCGGGGTCTGGGTGACCAGCCGCCACACCTGCACCGATGACAGCGTGATGCCGCGGTCGGCCAGCAGCGGCTCCAGGTCGCTGGCGTTGAACAGCCCGGCGGCGGCCATCACCTCCCGGAGCCGCCACTGGTAGGAGACCTGCCGTCTGGCCGCCATCACGCGGTCCGTCCCGGCCGCATGACCGCGGCCGCCGTCGCGTCCAGCGCCCGCCGCAGCGTGCGGGTGCGGAAGTCCGAGGACACGCAGGTGTAGATCGCGGTGGTGGAGGCGTGCTCGTGGCCGGCCTGCTGCTGCACGAACAGCGGGTCCCAGCCGGCCTCGATCAGGTGGGTGACATATGAGCGGCGCAGCGAGTGCAGATCCAGGCCCTCGTCCAGGCCGAGCGCGTCCCGGTACTCGCAGAACCGCTTGTGCAGCGTGCCGGAGCTGATCCGCGGGCCGCGCTCGGACGGCCACAGCGCCGCTGATTCCCCGGCGGAGGGCATCAGCGGCCGGGCCTCGCCGATCCACTGGGCCAGCACCTCGGGCGCCCAGTCCCACACGGTCAGCACGCTGCGGTGCTTGGGCGGCGACCCCTTCATCGCCTTGCCGAACCGGACCTGGCATACGCCGTACTCGCCGAACTCGGGCGCGTGCGGGTTCGGGCCCAGGTCGGCGACGTCGAGCATCACCGCCTCGGTGCGGCGCAGCCCGAACCCGTAGGCCACCTTCAGCGCCGCCGCGTCCCGGAACGCCGGCAGCCACCCCTTCCTGCCGCCGCCGCGCACCCGCCCGACCTGCGCGTCCGCGTGGTCGAACAGGGCCTGCAGCTCATCGAGGGTGAACGCCCGCTTGCGCGGGTCCGCCTCGCTGGCCTGGACGTGGACCGCGGTGTTCCACTCATGCACCACCTGCACCGGATGGGTGCCGAACCGCGCCTGGCATTGCCCGGCCCACCCGTAGGCCGGATCGGTCACATACCGGCAGAACGCCGACACCGACGAGGCGTAGGACCGGACCGTCGACCGGCGCAGCCCCCTCACCCCGCGCAGCTCGCCGAGCCACTCATCCAGCATCCCCGCACCCCACGCCCACGGCATCGCGTCGGCGTGCACGGCGAACGACCGCACCATCGCCGCCCGCCGCCCGGCCGTGGCCGGCGCCAGGTTCCGGGCCAGCTGCTGCGCCCGCCACCCCTCGAGCATCGCCGCGAACACCTGCTCATCCGGGTGCAGCAGCGGCACGCCCGCCGCCAGGTGCAGCCCCGCCGACCCCGGTGTCCCATCCCGCCCCATCCCCATCACGACCACCCTCCGTCACTTACATCAGATGAAGGAATCTTTCACCAGATGTAAGCAGAGCGCAACCCGGCAGGCAGCGCCCGCCGCAACGCCGACCGCTTTCCCGGAGCGATATGCAAAATGCGCCACACTAAACAGCACCCAGCAATCATTCAGTGCACCTCAGCGGCACTATCTATAACCTGTCAGCACGCCGCATCGAAACCATTCCAGTCCTTCATCAGATGAAACCCGCGCTGGTAGTTGCGAGATGTAGACAAGGCACGTATTGAGCAGATTCAGCCGTACCACGCTTGGCAGGAGAGCGTCTGGGGGGAACATCAGATGCCCGGACCGCCGGCGCCTGTAGCCGGCTACATCGGCGAGGTGCAGCGGCTGGATAACGCGGACAAGCATCGGGTTGTCCAGCCTGTCTTGTTCAGTGCCAGATTTCCCGAGATGCCCGTCCGTGCGAGGGAACTCGGTATCATAGGCGGTAGTAGCACCATGGAGCCTCTTAGCGAAGGCGTAGAAATAGGGGCGGTGGCGCTTCGACCGCATCCCACCCGAGCCGCCCGGCGACGTGGGAATGCGAATGAACGTCTTCTTCCCCACGCAGATAAGCCTCAGGGTGCCGTCCTTCGGTGCACGCGTAGAGCGTATTCTCGGCAACTGCATTATCGCCGTCCGCATGGTGCTTGACATGTTTGAGCCGGCCATTAGTGGCCAGGACCCCGCGCCCTTGCGGTACTGGGATGGTCAGCCGCCGTGGGTCCTGTAGGGTCCGCGTTCCGAGTGTGGAATCGCCCTCGCGTGGGTATCTTCGAGCGGTGCCCGTTTCTCTGTTCGAGAACAAGCCCTCGGTCTGCCCATTCGGTCATCAGCTGGGACCTGGCAGGTTTCGGGTGTCGTGGAAGCCGTGCATCTGCGAGCCGGCGCAGCAGGCAGCCGGGCGTGGCCGGGGCATGGGGCATGCGGTGGTGCGCTGCCGGGCTTGTGAGGACGAGCATAAAACTACGGTGTACTACGAGCCACCGCACGACACCAAAGGGTTGCATATTCGATTGCCATAATTACATGAATGTTGTTTAGGTTCACGGACTGAGATTTTGCCTTTGGAACGTGTCGGTGCGTGTCTTATTGCTACTCCATGGCTACCTTGGCGCCGTGGCAGGTTCTCAGGCGGATCCCCTCACCCCTGGCGGGGTGGGGCTGGCGACCATCGGCGGTGTGCTGATGGGTGTTGGCGCGTATGAGAACGACGCTTCAGGTCACCTCATCTGGGCTAACCCTTGGTTCGCAGGAGGCTGCGTGCTCGTGGCGTGTGGGATCGTGCTTGTAGTTTTCCCTCTCATCAGTACCTGGCTACGCCGCCAGCCTGACTTGGCACAGCCGGACTCTTCCGGTGAACTCGGTAAGGGACTCGCCCACTTGGTGCCGGACGCTGCGCCTCCAAGTCCGCTGTATCTGAAGCTAGTAGATGAAACCTGGCGGCTTGTATATAACGCAGTCTGGGTAATTGGTCTTCAGATCAGGGTTACTAACCTTACGGACAAGCCCGTTATACTCACCGGGTGCTACCTGGCGCCCCACAGCGGCATCAGGCGACCTCTGCCGTTGGCGGAGAGGGTATGGACAAGCGTTAATGCCCTTTTGAAAGAACTTAAGACTGAGCATGAGTCGGAGCAGTTTGCGGAGGAGGCAATGGTACCGCCTATAGGCTCAATTACAAGGTGGATCTTTGGAACATCCTACATTCCGCAGCAGGGGGGTCGGCCTTCCTGTACCTTTGGTATGAAGGATGCTCTGGATAACGACTACAAGCTCGATATTCCTGCGCGGGCGCCTGAGACATATCACTCTCAGAGCTTAGCCAGTGACGCTTGCGCTGACCGGTCAGAGCCATTCCGGCTGGGTTTCCTCTGGCGGCCACTGTGATTCATCATCAACGATGAAGTCCACCGGAAGGGAAACGACTTTGCGGTAGCCTTCGGCAAGGATCTCGAAGACCAAGATGGGTTTTCCCCATTTCGGGATGGCCATCAGATCGACAAGGTCAAGGTCGGGGAGCCCGGCGAGTGGACTTCCCGTGAATCGAGTATGCCGGCCCGCCATCCCACTGAACTGATGTAATCCCAGCCATATGGGCGAAGCCGATCACCGCCCATTCACCGGGCAGCTTTCCCAGGCGAGGCACCGATGCTGCCTCGGTTTGCCCGGCCATCTTCAAGACCTCTTGCTTCAGGATCTTTTGCCTGAAAACCATCGCGTCCAACCGGACGGTGACAGCGGGATTCCTGGCCGAGTAACCGCTGTTGTTCCGGAGCAGGATCTCCCCGTAAACCTGCTTGAAATCCCTAGCTGTGACCCATCCGTTATCCTGAATATCGGCCAGGAACTTCGGGTTATTAGGACTCGAGAAGGGAAAACGGACGCAGAGCTGGAGATCAGGGAGCCCGGTCGATACCGCGTAGGCCAGCAGCGCCACTACCGCCGCGACGGCGGCCAGGAGCAGTGTGACCCCGCCGAAGATGACGCCTGCCTCAGCCAGCCGGTCTTCGAGGTCCGCGGATGAGGTCAACGCGAGCAATGTGCCGATCATCGCGCTCGCCAGGACCATGACAACTGCTATGCCCGAAGCAGCAAGCAGGCCGTTGCGACGGAGGGCTGGGTCGCCGTCGTATACGCGTTGCATGAGGCTGTGGACCCGGGAGAGCATGCCGGGCATCCTACCGAGCTGTCTGGCCGGCTAATCGGGCCATCAGGCGCATGTCCTGCGTGATCGCGGTCATGACAGTTCCCAGCTTCGCGAAAATGCTACTGAACCGGCCGACCTGAGGCCCGAGATAGATGATGACCATTCCAGAGTTCGGTGCCCCGCCTCTGCCTCCGGGGCCGTAGTGGGGGATTCTCCGGGACGGGATGCAGATCGGGTATTTCAGCAGCGGCGAGAACCAGCCGGTGGTCATCGCGTTCGCGTTCAGCACCACGATGGCCTCGGGGACATCCCCGCAGTGGTACGCGGCGAGCAGTTTCCGGATCGCCCGCACCTTGACCGCCGACGCTGACGATCCGCCCCACGGGGGATTGAGCAGGACCCGGCCTTCCCACGGGTACAGCAGGCCGTCATCTTCCTTCGTGTAGTACCCCTTCGCCTGGACCACCTTGTTCGCCTCGTAGCACGACATCAGGTCCAGATCGATGGGAAACAGCTCGTGCACCAGGGCGATGATCTCCGGGTGGGTGTACCAATCCTCAGACAGGGACGAGTTCTGCGGGTCGATCATGCCGGCGCGGGTCCAGGGTGAATCCACAAACTCCTAGATGGCTTTTCCTGCCGCGATCAGCAGCCTCTTCTTCTATGTTCGGCGGACGTACATGCCGCGGCCGGGCGAGACAACAGCAAGACCGGAGTCAACCAAGGACCGTAGGGCCTTATGGGCTGTGACTCTCGCTATGCCGTAGGTCTGCGAGAGATCGATGATGCTCGGCAGCCTCGAACCCGGGGCCAGCTCCCCGGATTCGATCTGCGCCCTGAGGATGGCCGCGAGCTGAAGGTACGGCGCGACCTCGCCGTCTGGGTCAATCGTCATCGTTCCCACCCGGCGCACGATAGCAACCGGACGGGTCCGCGAGAAACATACGGTCAACTCCAGTAGCTTCTAGTGCACTGTATGCTACTGAGCAGTCGGACCTTCTGGATGCAAACTACTGGCGCGTCTGCGAAACTGCTCGGCCATGACCAACTCTGAATCTGATAGCACCGAAGTGGCACAGCACGCCAAGCAGCGCCTCATAACGTATCTTGCGACACCCCAACTCGGCGATGCCGTCGCAAAATTCTTCGACCCTGCCCAGCCGTTCGCTGGGGAGACCTTCGATTCGCTCGGTACCAACCCACGAGATCGGATTGGTCGTGACGACCTCCTTGCCGTTACGCTCCTTGACGTCCGGTGGACACCACCAGCCGTCCGGCAGCTGCTCAACGACCAGGCAGCCAGGGTCAGAAAGCTACTCCACAAGATCGACAACAAAACAGAGATAGGAACCCCCAATGCCAGCAGGCAGCTCGCCGCCGCAGGGCCTCTATGGGTCCTACTCGACGCGCTTCCCGGGGTGGGGGAAACCAGAGCGAGCAAGCTGCTTGCCCGCAAGCGACCACGGCTCATTCCGATCACGGACAGTATCATCGTCAAAGCCGTCGGGACTCGCGGCAAGACATGGACGACACTGAACCACTGCTTTCAGGATGACGTCTTCCGCGACAAGGTGAGGTCATTGCGGCCGGACAATACGGAACGTATCAGCTTGCTTCGTATCTTCGACGTTGCGATCTGGATGCTGTTCAGTCGATCGAAAGCCGCGGAAAAGGCACGACGTGAGACAGGGGTCGTGCCGCCTGGCGACGCATAACTTACCGGCTCACACTCGGCAACGAACCGCAACTGGCTGGCCTCTTCGTCCCGAAGGCAGAGCGACACGCTCGGGGCCTTCGCCAGTACCGCGCGTAGCTGCTGATCGCTGTCCGCTAGAGTCCGCCAACCTCCACGTAAGACCGCACGCGTTGTCACTCAGATAGTCACGCTCATCCTCTGGAAGGGGGCCGCGCCAGATTTCCCGGTGCGGCCCCTCATAGGTGCTGCCCGCGTCAGCCGTCATTCGAGTTGTTGGTGCACGGCCAGTAAAAGGTCGTCTCGGTACCGTTGCTGCTGTTGTTCGGGAACAGGTCCTGGCATTCGTAGCTGAGCGTGGGTGCATTGAGCCCTGCGGGTCCTGCTGGCCCCTGCTGACCTGCTGGGCCTGCCTGTCCGGCCGGTCCCCGTACCCCACGCGGCCCTGCGTGCAGTAGTGCGACAGCGAGTGCTGCTGCCGCTACCACCAGCGCCAGGGTCGACATGACCCTGGAAAACGTCAGCCATTGTGCCCGTATGCTGGTCGATTCTGTGTTCCCATTCATGATGTTTTCATTCACAGTGTTCTCATCCACAGCCCCTTCCTTTCCCTCCCATTTCCGTTCCGTTGCTAAGGAATGAGCGGCATCGTGATCCAGACTGACCCATGCCGCGTCCGCGGCGACAGGCCCACCCTTACGCCCACCGCTCCCACCCCAAGCCGTTCGCGAGGATCGCGGATGCGATGATTATGACCCAGACGGTCATGAAAATGAGGCGCTCTGTCACTTCCAGAATTTGGTTTCCCACATCACTCGCGGATCATGGATCCCATGGACACCGCTCGCGGCGTCGGGTACCTCACTCCTACGATGTTCTCGTTCAGTCGCGGGTCAGCTCGGTAACGTCTGATGGAGCTGCCCGAAGCTAGACCGATCAGCAACGCAGTCACCTTCTTTCACGTGCGCAGCGCGTAGCCTGGCATCGATGCGGCCAAGCTGCTTAAGGGCTGACTGCACATCCCAGGACCTCCCCGGCCTTCGGCTTTTCAGGAGAATTGCTCGGGTCCACGTAGGTCCAACGCAGGCCATCTGAGCAGGCCAGATGAGTCCTCCGGGCCTGTCGGCGTCCAGGGGTGACCCCAGGTGTCCACAGTCGTTGTTAGCACTGCGTTAGCAGCCGGCCTCGGTCCGGGCGGCGTGACCTTCCGCGCCCGAGGCGGGGAGTCAGGCGTGAGGAGTAGGCGTGCTTGGAAAGGTGAGAAGTGTCCTAGCTCTTGCGTCACCAGGCGCGTGGCACGATAGTGCGAGCTAGCGAAGGGAGCGGACTGTGCAGGATACGCCTGGCCGAGATCGCCAATCTGAGCGGCATGAGGTAATAGGCGCGCTTGCGAAGGCACCGGCAATGCCCGCCCTGCCGCCCGAATCGCGGTGGCGCTCTTCGAACTTTTTCTGCTTCACCGGTCATCGGCACAACATCGGGTGGCAGGACTCAAAGGAGGCTGGCCCGTGCTTCCTAGTGGTTCGCATCCGCGTCTTCGGCGAGACGATCCTTGATCGCTTTCCATTGACCCAGGATGGATGGTCTCGGGCCTGGGCGGCTCTGGTCAACCTGGACGCTGGTGCTGCGCAGGCGGTCGCCAAGATACTTCAGGAACGTCAGCGGCGAGAGGAAGAAGAACGCCGGCGACGCCTGCAATTGACCCATCGTTCGCTTGATCGAGAGTGCTCTGATCTCTTGCGTAGAGCCGAGGCGGCCGAAGAGTCCATTCTATGGTTTTATGCCCGCGGCGGAAATTTGCTCGACGCACCGGTGGACGTGGAGCTGCTTAGAAACAACGTGGAGGAGGTCTTGAAAGCCGGGGTAAAGATTAGCGATTTGCGAGCCCAGCAAAGAGCAATCGCGGAGAAGAGCCCGCCGACCCCAGGCTCTATGACAGCCGCTGTGCTTGAACCGCAGAAGAAGGCTCTCGCGATGGTGCTTAGGTCGATAACATCACGCGTAGAGAACCTTGAGCACTATGCCTCATCGGTCAAGGCTGTAGATAGAACGTACCGGGACTGGATCGGCGCGCAGGAAGCGGAACGCCTGAATGATCCAGTCCGCGATGTGCTTGCCGAAACGCTGAGAGACGAACTTGCCGCGGAAGAGCTTAGAGAGCTGACTGATAGGGCAAACCTAGCAAAAGAAGCTTTTCGGCGCAGTATTTATGAGGCCAATTTGGCTGGAGAGACTCTCGCTCTTCCTGATGGGTAAACTTCCTGAACCATTCAGGAGGCATATGGGACAGCGGTAGCTAATTAGGCCCACGTTGGACCTCCGGAACAAGCATCGCTCCTGTGTCAGGGAATGTTATCTACCGCTCATGATTTCGCATCTTCTCCTTGAGCTGCTGCATGTGGTCCGCGTTCGTCCACTGGTGTCCGTCGATGTCGGCCGTGATCGTTACTCAGTTTGTTACTCGATGCCTGGTCTGCAGGTTCATCGATGCCTGCCACAGGCCCCAACTCACTGCTCGCTTGTCTGCTTAGGGCGGACTCGTCGAAGGTGCTGGAAGAGCATGACTGTCGCCGCGGCTATACCGAGGTTGGCGGCCGAAGAGATTACTCCGGCGCCGATCCACCCAGGGCCGCGGCTAGAGAAGTACCCGGTCGCCACTGTCGCCAGAGTCACGACCAGCAAGCAACACGCAAACGCCGAGAAACGCTGCCGTGCTCGGGCTTGGTTTAGCAGAGTTGCCGCCCCGAGGAAGGCAAGGAGGGCAAACTCAAGTGGGTCGAGCACACCGATGAAGCCGTGATCGCCAGCCTTCGCCGCTTCCGCCAGGAGGACGGACCAGGTGATTGCCGAGAAGGCTACGGCTACCACTATGGCCACTGATGCAACCGCGATCCGGACCCGGCGGTACCGCTCGTTCTCGGCCTCTGTCTGAAGCCGGTAGATGCATCGGCAAAGCCAGGTAACCGATTGGACGGCTATCACCGATGCCAGCAGTTCGATCAGGGCGACTGCCGGGTTCTGAAGCCATGACCACTTCATGTTCATACGGTAACTGCACTGCGCCTCTTCTGCCCGGACTTGTGCGGCGACAGGATGGCGCGGGCGTACTCCTCGGTCTGGAGCAGTCCGGGGACGACAAGCGGCTCGAACCACCGCAGGGACTTCGCGGCGGCCTCCACTTCCGGGCATCTCCCGAACCACCCGGGGTAGGGCCGATCCCGGAACAGGGGCCTGAGCTGGCCGTGCAGCTCGATGAGGGCACCGCCGCAGTCGAGGGCGTCATCGCAGGCTTTCGCCAGATCCTCGGCGGGCGTCCTGGTCCCGGCTTCCACTTTCCGGATGAGCGACCCGGACATGAAGATCAGCGTGCCCAGCTGCTCAGGGCTGATTCCCGCCCTGCCCCGGTAATAGGCGAGCATCGATCCGAATACACGCAGGGGACTGTCGGCAGCGGACTGATTTACGTCTTGTCCAAGGCTGTCCAGAACACGGGCCCGGGTGTCCTGCCAGGGGCAACCGGATTACCTTTCCACGATATCCCCGCCGGGTGATGCTGTCAGCATGGAACCGCCGGCCGCTCCGCCGCACCCTCTGCATGCGCTCACCACGTACGAGCTGAATGGCCGGCGCCGCGAGCTGGAACAGGCCATCAGCGGCATCTCGGCGGATGCTCCCGTCCAGGCGGATCTCCGCACCGCGCTTGATGCCGTGCTGGCCGAGCAAGACTCACGCCAGCGGCTAAGCCGGGATTGCCGGTGAACATCCACAGGTGCTCGTGCGGTTTCGCGACCGACGATCCGTGGTGGTTTGAGGGGCATCTTTTCGACCATCCGGACCATGAGGAACGGACCTGGCTCCCCGCCGTACCCCTCCCGCTGGCGTACGCGGGTTGAGAAATGCAGAACCCCGCGGTCCTCTTTCTTTCCGCTTGGACCGCGGGGTTTGTTCGTGTCCGGTTACCCGGTAGCCGCCTGGAGGCTGAGGAAATGCCGCTGCACCTGCTGTGCCTTGCCCTGCCCGACGCCAAGCTCACCCTGGATTACCCGCAGCGACGGGATCCTGCCGCCTTTTGCAGCCTCGGGGAATCTGGCCACGGCAATGGTGATCAGGTCGCCCGCCCTGGGCACCTCGGGTGCATCCGGCCGGGGGACTTCAGGTGCATCCGGCTTCGGGGTCCGGGCAGATGCAGCGGCGGGTCTGGCGGATGCACTCAGGTTCTCCCGCATCCACGTCAGCAGCTCCATGCAGCCCACGTAGCAGGCGACCGGCCACACCGACAACAGCGCCCCGGTGATCCCGTCTGGGAGCCCGTAGGCCACGTTGGCGGCGATCGTGGCGGCGATGCCCGCCAGCAGCAGGACCCTGGCGCGGGCGGGTACAGGCTTGCCGTCCCTGGCGGCGGCCAGCATCGCGGCGGACGCGGCGGCGATCAGCCCGTCACCGGCCAGGGGCAGCAGGGCCGCGGACACAACGCTCTGCCCGTGGTGCCGGGCCAGGTCGTAGATGTGGGTGTACGAGTCGCCGGCCGCGAACAGGGCGACGGCGGCGACGATGGCGGTGGTGGCCGGCGGGTGGCGGTGTCGGTGCGGTTCACGAGGCCCTCCGGATCTCCGAGGCGTCCCGGAAGCACAGCGGATAGTACTTCCGGCCGGCCGGCGTGCGGGGGGGTGGGCTTCGTGCCGTCCTTGCGCACGGCCACGCGGAGGTCTTCGACGCAGACCTGCCACTCATCCGGGCCGCACTGCCGGTCGATCGTGCCGCGCAGCCAGGGCCATGCCTCCCGGTCGCCGCGCTCCTGCCCTTCAGTCAGCGGGTACCTGGTTTCGATCCGGCAACCATCGGGGAAACAATCGCCCATAGGGTCCCTGGGGAAGAGGCTGGTGTTGTCCGCGTTCGCTCCGTTCATCACTTCTCCGTTCGCCGCCCTTGTGAGACGATCACGGGCGAGAGAGCCTGTTCTACCTGGGGAAACTCCCCGGTCCACCTGTTGGACTAATGGAAGGTCTCATGGCACAGATTGACCCCAAGACCGATGCCCTGGTCCGCGATTGGCTGTCACTCCCCGATGTAGCCGTCCTGCTGGGCATCCCGGCGGGACGCGTGAAGCAGCTGCTCCGCGACAGGAAACTCCTCGCCGTGACCCGCCCGGAAGGCACGATGGCGGTCCCGGCCGCCTTCTTCGACGGCCACCAGGTCCTCAAGGGCCTGTGCGGAACCCTCACCCTGCTCTTCGACTGCGGATTTGACGAGCTGGAAGCGCTCCGCTGGCTGTTCACCGAGGACGAGACGCTGCCGGGGACGCCGGTCAACGCGATCGCCGGACACCGGAGCACCGAGGTAAACCGGCGAGCCCAGGCCCTGGCGTTCTAGCAGCGGCTACGCTGGCTGCATGCCGCCGAGCCCGCCGCGCCCGCGGCGAACCGCGGGCGCGATGTCCAAGCGCGCCGGCAGCCAACCGCGCCTGCGGCCCGTCCCGCTGATCCGCGACCTGCTCGCGGCCGGGCGCCAGTCGTTCTCCTTTGAGTTCATGCCGCCGAAGACCGAGGCGGAGGAACAGCAGCTGTGGCTGGCGGTCAGGCAGCTCGAGCCGCTGCGGCCGACGTTCGTCTCCGTGACCTACGGGGCCGGCGGGTCGACGAGGGACCGGACGGTCCGGGTGACGGGCCGGATCGCGGCGGAGACCACGCTGACCCCGGTCGGGCACCTCACCGCGGTGAACCACTCGGTGGCCGAGCTCAGGCAGGTGATCGGCTCGTACGCCGCGGTCGGGGTGCACAACGTGCTCGCGCTGCGCGGCGACCCGCCCGGCGACCCGAACGCCGACTGGCTTCCCCACCCGCAGGGCCTGACCTATGCGGCGGACCTGGTCGCCCTGGTCAGGACGGTCGGCGACTTCTGCGTCGGGGTCGCCGCCTTCCCCGAGAAGCACCCGCGGTCACCCGATCCCGAGCAGGACGTGCGCCACTTCGTGGCCAAGTGCCGGGCCGGCGCGGACTTCGCCATCACCACCATGTTCTTCTACCCGGACGACTACCTGCGCCTGCGGGACCGGGTCGCCGCGGCGGGCTGCGACGTGCCGATCATCCCCGGCATCATGCCCGTGACCAGCCTGCGGGTCATCGAGCGCGCGATCGAGCTCGGCGGCTGCCGGATACCGGCCGAGCTGTGGGAGCGGCTCCAGGCGGTGGCCGGCGACCGCGCGGCGGTCCGCGAGATCGGCGTCGACTACGCGGCCGGGATGTGCGCCCGCCTGCTCGCCGAGGGCGTGCCCGGCCTGCACTTCTACACGCTCAACTGGTCGCGGGCGACCAGGGAGATCTACCAGCGGCTCGGCCTGGGCCAGCGGATCCTGGCCGAGCCAGGTCGCGGGGAAATGCCGAGGAGCGGAAGCTCGGCGCCCATCACCGCGTAGGGCGGTTCGCTACCCGGGTAGAACGCGAAGCTGGTCAGCAGGTCAGTGAAGCCCACCCCGCGGTACAGCCGGCGCGCCCGGGTGTCGGCGTCCCTGGTGGACAGCACGGCGGTGCGTTCGGGCCGCCCCGAGGTCAGCCCGAGCAGCAGGTTCGAACCGATGCCCGAGCCCTGGTATCCGGGGGCCACGTGCAGTTCGGCGACCTCGAACGTGTTGTCAAGCCACGCCGCGGCCAGCTGCGCGCCGCCGGTGGCGGCCAGCGCGCGGGCCACCGTGTCGTGCCACCACTGGCCTGGGGTCCCGCGGAAGCCGTAGCCGAACCCGACCGCTACCCCTGACCCGTCCTTCTCGGCCGCCGTGAGCGCGCGGAACCCTGGATAGGCGGCGTGCCCGGCCATGATCGACCGCCGGCCCGGCAGCGTCTCCGGCGTCGGGTGCATCGCGGCCGCGTACACCGAGATCACCTGATCAAGCCGCGCGGTGAAGTCGCTCGGGCTCAGCTCGCTGACCGTTACTTCACGCTGCACCCTCGCAAGCTTAAGGCGGTCAGATGAGCTGGCCGTCCTGGCTCACCGGCAGGGACTGCACCTGGACCTGCGCCCGGCCGAGATCGGCATGGCTGGCGGTCAGGCCGATCGTTCCCGGCAGGGCGGCCACGGAGCGGACCCAGACCGCGCCGAGCCCGCCATATTGCCCGAACGCGAATGGGTTATCCCCGACGAGGATCCCGGGGCCGGCCAGGTTCAGCGCGACCTCGCCGGTCAGGTACCTTCGCTGGTTGCCGTAGGCGTCGACGGCTCGGAAGACGACCCGGGTGGCGTCCGAGCCGTCGGCGGAGATCGTGGCGTCGTCGGCCGTCATCGCGAGTCCGTCGCCGGACGGATCCGACGCCATGCGCACCTCGGCCACCTGCTGGCCGCCCACCCAGCCCTGGATCACCAGTTCCGGCAGGTGCTTGCGCGGCAGGGCCGGGAGGTGGACGAAGAAGGGCGGGTAGAGCAGGTTGCTGTACAGCGGCGAATCGGCGGCGGGCGTCGCGGTGGCCACCTGGCGGCCGCCGACGAAGACCTGGAGCGTCTCGCAGTTGCTGGCGATCATCGCGGTCGGGGCGGGAACGGGATGCGCACCTCCTGGCTCCCAGAAGAACAGCGGCACGATGACCGGGCGGACACCCGGGTCCACCTGCGTCTGGTAGATCGCGGCGCCGGGCTTGGGCACGCGGAAGCCGTCCGCTACCCCCGCCCACTTGACGGCGTCATGATTCAGGCTGAGCGGCGAGGCGTAGTCGAACCCGGCCCAGGCCACCATCCCGGAGTAGCCGGAGTCGGAGCGGGCCTGGTTCTGCGCCTGGGCGTGCAGGTCGGCCTGCCTGACGAGCAGCTCCGGCGGGTCGGTCCAGGTGAAGTACTCCGGCTTGACGTCCTCCACGCCGACCGACTCGGTGATCAGGTACGGCAAGCCGGGGATCGGGGGCTTCAGCTGCACCTCGCCGGTCTTCGCGTCGAACCCGTAGTCGTTGTACGCGAAGACGTCCTCGTTCCACTCGCTGTCGGAGTGGAAGGCCATCGCGCCCGAGCTCGGCCGCGAGCTGTCGAGTTGCGCGGCGACCTGCCTGGTCGCGGCCCACAGCCCGGGCACGTCGGGTGTCTCGTTGAGCCGGGTGCCCCAGATGACCACGGAAGGCCGGCTCCTGTCCCTGATCACCATGTCGTGCACGTCCTGCACGACGAGGTCCTGCCAGCCCGCGTTGTTGCTCACGTTGTGCCAGCCAGGGGCCTCCTCCCAGACCAGCACTCCGAGCTCGTCGCAGGCGTCGAGGAAGTGCGGCGACTGGGGATAGTGCGAGCCGCGCACCACGTTGCAGTTGAGCTCGGTCTTGATGATCTCGGCGTCCCTGCGCTGCACCCGCGCGGGCATGGCCATGCCCGCGTACGGGTAGAGCTGGTGCCGGTTCAGGCCGAACAGCTGAATCCGCTCTCCGTTGAGGTAGAAGCCGTCGGGCCGGAAGGAGGCCTCACGGAATCCGATCCGCCGGGTCAGCGCGTGGCTGCCGACGCCGGGGACCGCCAGGCTGGCCTGCACGGTGTAGAGCTTCGGGTTGGTGGTCGACCACAGCTCGATCCCCCCGAGGCCGGTCAGGCTGATCTTCGCGGTGGCGAGGCCCGCCGTGGCGAGGCTGACCGTCTCTGACTGCGACGCGATCTGCCGCGACCCGTCGAGCAATTCGACCGTCAGGAGGCCCGAGGTATTGGCCAGCGCCGAGTCGATGGTGACTTCGACGTCCACCTGCGGCTGCGAGCTGAGCACGTTGACCGGCAGCGCGAACAGGTCAGACAGGAACATCTTCGGGACCACCCGCAGGGTCACGTCCCGGTAGATCCCGGCGGGCTGGAAGAAATCGATGCTGTACGGGGTGTTCCAGCCGCCGATCGGCGGCACCGGCAGGCAGCGCCCGTCGACAATCACGGAAAGGAGGTTGTCGCCCGGGCTGACATGCCCGGTGAGTTCGGCGGAGAAGGGCAGGTACCCGCCCTGGTGCGTGGTGACCGTCTGATCATTGATCACCACCACCGCGTTGACCATGACCCCGTCGAAGTCGATGAAGATCCTGTTGCCGGGCTGGCCCGAGCTGAACAGCGACCCGCCCTTGAAATGGCGCCGGTAAATCCAGATCTGCTCCCATGAGCTCACATCCCACAAGCGCCAGGACAGGTCGGCGACCGTGTGCGGCAGCGCGATCGGCGCGAAGCCGCTGTCGTCGTAGAGCGTGCTCGCCGAGCCCGCCATGTACTGGCCCCCGAAGAGCCAGTCCGCGTTCATCGAGAACGTCAGGTTGGTCGGCTGCCCCTCCTGGTTCGGCGTCACCTTCCCGATCAGCTCGATCAGCGGCACCGCAGCCACCCCGGCGCCCACGATCAGCCCGGCCTGGATCAGCTTCCGCCGCGAAATCCGCCGCCTACCCGGCCCCCCGCGCCCTTCCGTCGCCGCGTCACCCGCCGTACCCCGCCGCCCCGGGCCGCCCGGCCAAGCCGGCGCTCCCGTCCTCCCCACCCGGTCCGGCCCCTGCAGTTCGCTAGTCCGAGCCGGAGCCGCCTGCTCACCCCCCCCGCCCCCCTGCCCCGGCTCACTGCTCCGGCCAGGAGCCGGCGGCGCGTCAGCCCGGCCAGGAGCCGGCGGCGCGTCAGCCCGGCCAGGAGCCGGCGGCGCGTCAGCCCGGCCAGGAGCCGGCGGCGCGTCAGCCCGGCCAGGA
>Ga0335074_10006952_pt1 | contig 15700 bp, 12 predicted proteins | sample Lox_Sample_23_FD_206715 | JGI IMG/M metagenome (GOLD analysis project Ga0335074, IMG submission 206715) | Soil microbial communities from Loxahatchee National Wildlife Refuge, Florida, United States - Lox_Sample_2.3 | ecosystem: Environmental > Terrestrial > Soil > Wetlands | place: USA... | reverse complement strand
GACGTTCCGCGGCCCCGTCGTCGCGTTGGCCTGCGCCCCCAGCGCAAGAGGGCAACGTCCTGGATGACACTCGCAACAGCGCGCGCGGCTCACTCACCGCAAGCTTGAGCGCAGGGTACTCCCAGCCACGCTGGCGGATGCCGAGAAATGGACTGCATCACCTGCCGGGAGCAGAACGCAATGCGTATGACGCATCCAGCCCGTGTCGGGCAAGCTTTTGCTATTGTGACTGTTTTGTGGAGCGCCGCGACAGCGATCCCTGGCTGGTCGGTCGGACAGACTCTGGCCGGCGTTCCGGGATCGCCTCTGGCGATCGAGCCGATGACAAAGATTGGCGCCGGCGAGGTGGGTTACTTCGAGGATCCTTACCCGGTGCGTCTTGCGCCGTCGCGTGCCACGCAGGGCATTTCTTTTTCCGGAACGACGCAGGCGGTCATGCACTGCGATTATCCGTTATCCGCCGGCTGTTTCTCATGGACACCAGCGCGCATCAGTCCCGGCACGCTCGGTGCGCAAATAGCGGCCGCCGGTGACCGGTTCACGAACTTCCAGAACCTGAACGTCTTCCAGGCCGATGACGGACGCTGGCACGCGGTGCTGGCGATTGGCGTCAGGAAGCCCGGAGCAATAGGCCACTGGACGGTTCTCGTGCATGCCCACCCTACCGAGAGTGCCTCGCCTGACAGAGTGCCGTTGGCCTGGACAGCCGACACGGTTCTGTCGGGTTCGTTCTCAACCGAGGTGCAGGGCAACTATGACGGCAAGTATTATGAGGACGAAGGGCAGCTTTATCTTCTCTATGTCAAGAACTTCGTTCCGCCGCGCAAGCTGCGCAATGGGATCGTCATTCAACGCATGCTGTCCCCGAAGCGACCGGCGCCCGAGGGGCCGGCGACCTTGCTGACGACCGGGGATCGTTTCGGGCCGCTCAATTCGGAGTGGTACGATCACACGCCGGCGAAGCTTGTGGAGGCACCGTACATCTCGAAGATCGGCGGTAAGTACGCTCTGATCTACTCCACCGGGGCGTATGAGTTTGCCGACTACAAGGTTGGGGTGGCCTGGTCCGACACGCTTCTACCCGTGCGGAACGGCCGCTACCGGAAGGTACTGCAGACCGACGTTGCAGGCGTGTGGGGTGAGGCAGGCCGTCCCGAAGTACACTATCTTCTCCAGTCGCAACAGCCGGCCTGGCCCAACTACACGCCCGGCCAGGTCTTTGGTCCCGGAGTCGCTTCGGCGGTGCAGGCGCCGGGCGGCGCCTGGGACCTGTTTTTCGCAGGGTACGACTACGCGGATCGCCCGATCGGCGCCAATCCTGCGGACGCGCACCACCGCCGCCCGTATTTCGTGCTGCTCAGGGCAGCAGTGCCGGCTGGCCAGTCCGTTTCTACCGCAACTGATGCCGATCTGGCAGGATGGCTTGAACCGGAAACGAGGTGACCTGGACTGGCCGGCCGCGGATTACAGGTGGTTCGGCTCGGACTATCGTCAAATGACCCGTCGCCGCGGGGTCCACAGCGAGCGCGCGAGGGTTACTCAAGCTTCAAGGAAGCGGCTCCGAGGCCTGCCGCAGCCGGGATGCCGGCTTCGGCACAGCGCACCAAGCAGTTCACGAATTCATGAATGCCACGGGGTACCGCAACTGATCCGGAACAGGTTCACACGGAGCCCCACGAAGAACCCATAGAGGTCTCCCTGGGGCCCGCGTGGATCGTTTGGCTTCGGCGTCGCACCCGCCGTATGCCGGCCATCTCCGGCCCGCTCGCGTTACGCCGTCAATCGCCCGAGGATGTACCCAAGGCCTAGGGCGACCAGAGCCGCAGTCAGCGGCTGATCACGGATCACCTCGCCCAACCGCGCGACCTGTTCCTGCGCCTGCCCAGCCGCCTGGTTGTATATGCCTTGCGCCTGCATTCTGGTGTCGCCGATCGCCTCGCCGGCCGTCTCCTGAACGCGTCCGCCGAGGTCGCGGGCCATACCTTCGATTTTTTCGCTCACGGGCAGTCTCCTTCATTAACGGGGCACGAACGGACATGGGCCCAGAGGGGCGGGATTTCGCCCGGTTCAAGCGGTGTTGTGAGGATGTCACGGATCGGCACCGGCGCAACCGCGCCCTGCGGAAGAGGCCTGCCCTCGGGCTTCGGCCTACGCTCGCGGCGTGGCGGCGCGGGGCCGGCTTGCCGGCATGTGCGCAGCGGGCCATATCCGTCGTGACAGGTTCTCTATCTGCCAGCCGGAGGATTTGCACAGTGAATATTGCCATGCCCGCTCCCGGAGCAAAGGGGCGGCCTTCGTCCGCCCGCCCGACCCGGGCCGAAGCCGAGGAAGCGGTGCGCACGCTGCTGCGCTGGGCGGGGGATGATCCATCCAGGGAAGGGCTGATCGATACGCCCGCACGGGTCGTCCGGTCCTATGAGGAATTCTTCGCCGGGTACGCCCTCGATCCGGTGGCGATGCTCGAACGAACCTTCGAGGAGGCGGACGGCTACGACGAGATCGTGCTGTTGCGCGACATCCGGTTGGAGAGCCACTGCGAGCATCACATGGTGCCGATTATCGGCCGCGCCCATGTCGCCTATTTGCCGCATCACCGGGTCGTCGGCATCAGCAAGCTGGCGCGCGTTGTCGATGCCTATGCCAAGCGGTTCCAGATCCAGGAGAAGCTGACGGCGCAGATCGCCAATACGATCCAGGACGTGCTGCAGCCGCGCGGCGTTGCGGTAATGATCGAGGCGGCGCACCAGTGCATGACGACGCGCGGCGTGCACAAGTCGGGCGTCACAATGGTCACCAGCCACATGCTGGGCGCCTTCCGCGACGATGCGAGCACGCGGCGGGAGCTGCTGGCGATGATCGGCAGCCACGGTTCCGGCATTCACGGCGACTGAAGGCTGCTCAAGCGAGCGGAGGCGCCTTCAGGCGAGTCGTGGGCCTCGGCTTGATGCCGTAGTCTCATGCCAAACGCAGGAAACAGTGACGCTCTACCGCCGTCGCCGGCGTGCCGAAACTGGCGGGATACGGGGGGCACAGGGCCGGCCATGATGGGGTGGGGGCCGTGAGTGCCGGAGAGTCGATCGGTCGGGCGGTTGATATCGCAATTGGGAAATAATCAAGTGGACACGGGAGCGCAGTGAGTTCGCGCGGGGTTTCACGGAGAAAGATTTCGCTCTTTGTGCGGGCGGCGTGATTCTGAGCGCATGCGACGCGGCAAAGAGGCTTCCTGCCGTCGCAGGAAGAAGCTTTGCCGGCATGAGTGGTTTGACGACGATCGAAACGTCATTCGTGATCTGCCGAGACGGCCGCCCCGCCCGTCCAATTGCATGGCTCATCCTCAAAGGCGTATGCTTCGCGACGCGCTAACGCTGCGTGCCCCGGCGGAGAGTGCGCTGGGCGATGCAGAACGCGCCGAGGCTGAGAATAAACAGCCCGGAAGCCGGGGACACGAAAAAAGGGAAGGAACGTCGATGACGCTGCGGTCGCGCCGTACGCTGCTTGGCGAGAGTGGGGCGGCCCTCGGAATGGCGGTAGCGGGGAGCCCGTTGTTCGCCCGCTCGGTTGCTGCCCTCGATCCGGTAGCCGCCGCCCGTGCCGCCGTCGCCCGCTATGCCGGCCCGCAGACCTCTTGGGAAGGCCCAAAATCCGGGCCGAAACCGAAGTCCGGGCAGTACGTCGTCTATCTCTCGGGCGACGAGCAGAATGACATCTCGCACGAGTACGGCGTCTATATGGCGGCTGGTGCGCACGCGCTCGGCTGGAGGTTCACTGTTATCGACGGCAAGGGAAGCCCAACAAGCTGGCTTGCCGGCTTCAACCAGGCAATCGCCCTCAAGCCTGACGGCATTGCCATCTTCGCCGACGCAAAAAGCTTACAAGGCCCGATCAGTACTGCGGTGTCCAGGAACATTCCGGTCGTCGGTCTGCACGCTGCCTCGCTGCCAGGGCCGCAGCCTGCACTCAAACTCTTCGTCAACATCGAAGAGGACCCGCGCGACATAGGCCGGGCGCAGGCCGACTGGGTCATCGCCGAAAGTAACGGCGCCGCTCGTGTCGTCATCGTTACCCATAACGAGTACGCCATTGCCAAGACCAAGTCGGACGCCACAGTGGCGGCGATCAAGTCCTGTCCTGGCTGCAAGGTCGTCTATTACGCGAACTTCCCGGCCTCCGAGGCGGCGCAGCGCATGCCCCAGCTCACCACCAGTTGGGTACAGACCTTCGGCCTGCCGCTTTACGTCACGTCGGTCGGCGACAACGACTTCGACTTCGCGGTCCCCGCTTTACGCTCAGCGGGCGTCCCGACTGATAAGGTGAACCTGGTCGGCGCCGACGGAAACCGCTCCGCTTATGCCCGCATTCGTGCCGGGCTCTACCAGACGGCCACCGTCTCCGAGCCAATTGAACTCCAGGCGTACCAAGCGATCGACGAACTCAACCGCGCGCTCAACAAGGCGCCGCCAAGCGGCTTCGTCCAGCCGCCCTATCTGGTGACGCGGGCGAACGTCAATCAAGAAGGGGGCGAGAAGGATATCTTCGTCCCGAACAATCGTTACAAGGAACACTACCTGCGGATCTGGGGTGTAACGGCCTGAACAGCGGCCGGGACGCCGGCATGACCGAGCTGCCTCCGCTCCTCGAAGTTGCAGATCTGAGCAAGCGCTTCACCGGTACGCTCGCGCTCGAGCGGGTCTCCTTCGACCTTCGGGCGGGGGAGATTCATGCCCTGCTTGGCCAGAACGGCGCGGGGAAATCCACGCTGATCAAGGTTCTCGCCGGGGTCTATGCTCCGACCGCAGGGGTGATCAAGTGGCATGGGCGCATCGTCACCCCCGGGGCGGAGCGCCTGCCGATCGCATTCATCCACCAGGATCTCGGTCTGGTCGAGAGCATGACCGTTGCCGAGAACGTGGCACTCAGCACCGGCTATCCTCGACGGTGCGGCGTGATCTTTTGGCGCGCCGCGCGTGCCTTGGCGGCTGACGCGCTGGCACTGATGGACAGCCGGATCGACCCTCGCCATCGAGTGAAGGACCTTGCCGCATCGGAGAAGGCGATTGTCGCCATCGCGCGGGCTCTTGCGGTCCGGAGCGACGTGCTGGTGCTCGACGAGCCGACCGCGGCCCTGCCGTCAGGAGATGTCGATCACCTTCTCGCCGTGCTTGAACGCCTGCGTGCGAGTGGCCTCGGCATCATCTATGTCACCCATCGGCTCGACGAGGTGTTTCGCATCGCCGACCGCGTCAGCGTCCTGCGCGATGGCCGGCTGGTGACGAGCGGCGCGGTCGCTGAGACCAGCGCTCCTGAGTTGGTGCATTGGATTGTCGGCCGCAGGGTTGCGGAGATTCCAGATCCTCCGCGCCCGACCAGTGGCAGACCTCTGCTCAACGTGCAGGGGCTGGTCGTCCCCCCAATTACCCAGGCCGGATTGGTAGGACCGGTCTCCTTCGAACTCGCCCCCGGCGAAACCCTCGCCCTGGTCGGATTGCGCGGCGCCGGGCACCATGCCACCGGGCGGGCAATCTTCGGCGCCCTGCCGCGGCAGGCCGGCACCGTCTTACTCGGTGACCGGGCGCTCGAGAGATCCCGGCCGGCCGAAGCCATGGCTCGTGGGATCGGTTTCGTTTCCAGCCTGCGCGGTACTGAAAGCCTGGCTCTCGACCTGACGGTGCAAGAGAATCTGTTCCTCAACCCGACGATCCGGGGCTATCGGCCGTTCGAACCGGTCACGCCGCAAGGCGAGCGCGTCGCCTGCGACCACGCCCTCGCCCGTTTTGCCGTCCGGCCCGCCGACCCTCGTGCCACTGTTGCCGGCCTGAGCGGCGGAAACCAGCAGAAGCTCGTGCTGGCCCGCTGGCTCTCAGGGTCCATCCGCATGCTGATTCTCGAGGAGCCGACGATCGGCGTCGACGTCGGGGCAAAGGCCGATATTTATCGTGACCTGCAGGCGGCGTTGGCCGCGGGTCTCGGAATCTTGCTGATTTCATCGGATTTCGATGAAGTCGAGAAGCTCTGCCACCGAGCGATCGTGTTCAGCCGCGGGCAGGTGGTGGCCGAAGTCGGACGCAACGACGTGAGGCCGGAAAACCTCACCGCGCTTGCATCAGGCGCCACCGGTCAGGAAGCCGCGTGATGCCGGACGCTCCCGACAAGGCCGCAATCGGAATATCCTCGGGAGCGCGTGCGGAAGAGAAGGCACGCGCACACGAATGGCTGATCCGGGTGGTCTCGGTCTGGGGTCTGCTGATCCTGCTGATCGTGCTCATCATCGGCTTTTCCGTGCTCCGACCGCGGACCTTTCCGACTTATTTTAACTTCAGGTCGATCGCGAACAACAAGTCGATCGACGCGATCCTGGCGCTCGCGGTCTTCATCCCGATGACAGCGAACCAGTTCGATCTTTCGGTGGGATTTCTTCTTGGGATTTCCCAGGTGCTGGCAATCGGTCTGGTCGGACAAGGTCTCGCCTGGCCTATCGCCGCGGTGCTGGTGCTCGCGCTCGGCGCTGCTGTCGGACTGGCCAATGGTCTGCTGGTCAGCGTCGTCGGCATCGACAGTTTCATTGCCACCCTTGGCACCGGCAGCGTTCTGTATGGCTTCAACGAATGGTATACGGGTGGTCAGCAGGTTCTGGCGACGCTGCCGAAGAGCTTTACCGCTCTCTCCGGCGTCGTACTTGGCATTCCGGCACCATCACTCTACGTCCTTGCTATAACCCTCGCCCTCTGGGTCGTCTTCGAGTATCTGCCGGCCGGCCGGTTTCTGTACGTCCTGGGCGACAGCCCCCGGGCCGCCGAACTGAACGGGATCTCGGCAAAACGTTACGTTACGCTGGCCTTCCTCGCCAGCGGTATCCTCTCGGCTTTTGCGGGCATCGTGCTGCAGTCTCAGCTTCTGGTCGGCCAGAGTTCAGTGGGCCCTGAGTACCTGCTGCCCGCCTTCACGGCCGCGCTGCTCGGCGCGACATCCGTGCGCCCGGGACGAGTGAATGTCTGGGGGACAGTACTCGCGGTCGCAGTGCTGGCCGTTGCGGTCGCCGGACTGAACCAGCTCGGGGCACCGTTCTTCGTGTCACCTCTGTTCGACGGAACGATGTTGATCCTTGCGGTGGGTTTGGCGGTCACTGCATCGCGACGTCGCCAACGCATGCGCTCGGACTTGTCGGGGTCGACAACGGCTGGGAAAAGCGCCGTCGAAAAGGGCGAGGCGGTCGGCTGAGCGCGACGCGGTGCCGGTGGTCTGTGTCCCTATCGCTACAGGATGTCGTCGCGGATGCATGCCTTGAAGTGGCCCGGCGTCACCTCGCGCAACGCCGGCGGAGCGTCGGCGCAGGCCAGCATGGCGTAGCGGCAGCGATTGCGGAACACGCATCCTGACGGGGGGTTGAGCGGGCTGGGGACCTCGCCCGCCAGCACGATGCGGTGGCGGACTGCCCCAGGCTCGGGCACCGGCACCGCCGACAGCAGCGCCTCGGTGTAAGGGTGCAGCGGGTGCCGGCACAGCTCCCGCGCCGGCGCCACCTCGACGATGCGCCCCAGATACATCACCGCGATCCGGTCGGCGACGTGCTCGACCACCGCCAGGTCGTGGGCGATGAACAACATCGCCAGCCCCAGCCGCCCACGCAGGTCCAGCAGCAGGTTCACCACCTGCGCCTGGATCGACACGTCGAGCGCGGAAACCGGCTCGTCGGCGACCAGGAGCTCCGGCTCCGAGGCCAACGCGCGGGCGATGCCGATGCGTTGGCGTTGACCGCCGGAGAATTCGTGAGGGTATCGGCCCATCGCGTCCGTCGGCAGACCCACCAGCCGCAGCAGCGCCGCCACACGCTGCCGCCGATCGGTCCGATTCGGCGCCAGGCGTTGGACCAGCAGCGGCTCGCCAACCGTCTGCGCCACCGTCATGCGTGGATTGAGCGACCCGAACGGATCCTGGAAGACGAGCTGCATCCGCCGTCGGTACGGCCCGAGGGCACGCGCACCAAGATGGGCAATGTCGGTGCCGTCGAGCTCGATGCGGCCCTCTTCCGGTTCCAGCACGCGGAGCACGGTTCGCCCGACCGTGGTCTTGCCGGAGCCCGACTCGCCAACCAGCCCAAGCACCTCGCCACGATCGATCGCGAACGAGACGTCGGCGACGGCCGCCAGGTGCGCCTGCGGGCGTCCGAACCAGCCTGGACGGCCGACGGCGAAGGATTTCCGCAACCCCTCGACAAGGAGCAGCGGGATCACGCCTTCAGTCCCTCACCGCTTGCATCGCCGTTCTGCGCCAGTCTGCGATACATTGTCGGATAGCCACCACCCGGCCGGCGGAGTCACGAGTCGCGCAGGAAGCTAATTAGCAAATCAGCCACCCGCGATGCCTGCTCCTGCTGGACCCAATGTCCTGCGCCATCGATCAGATGCCGATCCTGCATCTGTGTGCACGCAACTTCAGCCATCACCTCGAAGGCACCAGGCCTTTGATAAATCCCCCAGTCGCTTATACCGGCGATGAACCACGATGGCACATCGATGGTGCGGCCCGAGAAATTCTGCAGATCCGATGTCTCGATTCCCCCCGTTCCGGAGCGGTACCAGTTCAGCCCGCCCTGGAACCCGGTTCGTTCATACTCGCCACTGTACACCGCCAGCTCGGACTCCGGCAGCCAACGGCACGATGCGATCGCACTTGCCGAGGGCATGTGCGGCGCCACAGTCGTCGCCATGGTTTCATTCAAGTCCATGATATAGTAGGTCGGCATCTTCGCCAGCTCCGTCGCGGTCCAGCCCGCAAGGCGGAACGGCCGGTTCTCGCTCCAGTCGGCGCTCTTGTGATGATAATAAGCACGCAGAAAAGCGTGCACGCCCTGCTTGCAGTGCATCAGGTCCGAGTTGGCCGGTCGGGTGGAATAATACCACTGGTAATGCTTGCGCGGCCGGTCCAGCACCGCCAGTGCCTCGTGAATCGATTCCTGCGGCAGCCGTGGTGGAGGGGTGCGCTCGGTATCGAAGGGCAATGCAGGAGGGCCGGCAAAAGGCGCGCTCATCAGCACGACCGAGCGGAACACGTCGGGCCTTACCAAAGCGCACCAAGCCGCGACCGGAGACCCGAAATCGTGCCCAACCACCCCGACAACCGATCGATATCCCAGCGCGAACACCAGGCCCAATGCATCGCGCACGGCATTGAGCAAGCGGAAGGAACGCAGGTCGGCGTCGTAGTCCGGATCCCAGCCCGTGGTGCGCCCGTAACCGCGCAGGTCCGGCGCGATCACGTGGAAACCTGCCGCCGCCAGCGGCGGCATGACCTTACGCCAGGAATACGCAAGTTCGGGGAAGCCGTGCAGAAGCAGCACGCACGGACGCCCCGATGTCTCGAACCCAGCTTCCAGCATGTGGACGCGGAGGCCGTTGATCCCTTCAGCAAACCGGGACCGGATGCCCGGCGGCAGCACGGTCGGGTCCAATGGCGCAAGCTGGGTCATGCATTTCCTCGTGGGCATAGAAGGAGGCGCGCTTCGCCGCGGCTTGTATCAGGCTGCGGAGCGCAGATCAGTCTTCGGAAAATCGTTGCCCTTGAACAGCAACGGCAGGTTACGATGCTTGGCGAGTGCGTAGGAGGCGCAATCGCCCAGATTCAGGCCCGCGAGATGTCGGCCTTTGCCGTAGCGCAGGAAAGCCCCCCGCGTGGCTTCGGTGAGTTCGGTATCTGGCGCCACCACCTGCATCCCTGCCCGAGCGATCAGGGCGTCCAACTCCATCCAGGATGTTGCGTCTCCGGTAAATCCGGCCAACACCATGCTGATTTCCAGCAAGCTGACAGACGACAACAAGCAGTGTTCCGATTGGCTGATGTACCCGCGCAGTTCCAGTGCATGGTACGGCGATAGTCCGCGCGCGATTTCGTCCGCATTGACGAATTCGGCGATGCCTAACTTCCGTGGCACCACGACCTGGGCCGCGGTCGTCTTACCTGCGCCATTTGGGCCACCGAGGACAACGAGTTCTTTCATCGATCGCCCCTTGGCCGACCACTCCGTCCCCCGCCCAGTTCACCGCCCTCACTCTCCCGGCGAGGCAACCGGCGTCCGCCCGCTCCGCCCATACCGCGCCTTCACCCGTTCGCGCAGCGACTGGAACACCACATAAAGCATCGGGATCAGGAATATCCCGATCGAGCTCGCGCCAATCATCCCGGCGAACACCGCCGTTCCAACATCCCGCCGGCTCAACATCGCCGCACCCTGCGCGACCACCAGCGGCAACAAGCCCAGGATGAAAGCAAACGAGGTCATCATCACCGCCCGGAACCGCGTCCGCGCGCCCAGCACCGCCGCCTCGCGGATCTCGATTCCTTCTTCCCGGCGCTCCTTGGCGAATTCGACGATCAGGATGGCGTTTTTCGCCGCCAGCGCGATCAGCACCACCAGGCCGATCTGCGCATAAAGATCGACCGACAAGTGCCCGACGACGATGCCGATCAACGCCGCCAGTATCCCGACCACGACCGACAGCAACACCGGGATCGGGATGGTCCAGCTCTCGTAGAGGCCGACCAGGAACAGATAAGCGAACAGCACCGCGACGCCCAGGATGGCACCAGTCTGGCCGGCCGCCAGCTCTTCCTGATACGCCGTGCCGGTCCATTCGTACCCATAACCGCGCGGCAGCGTCCGATCGGAGATATCCGCCATGGCGGCCAACGCGGTGCCTGACGAGACTCCCGGCGCCGGCCCCCCATCGATAGTGATCGCACGGTAGTTGTTATATCGCGTGATCACCTGCGGCCCAGTAATGAACCGCAACGAGGCAATTGACCGCATGGGCACCATCTGGCCGCTGCTGTTGCGCACGAAGATGCGCCAGATTGCCGGTACGTCATTGCGGTCGATGGCGGCGCCCTGCACGTTCACCTGCCAGGTGCGGCCATATAGGTTGAAATTGTTGACGTAGATACCGCCTAGCGTGGCCTGCAGCGCAGTGAACACGTCGTTGATGTTGAGCCCCAGCGCCTGCGCCTTGGTCCGATCGATATCCAGATAAAGCGACGGATTGCTCGCGGTATAGGTGGAGAACACCCGCGTCAGCGCCGGGTTCCGGTTCGCCGCCGCGACCAGGCCGCGCATCACCTGGCCGTTCTCCACCGGGTCCTGGCCCTCAAGCGCCTCCAGCTCGTATTCGAAGCCGGAACCGGTGCCAAGCCCGATGATGGGCGGCAGGTTGAACGGGAACACCACCGCCGAGCGGATGCTCTGCACCGCGCCGAAGGTGCGCCCGACCAATGCTTGCACCGAATTGGCGGCGCCGATCCGGTCGGCGAATGGCTTGAGTCGCGCCACCAGGAACGCCGAGTTCGGCTCCTGCGCACCATCCAACAAAGAGAATCCGATGATCGCCAGCGTGTCCTGCACCTGCGGCATTTGCTTCAGGATCGCTTCGATCCGGCTCGCCACCTCGCTGGTGCGTGCCACCGACGCGCCGTCGGGAAGCTGTGCCGAGATGAAGAACGCTCCCTGGTCCTCCTCCGGCAGGAAGCCGGTCGGCGTCGTGCGCATCATCCAGCCGGCGCCGAGGCCGAACAGCACCACCAGCAGGATCGACAGCGACGAGACGCGCACCAGCCTGTGCACCACGGCGGCGTAGCCGTTGCGGACGCGATCGATGCCGCCCATCACGAACCTCATCACCCCGCGTCGCCGATGCGCCGAATGCCGTAGGAACACCGCGCAAAGTGCCGGCGACAGCGTCAGTGCATTCACCGCCGAGATCAGCATCGCGCAGGTCATCGTCACCGCGAACTGGCGGAACAATATCCCCGACAGCCCAGGGATGAAGCCGATGGGAACGAAAACCGAGAGCAGCACCAACGAGATGGCAATGATCGGCCCGGTGATCTGCGTCATCGCCTGGCGTGTCGCCTCGGCGGTGCTGAGCTCCGGATGCTCCTCCATCACCCGTTCGACGTTCTCCACCACCACGATCGCGTCATCGACGACGATGCCGATCGCCAGCACCATCGCCAGCAACGAGACGGTGTTCACCGTGTAGCCGAGCGCCAGCAGAGCCGCGAAAGTGCCGATCAAACTGACCGGCACGGCAACCGTCGGGATAATCGTTGCGCGGATGTTGCCAAGGAAAAAGAACACCACCAGCACGACCAGCGCGAACGCCTCGGCAAGCGTACGGATCACCTCCCGCACCGTATCCCTGACGAAGCTGCTCGAATCATACATCACCATGGCGTGGAGGCCTGCCGGGAAACGCGCGGACAGACGTTTCAGTGTGGCCGCGACAGCAGTCGAGGTCTGCACCGCGTTGGCGCCCGGCGACAGATAGATCCCGACCGGCACCCCCGGCCTGCCGTTCAGCCGCGTCTCGCTATCCATGTTCTGCGCGCCGAGGTCGATGTCGGCGACGTCGCGCAACCGCAGCACCGAGCCGTCCGGGTTGGCGCGGATGACGATGTTGCCGAACTGTGCCGGCGTGACCAACCGGCCCTGAGTCTGCAGGTTGAACTGGAACTGTTGACCACTGCCGATCGGCCGCGCCCCGATCCGCCCGATCGGCGCCACCGTGCTCTGCGAGTTGATGGCATTCACGATATCGGTCGCAGACAGATTGAGACTGGTCAGCCGGTCGGTGCGAAACCAGACTCGCATCGAGTAGTTCAACTTGGAGAACAGGCTTGCCTGGCCCACGCCAGGTGTGCGCGACAGCGTATCCAACACGTTGATCAGCACGTAGTTGGTCACGAACAGCGGGTCCATTTTCGGATCGTCGCTGTAGAACGCCAGAAACTCGAGGATCGACGTCGATTTCTTCTGCACCGTCAGGCCTTCGGACTGCACCTCGGCCGGAAGCTGCGCCAGCGCCGTCTGCACCCGGTTGTCCACGTTGACGGTATCGATGTCGGGGTTGGAACCGAGCTGGAAGCTGACGGTCAGCGTATAGCTGCCGTCATTGGCGCTATTCGACTTCATGTAAATCATCTTGTCCACGCCAACGACCTGCGCCTCGATCGGCTGGGCAACGGCACGTTCCACCGTGGCGGCCGAGGCGCCGGGATAGCTCGTGGTGACCGAGACCTGCGGCGGGACGATATCCGGAAGCTGGGCGACCGGGATGCGTGTCATCGCGATCGCCCCGGCGATCGTAATAACAATCGCAATGACGATCGCCAGCCGCGGACGGGCGATGAAGATCGCCGAGATCATTGCCGTGCGGCGAGGCTTTGCCCGTTATCGGCCGCGGCAGTATGGCCCTTCATGGTAGCCGGGTTCACGCCGGGCGCGGGTGAAGCGGGGCCCGGGGCGACCACCTCGCCGGGACGCACCTTCTGAACGCCATCGACGATCACCATCTCGCCCTCTTCCAGTCCAGTCAGCACGGTGGCGACCTCGGGCGTCGATTGGCCCATGGTGATGCGGCTTTCCTGCACCTTGTTCCCCGGTCCGACCGAGAAGACATAATCCCCTTGCTGATCGGACAACACCGCCGCCCGCGGCACCGCCAGCAGCGCAACCGGCTCGGCGCTTTCCAACAGCACGGTAACGAACTCGCCGGCAACCAACTCGCGCACGGCGCCGTTCATCGTTGCCTGCGTGAGCAGCGGGTTGGGGATCGTCCCGCGTAGAATCAGCGTGTCGGTGCTCGTCGAGACGGTGTTGTCGATGAAATCGAGCGCCCCGGTCTGGCCATACAGCCGCCCGTCGGGTAACCGCAGCCGGATCTTCACGGCCTTCAACCCGCCCTTGTCAGCGTAGCGCTGCCGCAGGTCGAGGGCGGTGCGCGTCGGGACCGGAAATACGACGTACATCGGGTCCTGGCCGACGATCGTCGTCAGGATCCCCGAACTGGGAGAGACGACATTGCCGATCGTCACCGCGGTGCGGCCGATCTTGCCGTCGATCGGCGCGCGGATCTCGGTGTAGCCGAGATTGATCTCGGACTGCTTCTCCTGAGCCTGCGCGGCCAACACCTGGGCCGCGTCCGACAGCATCGTGGCCCTTGCGCTATCCACAATCGATTGCTGCCCAGCCGGGGTTTTCAAAAGCTGCTCGGCGCGCTGGTAAGCAAGCGTGGCGTTGACGGTCTGCGCCTGCGCCTCTTGCACGGCGGCCTCCTTGGCCTCCAGGTCCGCCTGGAACGGCGGCTGCTCCAGCACATAAAGCAGGTCGCCCTGCTTCACCTCCGAGCCTTCGATGAACTTCCGCTGCTCGAGGAACGCGGTCACCCGCGCCACCAACGCCACTCGGTTGATCGCGGCGATGCGGCCGACGAACTCCGAGGTCTCGGTGATCGGCTGTTTCTCCGCCCGCACCACGCCGACCGAAGGCGGACCGCCACGGCCCGGCATCTGGGCCAAGGCCGGGCCGGCCGCAAGCACGGCCAGCAACACCGCTCCCAAAGGCGCGGCCGGGAAGCGCAACGTCATGCGGAAATCTCCGGACGCCGCTGGTGGCGCCCTTGATTGGGTAACCTGGGGCGCCCCAAACCGTCAATGCGAAATTGACCGAACCGTTCGGTCAACAACGGTACGGAGAACCCCCTCCCCTTGCGGCAGGGCGCAGGGGGAGGAGCCGCCACAGGGGGCGAGAACCGCCACGAGTGGACGCAGGCTGCCGCCTCATGGTTAACCTGCCCCAACGTGATCGCCCCGCGGGCTGGGCACCCCAGCCTCCCCCACGAGCCCGCAGCGAGACTCTCGGCCGGCGAGGTGCCCCCAGCATGACCGAACGCGTAAACATCTGCGAAGTCGGCCCCCGCGACGGCTTGCAGATCGCCAAGACCCGCATGGCGACCGACGCCAAGCTCCGCTGGATCGCCGCGATGGCGGCAGCCGGCGTGTGCGAGATCGAGGTCGGCAGCTTCGTCCCCCCGCGCATCATCCCGCAGATGGCGGACACCGCCGAGGTTGTGCGGCGCTCACTGGAAATCCCGGGCCTGACCGTGATCGCACTCGTGCCCAACGTGCGCGGCGCACAGAACGCCTACGAGGCGGGCGCGCACAAGATCAGCACACCGGTCTCGGTCAGCGAGGGGCACAGCCGCTCCAACCTCAACCGCACCCCGGCCGAGAGCATCGTCGAGATCGGCAGGCTGATGGACTGGGTGAAGGCGCAGCCGCGGCGGATGGAGGTGATCGCCGGCTGCTCGACGGCGTTCGGCTGCTCGATCGACGGTGTGGTGTCGACGGCCAAGGTGGTGGAGGTGGCGAGCGGGCTCGCGCGCGCCGGGGTGGACCGCATCATGCTGGCCGACACCGTCGGCTATGCTCATCCGGCGCAAATCAAGAAGGTGGTGCGAGCGGTGCGCGAGGCGATCGGGCCGGTGCTGTACGGCTTGCACCTGCACGACACGATGGGGCTCGGACTGGCGAACGCGCTGGCAGGCCTGGAGGAAGGCATCCGCGCATTCGATTCCTGTCTGGCCGGGCTGGGCGGATGCCCCTATGCGCCGGGGGCGTCGGGGAATGTGGTGACCGAGGACCTTGTGTTCATGCTGGAGAGCATCGGGTTCGAGACCGGCATCGACCTCGCCAGGCTGATGACGGCGCGGCGCCTGCTGCACGAAGGTCTCCCGGCGGAGCCGATGCAGGGGCAGGTCGCCAAGGCCGGAATTCCGAAGACGTTCCGGCAGGCGGTGTGAGCTCCTGTTCGGCGGGTGCACAGACACGCGGGCCTGGAATTCACGCGGCCGGCAACACCGGAACCCCAACACGC
>Ga0335074_10006951_pt1 | contig 15701 bp, 15 predicted proteins | sample Lox_Sample_23_FD_206715 | JGI IMG/M metagenome (GOLD analysis project Ga0335074, IMG submission 206715) | Soil microbial communities from Loxahatchee National Wildlife Refuge, Florida, United States - Lox_Sample_2.3 | ecosystem: Environmental > Terrestrial > Soil > Wetlands | place: USA... | reverse complement strand
GCTAGGAAGCGAGCCAGCGCTTGAAGCTGGCGACCGCGCCGATCTCCGCGGCCCGCGTGAGCTGGCCCAGCACATGGTCGCATTTGAGCCCGTAGCTGCTGAACGGCAGCAGCAGGAGGCGGTAGCGCGCGCCGCCGGTCGAGACCGGGAAGCGCTTCTCCTCCTCGATCGGCTGGCCGCGCTTGGCCGCGTTGCGGCCGCGCGACATGATCCAGTCGATGACCGTCGCCGTGTATTCGATCGCGCCATCGGTCTCGCCGAGGCGGGTGATGCGCGGCATGTCCGCCGCGTCGACGGCGAGCAGCACGGTGTTGGGCCAGGTGGCGGCGACGAGGCTGCGGTCGAGCTCGTCCAGCGAGGGGAAATCCCGACCGCCGCGCAAGCTGTCCCAATAATCGAGGAGGTCCGCCGCACCGCTTTCCGGCGGGGGCTCGGCATCCAGGGCCGCGGGCGCGGGCGCTTCCGCCGGCGGCTCCGGCGGGGTTTCGACCAGGACCGGCCTCGGACGCGGCTCCGGCGCCGCCACCGGCGCGAATTCGGGCTCGGGACCGTCAAGCGGATCGTCGGACGCCTCCGCTTCCTCTAACGGCGCCATCAGCTCGAGCGCCTCGCCATCGCGGAACGCCGCCGGCGGTTCGACATCGTTCGCCGGCTCGGGCGCCGACGGCTCTGCCGGCGCCGGCGCCATCAGCTCGATGAAGGACGAGCTCTCTTCGCGATCCGGCTCCGGCTCCTGTTCCGCCTCCGCCTCGTGTTCCTGCTCGCGCTGCATCGCCGGCGGCGGCAGCTCGACAACGGGCGGGAGCTCCGGCATCTCCGGTTCGGCGGCCGGCGCCGGCGCCGCCGGTGGCGTGAGCTCGAAAAGATCCAGTATCTCGGGCGGCATCTCCGGCGGCGCCGGCTCCGCCGTCGCCTCGATGATGGGCGGGCTCTTGGGAAGCGCGGGCGCGGCGGAGGGGGCCGGCAAGCCATCGAAGAGGTGCGGCAGTTCCGGTGCGGCTGGCGGCCGTATCCGGTCGATGATGCGCTCGATTTCTTTGACGGCGGCTTCGGACGCCGGGGGCGGCAGAGCGATCACCGGCTCGGGCGCCGCGGGGAGGCCGCTCTCCGCGGTGAGGTCGCCGCGCTTGCTGCTCCGCGTCAGCGGCTGCTTGCGCCGCTTGATCCGCACCGACGTGAGGGAGGCGGCCGGCTCGAGGCCGGATTGCGAGGCGTCGGGCGTCATGACCGGTGCTCGGGAGCGGCCCTGCCGAAGCCGAGAGCGGCGCAGCTGCCTTGCGGATCGCGCCCCTGCTCGACGCAGGCGCAGCGTCCGGCCATCAGCAGCGGCAGGACGGTGTCGATGTAATGGTCGATCGCCGCCAGGATCAGGCCCTGGCTGCTGCGGCCAAGATGTGCCGCGGCCAGGCGCAGGCGCAGATGGCGTGCGGTCGGCATGCGCAGCGATACGCGCGTCTGCCCATCCTCGCCCGAGCGCGCCTGCGGCGGCTTCGGCAGGAACTCGACCGTCCCGCCCTGCGCGCCTGCGGCGTCGCCCTTGGCGCTGGGCGTGGCGTCACCCTTGGTGACGAGCAGCGATGCGGTCAGCGGTGCGGCCCTCATGGCGCACCTTGCCCATCGACCAGGATCGGCTCGATCTCCTGCTTTGCTGGCGCCGACAGCAGGGTCGAGGGCAGCAGCGTGCGGAAATCGCGGTTCAGCCGGTTGGCGAGATATTCCCAGAGCAGCACCAGCTCCTCGGCCGAGCGCGCTTCGCCCGGCACTTCCATGACGGTGCGGCCGTCGATCATGCTCGCGGCAAAGCCGGTGCGGTGATGGAGGATGACCGGCGCCAGCGTGCCGTGCTGGGACAGCGCCATCACCGCTTCGGCGGTGATGCGGGCGCGCGGCGTCGCGGCATTGATGACGAAGACGAGCGGCTTGCCCAGGCGCTCGATCAGCTCGACCGTGGCGCCGGCGGCGCGCAGATCGTGCGGGCTCGGCCGCGCCGGGATGATGACGAGGTCGGCCAGGCTGATCACCTCGGTGATCGTCGCCTCGATGGCGGGAGGCGTGTCGACGACGAGCAGCTTGATGCCGAGTTCGCGCATGCGCTCGATATCCGTGGCGAGCCGGCCGGAGCTGGTGCGCGCGAAGAGCGGCGTGTCCGCAATGCGCGCATTCCACCATTCCGACAGACTCCCCTGCGGGTCGGTGTCGACCAGCGCCACCGGGCCGAAGCCGGCCCGGTCGGCCTGCACCGCCAGATGTCCGGCCAGCGTCGTCTTGCCCGACCCACCCTTCTGGGAAGCGACCGCAATAACGTGCATCTCGTCTCTCCACCCTCGGCCGAATAGTCATCGCTCCAACGGCGGGAGGATCGTACAGTATTTCCCGCCGAGGGCGCCCAAGTATCGGAAGTGATTTTCGCGAGGCTTGCTTAAAAATTCGATGTTAAGTATTGACGGCGGACCAAAATTTTATTTTGGATTTGATGGGATCGGCGGTCGGCAAAAGGCTTATTCCCCTCGTCTCCGCTCGTTGGAGAAGGGCCGTTGGAATTCCAGAAGGGTCGCCTTGCGCTCGCGCCTGTTCCCTCCGATCCGGCGCCAAGGGTGCGGCCGGATCGGTTAATGTTTAGCTTCTTCAGGCGAAATCTGGCCTTTGCCCGACGAGATGCGTCGCTGGCATGCCCTGGCGCCGTTAGGCCCGAACCTCTTCCACGCCGAGCTTCGTCAGGACGGCGCGAGCCGCCTCGACGGACGCGAATTGACGTAGCCGCACTCGGACATGCTCTCCTTCCAGGATCTGCCTGGTGATCCTGCTGGAGGCCGCGAGACCGTTTCCACCCTGGCGTAACAGCTTGGTCAGGGAAACCTTCCTCATCCCCGGGCGCCAGCCGACAAGTTCAACGACGACGCCTGAAGACGACTGGTCGCGGCCGGTGTCCGGGGCGAACCCCAGTCGTCCGACGGAACCCGTGTATCTCGAGGCACCCGACATCGTATTTCTCCATCACCCACTTGGCGGCGCGATACAGGCCCGCCATTCCAAGGGTCTCAGCGTAGTGATGCACCATCCGCCCAGCAGCGACGTCCTCGTCGGTTGCCGCGCCGAGGTGAATGCGACGGGGCCCTCTCGCCAAGCGGTCAACCTAACCGCAGCGCAGCTTCCGGTCGAAGACCTCGTTGAAAGCGGCGCGCAGCGCCGCGTCCACCGCCGGCATGTCCGCCTCGACCCCGAGCCGCGCCAGCGAGGTGACGCCGTGCTCGCTGATGCCGCAGGGGATGATGCCGCGGTAATGGGCGAGATCGGGATCGACATTGAGGGCGACGCCGTGAAAGCTCACCCAATGGCGGACGCGGACGCCGATGGCGGCAATCTTGCTCTCGCGTCCGCCGCCTTCGTCGACCCAGATGCCGACGCGTCCCGCTCGCCGCTCGCCGGCGATGCCGAAGCGGGCAAGGGTCAGGATCAGCCATTCCTCGAGCGCGTGGACATAAGCGCGGAGATCGGCGCCGCGTCGTCCCAGATCGAGCATGACATAGCCGACACGCTGGCCCGGGCCGTGATAGGTGTATTGACCGCCGCGGCCGCTGCGGTGAACCGGAAAGAGGCCGGGCTCGACCAGATCGCCGGCGCGCGCGCTGGTGCCGGCGGTATAAAGCGGCGGATGCTCGAGCAGCCAGACCAGCTCCGGCGCGGCGCCGGCGCGAATGGCGGCGACGCGCGCTTCCATCGCCGCCACCGCCGGCTCATAGGCGACCGGCGCGCCGCTTACCTGCCATTCGATCTCGTCCATGCTGCCTCTGCGCCCCGTCAGTCTACTTGCTATGGCGTGGCGGATTTGGTAATCACCCGCGCCATCAGCGGCAATGCCGAAATTGCGTCGCTGCTGCCGGCATCGCGGTCGTGGCGGAATTGGTAGACGCGCTAGCTTGAGGTGCTAGTGCCCGAAAGGGCTTGGAAGTTCGAGTCTTCTCGACCGCACCATCCTCGCCTCTCCCGGTCTATAGATAGGGATCGCCCGGCGCCGCGCCACCGCCGTTGGGTGGCTTATCGCGCGCCGGTGGTATAAAAAAGACGGCCCCAGCCGGAGGAGGTCTATGGCCGAGGATCTACGCGAGAGCGCGCTTGAATATCACCGCCTGCCGGTGCCGGGGAAGATCGGCATCGCCGCCACCAAGCCGCTTGCCAATCAGCGCGATCTTGCCTTGGCCTATTCGCCCGGCGTCGCTGTCGCCTCGCTGGCGATCGCCGCCGATGCCGCGGAAGCCTCGACCCTCACCGCCCGCGGCAACCTCGTCGGCGTCATCACCAACGGCACCGCGGTGCTCGGGCTCGGCGCAATCGGCCCGCTCGCCGCCAAGCCGGTGATGGAAGGCAAAGCGGTGCTGTTCAAGAAATTCGCCGGCATCGACGTCTTCGACATCGAGATCAACGAGCGCGACCCCGACCGGCTGGTCGAGGTGATCGCCGCGCTCGAGCCGACCTTCGGCGGGATCAATCTCGAGGACATCAAGGCGCCGGAATGCTTCGAGATCGAAGCGAAGCTGCGCCAGCGCCTCAAGATCCCGGTCTTTCACGACGACCAGCACGGCACCGCGATCATCGTCGGCGCCGCCATCCGCAACGGGCTCCGCCTCATCGGCAAGACGCTCGCCGAGGTGAAGCTCGTCGCCTCGGGCGCCGGCGCCGCGGCGCTTGCCTGCCTCGACCTGCTCGTCGATATGGGGCTGCCGGTCGCCAACATCATCGTCACCGACAAGTACGGCGTCGTCTATCGCGGCCGCAAGGAAGAGATGGATGCGCGCAAGGAGCGCTACGCCAAGCAGACCAACGCCCGCTCGCTGGGCGAGGTCATCGCCGGCGCCGACATCTTCCTTGGCCTTTCCGCGCCCGATGTGCTGACGCCGGAGATGGTGGCGAAGATGGCCGAGCGGCCGCTGATCCTGGCGCTCGCCAATCCCGATCCCGAGATCCGGCCGGAAGCGGCGCGGGCGGTGCGGCCCGATGCGATCATCGCCACCGGCCGCACCGACTATCCCAACCAGGTCAACAACGTCCTCTGCTTTCCCTTCATCTTCCGCGGCGCGCTCGACGTCGGCGCCACCACCATCAACGAGGCGATGAAGCTCGCTTGCGTCGAGGCGCTGGCCGATCTCGCCCTTGCCGAGCCGTCGGACGTGGTCGCGGCCGCCTATGGCGACACCAACCTGATCTTCGGCCCGGACTATCTGATCCCGAAGCCCTTCGATCCGCGCCTCATCCTGCAGCTGGCGCCGGCGGTGGCGAAGGCGGCGATGGAGTCGGGCGTGGCGACGCGGCCGATCGCCGATTTCTTGGCCTATCGCCAGCGGCTCAGCCAGTTCGTCTTCCGCTCCGGTCTGGCCATGAAGCCGGTCTTCGACCGCGCGCGCAGCGATCCCAAGCGCGTCGTCTATGCCGAGGGCGAGGATGAGCGCGTGCTCCGCGCCGTGCAGCAGGTGCTCGATGACGGGCTGGCGCGGCCGATCATTATCGGCCGGCGCGACGTCGTCAGCCGGCGCATCGAGCGGCTCAATCTGCGCCTCGTCCTCGACCGCAACGTCACCCTGGTCGATCCGCAGGACGATCCGCGCTATCACGAATACTGGACACTCTATCACCGTTTGATGGAGCGCAAAGGCGTCTCGCCGGATTTCGCCCGCGGCCTGGTGCGGACGCGCACCTCGGTGATCGCGGCGCTCATGGTCCGGCGCGGCGAGGCCGATGCGTTATTGTGCGGTGCCATCGGCCAGTATCACCGCCATCTTCGCCACATCGTCGACATTCTCGGGCTGCTGCCCGGCGCCAGCGCGCCGGCGGCGCTCTCGGTGCTGATCCTGCCGAAAGGCAGCTACTTCCTATGCGATACCGAGGTCGTCGACGAGCCGACGGCGGAGCAGGTCGCCGAGACGACCTTGCGTGCCGCCGCTGCCATGCGGCATTTCGGCATCGAGCCCAAAGTGGCGCTGCTGTCGCATTCCAATTTCGGCAGTGCCGACACCCCGTCGACGCGCAAGATGCGTCAGGCCTTCGCGCTGGTGCGCGAGCGCGCGCCCGATCTCGAGATCGAGGGCGAGATGCATGCCGATGCCGCGCTCTCCGAGGAAATCCGCCAGCGTGTCTTCCCCAACTCGCTGCTCAAAGGCACGGCGAACCTCTTGGTCATGCCCAATCTCGATGCCGCCAACATCGCCTTCAACGCGCTGAAAATGCTGGCCGACGGTCAGGCGGTCGGGCCGGTCCTGCTCGGCATCGACGCCGCGGCGCATATCGTGACGCCGTCGGTAACCGTGCGCGGCCTCGTCAACATGACCGCCGTCGCCGTCTCCCACGCCCAGGCCGCGGCGCGCTGAGCCGCCCGTCATCACATGCGTAAAAGCTTAACCACGGAGGCACGGAGGACACGGAGAATCGATCTTTAGGCGCGCGAAGCGCGCCATCTTTGCTTCTCCGTGCTTTCCGTGCCTCCGTGCTGAATCTAGTAAGCGAACGCTCAGTGGCCGCGGTGGAAATGGTGGTGGTGCTCGCCGAGGAGCTCGTCCGCGGCTTGCTTCTGCTGGGCGGAGAAGCTGTCATAGAGCGGCCGGAAGGCGGCGAGGAAGCGCTCGACGTGTTGCGCGTGCATCTCGGCAAAGCGATGGCGCGCTTCGAGACGGTCGACCGCATTCTGCGGCTTGCCGCGATCGGCGCGATGCTGCTCGAACATCTGGGCCATGTCCTTGGCGTTGTCGCGCATCGCTTGCGCCACGCGGTCGAATTGCCGCTCCTGGGCCGGGGTGATCTTGAGCTCCGCCTTGAGATAGGCGATGCGCCCTTCGACATGGCGGGTCGGGTCGAAGTGGTGATGCTCGGGCGGCTTCGCCTGGGCTTGCGGCGCCGCGGTGTTCGCCTGGGCATAAGCCTGCGGCGCGCCGATGCCGGCAGCGCTGAGCGCCGCGGCGAGCGCAAGCGCCGGAAGGGCGACTTTGCGGGTCAACATGGGATGCTCCTTGGTCCTCTCATGACGGGGGCGGCCGAACCGGCCATCCCTGAGTATTAGGGCGGCAGCCTTCATACTATCCCTGCGCCCGAGATCGACGCCGCGCACCGGCTCGGCCCGGCGGCGCCAACCCTCCAAATTGAGGCGAATTCGCCTATTCAAATGAGGCGGATCGCCGCGCCGCGCCGTAGCATCGGCTGCGGCGAACCATTCTTTTACCAGGTTCGGGAAGAATAGCGCCGTCGATCGAGAGATGACCCGATGTCGCTGCCCTAAGGCCGCCGGGGGCACAAAGGTCGCTGAAATTTTACGGAGCTGCGCACCAAAGGAGTGTGAGGAGCGTGGACGAGGTGAGGGGCGCCACCGCCGCCGCGGCGGTCGCGCCAAATGGCATTCCGCTCGAGCTGGCCCCGCTGCTGTCGCCCTATCGACGGCAGGGACACCTCTCGCTCAGGCTCGAACGTGTCCCCGACCGCGCCCGCCTGTCCGCCGGCAGCAACAATGGCGACCGCACCTGGTCGCTGACCTTGGACGATCTGGACGGTCTCGCCTATCTGCCGCCCGACGGCAAGCATGAAACGCCGACCTTGGCGCTCCGGATCGTCCGCCTCGAGGGCGATCACGCAGCAACGCTCGCGCTGCTCGATGTGCCTGTGTCGCGCAACGGCGTTGCATCGGCGGCGAAAGCGGATGCGACCGCGCCGCCGGCGACGGGAGCGGATGCGGCCGGGGCTGCCGAGCGCGGCCGTCTCAGCGATGCGCTCGCCGAGGCGCAGGCATCGCTTGCCGCCCGCGAGGCGGAGCTCGCCGAGGCCCGACAAGAATTGGCGCAGGGTCGAGCGCAAGTTTCCGCAGAGACGATCGAAGCACAGCTGACCGCCGCGCGGACGGCTTGGGAAGCGGAGCTGCGCGAACGCCTGGCCGAAGCGGCGGCCGCAGCGTCGACGAGCTTGGCGACCAGCCGCGCCGCATGGCAAGCCGAAGCAGAGCAGCGTTTTGCCGAATTGGCGGCGCGCGCGGAAGAACAGGTCGCGCGGGCGCGCGCGAGCTGGCAACAGGATGCCGAAGCGACGCGGCTGCAAACCGAGGCCGCGTGGACAGCCGATGCGACCGCTCGTCTCGCCGCGGCCGAAGCGCGCTGGCGCGAACAAGCCGATGCGGCGCTTGCCGCGGTGACGTCGCGGCTCGAAGGCGCCGAAGCAGCGCTGGCGGAAGCGCATCGGGAAGCCGAGGCCGGCGCGGTCGAGCAGGGCCGCTTGCGCGACGAGCTCGCGGCGCTGACCGCGTCTCGTGCCGCCGGCGAAGCCGAGCTGGTCGAGGCCCAGCAGAGGCTCGACCAGGTCCAGACCGAGTCCCGGCAGGCGATCGCGGCGCAGCTCGCGACGGCGCGAGCCGCTTGGCAGGCCGAATTCGACGAGCGGCTGGCCGCCGACGCCGACCGCTTCGCTGTCGCCGAAGCGCGATGGCGAGATGACTCCGCCCAAGCCCTGGCGGCGGCAGAGGCGCGCCTGGAGCAGGCCGAAGCCGCGCTCGCGGCAGCGCACGGCCAGACTGAAGCGGAGCAAGCCGATCGGCGCCGCTTGAGCGACGAGCTCGAAGCGGCGAAAGCATCGCTCGCGTCGAGCGAGGCGGCGTTCGCGGATGCAAAGCTGCGGCTCGAGCAGGCGCAAAGCGACGGGTCCCGCGATGCGATCGAAGAGCAGCTGACCGCCGCTCGCGCCGCCTTGAAGGCGGAATTCGACCAGCGGCTCGCCGCCGAGGCCGATCGTTACGCGGCGGCGCAAGAGCGCTGGCGGGAAGAATTTGCGCGGGGGCTCGCGGAGGCGGAGGCGCGCGTCGCGCAAGCCGAAGCGGCGCTCGCGGCAGCGCATAGCGAGGCTGAGGCCGAGCAGGGCGGTCAGCGTCTGGTGAGCGATGAGCTGCACGCGGTGAAAGCGTCGCTGGTTGCGCGCGAGGCCGAGTTGGCCGAAGCGAAGCTGCGGCTCGAACACGCCCAGGCGAGCGGCGCCAAACAGGCGAGCGGAGCCAAGCAGGCGGGCGAAGAGCAGCTTGCCGCGCTGCGCACGGCTTTGCAGGCCGAGCTCAAGGAAAAGCTCGCCACGGCCGCGCGCGAGGCCGCCGCCGCGCTGGCCGAAGCGGAGCGACGGGCAAAGGAAAGCATCGAGCGCACACGCGAGCACGGACAACAAGAGGCCAAAGCGGCGCTGCGCAAAGCGGAGGAGGCGTGGCGGTCCGAGGAGGCCGCGCGGCTTGCGGCGGCTTCGGCGCAATGGCGCGAGGAATCGATAGAGGCGCTGGCGGAGGCGAAGGCGCGGTTCGAACAGGCCGAAGCGGAATTGGCGAAAGCACGCACGCAGACCGAGAGAGATGCCGTCGCCCTCCATTTCCTCAACGAGGAGCTGACGGAGGTGAAGGCGGCGCTGGCGCAGCGCGACGAGCAATTGGCCGAGACGCACGCCGCCGGCGAGCCGTTCCATCCCCGAAAACCCGCGAGCGAGCCGGCGGTCGAGGTCGGTCGGCTGCAGCTTGCGGAGCGGCTGCTCCTGGGACGGTCGCAGGAAGAGGCTCCGGTTGCCGCGACCAGCGCCACGCAGAAGCGCGCACAGGATCAAGGACGGATGGTGCGTCGCCTCGTCGGCGCGGGGGCGCTGCTCGCGGTCCTGGTCGTCGCGGCGGTGTTCTATCCTCGCCTCGAAGACCTCGTTCTCGGCCGCTCGCCGGAGGCGGAGGCCCTGGTCAGCGAGAGCGAGCCGGCCGCTCCGGAAATCCCGGTGTCCTCCGACGCATCGCACGCTTTGTCACAGCGCATCGTCATCGGCGTGCCGATCGCGAATGTGCGAGCGGGGCCGTCGACGGCGACGGCGGTGGTTACCACCCTCGCCCGCGGCGCCGAAGTTTTGCCCGTTGAACGGCGCGGGGGCTGGGTGCGCATCCGCATGAGCGCGGGCGACGGAACGCCGGAGCAGGAGGGGTGGATCATCAGCTCCGCGCTGAAGCTGACGGACACCCGCTGATCTGGACGACGCTGTCTCTTCCCGGTTTGTTCCTCCTTCAGCAGCCAGCGGCTGCGGACGATGCTGCCGTGTCAACTGGGTGGCAAGCGGCGTTGCGGGTGAACCGAACCGGGGCGCTGCCGTTGGCCCTCAGTCCCCGCAGCGGGAATCGCCGCGCCGCCAGGGGTGGGGAGGACAGCATGACCATGGAAAGTGTGGAAGCACCCGGATTCCGATCGGTTCAGAGTCGCGTTTTTCCGAGCACGACCACAGCGGGGGATGACGGGCGCGACAGCCCGACACGCGCCCAGCTCGAGATGCGAGAGCGGACGCCCGCGCTCGACACGAGTCCGCCGCCGCGCGACCGCTTCGCGCCATCGCCCGAGGAGATCGATTTCAGCGTGCATGTCAGCATGCGCTATCATGCGCGGCGCCGCGCCTGGTTCGATCGCTTCCACCGCGCGATGATCCTGGTGATCACGGTCTGTGCCAGCGGCGGCGTCGCCGCCATCTTCGGCGGGCTCTTTCCCGAGGCCGAATATCTCGCCACCGCCGTGGCCGCGGCGGGCGCGCTCGAGCTCGCTTTCTCGTTTCCGGAACGGGCGCGGGTCGAGGATGCGCTCTATCGCCGCTTCAACGCGCTCGCCGTCGAGATCGCCTCGACCAAGACGCCCAGCCTGGAGCAGATCCACCGCTGGGACGCGCAACGGCTGTTGATCCGCGCGGACGCCGATGACCGCCTCGAGGTGTTGCGCCGCATCTGCCACAATCTCGAAGCCGAAGCGCGCGGCTGCGACGGCGAAGCGTTCTACTCGGTCTGGCCGTGGCAGCACCTCATGGCCGAGATCACCTCGCTCCCGCCGCTGCGCCCCCTGCGCGCACTCGCACGGCATTGAGGTCAAGGCGAACGCGCGAAAGCGCGTTCGTCCGCGGCGGCGGCAGCGATTGCGCAGCACTCGCGGGAGCCGCGCCGTTCGGGCTAACCTGGGCGGGAGAGAGAGAGGCGCGGGTGGTCCGACTGACGCGGGAGCAATCTAGGCATGACCGTCATTCAGCGTGAGTTTTACCGGAGCGCCCGGGGACCGGCCCCGACCGACGAAGATATCTGGTCTTTGATCTTCGATGCAGCCTCGGCGCGGCTCGCCGTCCGCCACGAATGGACGGCGACCGGCCATAGCGGTGTCGATGAGTACGAGATTGGCGAGTTCCTGACGCAGGAGGGCGCGGCGCAGGCTGCCTTGATCGAGACACTATTCGGCGAGGTCGCAGCCCGTGCCTAGCATGAGGCATCACCAATGCCTGATGCAGCGCACCGATCGTCGGCACCCCACCTCGCCCCCCGCTGCGCGGGTCCCCCTCTCCGCCCCTCAGGGGCGGAGAGGGTTGGGGTGAGGTGGGGTGAGTCACATTGAAACTGAGACACTACCCAAGAGGCCGGAGGGAATGACCTAAGCCCCGCCCCCGAGCTAAACTGGCGCGAACCCCTCGGGAGCCGCCATGCCGACCAACCGCTATCCCTCGCTCGATTTCGATCTCGGCGCCGAGATCGACCAGCTGCGCGATACGGTGCGCGCTTTCGCCGATGACGAGATTGCGCCGCTCGCCGCCGAGATCGATCGCACCGACAAGTTCCCGCGTCAGCTCTGGCCGAAGATGGGTGCGCTCGGACTGCACGGCATCACCGTCGAAGAGGAGTATGGCGGCACCGGCATGGGTTATCTCGCTCATGTCGTCGCCATGGAGGAGGTGAGCCGCGGCTCGGCGTCGATCGGGCTTTCCTACGGCGCGCATTCCAATCTCTGCGTCAACCAGATCCGCCGCAACGGCAGCGAGGCGCAGAAGCGGCGCTACCTGCCGAAGCTCATGTCCGGCGAGCATGTCGGCGCGCTCGCCATGAGCGAGCCGGGCGCCGGCTCCGACGTCGTCGGCATGCGGACGCGCGCCGAGCGCAAAGGCGATCATTTCGTCCTCAACGGCAGCAAGATGTGGATCACCAACGGCCCCGAGGCCGAAACCCTGGTGGTCTACGCCAAGACCGATCCCAATGCCGGGCCGCGCGGCATCACCGCCTTTCTGATCGAAAAGGGAATGAAGGGGTTCAAGCCGGCGCAGAAGCTCGACAAGCTCGGCATGCGCGGCTCGCCGACCTCGGAGCTCGTCTTCGAGGATTGCGAGGTGCCGGCGGAGAATGTGCTCGGCCGCGTCAATGACGGCGTGCGCGTGCTGATGAGCGGGCTCGATTACGAGCGCGCGGTGCTGGCGGCGGGGCCGCTCGGCATCATGCAGGCCTGTCTCGAAGCGGTCCTCCCCTATGTCCATGAGCGCAAGCAGTTCGGGCAGGCGATCGGCGAGTTCCAGCTCATGCAGGGCAAGCTCGCCGACATGTACACGACGATGAATGCCTGCAGGGCCTATGTATACGCCGTGGCGCGCGCCTGCGACCGCGGCCAGACCACGCGGAAGGACGCCGCCGGCGCCATCCTCTACGCCGCCGAGAAGGCGACGCAGATGGCGCTCGAAGCGGTGCAGGCGCTCGGCGGCAATGGCTATATCAACGAGTTTCCCACCGGCCGGCTGCTGCGCGATGCCAAGCTCTACGAGATCGGCGCCGGCACCTCCGAGATCCGCCGCATGCTGATCGGCCGCGAGCTGTTCACCGAGACGGCGTAAGGGTGATGCCGAAGCAGCAGAAGGCGCGCCTACGGCCCCAGGGGCGGCGCTGTCGCGTACGGATTCACCACGGAGGCACGGAGGACACGGAGATTTCTATGTCTGGCGCGCGAAGCGCGCCGTTCTTCGCTTCTCCGTGATCTCCGTGCCTCCGTGGTGATTCTTTTCCTACCGCGGTCATGACGACAAACGCGATTGCCTTACGCCCATGGTCGAATAAGGGCGTGACCGCCGATGTCACCGGCTTACCGGCGCAAGGAGAGGAGGCGTCGTGGACCCGGAAGCGGTTTCCGGGAAGGTGCCATCCGCGTTCGAGATGACGATGGCGACGCGCCGATTGAGCAGTCGGCCTGCGGTGTTGACATTGCTGGCGATCGGTGCCGACGGTCCCATGCCGCGGATTTCGATGCGCGACTGGTCAACGCCCTCATTCGCCAGCGCCAGCCGGACGGCGTCGGCGCGCTCCTGCGACAGCTGCTGATTGAGCGCGGCGCTTCCGGTGCTGTCGGTAAAGCCCTCGATCAGCACTTTGCGGTCCGGGTTGTTCCTCAAGTACTGCGCAACCTCTTGCAGGTTCGCGGCCGCTTGCGGATCGAGTTGCGCGCTGCCGGACCTGAACACGATGTCGCGCGGCGTCACCACCAGCCCTTGCTGGCTGCGCGCCTGCGCCGCCTCGGCTCTGGCCTTTTGCGCTTCAAGCCGCTCGTTTTCCAGCAGCGCCTGGCTGCGCGCAAGCGGCGCGTTGGCAACCACCTGCTGCGCCTTTTTCGCTTGGGCGATTTCCTGCGCCGTCTCGGCATCGCGCGACGCCAGAAAGGCGTAGTGATCGACCCTCGCCATGTCTGCGTCCGAGAGCGCCACTTCCGCTTGCCCGAGCGCGCCCTGCGCCGTCTGCAATTGCGGCGTAGCATAGCTCACCACGGCCGCGTTGTTACCCGCCGCAGCGACTTGTGATCGTGCCGCGATGAGGGCGGCGTCAGGCTGCGGCGTCCCGGCACATCCGAACAGGACACAAGCGCTGGCGCCGAACACATACAAAGCCGTTTTACCCATGCGGGCTTCTCCCTATCTCGGCGCCGTGGTTTGCTTGAGCGTGTTGACGTCGGCATTGACGGTCTGTGCGGCCCGTTCGGCCTGGGATGCTTGCGCCGTGGCATCGGCGAGATCGGCATCCGCCTTAGCCTCGTCCGCGAGGCGGATTGCGGTTTCGTTGTCGTCGTCCTTGGCCGCGGCTTGCGCTTGGCTCAGCCGTTGTTCCGCGTCATTGACCATTTGCGGCGACGTGCCGAGCGCATTGTCCGCGCGCGCATGGCTGATCGCATCGTTTGCCGCCGCGATCGAAGCGGAAGCGGCAGTTGATGGCGGACCGCTTGCGCACGCCGCCAACGTCATCGCCATAACGAAAACATATGAGAGATCTTGCCACGTACTCAACCGAGCCATTTCCGCCTCCCGGGGGTCATCCCATGAAACATTCGCAATCGAGAAAATGTTCAACGCTCGGGTCATGCGGGCGAACGCCGCCCCCCGTGGTCTCGTCCGCAGCGGTCCCTTCCACAAGTGTTGAAGCGCTGGCGAATTTCAGATCGTGATGGAGGCTCGCCGATCGGTCGTCCCGCCTCGCGCGGCTCTGTGCTTTCAGGAACGATCGGCGTCCAGGCGTTGTTGGCTTGGCAGAGCAACTTCCGCGAACGCACGCGAGCCCCGCTGCCTTCTGCGGCGGGGCGATTTCCTCGGCGACCCCTGATGAGCAGGAGACATGGCGAGACGATGCCGCGTGCTTATCGTCGAGGACGAGGGCGAGATCCGACGAGGGTGAGATCCAAAGCGTGCTGCGGAACGCATTGTCACTTGAGGGCTACGAGGTGACGACGGCGCGTACCACCTCCAGCGAGCTGCATAAGGCGACCCTTTGAAAGGGAGCCTCGGCGCGTACCCGCCAAGGTTCTTCCTTTGCCGATCGGCCGATATTGAACCTCAGATGTTACCTCACATGAGCCGCCGAGGCCGGCGAGGGCGGTGGCAAGGACCAACCTAGGAGGAACATCCCTGATGAGCACGACGATCGATCGGCGAGAGGCGCCGGTAAGCCGCAAGGGCCTGGGTGTGAAAGGCGTCGCCATCGCATTGTTGCTGCTGCCGCTGTTCCTCGCCGGATGCATCAGCAGCAGCAGCCCGTCGCCGCCGGCCAGCACGACCGTGGTGGTACCCTCCGGCGCGACCGCTGTCTGCGCCGACGGCACCGCGCCGCCTTGCCGTTGATCTGCGGGGGATGAGCATCAGCCGAAATTAGCGGCAAGACATGCGGCGCTCTGCGCCGGCCGTGCTCGGCCTGATCATGGCGGGGGTCGCCGGCTGCAGCACAACGGCTGGTCTCGCGCCCGGGCGGGCGGAGCTCGAGCGCGGCGGCGGGACGTATGTCAGCATCGTTGATCGCGGCTGGCACACGGATATCGTGCTGCCGGCCGCGCCTCAGTCGGGACCGCTTGTCCGGGTGGCGGATGCTTTTCCCGGCGCACACTTCCTGGTGTTCGGCTTCGGCGACCGTGAATACTATATGTCGCGCCAGGAAAGCGTTATGCAGACGATGCGGGCAATGTTTCCGGGTCCAGGTGTCATCCTGGTGACGGCGCTGAAGCAACCACCCGCCGATGCGTTCGGTGCGGAGCGCGTGGTCACGTTGCGTATTTCCTGCGACGAATTCTCCAATATCCGCGCGTTCGTTGCGCACAGCTTGGCCACGCGCACCGACGACCGCCCGCAACCGCTCGCCGAAGGGCCCTATCCCGGCAGCGAATTTTATGCGTCGGAGGAGATCTATGATCTCTTCCACAACTGCAACCGTTGGACGGCCGAGGGACTGCACGAAGCGGGTCTCCCGGTTAACCCTGAAAGCGTCATCTTCGCCGGCCAAGTCATGGGACAGGTAGAGGCGCTCGCAAAGGCAGAGCCACAGCAGCTCGCGTCAGCTTTGGCGGGAGGCTGCGCGCCCCGCGGTCGCGTCGGCGGTTTCTAGGAACGTCGCGCGCCGAGCCGCTGTTGGTGCGAAAGAG
>Ga0335074_10006948_pt1 | contig 15704 bp, 7 predicted proteins | sample Lox_Sample_23_FD_206715 | JGI IMG/M metagenome (GOLD analysis project Ga0335074, IMG submission 206715) | Soil microbial communities from Loxahatchee National Wildlife Refuge, Florida, United States - Lox_Sample_2.3 | ecosystem: Environmental > Terrestrial > Soil > Wetlands | place: USA: Florida... | reverse complement strand
GACTCGAGCACCCATTCCTGCTGGCCGATGATGCTGTAGAGCCCGTAGTGGATGAACATGCCGAATCGTGCCCGCTGCCACCATGCCAGGCGGCGCGCACGCGATTCCTCCTGATAGGCGAGCTTGCCCTTCTGGGTAGCAAGCGGGTTGGCTCCGGCTTCCTGCGCGAACGGCGCGGGAGCGGATGCGGCGAGCGCTCCCGCAGTTGCAAATTTGACAAAGTTGCGGCGCGACACTGGTGCGAAGGCCATGCGCTTCTCCCGAAGCAATGGTAACGGAGGAAGAGGCAGAAAGAACTGCGAAATCGCTGCACCGGCTCTGCAAACTGAAGCGATGGCTGCAAAGACGTGCACGCAGTCCCAATGCGCTTGACACTACCGGCCTTGTCGACGGGATAATCGAGGCGATGCGCAATGTGACGGGAAGAATGAGATGGGCCGTTTGGCTGGCACTGGTCCTGTGGGCGGCGAGCGCCCGCGCGCAGCAGGCTGTGACGCTGCCGCCCGCGCCACCGGCCACTGCACCCGCTGCTGATACGTTTCGATTTGTCTCCGACGGGCCCAAGGGGCCGGGATGGTCGCGGCCCGATGAGATTGCGCGCAAATACTTCAGTGACGATCTGGGCGCGCTCTTCGAACGAACCCTTGTTCTCGACGCGGAACTGCCGGCGCGCACCGGATTGCGATGGATTTTTACCGGCCCACACGCCGGATTTACTGTCGAGCTGACCTCGAGCAAAGTCCACATATCGGAACGCTTCTATAATTCGACCGGCCTGTGGAGCGGGCAGGGGAACTATCCTGAGAAGACTGTGCTCGACGAGGAGCAGCAATACACCGGCCAGGCGCGCACACTTACCGTCATCGCCGATGCACACCTTGCGGTCAGGGTGCTGGTCAACGGGATACAGCTAACCGAGGCGCCTCTTCTCTTCGACGTGACCCGCCACCAGTTGATGTACGCGGCACCGCGCGCGGCGCACGACGTGATTTCGGGTGCGCTGCTGAAGCCGGAAGTGAAGATGGCGATGGTGACCATCGACGCCGCCAAAACTCACCAGACAATGTTGGGTTTCGGTGGCAGCCCCAGCATCCCTGCCTATGCGGAGATGAGCGAATCAGGGAAGCGCGCGTATTGGCGCCTGCTTGAGCGGTACAACCTGCTCATCTCTCGCGAGTATCCGATGGGCACCGAGCTCAAGCCGGACCTTAGCAACATGGATCGTCTCGCCGACGCAACGCCGCATTACTACGGCGACAATTTTCCCAACAGCGAAGATTCCAGTTTCGAGTACAACCGCCACGTAGTGGAGATGGGCGGCAGCGTGATTTACGAGTTGTGGGCGCTGCCCTCGTGGGCTATGGTTCCCTACAAGGAGCCGCAAGCTGCAGACGCGCGGAACCAGGCAGTACGGAGGGTGGCGAACCCTGAAGAATATGCACGCATTGTTGTGGAGTATTGCCGCAGGGAGCAGGCCGCCACCGGCGTTGCGCCGCTGATTGTGGGACTCGAAAACGAGGTCGACCAGCCGCCGGATGTTGCGAAGGCGATGGCCGTCACTCTGCGCCGCGAGCTGGACAAGGCAGGATTTACGCACACCGCCATTCATATGGCCGACGCTAGTTTCATGTATCAGGGCATTGCGCGCGCCGAAGATCTTGAGAAGGATCAGGCAGCGTGGCAGGCCGTGGATTTCGCCGCCACGCATGAGTACGATTTCCAGGAGTTCATCGCGAATCCCGATCTCTACGACGCGCGCATGAAGCAGATGCACGAGGCCGCTGGCGGCAAGCCCTTTCTGGCAACGGAGATATGCATCAACGATCCTCATTATCAGGAGCCGTCCTTCCGCATCGCACTGGCAGTCGCGCAGCTCTACCACAAAAACCTGACCGAGCTGGATGCAATTGCCCTGCTGTACTGCTGGACGCTGCTCGACGTGGAGCAGCCGACCTTCGCGGGATCGCGCTCGCTGCTGGCGCCTGACCGGACGCGCGGATTTGCGCCGGCGCCCACCAGCTTTGAGCTGCGCGTGCTGGGCGCCTACAGCCGGCACATCCGCAAAGGGATGAAGCGCGTGGATGCAGTGAGCAACGATGCGGACCTGCTGGCGACCGCCTTCACGGATGGAAAGGACGAGACGCTGGTGATGGTGAATCGGGCGGCAACGGCGCAGAAAGTGGCCGTGCGCGGTGTGCAAGCGCCCTGGGTCGAGATGGAGCGCACTGGCCTGGAAGAAGAGAACGAGGTCTCCGCGGCGTCCAGCGAAATCGTAGTGCAGCCCGGAGAGATCGTGGTTCTTTCAACGCTGCGGGCGGAATAAGGTATGCGCGGCAGAAATTGACCGCCAGGTAAAACCGGTTGCATAAATGCCGCTGCATCAAAGCACGAATTCACTCGCCGAGGCGACCTGGAAGGCAAAATCGAAGGTGCTCCGTAATAAGGGCAGGGCTTCGCAGCTTGGTGAAAAGCTTGTTCGAACCAGAACCCCCACGGGCTTTGTAATAAGGGCACGGCTTCAGCCGGGCCGCGAATGCACCAAAACATGTGAGAGCTTCAGCCCTGAGGGAAGGCCTTTCTCAAGCCGGCCCACTACCTGTCGGCGTGATTAAGCAAAGCGCCGATTAAAATGGCATTCATCGAGGTTTATCGTGGTTCTTTGGCGTGTGGCTGCATTCGGCTTAGCTGTGTGTTTTTCCGCCACGGCTCTGACGGCTCAGGTGGTGATCGATCACCGCTATTCCAATACCGACGCGCAAAGCCTGATCGGCCTGCCGATGGGCGGCCACAAGACCATCGTCGACAAGCATGGAAATCTGAAGTGGTCGCAGTGGAGCCTGAAGCGCAGGCCGCTGGACTCGCCCATCGGCTTCAGCAGTCAGATGGATGGCGAACTGGCGGTTGCGGCCACGGCAGGCGCGGAAGCGCTGACGGTGAGCGGCCAGGAGCTGTACAAGGGACGTTATCCGTTTGTTGTATCCACGCTGCGTGGCGGCGGAGTGACGCTGGAAGAGTTGGCCTTTGCCGTCGATCCCGATGCCAGGCCGGGTGCGTTGCCGGACAGAAACTCCGGCGCCAGAGGCATGGACGTACTTCGGCTCACGCTGCGCAATCTGGGCGAATCCCCGATTGACGCAGCGCTCAAGCTGAGCGGAAAAGAGCGAAATCTTCCCGGGCATGTCGATGGCTCTGCGCTTATCACGCGAGGTGGCGAGGATGTTGCGATCGTCGCGGATGCGGACGGAGCCGCTGTCAGCACAGAAGATAACGGACTCACACTGGCGTTGCGCGTAAACATTCCCGCGCATGGTGAAAAGACGCTGTGGCTGCGGTTGCCGTACGAGTGGCCCGCGGCGCGCAACTCCGAGCTCTCGCACACGAGCGGGAGCGACCTGCTCAACATGGCAACGGCGCAATGGGACGGCCTTTGGGCCCGCGCCATGCAGATCGACTTTCCGCAGCGCGAGCTCAGCGACTTCTACTATTCATCGCTGGCTTATGTGCTGATTCTGACTGAGTATGATGCGCACGGCGACCTCTGGACGTTGGATGGGCCTGCGGTTTATCGCCAGTACTGGGGCCGCGGAGAATATTTTCAGGCGCGCGCGCTTGAGGTCGGCGGATTTCTGGACGCGGCGCGGGAGACCGTGGAGCACCCGCTCCACATCATGAATGACGACGGAGAGTGGGACGGGCCGCCGGCCAGCGGCTGGCCCGCGTGGGACAACGCCGGCGGCAATGTGGGCGCGGTGTGGGAATACTACCAGTTTTCACGCGACAAGCAGTGGCTCGCGGCAGCGTATCCTGAACTGCTGCGCGCGACACGCTGGATCGCCGAGCATCGCGAAGAGACTTCTGTCGAAGGCGATAACAATATTCCCGAGGGCGCGCGGCCCATCAAGCGCATGATTCCGTCGCATTGCCGCGCTGAGCCCGATCCGCCGTTGAAGCCCGGCGAAAAACCGTACTGGTTTGGCCTACTGCCGTGGAGCTACGGTGATTCAGGGCTGCCGGAAGGACATTCATTCTCGCACAATTTTCTGGCTGACTATGCACTGCAGGTCACGAGCGATGCAGCTCGCGTGCTTGGCCACGCCGATGACGCAGCACGCCTGGATCGTGAATATGCGGACTACACCGCTGCCATTCGCGAGAGCGTGCGCCGCGCCGTAACGCTCGAAAAGCAGGACGCGCCTTATCTTCCCGCCATGCCCACGTATCCCGAAGCCGCTTACTCGCAGACGTTTCTCGGCATTTATCCCACCGGGCTCTACGCGCCAAACGATCCTCTGGTCACAGGCCTGATCGCGCGCATGGAGCGCGAAGAAAAGCAGGGACTGCCCACCAATGTGGCGTGGGCCGGGCCGGCTGGAGTGTGGGCCGGCGAATCGATGAACATGGCCGAGACCTACCTGCTGCGCGGCGAGAAGCAGAAGGCCGCAGACATGCTGGTCGCCGCTCTGAACCACAGCTACACGACCAAGGTGTGGAAAGAGGAGATTCTGGTTGATGTTTCGCTGCCGCGCGCCTGCGAAGGAACGCACAGCAAGCGCGAAAACATGGAAGGCACCGGCGACATGCCTGAGGCCTGGGCGAATGCCAACCTGGTGCTGCTCTTGCGCGACATGCTTGTGAACGAACGCGAAGGCACGTTGTATTTGCTTGCCGGATTGCCTGCAAGCTGGGTGCCGGAGGGCCAATCGCTGGCGTTGGCACGTGCGCCCGTCTCGACTGGTGGCGAAATTGCAATGCGCGTCGATCACGTGAACGCAAAATTGTGGCGTATCACCGTGGATCCGCTGGGCCAGGCGCGGGATTTCGTCGTGCATTTGCCCGTTGATAAAGTTGACACGGTGCGCGTGGATGGAAAAACTGAGCCCGTGGCAGCCGAAATCTCCGTGACAGCAGCAAAGTCCAGCGTGATCGAGGTCGAGCAGCAATGAACCGGCGCAAATTTCTCTGTGACGCTGGGACCACGGCGGCAATTGCGTGCGCAGCGTCGCGTTTCTTATTCGCTCGGAGCGGAGCGCAACCTCTTATCGCGACGCTGACGGTCGATGAGCGGGAAAAACTCGCTGCCATCCCAGAGAACTTCACCGGCCTGAGCTACGAATCGGCACAACTGGCCAACCCCGCATTCTTTGCGCCGCAAAATACCGCGCTTATCGCTCTCTTTCGCGAACTCGGCGAGCAGGGCGTGCTGCGCCTGGGCGGAGGCACAAGCGAGTTTACCGCTTTTACCGTTCAGGAATCGGCCGCGCCGCCGCCGTTCGATGCGGTGGGTCCGGACACCAGCAAAAACGTGAAGAGCGATACGCCTGTGACGCCGGCCAGTCTGCGGAACCTGCGCGGGTTTCTCGACGCCACCGGCTGGAATTGCCTTTACGGGCTGAATCTTGGCCGCGGCACACCGGCACGCGCAGCCGAAGAGGCCTTTTACGTGCAGGACATTCTCGGGCCTCGGCTCATCGCCTTCCAGCTTGGCAATGAACCCGACGCGTGGCGCAATCGCTATCGCCCCGTCACATGGAACTATGCGGATTACTGGAAGGAATGGTCTGCAGCGCGCGCTACAATTCGAGCGCGGGTTCCTCAAGCGCGCTTTGCCGGGCCCGACGTCTCAAACAAGATGGACTATGTGACCGGCTTTGCCCGTGACGTGAAGGGCGAAACAGACGTCGTGATGCTCACTTCGCACTACTACGCGATGGGCCCCGCAGGCGCGCCGGGCATGACGATCGACAAACTTCTGTCGCCGGACCCGAAGCTCGAGCGCGATTTGAAGATCGCAATGGATGTGGCTCGCGCTGATGGTCTGCCCTATCGGATGACCGAGGGCAATTCCTGCTGGAACGGCGGCCAGCCGGGAGTGAGCGACACGCTCGCGAGCGCCCTGTGGGCGGCAGACATGATGTTGCACTTTGCCGCGTTTGGATGCGCCGGCGTAAATCTGCATGGCGGCGGCAATGGCTTCTACACTCCCATCGCCGGCAGCCTCGGTGCAGGATTCGTTCGCCGCCCTGAGTACTTCGGCATGAAGCTGGCGAATCAATTCGCAGGAGCAACAATGGTGCGCTCGACGCTCATGTTCGCGAGCGACAGAGTGTGCGCCTACGCGGCCCGCAACAGAAGCGATCTGTTGGTTGCCGTAATCAATAAGGGCGAGCAACCGGTGAAGATTCAAACTCCGTTTCATGGCGCGCGCCGGCAGTGGCGCCTCGCCGGTCCTGCCATCGACGCTCGTCAGGGTGTCAGCATCGAGGAGGGCCCTGCAAACGCGCTGCACGGGCAAACACTCCGGCTGCAGCCCTACAGCGCAGTTGTAGTCGCGGTATAACACCTTCGCACACGCGTAGACTGGCAGAATGCAAAAGCAGCGGGGCACTGGGCACTCTTTTTCATTTTTCGCGAGATGAATTTGACACTCCCTCTTAAAGCTGTGTAGAAGGGTGCTACTACTGGATCGTTATGCGCGGGATTCCAGAGTTGCACGGAACTGAAAATCTCGCGAAAGAAGGTAAGGAAAGGTGCAATGGATCGCCGGGAACTGATCAAGTTAGGAGCTGGCGCATTGGCCGCTGGACCCGTTGCTTCGGGATTGGCAGCAGCCCGCGCAGCAGGCGCGCCCACGCACGCCAGCGCACCGGTTGACCAATGGGGCGTGTTTGAAGTTGCCGCTCAGGGCCCGTCAACTGGAAATCCATTTGTCGACGTCACTTTCGGCGCCCGATTTACCATCGGTCACCGCACCGTTGAAGCCGCCGGATTTTACGATGGTGACGGCATGTACCGGGTACGTTTTTCGCCGGATACCGTCGGGACTTGGAGCTACGAAACCACGGGCAGCGCCGGCGCGCTTGCTGGACAGACCGGAAACTTTGAATGTGTGGCTCCGCAGGCAGGCAACCACGGCCCGGTAGGCACGGCCCACCAGTTCCACTTTGAGTACGCAAATAAAACTCCGTATTTTCCCTTCGGAACCACATGCTATTCGTATGGTTTTATCCCCGCGCCGTTCGACGCCGAGACACTCCAGAACCTTAAATCCGCGGAGTTCAACAAGGTTCGCATTTGCCTTTTGCCTAAGCCGTTAGGCAAATTGCATCCGGTGGCCATGCCCTTCGAGCGCATCGGTCCCGCGCTGCCGCCGGGCGCGGAGATTCTTGAAGACAACGGAACCAGTAAGGAGAAATTCGATCTGGCGCGGCTCAATCCTGCCTATTTCCGGCATTTCGAGGCGCGAATTCAGGATCTGATGGCAGCCGGAATTCAGGCGGACGTAATTCTCTTCCATCCCTATGACGCGTGGGGCTTCAAGTCGATGGGGCAGGAGGCCGACGACCGTTATCTGCGTTACGCGGTGGCGCGCCTGGCCGCATTTCGCAACGTATGGTGGTCAATCGCCAATGAATACGACCTGGTGAGATCAAAAACCATGGCCGATTGGGATCGCTTTTTTCGCATCGTCCAGGAGAGCGACCCGTACGGGCGGTTGCGCTCAATCCACCACAGCCGCGTTGTGTACGACCACTCCAAGCCCTGGTGCACGCACGCCAGCCTGCAAGAGTACGATTTTGAAAAATCGGCGGAGAGACTCGCGGCGTGGAACAAGCCGATCATCTATGACGAGATTCAGTACGAGGGAAACATCTCGCGCCGCTGGGGCAATTTATCGCCTGAGGAGATGACGTATCGCTTCTGGCGCGCGATCATTTACGGCGTGTACGCAACGCACGGCGAAACCTACATGGCGGATGACGGCAATCCAGTTTGGTCCGATGCCGGAACGCTGCACGGCACGAGCCCAGCGCGCCTGGCCTTCCTGCGCAAGCTTCTCGAAGCCAGCGGCACCACCGGCCTGATGGCCGCCGAAAATCCCTACTACTTGAATGCCGGCAATCCTGGCAGCCTCTACCTCTACTACTTCGACTACCACTGCGCCGGGGAATACGAGTTCCCGCTGCCCGACCAGGAAAAATTCAAGGCCACGCTGATCGACCCCTGGGCCATGACAGCCACACCGTTACCGGGAAGCTACAGCGGCAAGAGCAAAATTACGCTCCCCGGAAAGCCCTATCGAGCCGTACTTTTTGAGAAGATTTCCTAGCGACCGATGAAGAGTAAATCCAATCTGGCAGGCTCGCACGCCCTTTGCCCATTGTGTACTGGACTCGTTGCCCTCCTGCTCTCGGCCGCGGGGCACGCCGCTCCTTTAAAAATTCTCACCGCAAAGAGCGCCACACCGCGCGAGCTTTACGGGGCGGAGAAGCTTCGCGAGGCGCTGGCACTGGCGCAGGCGGTTCCGCATGACGCTCGGATCGTCGCCGCCGTGCGATCCGCGCCGGAGCTGGCGAAGTTCGATCTTCCCGAGTTCTGGCCGCAGGCCGAAGAGGCGTTTCTTATCCGCCAGATTGGTAACACCTGGGTGATTGCCGGCTCCGATGCTTCGGGCGTCCTCTACGGCGAACTGGAGTTTGCCGATCGCATTCGCGCCGCAAATGCGCTGCCCGAAGGCATCGACGATATGGAGCATCCGGCGCTGAAGCTGCGCGGGGTCTGCATCGGAATGCAAAAACAGGAGATAACCTATGAGGGCGCCGAGTACGACTATCCATACACGCCGCAGAATTTTCCCTTCTTTTACGACAAGGCGCAGTGGATCAAGTATCTCGACATGCTGGCAGAGGAGCGCTACAACACGCTCTACCTATGGAACGGCCACCCCTTCACGAGCCTGCTGAAGCTGCCGAAATATCCTGAGGCGCAGGAGCTGCCCACTGCGCAGTTGGATCAGAACATCGAGCTGTTCAAGTGGCTCACTGCGGAAGCCGATCGGCGCGGTATCTGGGTATTGCAAGGTTTCTATAACATTCATCTCTCGCATACTTTTGCCCGCGCCCATCACCTGCCTTACCATTTGTCGGCGCCCGATCCGGTCGCCAGCGCCTACACGCGCTACGCGATCTCGGAGTTCGTTCGCAGCTACCCGAACGCGGGCCTCATGATGACGCTGGGCGAAGCGCTCAGCCCCCATTACGGCGCAGAGTGGCTCGCCAACACCATCATTCCGGGGGTCGAAGATGGCCTGCGGGAGTCGGGCGCGCGGGCCCAGCCGCCCATCGTGGTGCGCGCGCATGCCACCGACATCGATTCGGTGATGAAGGCTGCGACGCCGCTTTACTCGAACATTGACACCATGTTCAAGTGGAACGGCGAGTCGCTGACTTGGACCGACGTGCGTGGCCCGGTGCTGGACCGCTTCAAGATGCTGGCCGAAGCCTCGAATGTGGCCATCGCCAACATCCATCTGCTGTCGAACCTGGAGCCGTTCCGCTGGGGCGATCCCGATTTCATCCGCCAGACGCTGTCGAATTTTCAACGCATCGGCATTGAGGGCCTGCATCTGTATCCGCTGCGCTATTGGGATTGGCCATGGTCGGGTGACAATACCAGTCCACGCCTGTTGCAGACCGCTCGCGACTGGATCTGGTTCGCCGCCTGGGGCCGCTACGCATGGAATCCCAATCGCGATCCCGAGAAGGAGCACGTCTACTGGGCTGCGCAATTCGCCGAGCGGTACGGCACACCGCAAGCAGGTGAAAAACTGCTGGATGCTTACACTCTCGCCGGTCCCTGCCAGCCGCGGCTGCTGCCACGCATCGGCATCACCGAAGGCAATCGCCAGGCTTTTGCGCTCGGCATGACCATGCCGCAGTTGATCGATCCTGAGCGCTTTAACCCGGCGGTGACGCTGTGGACTGGCGATGCGCCCCCCGGAGAGCGGCTCAAGGATTACGTTGCCGAAGAATTCCGGCATGAGCCCCACCACGGTGAGACGCCCATCGGCGTCAGCGACGAATTGGTCGAGGCATCAGACAAAGCATTACAGCAAGCCGAGGCCGCCGCGACATTTGTCACCCGCAACCGCGACGAATATGAGCGCGTAGTGAACGACATGCGCGCTATTTCGCTGCTAATGCGGTTCTATAATTCCAAAACCAAGGCTGCGGAGCAGGTGCTGCTCTTTGGCTACGACCACGACACGGCGCATCTTGATAAGGCTGACGCGCTGCTGGCAGAATCCGTAGATCGATTCAAGGATCTGACCCAAATTGCTGGATCGGCGTACATCACCGCAACAGGAATGGAGACATCGCAGCGCCGCATTCCGTTTCCCGGCGGAATGAATAATTTTCCCAACTGGCAGCAATGCCTGCCGATGTATGAAAAGGAGCTAGCTACCTTCCGGCAGCGCCGCGCGCAGATGCTTTCCGGAGCCGCTGCGCGAGAGTCGGAAAAGATAGAGCCGTTGCCGCAGGTGGATTTCACACTGCAGGCTGGCGCCGGAGAAAAATTCACCGTCGAAAAAGGTGCGAAGCTCTTTGAGGACGGCCCTGTGACCATCGCCGATCTGGCTCCGGAGCTCAAGGGAATGCAAGGCATCCGCATTTCACCCAGGCAGGGTGGCGTGCTGCGTTTCAATCTTTCCGCGCCCGCGCAGGTTGTTGTCGGCTTCAGCCCTGCCGGCGCAAATCAGGATTCTGTCCTCGACCCTCAAACTGAGCAATGGAATTTGCTGCTGCTCAATGCTGTATCCGCACGAGGAACCTCGATGGCAGCGTGGGCCAAGCCGCTCGCCGCCGGCGCCAACGAGCTCGACCTCGGCAAAGGGCTCTATGTGATTCTCGGTTTCATCCGTGCCGACCTTCAGGTGCACCCGCATGCGAATCTCGGAACCGCAAGCAGCGACGGAGTAGCGCCCAATCTCGATTGGTTGTTCGAGTGAAGGCTCGCTAAGGAGCCGCGAGAAAATTAAGGTCGCTACCTCGCGGTCTCGCCCGTAAATGGCGAGGCTGGCAAAACGGCAATCCGTTCGCCTCTCGATATAACCCGCGCCGAAGGCGCAGTGGATGTTAGCCCCGCGCTTCAGCGTGGGGAAAGCGGTCCGATCGCGCAACGGAGTCCCGTAGGGACGACGCAACGCCCGTCCATCGCGCAGCAATCAGGTGTCGTGCTATTGTGCAGGGACTTTGTCGTGCCGCGCCAGCATCTTTGCGGCTTCGGCATCGGTGACCCAGAAAAAGCTTCCGTGCTTGGAGTGCGCAGGCAGCGAAGTCTCGGCCGTGATGTCTTTCCAATGCTTCCAGTCGCTGGTTGCCACGGCCTCGTAACGCGCCCGTGGCGCGCGGTAGTGATCATAAAAGACGATGCAGGTGTTGCCCACCTGAATCGCCGAGGGCCCCTCTGACCAGCTCTCGTTGATGGGCCCGGAGATATTGCCCCAGGGGCCTTCGAGCGACGGCCCTGTCGCTACCCGCTCCTGGTAGGTGAGCGGGTCGAGTGTCTGCTCCTTGAAGATCATCCGATAGGGCCCGCTGACGCCGTGGAAGATGGTCGCATCGATAACGACATACCCGGGATCGAAGAACACCTGCGGTTTTGAAAACGTGTTGAAGTCGGGCGTGAACGCAGCCCAGATGCGGTTTCCCGCGGTGTCGTCCTTCATCGAGCTCGACCAGATGATCAGCCACTGCTGGCGCTTCGTGTCCCAGTAGGTTTCCGGTGCCCACACGTTGTTGGTCTGGGGAAAATCGCCCATGATGGGGATCTCTTTCTGTTCTGACCATTCGAACAAGTCCGGCGATGCAGCGTAACCCAGCGAATTGCCGCGCCAGTTCCACGTCCAAACCATATGAAAAAGACGATCCGGTCCGCGAGTGATAAACACATCGCGCATCAGCTCGCCAGGCTGCGACGGCACAACCCATGGCTGGCCGCCATTGAGCGCCGTGTAGTGGTATCCGTCGCGGCTCAGCGCCAGGTAGATGCCCTGATTCGCAGGTTCCTGGAAGTAGGCGAAGATCCAGGCGCCGCCCGCCCCGCCTTGAATTCCCTGTTCCGGGACGTTTTTCAGTTTCTGGCCGGTCGTCTGCGAGAGCGCAGTAATGGGCAGGAGTGCCGCAACGCAAATCATCATCGAGAAGAGCTTCATCGGCATCGCGAGGGCAGTGTACCGGCTGGTTAAGTTACGCGCAAGCACGGACAAGGAAGATAGAATTGCGTTTCCTGTGCAGAATCCGGCCTGAGGGTCTCCCAATATCAACCAGGCGGATCGTCAGCATGGACAAAAGTCGCGCGCCCGCTTAGATTTTCAATTTGCGCTCTTTTTTGCTTTGGAGGACGATGTGCTGAACCGCAAGCCCTGTATTCTGCCGCTTTTTTTTCTTTTGACCTGCGCCGGATTCGCCCAAGACCACCCCTCGGCGATTCCGGCCGGACAGCTCGATCCCACGCGCACCGTCGCCGAGCCCGTGCTTTTCTCCTCCTTTCACACCCCGGCGCAGGAGCAATACATCTGGACCAGCCAGGACTCGGCGGTGGCCGGCCTGGGCGTGATTCATTACACAACTCCCGGCTTTAACGACATGATCGAGCCGCACTACTTCCGCGCCGGCTTCGATCTTGACAAGGTTCCCAACGCCGCCACGCTGTATCTTGCCGGGCCGCGCTCGGTTGTGGTGTATGTTAACGGCACTCTTACCGAACAAATCGCCGCGGACTCCGTCAGCCCTCTCGACATGCATGTTTTCAGCGCCGACATTACCAAGCTTCTCAAGCCTGGCCGCAATCTGCTCGCGATTGAGGCCGTGCGTGGGCACGGGGTTCCCGGCTTTGTGAACAGCGTCACGGCCATGCAGCAGATCTTTGGCGAAGTGCTTGTGGCCAAGATTGTTCCTGCTGCGGTAGGCATCGATGCGCCCGCTCTCCTGATCAGCGGACCGCAATGGAAAGGCACGCTCCGCGCACCCGACGACTGGGAAAGGCCCGGGTTCAACGATGCGGGGTGGCCGGCCGTGGCCGCGATCGGTCCTATTGAAGGGTCGATTGACTTTCTGCAGTGGAATGCCGATGCCGGGCTCTACGACTGGCCCGGCTACGAAGGCGAATCGCCATTCCTCGCGCACATGTTTCTGCCCGCTACGCGAATCGACGATGTGACAACGGGCCGCAGCCGTTTTGAAAATCTCGGTGCGCTGATGGCGCCTGCGCGATCTTCGTCCGGGGAATTTTCAGTGGAGCTGGCCAGCATCGCGCCGGGCGACGAGTACGCGCCTGGGCTCACGCTCGATTTTGGTCGCGAGGTGACGGGCCGCGTCGAGCTGATCTCCGATTCCGATGCCAATGCAGTCGTTTCCATCCGGTATGGCGAGTCGGAAGGCGAGCTCGATGGCGGACCGTATCTAGGCGTGAATGTGCTGCGCATCGCTCCGCACCAGGCAGCGCATGGGCCGAAGTCTGCTTTTCGCTTTGCGCGCATTCGTTTTCTTGCCGGCGCGCCGGAACTGAAATTCCGGGCAATTCACCTCGAAGACATTTACTACCCGGTTCGCTATCAGGGGGATTTCGAGTCGAGCGACCCGCTGCTGAACCGCATTTGGGAAACTGGAGCCTACACCACGCACCTTTGCATGCAAGACGATATTTGGGACGCACCGAAACGCGATCGCGGCCGCTGGATGGGTGATACCGACGTGAGCGGACGAGTGAGCGACAGCGTTTTTGCAGATCGCTTTCTCCTCAAAGACACGCTCAGCCGCTTGATCGGCGACGCGCCGGTCGAACAGCATGTGAATGGAATTCCGGGCTATTCCTCCTTCTGGTTCACTGAGCTGCAGAATTACGAGCGCCACACCGGCGACCGCGCCTACCTGGAGCAAGTCCATCCCCAGCTCTTGCAATTGCTCCAGTTCATGGATAGGGAGTTCGACGCGGAGAACAACTTCACCAATCGTACCAAGGCGTGGCTCTTTGTGGATTGGGCCCCAGGGCTGAATGGCGATAATGCCGAAACACGGCGCGCCACGACTATCGAATACTATCGCGCCTATCTTGCCGGGGCCGATCTGCTGCGCCAACTCGGCGATACCGCCAATGCTGACTTCTTCGAAAAACGCGCTGCGGCGCTGAAATCAAGCCTGCAAAAGACATTGGCGCCCGGTGAGAATTTTTTCGGCCCGCGCCTGCAGACCAACGCCATTGCGGTTCTTTCCGGAGTTGCTGATCCAACTCAGTACGATTCCATCTGGCAGAACGTGCTCTCCAAGGTCGGCGAGCCCTCCTACCGTCCCGACCTCATCACTCCCTACTACGGCGCTTACGTGCTCGATGCATTCGCAAAAATGGGCCATCGCGCAGAGGCCCTGAATTGGATCCGCGAGTACTGGGGCGGCATGATCGCCGAGGGCGCGACAAGTTTCTGGGAAGCCTACGATCCCTCCTGGCCCAAGGACAATCCGCATGTTGATTTAGAGGCTGATGATCGAGCCGGATACTTTGTCAGCCTCGCGCATGGATGGTCATCCGGACCAACTTATTGGCTGATGGAGCAGGTTCTGGGCATCCAGCCCGTGGCTGAGGGTTTCAGCAAAACAGTGATCCGGCCCGATCTGGTGGGCCTCGAGTGGGCGCGCGGTCAGGAGCCGACGCCGAATGGACTGCTCAAGGTTGACCTGCGCGAAGATGCCGGCATGCATGCCGTAATCGACCTGCCCGCCGGCGTGAATGCCATCGTTCTTTTCCCAATTGCCAGCGGCGCCGACCACGTCATCGTGAATGGTACGGCGCAAAAAGGCCCGCTCTCTGACGGGGGTACTCGCATGGCGATCACTATCGATAGCGCCGGGCACTACGACCTGGGGGCCCAGAGTGTTTCAGACAAGCCCTGATCGCAAGATCGATTCTTTTGTCGCGCGGCCAAATGTTTTTTGAAACTTATTCGCCGACGGTAGAAGTGAGAAGCGTTTTCCCGTGCCAGCGCGACTCTGACGTCTGGTGTCCGTCGGCGTCGTAGTTCCGCCAGGTCCAGGTTCCGTCCCTGCCGTACGTCTTCTGCCAGATCTTCGATCCGTCGGACCGGTATAAAGTTTCGTCGCCCGTCTTTTGCCCCAGATGAAATTGCGCGACCCACTGCATTTTTCCGTTGGGGAAATAGAATTTCTGCGAGCCTTCGAGCAGGATTTCTCCATCGTCTGCGCGCCCGCTCGACCACTCCGCCTTCAGCTCTCCATTGGGCCAGGTCTCCGTGTGCTTGGCGACGTCCGCAATCGCGCCTGGGGCTGGCGTCGCCTCTTCGATGTCCGAAAGCACCCAGGCTTCATTCAGCTCGATCTCGTAATTGACGGTGTTCTTCGACGTCACGATGTGAATGATCCCGTCTGGACCCTCCGTTGCCGTCACGTAGCCGACGGTCAAAATGTCGGCAGGAAGGCGCTTCTGCTTCCAGGTCTTGCCGTCATCGTCAGAGAGCGCGACAAAAGCGCCGTCCTTGTGAAGGTGCTTTTCATGGTTGGGATTGAAGTCGGCTACAAAGAACAGCCGACCTGACGCAAGCCGAATCACGCTGGGCCGCTCGCCGCTGGCGAGAGGATCAAAGGGCGTCTTCGATTCCGCCCAGGTCTTTCCCCCATCCGCGCTCGTCGACAGCGGCATGCGGCCCTCAAAAGACGAGTCTTTGCCGCCAAAGCCGAGCAGTTCGCCGTTGCGCGCGATCACTAGTGTTGTGTGCCGGCCGCCGGTGCGCCCGCCGGTGTCATACCATGTTCGGCCGTCGTCGTGCGTCGCCCACACCACCGAGGTTGAACCCTTCGCATCGGTGGGCAGGTAAAGGGTCCCGTCTTTGGCGCGCACAATCGAATTGATGGGTT
>Ga0335074_10006947_pt1 | contig 15706 bp, 14 predicted proteins | sample Lox_Sample_23_FD_206715 | JGI IMG/M metagenome (GOLD analysis project Ga0335074, IMG submission 206715) | Soil microbial communities from Loxahatchee National Wildlife Refuge, Florida, United States - Lox_Sample_2.3 | ecosystem: Environmental > Terrestrial > Soil > Wetlands | place: USA... | reverse complement strand
GGCGCCCGATGCCGACGATCAGCTCTCCAGTGTTTCCACATCCCAAACGGCCGTTTTTGCCGGGGGGTGCTTCTGGGGAACGCAGTCGGTATTTGAGCGCGTAAGGGGCGTAACTGGCACGACTGTGGGCTACGCCGGCGGCACCGCGGCCACAGCCACCTACGCCCAGGTGACGACCGAGACCACGGGGCACGCCGAGTCAGTCCGCGTGGTCTACGATTCCTCGAAGATCACCTACGGCACGTTGCTGCGAATCTTCTTCTCGGTAGCGCACGATCCGACCCAAGTAGGCGGGCAGGGGCCCGACGAGGGGCCGTCGTACCGCTCGGTCATCTTCTACCTCAACGATGATCAAAAGCGTATTGCCGACGCCTACATTGCGCAACTCACCCAGGAGCATGTTTTTCACTCGCGTATCACCACTGAGGTGACGCCGCTTAAAGGGTTCTACCGCGCCGAGGACTACCACCAGGACTATGCTTACTTGAATCCGGGCAATCCTTACATCATGGTTTGCGACAGACCCAAGATCGGCGCGCTCAAGAAAGAGTTTCCTGACCTGTTTGAGGAGTACACGCCGAAGCGGTAAGCGAGGTCAATCCGAAATTGATTGGCAAACATTATTGGCACAACGTTCGATAGCTTCGAAACACAAAGTTGTGCAACCTGAGCTCATGATTTTCAGACGTAAGCTGAAGAGTAGTCCGAATTGGATTCATCCCCTTGTATTGCAACAAATCTCGCTTGGCCAGCGCTTGAAGCACCTCGGGTATTGTCAGCCCACCAGCAATGCGAGCGCCAAGCATTTGATTACAAATTGAGGGGAACTGGGCAACGAGTTCATCGCTCATTCCACCAAGTGCAATATTAGCGACGAGGTGCAGGGGAGGCGGCGTGGCCAAGTACTTGTTAAACGAGTCAAGCAGCCCGACGTCGGAAGCCACGATGGTCTCTAGCTCTTCGATTTCATCGTTGCTCAGCAGCGAAGCATACGAAATCTCGCAGGTCCGAACAGCGAACGAGCGCTTCCATTTATCGTTGACAATTCTTGCTAGGAAGAGGACTGTCCGAGTCGAAGGGACCTCTGCAACGCCAGGCTCCCACTGTATTTCATTGAAACCAGACAATATCCGGGAAACTCTCCACACTCCGGGCCATAGCGTCGAGACTCTGACCCACGCGCCCTCTGCGATAGGCATATGCGAATCCCCTCCGAAAAGTCTACCGCGCGAGCGACGACAGAACCTGTGCGGCTATTCCCACTTTGCGCCAGTTGTTTTAGGCTCAGGATATGGAATTCAAAGTCATCGAGCTTGAGCGCGAACCGATCGAATTCGACCTCGAACTCGAGCCCGGAGTGGTTGACCTGGGCGGCGAAGCCCAGCAGATTGGCCCTGTTGCTACCAGCGGCAGGGCTGAGGTCATCCACGAACACCGCGGTCCCAAGGATATCGTCGCCGATATCCGGCTTAAAGGCAGCTTCCAGGGCAAATTTGAGTTGCCTTGCGCCCGGTGTGTCGAGCCGGTCGAGATTCCGCTGGCCGCCGAGTTCGACCTGATCTTTCGCCCCATCGGGGTCGACAGCGGCGCTTCGGAGCGGTCGATCTCAGCGCCGGAGACTGAAATCGGTTATTATCAAGAAGACAGTCTTGCGCTTGAAGATGTGCTGCGCGAGCAGGTGCTGTTGTCCCTGCCGGTCAGGACGCTGTGCAAGGAAGACTGCAAGGGACTTTGCCCGCGCTGCGGCGCCAACCGCAACACTCAACCCTGCACATGCGATGTGGGTCCAAGCGACCCCCGGTGGGAGGCGTTGGCCGGTTTGCGCGGCCGGATCAAGTCCTGAAGAATCATCACGGTGGGCGGTGAACGGTGGACGGTGACCGGAAACCGGGTTCGCGATCCACCAATATCCGCTGACAGTGAGAGGCGGGCGTGAGCAGAGGTTCGGTTCACGGTCCACTGCTCACGGTACACGAAGAAGGAATTTGAGATGCCGAATCCGAAAAGGCGCCACTCCACGCGCCGTACTGCTAACCGCCGCGCCCACGACTTTCTGACCGCCAGTGGGCTTTCAGAGTGCCCGAACTGCCACGAGAAGAAGCTTCCCCATCGCGCCTGCCCCAAGTGCGGCGAGTACAAGGGACGCGCTGTTCTGGACGTAAAAGAAGCAGCCAAGTAAACTTCAGCTCAAATGCTCTACGACATCGCGCTCGACGCCGTCGGTTCTGACAACGCCCCCGAGCCTGAAATCCGGGGCGCAATCCTGGCTTGCCGCGCGCTGCCTGTCCGGGTCCACCTGATTGGCCCTGAGGCCGAGCTCCGCGATCAGCTCGACGACATGCTGGAGAACGAAGAGCAACCCATCGTCATCCACCATGCCTCTGAGCGGATCGGCATGGACGAAAAGGCCGCTCACGCCGTGCGTACCAAGAAAGACAGCTCCATGCGCGTGGGCCTCAAGTTGGTGCGCGAGGGCAAAGCCCAGGGATTTGTAACCGCGGGCAACACCGGCGCGGCCATGGCTACGGCCAAGATGGTGCTCACTGCTCTGCCCGGCGTCGACCGGCCCGCGCTCGCCACGCCCATGCCCAGCGCCACCGGCAATCCCTGCGTGCTGCTTGACGTGGGAGCCAATGTTGACTGCAAAGCGCATAACCTTGAGCAATTCGCCATCATGGGCGAGATGTACGCCCGCACCGTGCTCAAGATTGAGAATCCGCGCGTGGGGCTGCTCTCAATCGGCGAAGAAGAGACCAAGGGCAATGACCTCACCCGCGAAGCATTTCCGCTGCTCAAGGCGCTGCCCATCCGTTTCATCGGCAACGTTGAAGGGCGCGACATCTTCTCGGGCCTCGCCGACGTGATTGTCTGTGACGGTTTTGTGGGCAATGTGGCGCTCAAGACCAGCGAGGGCGTGGGCCGGTTCGTGCGCGACGCGCTGCGCGAGTCCCTCAAGAAGACTGTGACCGCCCAGGTGGGCGCGCTCTTGTCGCGCAAGGCGTTCAACGACTTCCGCCAGCGCCTCGATTACCGCGAGTATGGCGGCGCGCCGCTGCTGGGCGTGCGCGGCGTCTGCATCATCGGCCACGGCTCGTCGAACGATCGCGCCATCTTCAACGGAATCCGCGTAGCCTACGAGTTCGCCAAGGGCGGCACCACCGAGCGCATCGAGCAGGAGTTTGCCGGCCGAATGAAGCGCCACCACGCCTCCTCCTCCGATCATCGTGAGGATGCGACGATTCAGTAGATAGTGGTCAGTGATCAGTGGTGAGTGGCTGTGCGCCGCTTGAGTGGCCGATTTCGGCTCGTTCCGTAATCAATACCGGAATTCCGTCAGCGATGCGATAGACGCGGCCGCACCCGGCGCAGGCCAGCACTTCATTGCCGAGATTCAAGTCACCGTGGCAGGCCAGGCGGCTCAGCGCCGCAGCGTCGAATTGGGATCGGCCGGTGGTTGGCATCGCACCTCGTGACAACTGGTCGCTGGCAACTGATCACTGACGACTGATCACTGACAACTGTCTTACCGCCGGCGATAAAACGGCAGCACGATCAGCCCGGCAAGGAATATGGCCGCGATCAACGCGAACGCGATCAGCGAGTAGATCAGGACGAGGTTCGGACCCTGCGAAGGAGCTTCTTCGGGCCCGCGGTCCGATTCCGATTCCGATTTTCGCTCAAGGTCATTCATACTTCAACGCGTCCACCGGATCCAGTTGCGCCGCGCGGGTCGCAGGCACCGTGCCGAAGACAACTCCGACGAGGGTTGCCGCAGTGAGCGCGATGAAGACCGAAAGCCACGAGAACGGCAGCTTGTAGTCGGTGAAGAATCGAATCGAGAGCGGCACACTCAGGCCCACCAGCGTGCCTGCAATGCCGCCGACCAGCGAAATAATGACAGCTTCGGCCAGGAACTGCAGCTTGATCTCGCGATAGGTTGCGCCCATCGCCTTGCGGATTCCGATCTCGCGGATGCGGGCGCGCACATTGGCCAGCATGATGTTCATAATGCCCACGCCGCCCACGGCTAGAGTTACGGCAGCCACCAGGACCAGCACCGCGGTGAGCGCATCGGCGATTTCGCCTGCAATGGTCAGCATCTCTTTAAGCGTTTGCGTCTTGTAGACCGAATTCGGCCGGTGGCGCGACTGAACAATGGCCTTGATCTGCTTTGCGGCTTCGGGCACTTCATCCATGCTGCGCATCGAGAAGTAAATCTGGCGCAGGTTTTCATTTCCGGCAAAGTACTTTGCCACCGAGTACGGAATCAGGATGGTCTGGTCGGCGATCTCCGATTCGCCGAAGTCGTCGACGGCCTCTTTGAAGACGCCGATGACCGTGAACGGAAGGCCCTCGATTTCAAAGGTCTGGCCGACGGCCTCTTCGTCGCTGCCGTAGCGCGCACGGGCAAACGCCTGGGTGACTACGGCGCACTTGATGTGGGCCGAGTTGTCAGTCTCGTCGAAGAACCGTCCATTGGGGACAAGCAGGTTGCGGACATGTTGGTAATCCGGGCTGACGCCAAGGATCAGGGTGTCTTTGACCTGGCCTGCGCCATAGCTGATGCGCTCGTGCATCTCGAGCACCGGCGAAGAATACATCACGCCCGGCACCTGCTCATCGATTATCTGCTCGTCATCCGGGGTGAGATAGTCGTTGTAGAGAACGCGCTCTGCCGCGGTGGTGCCGCCGCCGGCATATTCCAATTCGACTGAGTTAGTTTCGATCTTCTGCAGCTCGTTCAGGATGTAGCGCTTCCCGGTTAGTCCGATGGTGACCACCAGGATGACCGATGCCGTTCCGATCACCATGCCCAGGGCCGTAAGGGCGAAACGTGCCTTGCTGGCCCTGAAGCTGTCCAGAGCAAGCTTCAGGATCTCGCTCAACAGCATGGTCTGGCGCGCGCTCAGCAGGACCTGTTCAAATGCGCGGCGGCGGGCCTGTACGGTGGTCGGGTTCATAGCGTTCAGTTATCGAGGATGCGCCGGAACCCCTTTGGGCTTCGGGAATCAACAACGATCGGGCAAGGCAGTCGAGAGCGCATTCCTCTATTCCTAGCTTACGCGCCTGAGCCTGCGGACTGGAATTGGGGCAGGACTTCGTTCAGCTCCCGCCACAACGCGGCCAGAGCTTCAATGCCGAGCGACTCGGCCCGCGCTTTCTGATCGATTCCGGCCTTTGCCAATGCATCGTGTGCGAGCGCGGGCGCAACCGCGGCCGCACGAAGATTGTTGGCCAGGGTTTTGCGTTTTTGCGCGAAGATGTGTCCGACGAAGCGCAGGAAGCCGATTTCTTCAACGCCCAACTCCTTGAAGCGCGGCGCAAATCGCCATCTAAAAACCGTGGAGTGGACCTGCGGCGGCGGTGAAAATGCCGAAGGAGGCAGCGTGAACAGCGGCTCGGCCGGCCCATGCATTTGAACCAGCACGCTCAGCAGCCCGTAGTCGCGCGAGCCAGGGGATGCTGTGACGCGATCGGCCACTTCGCGCTGCACCATCAGCACAGCCGCATCGAACGCGGCATGATTCGAAGCCAGCCGGCGAAGGATGGGCGAGGTGATGTAGTAGGGAAGATTGCCCGCCACGCCCATTTTGTCACCCGCCTGCTGTGCGGCTGCTCGAAAATCAAAATCCATTACGTCCTGCTCGACCACTGTGACGCGCTCGGGATCGAATTGTTTCCGCAGCGTCTCGGCAAGTTCGCGATCAAACTCCACGGCGATAACTTGTTTGGCCTTCGCCGCCAGCGCGCCGGTAATCGCTCCGCGACCGGGTCCTATTTCGATCACCGTCTTTCCTTCGAGATTCCCGAGCGCAACCACAATCCGCTCAACCGCTTGGGTGTCGCGGAGGAAGTTCTGACCGAGCTTTGATTTGGCGGGCGTCAACTCATTCGATGGTAGATCAACACCGCATCAGCGGCTATGCTCTGCCGTCGGAGCGCAGTTTTTGAAAAGTCAGGACCCCGCGCTTGGTCAATAGTGTGCGGAGCAGAGGCTTTGCATCAGGGCATGACTTTAATCACGCCGAAAAATGCCAAAAAGACACGCGAGCCTTCGCCCCTGAGCCTCGCTTTCTCTGCGATGAAATATTTTTTTTTGACGCCTTGGAAGCCTGGCGCGACCCTGCGCGCACGGATTTGTGCATCCGCCGGCTATCTGCTAACATCAACTTCACATGGTTAGCGCAATTGAGTCCCGCTCTTGTTGTCGCCTGTCGAACATCTTCGACGGGTGTACGCGCTAGTCTCTGATCCCACCAGCAAAACCGATCAAAGAAGACACCCGTAGCTGAAGAGCCGCGAGAGTTTTCGTTGTTTCCCGGCCCCTCAGCGATTCCCCTGAACAATGAGGTGCCGATGGCGACTGCAGTTACAGAGATTATTGATTCAACATTGTCTTCCGATATCCGCTCCCGGGCGCGATTGAGCCATCTGCGCCTGCTCGAGGCCGAGAGCATTCACATCCTGCGCGAAGTGGCGGCGGAGTTCGAGCGGCCCGTGATGCTCTATTCCATCGGCAAAGATTCGTCGGTGATGCTGCGCCTGGCGCAAAAAGCGTTCTATCCCGGGCCGATTCCTTTTCCGCTCCTGCACATCGACACCGGTTTCAAATTTCGCGAGATGATTGAGTTCCGCGACAACCTGGCGCGCTCCATCGGCGCCGAGTTGCTGGTGTGGCGCAACGAGCCGGCCATCGCTGCGGGAACGAACCCCATCGTTCTCGATACCAAACGCTGCTGCGGCCTCTTGAAGACGCAGGCGCTGCTTGACGGCCTGCGCCACTACAAATTCGACGCCGCGTTTGGTGGAGCGCGCCGCGACGAAGAAAAATCGCGGGCCAAGGAGCGCATCTATTCCTTCCGCGACGAGGCCGGCCAGTGGGACCCGAAGAACCAGCGGCCCGAGCTTTGGAACTTGTACAACGCGCGCGTCCACCCCGGCGAGAGCATTCGCGTCTTTCCGCTCTCGAACTGGACCGAAATGGACGTGTGGCAGTACATCCACGAGGAAAGGATTCCGGTCGTCGATCTCTATTTCGCCAAAGAGCGGCCGATGTATGTGCGCGGCGAGGCCCTCTTGCCCATCGAGCAGGATTTTATGGCCCTGCCCGGCGAAGAACCCCAGATGGTCAAGTGCCGGCTGCGTTCGCTGGGATGCAGCCCATGCACCGGCGCCATCCGCTCCGATGCCGCCACAATTCCAGCCATCATTTCTGAACTCATCTCGTTCCGCTCGTCGGAGCGCGCCAACCGCGTCATCGATCACGATCAGGAAGGCTCGATGGAGATTAAAAAGCGGGAGGGGTATTTCTAAATGGCCGCCATCGCTTCGCCCGCATTTTCGATCGCAGATTTTCTCGCCCAGGAACGCGAAAAAGATCTGCTCCGTTTTTCAACTGCCGGCAGCGTCGATGACGGCAAGTCGACGCTCATCGGCCGCCTCCTCTACGACACGCAATCGGTTTACGAAGACCAGGTGCGTTCGATCGAAGGGAAGGGAACCACCGCGCCGGGCCAGCTCGACTTTGCATTGCTTACCGACGGTCTTCGCGCCGAGCGTGAACAGGGCATCACTATCGACGTTGCGTATCGCTATTTTTCGACGGCGCGGCGCAAGTTCATCATTGCTGACACGCCGGGCCACGAGCAGTACACGCGCAACATGGCCACAGGAGCGTCGACGGCCGACGCGGCCATCGTGCTCATCGACGCGAGCAAAGGCGTCTTGATCCAATCGCGCCGCCACGCTTACATCGCGTCGCTTTTGCGCGTGCGTCACATTCTGGTTGCAGTCAACAAGATGGATCTGATCGGCTACGACGAGGCCGCGTTCCGAGCGATTGAAGCCGAGTTCAGCATGGTGCTCGATCAAATTGCCGCTGACACGGGCGCTCCGGTTGAACGCGTGTTTGTGCCGGTCAGTGCGCTGAAGGGCGACAACATTGTCCATCGGGCTCGAAATACTTCCGGCGCGATGCCGTGGTACTCGGGGCCTTCGCTGCTCGAGTTGCTTGAATCCCTGCCCTCATCGGCGGCCTCGGCCGGCGTTCCGTTTCGTTTTCCCGTCCAGCGCGTGGTGCGTCCCGATCACACTTTCCGCGGCTTTGCGGGGCAAATCGCTTCGGGTACGGTGCGGCGCGGCGACAGCATCGTGGCGCTGCCTTCGAACCGCAGCGCAAAGATTGACCGTATCGTCACCTGGGATGGCGATCTCGAGGAAGCATCCGCGCCGCTCTCAGTTACGCTCGTGCTCGATCGCGAGATCGACATCAGTCGCGGCGACCTGATTGCCGCCGCTGAGAGCGAAGCCAAGGTTACGCAGGGGTTGAAGGCCGCGCTCGTGTGGATGGACCATCGCGCCGCAGCGGCCGGCCGTCGCTATTTGCTCAAGCACACCAGCCACACCGTTCCGGCGTTTCTTACCAGCGTCGATTACCGCACCGATCTTGCCACGCTGGCCCGCGTCCCCGCCGACACCCTCGAGATGAACGATATCGGCTCCGTCTCCATCAATCTTTTGCGGCCGATCGCGGTCGATCGCTATAGCGAGATTCGTTCCACCGGCGCGTTTATCCTCATCGACCCTGAGAGCAATGCCACCGTCGCGGCGGGCATGATTCAGGAAGCGTCTGCGCCAATTCGAGCCGGCGATGATGACGAGGCCGGCGCGTGGGGACCGGTCACCTCCGGCGAGCGGGAAGCGCGCTGGGGTCATCGCGGCGGCGTGCTTGAACTCACTGGGCCGGTCCGCGTGATCAACGCCGTTGAGCGCGCTCTTTTCGCTGTGGGAGCGATCACCATCCGCGTCCAGGCCGATGAAGATCCGTTCCTGCTCCATCCCGGGTTGATCCGCATCGTCACGCAAATCCAAGCCGGCTCCGGCCTGCTCGTTCTGCTGGTACGCGCCAACCAATCCGAGACACTCACCGCCCGCGTCGACAACCAGCAGATTGAGCTTGACGCATCCGAACCCATGCACGCCCTTACCAAGGTTCACGAACTATTGCACCGCGCGGGAATCTTCATTTCGTCAGAGAAAGCGGACCTTTAATGAGCACTGTTGAGATTGTTTCTGAAGTGAGTGCAAAACTCGATGCTGTCCGCAAGACGCTGGCACGCACACTTACCGGGAATGGAGAGGTGTGCCTCACCTGCAGCTTCCAGGCCGAGGATGTTCTGCTCACCAAACTCGCTCTCGAGCTCGATCCCGCGATTCCGGTGCTCTTTCTCGACACCGGCTACCATTTCGCCGAAACCTACGCCTATCGCGATCGCATCGCGCGTGAATGGAACCTGAATTTGATCAACCTTCTCCCGGCCAAGACCGTCGCCGAGCAGGAGGCGGAATTCGGCAAGCTTTACGAATTTGCTCCGGACCGCTGCTGCGGTCTGCGCAAGGTGGAACCGCTGTTCAAGGCCGTTGCGGAGTATCGCGTGTGGCTCACCGGGCTGCGCCGCGAACAGGCGCGCAGCCGGGCCGCGCTTGAGGAATCGTCGATGTTTGCGCTGCCGGGCGGCAAGCAGGTGCTCAAGCTGGCGCCGCTGGCGTCGTGGACCACACGTGACGTGTGGTACGCATGCGAAGAGCTTGGAATTCCGCTTTTGCCGCTGTACGCGCGCGGTTACTCATCGATTGGCTGCGAGCCATGCACCACGCTTCCGCTCGATCCCAACGATCTGCGCTCAGGGCGCTGGGCGGGCCGCAAGGTAGAGTGCGGAATTCATATTCAGACTATTGAGCCCGCCCCGGCAAACTGAATCAGCCGGCATCCGCGGTTGTTTTACGCGGCCATTTGAGGAGCGGTCGCGTGGAGACACGCGACATCGCAACCAGCCAGAAACCGAGAACTGCAAGATAGGCGACGATCGCAACATACGACCATAGGTAATACGCTTGAGGATTGCGTTGTATTTGTGCGAGTGTTTTGCCCACCTGTGCAGAGATGCTGGCGACTGCCAGCAAGACATACCCGCCCAGCACGCGTTTTGCCGCTGCGGCGTCCGGTCCCTTTCTCCGAAAGAAGGTACAGGCCGCCACCAGAAGCATAAGGGCGGCGGTGAGAACGACGCCGCGATCGAATTGCCTGGAACGGTTGAGAGGCGAGATCTCGGAAAGCCCCCAGGCCAGCGCTGCGGAACCCACGATGAGCGCAGAAAATAAGAGTGCTAGCCTGCCCACCGGTGCGGCTTGAGTGCGCACGCCAGGGTCGCTGCGGCCCCCCCTCAACAATTCCCACGCAACGACGATTTGGAGCAGAATATCGATGAACGAAAGTGCCTGCTCGCAGAATATGTAGACCTCGTCTTCCATCTGCCCGGAGCCGGCAAAGAGAAACAACGAGCGGGCAACATAAAAAGAAATCAGCGCCGTGAAGAACGGCAGCTTGCGGGCCAGGCCGCCGCGCAGGAGCGCCGCCAGCAGAAGGACCTGCAGGATCAAGCCAATCGTCCAAAGAGTGTTATTCATTAAGATTCAAGTTGCATGTCCACCATTCAACCCAAACGGCGCGGATGGCCGACAACCGCCCTAGTAGGCGTCCGGCGGCTCAGTAAAGGTGTGGCTGGTGAAGTATGCAGAATCGAACGTAACGGGAATCTGGGTGTATGGCTGCGGCGTCTGTGTGTAATCGAAGCAGTCGCGAAAGTCGTCTGCAATCGCGTCGCGCGTGCCAAGGCTGGGCAAGTTGAAGACCTCTTCTGTGTACTTCAGGAAACTGCCGAACTCGTGCGTTACGTGAGTAACGTAGCCGTGTTTCGCATAGGGAGAGACCACAATGACCGGCACGCGAAAGCCCAGCCCCATGTTGTCGACCTGCGGCGGCCGCACGTGATCGTACCATCCGCCCCAGTCGTCCCAGGAAATAAAGATGACCGTTGAATCCCAGAATTGACTGGCTCCGATGGCATTCGTAATCGATGCTACCCAATCCGGCCCCTCATCTTTCAGTATTGAGTCAGGATGGTCCGAGTATGGTTCCATCGGGGTGATCCAGGTAACCTGCGCCAGTTGCCCATTTTGAATATCGGTGAGGACCTGAGTGTCGGGCGAGATAACGTCACTTGTCCAGTCGGGTCCGTAGCGGATGTGCCTGATGGCGTCGTAAGCCGACCAGATGTAACCGATAAACTCGGGCTTTGGGGTCGACGCATAGTTGGTTGCGTAGTAGCGCCAGGTTATGCCCTTGGCGTCGAGCAGATCGGCCATGGTCTGATAATCGAAACAAGGAAAAACGCCGGGCAGGTCGGTTCCATTTGGTCCGATCATCTCGACCGTTGTTCCCGGCGGCGCATCGCACCCCCAGTACCATTGGCTGTCGGGATTCTCGTCCGCGTCGCCAGACTGTCCGGCAATCATGTATTGATGTGCCACATAACTTGGCCCGGTGTTGGATTGGAACATGCGATCGCCGAGCGTGTAATTTCGCGCGAGTGTCCAGTAAGGCTCGATATCTGACTGCTGCACGTAAGAATAAGGATAGTTCGGTATGGTGAAATTCTGGCCGTGGTTGAAGTTGTCCAGCCGGCCGTCATCCCAGTCTTTCCACCATCCCGGATGAGTATGGTCGAGATCTTGCCCGGGACCCATAGGAATTGGCTGCAAAGCAATCGACGTACCTTGGTCCATTCCCGAAGTCGCTGTGTCCGCACCCGGAAAGCCGTAGAAAAGGTTATCGAAGGATCGGTTCTCCTGCATGATGACAACAACGTGTTGGATCTTCCCGAGAGGTGGAGTGGGACCGGCCCCAAAGTTTAAGTTGCATCCGGACGACAATAATCCAACCAGCATCAATGACCAGGTGAATGCGCGGGATCTTATGAAACCGTAAAGATTCCGGCCAATAGCGTTGACATAGGGTGTTCCATCGGCAGTTAACTCGCAGGAACCATGGCCGCATGTGCGCACAGGGGGGAGTGAGGTCGAGTTCATATCAGCTCCGCAACGCGGGGCATTATTTTGCGCCCAGCCAAACGTTGGATACTCTAAACAAGATTTTCAATCAGCAAAACTGCAGCGTGACCCCAAGACGATGCGGTGAGCGGGCGTCGTGAAAATGTAACGCTTTAGATTTCGTCTCGGGGCAAAGTCGCGCGAGAGTCCGAATTTTGCGATTTTACACGCACCGATCTTCTTCTTCCCTTATTGACCTCGCCAATTTCGAGAGGTCGCGGTGTGCGCAACCAAAGTCAGACCAATGACCAAAAGATAGCCCATCAATAACAACGGTTTTTTCGCTGCGACAAAACAGAATCGCTGAACCGTATTGATGCCGCTGAACGGGAATAGGCTGTAAAAGTTTGAGCGCCATCATAGGAAACAGTAACAAATGGATTGAGATAAATCCCTCAAGAGGCGAGACTTAAGCCAGCCAGGTATACACGATATTCCTTGATTTCTGACGAGAGCCGAATCCCTGCGAATAGGCCTGAGTTGATTGGTGCGGAAAGCGGGACTTGAACTTGAGCCGATTTGCGGGCGTGAGTGCGGCGCGAGCCCGCAGGCGAAATCCCGACCTTGAGCGAACAGAAAGGGAGGGACCTCGATCAATCCCAAAGTTCGCTGAGTTGGTGCGGAAGGCGGGACTTGAACCCGCAAGCCTTTTGGGCGCCAGCTCCTAAGGCTGGTGTGTTTGCCATTTCACCACTTCCGCACGTGGCGTACGCGTAACGCGGAGAGCAGCCGGGCTGCAACTTTCACCGCACCAAACATGTCAAGTCTATCGCAAAATTTAGTCCATTGCCGCGTGCGTTTGGAGAATCGAGCGGGCACGGCGCGGCCCTAGCGGACCTCGTACACGCTCATTGAGTCGGCGGGCTCGTCGATGCGGATCTGGCGTGCGATGATGGTTGCCGCTGCGGCTGCGGCGGGCGCCTGAGGTGCAAAGCTGGTGCAGCCGGCCAGCGCGGTACCGTCCATCGGAATCGCAATCGATTTGGTCTTCTCGGAATCGTTGACCACAACCAATATGCGGGTATCTGCGGCCGGCAGCTTGGCGCCCGCCACGCACCCCACCGCTTCAAGCGTGCGCACAAAAACGAACGCGCCCTGATCGGCGAAGAGATTCTGCTCCATTCCCGCCTCCAGCGCACGATGGGTCGCGCGCAGCGCGAGCATCGACGAGGTCCATTCGAACACATCCTGCTCTTCAGGCGTCCGGCCCGCCTGCGTGAAGGCGTCATGAGGGTCGCCTTCAAAGCCGCCGGGGAAATCGTGCCGGTTGTCGGGATCCGGGCCTCCGCTCATGCCGATCTCGTCGCCGGAGTAGATTTGCGGCGTTCCACGCAGCGTCAGCAGCAGTCCGAAGGCCAGCTTGAGCTTTGTGGTCGAGCCGCCGGCCTCGGTGATAAAACGCGTTGTGTCGTGATTGCCGATGAAGGGAACAAGTCGCTCGGGATGCGGATAAAGCGCGTCCTGTCGCAGCACATCGGCAAGCTCGGTCATCGGCTTGCCGTGGGCCAATACGTCGCGCAGCGTAAAGTACACTGGAAAGTCGAACGGCGTGTAAAGCCCGGTGTCGATTCCCTGGTGTGCCTCGCCGCCGGCGAAATATGATGTCACCTCGGGGTCGCGATCGAAAATCTCTCCAACCGTGGTCAGATGCGGGTAAACGCTCAACAAGGTCGCGTTGAAGTCGTGCCAGAAGCTGCGATCCACGTAAGGAAATGTGTCCAGCCGAATGCCGTCGAGGTTCGCGGTTTCAACCCACCATAGCGCATTTTGAATCAAATACTGCGCGACCAGCGGGTTCCGCTGATTCAGGTCGGGCATCTCGTCGGTGAACCAGCCATCCACAATGTTGCGCCATGCTGCGGGTGGCGCATGCGGATCGACGAGTTTGTAGAAGTCGTTTGCAACGGCGGGATGATGAGCAAGTGAACCATGGAACCAATCGGGAGCCGGCGGATCGCTGACCCATGGATGCTCAACGCCAACATGGTTGGGGACAAGATCGATTATCAGCTTCATGCCGTGTGCGTGGAGCTCGCCCGAGAGCCGGCGGTAATCGTCAAGCGAGCCAAAGTGCTCGTCGACCGCGTAAAGATCGGTGGCGGCGTAGCCGTGATACGACTGGGGCATGGCGCCATTTGAAGCCACGGGCGTGGTCCACACCGCGGTCACGCCAAGCTGCTTCAGATAATCGATGTGCTTCGCAATTCCGTCGAGATTCCCGCCGTGCCAGCCCCGCGGCGCGGAGCGATCGTCTCCCCTAGGAGCGGCAGCGCCCCCGCGCGCAAAGCGGTCGGTCATGATGAGGTAGAGCACGTCGGCCGAGCTAAATCCCCGGTGCGCGCCGGGATCGTTCGTACGCGCCGCGAAAACATAATTGCGCTCGACCGAGCCTCCGCCGTTGCTGGCGGTCAGACTGACCGTCTGCGCTGCTGCTTGAGCCGCGTCGAGCCACAGGAACGCCCAATGGCCGTTGGCCGAAACCTGAGTGCGCATCAGCCTCACGCGATTGCCCGCAACCGTAAACTTTGCGCAGTTCAATCCCGCGCCATGCACCAGCAGCATGGGCGAGGGAAGCCCGGCAAACCAGTCGGGCGGGTCGATCTTGTCGATTCTCGGCTTGAGATTTGTTGACGTTGAGCACGAATTGGATTGCGGACTCGCGTCGGGAACGGTCTTCAGCGCAGGAGCGCCGGTTACGGGCGCCGTGCAGCACAAACATCCAGCCAGAAGGAATGAAGGCCAAACTCGCATGACTTGCTCCAACTGTTCTTTAGGCATGCAATCGGCCGCCCTGGTTATAAACGTTGGCTGGTGCTTACGGTTAATAGTGAATTGCGAAACCAGGCAATCTGGTTATGGCCGCGGTTCTCGCAACTGAGCTCGCTCGACAGGCACTGCCGTCATGCTAAGCCAAGCAAGCCATGTTTTGGCTGGCATATAAATTCGAGACCCTCGACTGAGCCAGGACCGCGAAGCGGTCTTAGTCGAACGCGACCTGCATTTGGTCCCCGATTCAGGTCACCACTTGAAGACGTACCACACTTGCGCGGTGCCCATCAAGAACCTGCGCTCCACCTCGGCTCTCCGAAATCTGGGTCTGGAGAGTTCTCGTTGCGGCAGCCCTTGAAGGCTGCCGCTACGGGTTATACGATCGGTTGAGTTAGAAGGTGAAGCGAGCCGCCAACTGGATCTGACGGTTGGTATAGAGTTGCGTTCCTTCAATCCGGCCGAAGTTACCGTCCGTCACAGTGGAATCCGGATTGGTAAATTCTGGCGTGTTGAACAGGTTGAACGCATCGCCGTGCAGTTCGAGCGTGTACGCCTCGGTCAGGTGCAGGTTCTTCTGCATGCTGAGGTTGACTTCGCGGAAGCCGGGTCCATGGATCTGATTGCGGCCCAAGGTTCCCAGCCGGGAGTATACGGTGCAGTTGCAGTCCACCCCAGTGGTGGTAGGCACCGATGTAGTCCATGAGTTTGAATTTGCATTAAGCGTGGCAACCGATGCGGGATTGAACCAAAACGCTCCAGGATTGCCGCTCGTGGCCTTGGGGTATGCGATGGAAGAAAGCAGGTCGGGGCGATTTCCCGGTGTTCCAGTTCCCGTGGAGAGATCTACAGGAGTTCCCGTCTGTACCAGGCTGATAAGGTTGGTCTGCCATCCGCCAATCAGCCAGTCCATCGGTCGGGAGACCGCGCCGCCAAACTGCTCGCCGCGGCCGAAGGGCAGCTTGTACAGGATTGAGGAGCTGAATATCTG
>Ga0335074_10006946_pt1 | contig 15708 bp, 16 predicted proteins | sample Lox_Sample_23_FD_206715 | JGI IMG/M metagenome (GOLD analysis project Ga0335074, IMG submission 206715) | Soil microbial communities from Loxahatchee National Wildlife Refuge, Florida, United States - Lox_Sample_2.3 | ecosystem: Environmental > Terrestrial > Soil > Wetlands | place: USA... | reverse complement strand
GGATCATGCAGCATTATTCGCCGGCGCGGTTGTCGAAGCCGCTGCTGCGGGTCGGCGAGCGGGGCGCGGGCACATTCCGGGAGATCGAGTGGGATGAGGCGCTGAGCCTCGCGGCCGACTGGCTGGGCCGGATCCGCGCGGGCGACCCGAAGAGGCTCGCGTTCTTCACCGGCCGCGACCAGAGCCAGTCATTCACCGGCTGGTGGGCCAAGCAGTTCGGCACGCCCAATTTCGCCGCGCATGGCGGGTTCTGCTCGGTGAACATGGCCGCTGCCGGACTTTATTCAGTGGGCGGCAGCTTTTGGGAGTTCGGCGATCCGGATTGGGACCGCACCAAATATTTCCTGATGTTCGGCGTCGCCGAGGACCACGACTCCAATCCGATCAAGACCGGCCTAGCAAAGCTGAAGGAGCGCGGCGCGAAATACGTCTCGGTCAATCCGGTGAAGACCGGCTACTCGGCGATCGCGGACGAGTGGATCGGCATCCGCCCGGGCACCGACGGACTGTTCGTGCTGGCTCTGGTGCACGAGTTGCTGCGTACCGATCGGATCGATCTCGAGTTCCTGGTCCGCTACACCAACGCCGCCTGGCTGGTGGTCCGCGCGCCGGGCGCGGCCGATGACGGGCTGTTCGCCCGCGATGCCGAGGGACGGCCGCTCGCCTGGGACCGCCGGGGCGGCGCGGCGATCGATGCCGGCACGGCGGGGATGCAGCCGCAGATCGTGGGTGAGGTGACGCTTCCCGACGGGCGGACTGCTTTGCCGGTGTTCCATCTGCTCGCCGAGCGCTACCTGGACGGCCGCTACGCCCCCGACGCAGTAGCGGACCAGTGCGGCGTGCCGGCCGCGACTATCCGTCGGATCGCCGCCGAACTGGCTGATACCGCGTTCGACCAGGCGATCGAGCTGCCGCAGCGCTGGACCGATACATCCGGGCGGCAACACGCCACGATGATCGGCCGGCCGGTGGCGATGCATGCGATGCGCGGCATCTCGGCACACTCCAACGGGTTCCACACCTGCCGAGCGATCCACCTGCTGCAGATGCTGCTGGGCGCGGTCGATACGCCGGGGGCGTGGCGCTACAAGTCGCCGTATCCGCGCCCCATTCCACCGGGTCCGCCGCCCTGCGGCAAAGGTGCCAGGCCGCTGGCGATGATGTCCGGCATGGCGTTGGGGAATCCGCGCGGCCCCGAGGACCTGTTGCTGGAAGACGACGGCACACCGATCCGCATCGACAAGGCGTTTTCCTGGGATGCGCCGATGGGCGTGCACGGGCTGCTGCACATGCTGCTGGCGAATGCGCACGCCGGCGATCCCTATAAGATCGATACGCTGTTCATGTACATGGCCAACATGGCGTGGAACTCCTCGATGAACCCCGGAGACGCCGCGCGCATGATGACCGACAAGGATCCGGCAACGGGCGAATACCGCATCCCTCACATCATCTATTCCGATGCCTATTACAGCGAGATGGTGGCACATGCCGACCTGGTGCTACCGGATACCACCTATCTGGAGCGATGGGATTGCATCTCGTTGCTCGATCGGCCGATCGGCAGCCCCGAAGGGCCGGCGGACGCGATCCGCCAGCCGGTGCTGGCGCCGGACCGCGACGTGCGGCCGTTCCAGGACGTCTTGATCGAATTGGCCACGCGCTTGAAGCTGCCGGGCTTCGTGACTGAAGACGGCAGTCCGATCTACCGCGACTACGCGGACTACATCGCCAACCATCAGCGCCGGCCCGGACTTGGGCCGCTGGCCGGGTGGCGCGGTGCCGACGGCGGATCGGCAGGCATGGGCGAACCAAATCCGCGCCAGCTCGATCGTTACATCGAGAACGGCTGCTTCTGGCAGCACCACCACAAGCCGGAGGCGCTCTACTACAAACATGCCAACCTGGCTTACCTGGAGGAGGCGAAGCAGCTCGGGCTGATCGACGGCACGGCTCAGATCGTGTTGCAGCTCTACAGTGAGCCGCTGCAGAAATTCCGCCTGGCCGCCGAAGGACACGGTGCGGTGCAGCCGCCGGACACTCATCGCGCACGCATCCGGCAGTATTTCGACCCGTTGCCGATCTGGTACCCGCCGCTCGAGCAAGGACTGATCGAGCAGGCGGCGTATCCGTTACACGCGATCACCCAGCGTCCGCCGGCGATGTACCATTCCTGGCACTCGCAGAACGCCTGGCTGCGGCAAATTTACAGCCGCAACCGCCTGTTCATGCACCGTCGCACCGCTGTCGCACTGGGGATCGAGGACGGCGACTGGGTGTGGGCGATCAGTCGCAGCGGGCGAGTGAAGTGCCAGGTGAAACTGATGGAGGGCGTGAACCCGGACACAGTCTGGACCTGGAACGCGATCGGCAAGCGGAGCGGTGCCTGGCACCTGGCGGATGACGCCCCGGAATCCCGCGCCGGCTTCCTGCTGAACCACGTGATCTCCGAGTTCCTGCCGGACGGCGAAGGGCCACGCCGCGCCAATGCCGATCCGGTCACCGGCCAGGCCGCGTGGTACGACCTGCGCGTGCGGATCGAGAAGGCAGGCGCACCGGCCGAGACCGCCCCCCATCCGGCCACGCTGCACCAGCCGAAGCTGCCATCGGCGCCGCGTATCCTGCGCTATGCCGTGTCCACCGAGGCCGCCGGAGCGGTTAGTACAACGCCATGACCGACATCCCCCGCCAGGCGCCCGGCCAGAAGAAGCTGGGTCTCGTCATCGACCTCGATACCTGCGTCGGCTGCCACGCCTGCGCGGTGAACTGCAAGGAGTGGAACACCTCCGGCCACTATGCGCCGCTGACCGATTTCGACGCCTACCAGGAGCGCCCGCAAGGCGTTTGGCTGAACCGCGTGCACAGCTATGAGGCCGGCACCGGTCCGGACAGCCGCACCGTGCATTTCCCCCGCTCCTGCCTGCACTGCGAGGAGCCGGCCTGCGTCACTGTCTGCCCCACCGGCGCATCGTACAAGCGCGCCGAGGACGGCATCGTGCTGGTCAACACCGAGATCTGCATCGGCTGCAAGCTGTGTTCCTGGGCCTGCCCGTACGGCGCACGCGAGTTCGACGAAGACGAGGGCGTGATGAAGAAATGCACGCTCTGCATCGATCGCATCTACAACGAGAACATCCCGGAAGCCGAGCGGGTGCCCGCCTGCGTCTCCACCTGCCCGGCACATGCGCGGCATTTCGGCGATCTGGGCGACCCCGACAGTGCGGTCTCGCGGCTTGTTGCCGAGCGCGGTGGATACGACCTGATGCCAGAGATGGGCTATAAGCCGGTGAACAAGTATCTGCCGCCGCGGCGGCGCAAGTCTCAGGCTGCGGCGCCCGGGCCCGCGCCGGAGCCGAGCGGCGCCGGTGGTTCGGTGCTGCGCTGGATCGATCGCGTGCTGAGCCGATGAACCCTGCCTTCTCGGTCATCATGCTGACCACCTCCAGCGGCGCCGGATATGGCATGCTGTTCTGGCTCGGCGTGATGGGTGCGGCCGGGGCGATGCCGGCAGCGCGCTGGTTCGGCGTCGTTGCCGTGCTGATTGCGCTGGCGCTGGCCACCGCTGGACTGTTGGCATCGACGCTGCATCTCGGCCACCCCGAGCGCGCCTGGCGCGCTGTCTCGCAATGGCGCACGTCGTGGCTGTCGCGCGAGGGTGTCGTTTCTCTTGCTACCTATCTTCCGGCGCTGGCATTTGCAGCCGCGTGGGGGCTCGGCGGGCCACGCGGCGTCGCCACTGTCGTGCCGGGCTTGTTGGCGGCACTGTGCACGATGCTGACCGTGGCCTGCCAGGCGATGATCTACGCCTCGCTGAAGCCGATCCGGCAGTGGCACAACCGGTTCGTGCTGCCGAATTTTCTGCTGCTGGCACTGTTCAGTGGGGCCGCCTGCCTGGCTGCAACGACCACGTTCTGGGAGGCACGGTCGGGACGCATCGTCGCCGGAGTGGGGGTGGTTTTCTGTATTGGGGCTGCGGTGGCGAAGATCGCTTATTGGCGCGCCATCGACCGCGCACCGCCGGTCGCCACGATGGAGAGTGCTACAGGCCTCGGCACGCTCGGTCCCGTGCGGGAATTGGAGGCGCCGCACACCGAGGAGAATTATCTGCTGCGCGAGATGGGCTACGCGATCGCCCGCAAGCATGGTGAGCGATTACGTGGCATTGCGCTCGCCGTCGGCTTCGCGCTGCCGGCAATTTTGCTCATCTTAGGGCTGGCGCTCGGCAATCCCGCTGCCCTGGTGCTGTTCCCGCTCGCAGCCATTGCGGCGCTGCTCGGTGTCTATGTGGAGCGCTGGTTGTTCTTCGCTCAGGCAACTCATACGATCACGCTGTATTACGGGCGTGCTGCCTGAATCTTCACCTCTCCCGCACACAGCGGGAGAGGTGTCTCACTCTTAGTGCACCAGCGCCGGCACCATCTCGTGCTGCAGGATGGCGGCGACCGCCACGTCGCGATCGCCGGCCAACGCCATCGGGGTGCCGTCGGCGGCGTGAATGGCGAAGCCGGGCGTGCCATCGACCACCACCTGTCGCACATAGGCGATCTGCGACAGTCCGAGCTTGGCGAGCTGCTCCTCCGTCAAATGGCGGATGTCGAAGCCGAGTTGCACGCCTGGGCCGTCGGTCTGGCCACTATCTTGGTTCGCACTCATGTTCATTGTCGTCTCTCCTTGCAGCCGGCCCGCTCGCGCAGCGCCGGTGCGTCGTGGTCAGCGGTTCTGTCGCCTCGACCGTTTCATCCCTTCTCCACTTCGCCCTCGACCACCTTTGCCTGACCGTTGCCGCTTGTCGGGCGCCGATTGATCTCGATCGTCTTCACGCGCGGCTCGGGTTGCGGGCGGGCGAGGTCAACGTGCAGCAGCCCGTTGTCCAGCCAGGCTCCCTTCACCTCGATGCCTTCCGCCAGCACGAAGGCGCGCTGGAACTGCCGCGCGGCGATGCCGCGATGCAGGAACACACGCCCTTCGTTGTCGTCGGACTGGCGTCCCCGGATCACCAGTTGGTTGTCCTCCTGAGTGATCTGCAGGTCGTTCATCGTGAATCCCGCCACCGCCAGCGTGATACGCAGACCGCTTGGTCCGGTCTGCTCGATGTTGTAGGGCGGATACCCGTCGGCCGACGTCTTCGAGGCCCGCTCAAGCATCTGCTCGAGATGGTCGAAGCCGAGAAACATCGGCGAGGTAAACAGGCGAGTCGTCATAGCCTCCTCCACCGAGCGGGGCGTCGTGCCAGGACCCGACTGCGGCATCCCGACACGTTCCATCTTGGGAATCGCCTGGCCGCTTGCAAGGGGCGGGTGTCCGAGCCGCGCTTCAGGGCGGGGCAGGCTTGCAACGCAGGCAATTCCGCCGGCTCGTTGATCGCGGCCTACCGCGGCGCTACATGCGCGACATGATCCGCGCCGCGGGCGAACTCCTTCCTATCCTGATCGCGCCCGACCCGGTGCTGAAGACACGCGCCCGGCCGGTCGCCGAGCCGGACGCATCCGTCGTGCGCGATCTCGTGCCGCGCATGCTGGCGACCATGTACCGCGCCCCCGGGATCGGCTTGGCGGCACCGCAGGTCGGCGTCGGTCTGCGCGTCACCGTGATCGATCTGATGCCGAGCGAGAAACCCTCGCCGGTCGTGCTCGTCAATCCGGAGGTGATCGCCGCGAGCGAGGAGCTGGCGACGCGGGAGGAAGGCTGTCTGTCGTTGCCTGGCCAGTACGCCGACGTGACGCGGCCGGCGCGGGTCAAGGTACGCTACCTCGACGAGGCCGGCGCCAGGCAGGAGATCGAGGCGGACGGCCTGCTCGCCGCCTGCCTGCAACACGAGATCGACCACCTCGACGGCATCCTGTTCGTCGATCACCTGTCCAGTCTCAAGCGCAACATGATCCTGCGACGGCTCGCCAAGGAGCAGCGTCAGAAGCGCGAAGACTCGGCAGTGCGGTAAGCCTGATGCGGCTCGCCTTCATGGGCAGCCCTGATTTTGCCGTGCCGGCGCTGCTGGCGCTGCATGGCGGGGGGCACACGATCGCGGCGGTGTATTGCCAGCCGCCGCGACCGGCGGGGCGCGGCTATGCGGTGCGACCGTGCCCGGTGCAGGCGGCGGCCGAACAGCTTGGCCTGCCGGTGCGCGCGCCGGCACGGTTGCGCAGCGACACCGCGGCCCACGACGCCTTTGCCGCTCTCGACCTCGATGCCGCCGTGGTGGCCGCCTACGGCCTTATTCTGCCGCCGCCGATGCTGGAAGCACCGCGGCGTGGGTGCCTCAACATCCACGCAAGCCTGTTGCCGCGCTGGCGCGGCGCGGCGCCGATCCAGGCTGCGATCCTTGCCGGCGACACACGGACCGGCGTGACCGTCATGCAGATGGATGCGGGGCTGGACACCGGCCCGATGCTGTTGGCGGACGCTGTGCCGATCGCTCCGCGCGCCACCGCGGCGCTGCTGCACGACGTGCTCGCCTATCTTGGGGCCCGGCTCATCCTTCGGGCGCTGAACGAGGACCCGCGACCGGTACCGCAGCCGAATGACGGCGTGACATACGCGCCGCGGCTCACCCGCGAAGATGGGCGGATCGATTGGTCGAAGGATGCCAAGGCCATCGACCGGCAGGTGCGGGCCTTCGACCCCTGGCCGGGAACGTTCACGCGGATCGGCGAGTCGGCGGTGAAGGTGCTCGCGGCCAAACCGGAACGCGGGCAAGGCGTGCCGGGCACCGTGCTGGACGACGGGCTGCTTGTGGCCTGCGGCCGCGGGACGCTGCGCCTGACGCGGGTACAGCTCGCCGGCCGTGGCTCGCTGGATGCCGGGACTTTCCTACGCGGCCATCCGGTGCCCGCCGGCACACTGCTGGGCTGATGGAGCGCAGCCCCCCTGTCCACCTCTCCCGCTTTCGCGGGAGAGGTCGGTTCGCGAAGCGGATGCGGCGAAGGTGCGCATACGGCCGGCACCCTCCCCCCAGAGCGGCAGGGGTGTAAACCGACTATGTCCCGCTGGGCGCTGAGGCTGGAATACGACGGTGCGCCGTTCGTCGGCTGGCAGCGCCAAACCTCGGGCCTGTCGGTCCAGGAAGTACTAGAGACTGCCGCCGCTCGCCTGACGGGCGGAGCCCCCGTCAGCACGGTGGCGGCCGGCCGGACCGATGCCGGTGTGCATGCCGCCGGGCAGGTCGTTGAATTGTCGATCGATCGCATCATTGACGCCGCGCGGCTGCGCGATGCGTTGAACTATCACATGAAACCGCATCCGGTCGCGGTGCTGCAGGCTGTCCCGGCACCGGAAGGCTGGAGCGCGCGGTTTTCAGCGAACCAGCGCAGCTACCGCTATTTGGTTCTGAATCGTCGAGCCCGCCCGGCGCTGCTCGGCGGCCGGGTCTGGCACGTGCCGGCGCTGCTCGACGCCGAGGCGATGCAGTGCGCCGCACGCGCGTTGCTGGGCCGGCACGATTTCACCAGCTTTCGGGCCGCCTCTTGTCAGGCGAACACCCCATTGCGCACGCTCGATCGGCTCGATGTGCGACGACAGGGCGAGCTGATCGAGGTAAGCGTGGAGGCGCGAAGCTTCCTGCACCACCAGGTGCGCAACATGGTCGGCACGCTGAAACTGGTGGGCGACGGAAGCTGGCCGGTGGAGCGTATCGCTGTGGTGCTCGGTGCCCGCGATCGCGCCGCTGCTGGCCCGACCGCGCCCGCCGAGGGACTGTGTCTGATGGCGGTAGGGTATCCCGAGAACCCGTTTATGCCGTTCGGATCAGCCGCCGCAGCCAGTGACCGCCAATAATTTTCGAGCGACCGACTGGCCGGCTGGTATCGCGTTTCCTCGAAGGAATAGGCATTATTCCAGTGTAGAATCTCGCATCCATTGGCGGCAGATCGCATAGTCGGATTCGAAGCCACTGCCTGCTGTCGCTTGGACTGGAGACGTCTGAAATGCTGCTCGAGGGGAAGAAGCTGGTCGTAATCGGCGGCAGCTCTGGCATCGGTTTGGCGATTGCCCGCCAGGCTCGGGCGGAAGGGGCTTCGCCGGTCATAGTCGGCCGGGATCCGGGAAAGGTATCGAATGCGACGTCAATGCTCGGCGGCGACGCTCAGGGTATCGCTTGTGATGCCCACGACCACTCTGTCCTCGAAGAATTCATCGCGGCCTTGCCCGAGTTCGACCATCTTGTGTCGATGATCGGCGACACCATGGCGGGCGGCTTCCTGCAGACGCCGCTCGATACCATGCGGCATGTGCTGCACTCGAAGTTCTGGACCAATTTGCTGATCGCCCGTCTCGCTGCGCCCCGTGTGCGCGACGGCGGCAGCATCACGTTCACCTCGGGAAGCGGTGTCCGGGCGCAAGAAGCGGCGGCGAGTTATGTGGCAAACCAGGCGCTCGCCGCTATGGCGCAAGGACTGGGTTCGGAACTCGGTCCCCGCGTGCGTGTGAACGTCGTGGCCCCGGCGTTCATGGACACGGCCTTGTGGCGCACGAAACCCCGCGAGGACATAGACGCCAGGATACGCTCCTATTCCCAGATCAACCCCCTGGGGCGTCTCGGGACGCCGGAAGAAGTTGCATCGGCCTACATCTTCCTGATGGTCAATACTTACACGACGGGCCAGGTCCTGCAGATCGACGGCGGCATGATGCTGCGAAAATAGCCCTGGTGGCGCGAGTTACGGTCCGCGAGGTGCAATCGGAGGTTTCATCCGACGCCGCGATGTAGCGGCCCGGACTGACCGCTTGGTGGTTGACGCGCCGGCATGCAAGGAGACGAAGATGATCGACGCGATACGGGACATCGGCTGTGGATCGATCTCTTGCGGCCAATCGACCGATTGAGGAGGAGCTCCATGCAGACACTTCAGGCCGACTACTTCACCGCGTATCGCAATTTGAGACTGTCACGTGACGATAAAGGCGTGCTGGTTGCAGAGTTCCATAGCAATGGCGGCCCATGCATCATGAGTGCGCAAGCACACACTGAGTTTGTCGATGCCTTTCACAGGATCGGACAAGACCGAGCGAACAAGATTGTCATCATTACCGGAGCAGGTGGACATTTCATTGTTGACGTAGAATGGCCATCATTCGGGGATGTCGCTGATCCGGGGGTCTGGAGCAGAATTCACGACGAAGGGCTCCAGACTCTGGAGAACATTGCCAACATCCGCGTACCAGTGATCGCGGCCGTCGAGGGACGCGCCCATATCCACTCGGACTACGCGCTCCTCGCCAGCGTCATCGTGGCGGCTGAGGGTGCTACATTCCAGGACGTTGGGCATTTTGCCGTGGGAGTTACGCCGGGCGACGGGATCTTTACAACATGGAGCTATCGGGCTGGACCAGGTCGGGCCGAGGCATTCCTGCTTGATCCACAGCCGCTGTCGGCACGTACCGCGCACGAATGGGGAGTCGTGGCTGAGGTAGTATCGGACGGCGAGGCAGTGGCACGCGCTCGGGAACTGGCCGATTTGTACCTGCAGGCTCCGGAAGTGACGCGCCGGAACACGCGCATTCACTTCATTCAACCGTTGAAGGAGCGGATTATGCGGGAGGTCGGCTACGGACTGTCCCTCGAAGGGGCGTCATCGGCCGACCTGGTAAAGTCGAAGCAGTCGAAGAGTTAGGGCGCATTGTCAATTCTGGACGGGTGTCTTCCCGCTTCGCGCCCCGGTTGCCGAGTCCGAATTGTAACAGTCGATCGACAGTCAGCACACTGCGGCCTTATAGGCGATTCCAGCGCGACGCGTTCTTCGATTCGTAGGCGGTCAGCTTTGGGGAGCAAACCAATGGGCCGCTACGGGCTTCGTGCCAACCAGTGGGACTGGATCAGACCTGTTGTCGGGGAGGAAGGGTTCGCCCGGAGTGGCGGCAGCGGATAACCGCTTGTTCGCCGAAGGAGGCCGTCGAGAACCTGGGGGGTCACGCGGCTAAGCGGAACGGACGTTTGGCCCGCCGTTCGCCACTGCATCCGCCCCTCCGTCCCCTGATCGTGGGGCGCGAATCCGGCCGTCATCCTGTCATCGGTGTAATCCCAGCCCTACGGGGCCGCTGCCCCCAAGGTTCTGGACGGTCTGTGGTGCGTTGACCCTCACTCGCTGAATCGTCATCTGCACCGTGTTATTTGCGGCCACAATGGGTTCTATGGTCCTGTACGGACGCCTGAGGCTGGATGGAAATATCATCGCGCCCAGACCACTGCTCAAAAGCTGTTACGCCACCTGGTGGAGAATTCGATGGAATGGAGAGTCTTCCGTAGTATAAGTGAGGTGGAAGACGCATGGCGGTCCTTAGAATCGCGGTCTACCTCTGCCTATGTTTGCCAGACCTTCGACTGGAATCGTGCGATCTTCGAAACTCTCGGCTCTCCCATGGGCCAGCGTCCTTTCATCGTCCTTGGCCCTGGTATCCTGATTCCACTCGCGGTACGCTACAAGTTTGGTATTCGTATTCTCGAGTTCCTTTCTACTGACATCAATGGCTATAACGCTCCTCTTGTCGCCGACGACTGGATAGGCTCCTTTCCGCACGAAGAAGTCATTTCCATGGCGCGGCCGGATATCGTCCAATTCGATAGAATTCCGAAGCGCCTGGTGCAGGGTCGCCCAAATCCTTTGCTTCCTCATCCGGAAGCCCGCTTTCGCGAGTTCGGGTGGTCCGCAATCCTTGACCCTGCGACGTTTACCTTCAGAAATCGGCGGCGGCGTAATCATCTCATTCGCCAGAGCGCAGAGCCCGTCACCTTTGGCAAGGCCGAGCCTTCGGATGTTGCCATTCTGCTCGCGCAGCATGCGCAGAAGTATGGCGATACCCACCCATTCAGGCAGGCCTATGCTGCGGCATACCATGCAATTTCGGAGCTTCCGACTGCGCATTTCACTGCGCTGCGTTCGGGCTCGACCGTCCTTGCGACCAACCTGTCCACGCTCTACGGCGGCCAAATTTACGGGGTTGCCATGAGCCACATTCTCGAAGGTCCTTACGCCCGTCTTGGGACTGGCCAAATCCTGCTGCTCTACCTCGCGGAGTGGGCACTCGCCAACGGCGTTCGCGAGTTCGACTTCTCTTTGGGAAGTGATGCCTATAAGTCGGAATGGGCTAACCCAATAGAGACGTTTAATTGCCGTTTTCCGGTCTCTCTCCAAGGACGTGCCGCTTATTTCCTCCGCCGCCGGCACAGAGCCGCGTCACGAAATGCACAAGGCATCGGAAGCAATCATACTCCGAGTCAGGCACCAGCTCCGGGCACGACATCCTTTCAGCCAGCAGCGAACAGAGAACGCTCCAAACGGGAGGAGAGCCGGTCGGCCAGTCCGGCCTACCACCCGGAATAACTTGTTTCCCACTCAGGGAAGCCAGCGAGCAAGGGGCCGTAGTGGTGGCGATTGACCTGAGTTTGCCGCACGCGTCGGGACCGGCGGTGGCGCGGCAATGGTCAGCGCCGTTGCGGCCCTCGCTATCCGGACATCTCGTCTAGACAAAAGCGATATCGCCGCCGGCAGCCCACGCAACTGCCGCGCGTTCAACCGACATACTTCTCCACCACCGAAGCCGGGCGAACCTGCGCCTCCGCTGGATCGCGTCCGAACTCGCGCAGCGCACGACGCTGCCGCAGCAAGTCCCAGCACTTGTCCAGCTCGACCTCGAGTTTCGCCAGCCGGTCGAGATCCGCGTCCGACGGCGCCGCGTGACCCCGTAGCTGCTGCTCCTCGGCCACCAACTGCGTGATGTGATGCAGGATCGGCTGGTCCGCGGTCTGCTCTGCCATGATCGGGCTCCTCCTCCTTCCGGTGCGGGGATGATGGGCGCGACGGCGCGGGATTAAACCCCCGCACTGATCGTGGCGAGCAGAACTCCCAGAAGCACATCCGGCGCCATAACCACCGCGGCCTGCACCCCCGTCACATCGAGCGCCAGGCGGATCGCGAACCATTCGAGCCACAGCGCCCAGCCCTGTCCCACAAGCTGCGCCGTCTCGCTCACCCAATAGGGCGCGCCCAGCACGCCGGGCAGCGTCGCCACCAGCAGCATCGCGTATTGCACGACGTTGCACCAGTTCCACACCGCAATGAAGCGCGGCCAATGCCGCGCCCGCCGCACCGCTGCGACCACGGGTCGGGAGATCACCGCGTAGCCCGCCCAGCCGATGACATAGGACAGAAACGCCAGCGCCGCCGCGTGCGAAGGGTTGGCAGGATATCCGCTCTCGATCCAGCTCAGCCCCAGCACGGCCACGAACAGGGGCGCGCAGACCACCGCCGCCCAGAAGCTCCGTGCCGCGGCGCGCATGTCGTCGGAGACATAGCCCACGCCCTCGCGCCGGCCCCTGGCCAACAGCAGAGCACCCTGAAGACCCGAGAACACCGAAACGGCCGAGCTCATCCCAACCCTTGCAGCCGCGACAAACCGCCGGCGACCAACAGCCGCGGCCCAAGCACCAGTACCACCGTACCAAAATTGGCCAACAGAACCAGAAGTGCTGCCCGCAGTCCGGAGAGCACCAGCGCGTGCCGGGCCAGGAACCAATGCAACCACAGCGCATAGCCCGCCACTGCGGCAATCACGACGATCCCGGCCGTCTCCGTGCTCACGGCCTCGGCCAATGCCGGATAGACCAGGGTCAGCAGCACCGCCGCCAGCACCGGGATGGCCCATTGGCACCAGTTGAACGCGGTGGCGAAACGCAGCCATTGTCCCTCGCGCCGCCACATACGCGCCATCTCATAAGACAGTACGGGCGGCGCCAGCAGCGCGCAGAGCGTCGAGAGCAGCGCGGTCAGCGCCGGCAAGCCCTCGCCTTGCCCCAGCATCAGCCCCGCGCCGACCAGCGGGAACGCGATCAGCGGGGCGAGGCTGGCCAGGAATGCCGGCGGCGTGTCGCCGAACTGGTGGAGCCCATCGGCACGGCCGCGAGCGAGCAGCAGAATGCCGCGCGCGATACTGGCCCGAACCGGAGGCTGTCGGCGCAGCCCGCCGCTCATCCCAGGAAGGCCCGAAGCATCGCATGGTAAACGCCCGCCAGCTCCCGCAGCCCGGCCACCGCGACGTGCTCGTCCGCCTGATGCATGCTGGCGCCGACGAGCCCGAACTCCGCCACTGGGCAATAGCGGGCAATGAACCGCGCATCCGAGGTGCCGCCGCCGGTGTCGAGCCTGGGCTCGATCCCGGTCTGCCGCACAATGGCAGCGCGGAGGCGGCTCACCATGTCGCCAGGCTGAGTCAGGAACGATTCCCCGCTGACCGATACGTCGAGGTCGAACCGCTCCGCATGCTGGCCGATAGTGGCACGCAGCCAGGCGGTCAGTGCCGCGCCGCTGTGAAGGTCGTTGAACCGGATGTTCAGCGCCGCGCGCGCGGCGGCCGGGATCACGTTGGTCGCCGGATTGCCCACATCGACGCTGGTCACCTGCAGAGTGGACGGCTCGAACCACTCGCTGCCGGCGTCCAGCGGTGCTGCCGTCAGCGCCGCGAGCGCGCCGATCAGCCGGTGCACCGGGTTGTCGGCACGATGCGGGTAAGCAACGTGCCCCTGCGTTCCATGTATCGCGATCCGCGCATTCAGACTGCCGCGCCGGCCGATCTTGATCATCTCTCCCAGGCGGGTCGGGCAAGTCGGCTCCCCGACCACGCAGAAGTCCGGGATCTGGCCCTGCGCCCGCATCCAGTCGAGCACACGCACCGTGCCATCGACGGCCACACCTTCCTCGTCGCCGGTGATCAGCAGGCTGATCGAGCCGTGCGATGGGCCGTCAGCGAGGTACCTGGCCGCGGCAGCGACGAAGGCAGCGATCGCGCCCTTCATATCGCACGCGCCGCGGCCGTACAGGACGCCATCGCGGACCTCGGCGCCGAAGGGATCGCCGGTCCAGGTAGCGGCACCGGCCGGCACGACATCGGTGTGCCCGGCGAAGCAGATATGCGGGCCGTCGGAGCCACAACGGGCGAACAGGTTCTCGATCTCGCCGAAGCGCAGCTTCGTGACCGTGAAGCCCAGCCGTTCCAGTACCTCAGCCAGCACCGCCTGTGCACCGGCATCCGCCGGCGTCACCGAGGGGCAACGGATCAGCGCTTGCGCCAGCGGCAGCGGATCGGCAAGCGACGCAACCGGCTCGCTCACTCGCGCAGCAACTCGTTGATGGAGGTCTTGGCGCGGGTCTGCGCATCCACCCGCTTGACGATCACCGCGCAATAGAGTCCTGGCCCGGGCGAGCCGTCCGGCAACGCACGCCCCGGCAGCGAACCCGGCACGACCACAGAGTACGCCGGCACGCGGCCGATATGGATTTCACCGGTGGCGCGGTCGATCACCTTGGTCGATGCGCCGATGAACACGCCCATCGACAGCACGCTGCCGCGCTCGACCACCACGCCCTCGGCGACTTCCGAGCGAGCGCCGACGAAGCAATCATCCTCGATCACCACCGGGTTCGCCTGCAGCGGCTCCAGCACACCGCCGATGCCGACGCCGCCCGACAGATGGCAGTTCTTCCCTATCTGCGCGCAGCTTCCGACCGTGGCCCAGGTATCGACCATGGTGTTGCGATCCACGTAGGCGCCAGCGTTCACGAAGCTCGGCATCAGCACGACGCCTGGGGCGATGTAGGCGGACCGGCGCACCACCGCCCCCGGCACGGCGCGGAAGCCGGCCTCGCGGAACCGGTTCTCGCCCCAGCCGGCGAACTTCATCGGCACCTTGTCGAACACCGGTGCTCCGCCCGGCCCCGACATCGGCGTCGAGTCGGTCAGCCGAAACGACAGCAGCACCGCCTTCTTCAGCCACTGGTTGACCCGCCATCCGCCATCGACGGGTTCGGCGACGCGCACCGCGCCGGCATCGAGCGCATCGAGTGCCGCTTCGACAACCCGGCGTGCTTCGCCGCCGGTCGAGGGCGACAGCCGGTCGCGTTGTTCCCAAAGCTCATCCACAGCTTGCTGCAACTCATGCGCGGGCATGATCGGGTCCCTGACGGAAGGCGCTGACGCCGGGCGAGCCGGCGGACCATGCGCAGCGGTCCGCACGGTGTCAACGCGCGCAAGCCTCCATCATTGCCGCTGCGCGTCGGCGTGACTGAACTGCACCGAAAGAAGCTGCACGCCGGCCCGGTTGACTGGCACGTGCAGTCCGCGCCGTGCAGGATCGACCGTACGGTCGATATCGAGACTGATCCGAACGATCCCGTCAGGGTCGAAGTGCGCAGGTACTGCGATATCGACGCCAGCCGGCCGCAGGTCCGGCAGCAAGGTGATGAAGGTCCCGGCCGTGCCGAGGCGAACGCCGATCGGGCATCGCCCGCCCCGATCTCGAGCCATGCCTTCGAGTTGAAGATGGATGGTCTCCGCGGTTTCCGTGTCGGGCTCCGCGAGCCGGAACAACAGCGTGGCTCGCCCCCCTTCCGACCAGGCGACACCGTCGCTATCAAAACGCCAGCCGAATGACAGAAGCGGAGTAAGTGCGCTGCCGGAAAAATGGTTCGGCACAGTCACCACCACCAGCGCCGGACCAGGCGGCGCCGGCGTCCCCGCAACAAAGCGCAGATCCCTGGTGCAGGCGACCAGGCCCACCACCACACGGCAGTCGGCTTGCCGGCCGAGTGCAGCGGTACGCAGCCGCGCTATCACATCCGGTTCGTCGAACACCCGGACCTCCCGCGGGCGCATCGGCAGCTCGAGCCCATCCGCCAGGGACCGCTCGCAACTGAACCAGTTCGGCAGGCGGGCTGCCGTGATGTC
>Ga0335074_10006945_pt1 | contig 15710 bp, 13 predicted proteins | sample Lox_Sample_23_FD_206715 | JGI IMG/M metagenome (GOLD analysis project Ga0335074, IMG submission 206715) | Soil microbial communities from Loxahatchee National Wildlife Refuge, Florida, United States - Lox_Sample_2.3 | ecosystem: Environmental > Terrestrial > Soil > Wetlands | place: USA... | reverse complement strand
GCCGCCTCCGTTCGTCTCTGTCCGCGCCGGTCCATGTCGATCCGCCGCATGCAGGATGACCATGCCATCATAACAGTCGTCATATCGATGAGATGACGCCTGTTACTCCGAGCTCGGGCCGCTACCGCCCGCGGACCTGCTGCCGCCGCGGGAGGCACTAGGCTCAGACCGTGACGACGAACCCGCTGAGAATCTCCCAGGATGACCCTCGCGCCATCGCAGCTGACGCACTCATTATCGGAGTGAGTCAAGGCGCGGATGGCCCCGTCCCGGCATCCGGCTCCGAAGATATCGACGCCGCGCTCGGCGGCAGCCTCGCGGCCACGCTCTCCGCCCTCGGTGCCACCGGACGGCAGGACGAGATAACCAGGATTGCGCCGGCCGGTAACCTCGCCGCGCCGTTGCTCGTGGCCGTCGGCCTGGGAAAAGACGACCAGCGCGGGGAACGCGGCACGCTCGAGTCGCTGCGGCGCGCAGCCGGCTCGGCTGTCCGGGCGCTGACTGGCGGTAAGACACACTCGGTCGCCCTGTCCCTGCCAGCTGGTGACGCGGCTCAGACCGAAGCGGTGGCGCTCGGTGGCCTGCTCGGCGGTTACAGCTTCACTCGCTACCGCACCGCTCCGGCGGACGGCGGCGCGAACTCCGCTCCGCCGTCGATCACCGTGCTCAGCCGGGCTGATGGCGCTGCCGACGCCGCCCGCCGCGCCGAGGCGCTGGCGGCGGCCATGATCCTGGTCCGCGACCTGGTCAACACCAGTCCCTCCCATCTGTACCCGGAGACCTTTGCTGCCGAGGCAGCGCGGGTTGCTGAGGGCGCCGGCCTGACGATCGAGGTTCTGGACGACCGGACGCTGGCGGATCAGGGGTACGGCGGTCTCACCGGCGTCGGGCAAGGCTCGGTGCACCCGCCGCGGCTGGTGCGGCTCGCCTATCAGCACCCGCAAGCCACTAAGACGGTCGTGTTCGCCGGGAAGGGCATCACGTTCGACTCTGGTGGCTTGTCGCTGAAGCCACCGAAGGCAATGGAGGCGATGAAGTCCGACATGGGCGGTGCCGCCGCGGTCCTCGGCGCGCTCCAGGCGATCGCCGCTCTGCAGCCGAAGGTCAACGTGGTCGGCTACCTGCCGATGGCGGAGAACATGCCCGGCGGCGGGGCCCAGCGGCCATCCGACGTCATCACGATCTTCGGCGGCAAGACCGTCGAGGTGCTGAACACTGACGCGGAGGGGCGCCTGGTCCTGGCTGACGCGCTGGCCCGGTCCGGACAGGACTCACCCGACCTCGTCATCGACGTAGCGACGCTGACGGGCGCCCAGCTCGTCGCGCTCGGCCCGCGCATCTCCGGCGTCATGGGCAGCGATGACGACGTGGCGGCCGCGGTCGCGGAGTCGGCCCGGCAGGCCGGCGAGCAGGCATGGCCCATGCCGCTGCCGGAGGAGTTGCGCAAGGGCCTGGACTCGGCAGTCGCGGACATCGCGAACGTGGCCGGCGAGCGATTCGGCGGCATGCTGGTGGCCGGGCTGTTCCTGAAGGAATTTGTGCCCGAGGGCGTGCGCTGGGCTCATGTGGACATCGCCGGTCCTGCCTTCCACGAGGGCGAAGCCTACGGATACACCCCCAAGGGCGGGACCGGCGCCGCAGTGCGGCTGCTCGTGCAGGTTGCGGAGGAAGTTGCCGACGGGCGCATGTGAGAGCGCGAGCGAGACAACGCGGGTAAGCAACGGCGCTTGCCCCGAGGACAGGTGTTGAAGGAGCGACAGACGTGAGCGACAGCAGCGCCAGCGAGGGCGCGTACGACATCGTCATTCTTGGCGGCGGTAGCGGTGGCTATGCCTGCGCGTTGCGCGCGGCCGAGCTGGGCAAGCGAGTCGCGCTCATCGAGAAGGACAAGGTCGGCGGCACCTGCCTGCACCGCGGCTGCATCCCGACCAAGGCGCTGCTGCACGCGGCCGAGGTCGCTGACCTGGCCAGCGAGGGGCCGGGCCTGGGGGTCCGCAGCACCTTTGACGGCATCGACATGGCCGGCGTGAACTCCTACAAGGACAAGGTCGTCACCCGGCTGTGGAAAGGCCTGACCGGCCTGATCGCCAGCCGCCAGATCGAGGTCATCGAGGGCACCGGCCGGCTTGTCTCGCCGACCGCGGTTCAGGTCGGCGACCGGATCGTCGAAGGCGCCCACATCGTGCTGGCCAGCGGGTCGGACACGCGCAGCCTGCCTGGCCTGGAGATCGATGGCCGCCGCGTCATCACCAGCGAGCACGCCCTGCGGCTCGATCACGTGCCGTCCTCGGTGGTCATCCTCGGCGGCGGTGTGATCGGCGTCGAGTTCGCCAGCGTGTGGCGGTCGTTCGGCGCCGAGGTCACGATTGTCGAGATGCTGCCGCACCTGCTGCCGACCGAGGAGGAGTCAAGCTCGAAGCTGCTGGAGCGGGCCTTCCGCCGCCGCGGCATTGGCTTCAAGCTCGGCACCAGGTTCGAGGGCGTCAAGGACACCGGCACTGGCGTCACCGTGACGCTGGAGGGCGGTGCGACCATTGACGCCGAGCTGATGCTGGTCGCGGTCGGCCGCGGTCCGGTCTCGGCCGGGCTCGGATACGACGAGGTTGGCGTCGCCATGGACCGGGGCTTCGTCCTCGTGGACGAGTACTGCCGGACCAACATCCCGACGATCTCGGCGGTGGGTGACCTCCGGCCGGGCCTCCAGCTCGCGCACGTCGGGTTCGCCGAGGGCATCATGGTGGCGGAGCGGGTCGCCGGGCTGCCGGTCATCCCGATCGACTATGACGGCGTGCCGCGCGTCACCTACTCGCATCCCGAGGTCGCCTCGGTCGGCATTACCTCGGCGACCGCGCGGGAGCGCGGCATCGAGTTCACCGAGTTCACCTATGACCTGGCCGGGAACGGCAGGAGCCAGATCCTGCAGACATCCGGGGCCGCAAAGGTGATCGTGACGGCCGGCGGCGGGCCGACTCTGGGCATCCACCTGGTCGGCGCGCGAGTCGGCGATCTTATCGCCGAGGGCCAGCTCATCGTCAACTGGGAGGCCGTGCCGGCCGACGTCGCCCAGCTGATCCATCCGCACCCGACCCAGTCCGAGGCAATCGGCGAAGCGTTCCTGGCCCTAGCCGGGAAGCCGCTGCACAACCACGGATAACCCCCGATCAGAAACACACGAAGGAGCTACTGCGAGCCATGTCGGTCTCGGTATCGATGCCACAACTCGGTGAGAGCGTCACCGAGGGCACAGTCACCCGCTGGCTGAAGCGGGAGGGCGAGCACGTTCAGGCCGATGAGCCGCTGCTGGAGGTCTCGACTGACAAGGTCGACACCGAGATCCCGTCCCCGGTGTCCGGTGTGCTTCGCGGCATTACCGTGGCTGAAGACGAGACGGTGGCCGTTGGCGCGGAACTGGCCGTCATCGACGAGGACGGCGCGCCCGGCCAGCCGGCCACAGCGGCTCCGGTTGCTGCCCAGCCCCAGGCGGCACAGCCGGAATACGCACAGCCGGAATACGCACAGCCGGACGTTGCCCAGCCTGAGTACGCACAGCCTGAGTACGCACAGCCTGAGTACGCACAGCCTGAGTACGCGCAGCCTGAGTACGCACAGCGTGAGCCGGCAGCGCCGCCGCAGGCCCCGGCGGCCCAGGTTGCCGAGCCAGCCCAGTACGCCGAGTCGGCCCAGTACGCCCAGCCGGCCCAGTACGCCCAGCCAGCCCAGTACGCCGAGCCAGCACAGTATGAAGAGCCGGCCCAGTACGCCGAGCCAGCCCAGTACGCCCCACCCGCCCCGCCCGTTGCTGCACCGTCCGTTGCTGCACCGCCCGTTGCTGCCCCGCCCGTTGCGGAGACCCCTGCGCCGCCGGCGGAGACCGCCTATCAGCCGGCCGGCTACCAAGAGCCGGGCAACGGAAAGGCCGCCGCGCCCGCGCAGTTCGTGCCCGACGCGGCCGATGGTCCGTACGTCACCCCGCTTGTCCGCAAGCTGGCTGCCGAGCATGGCATTGACCTGGCCGCGGTGGCCGGGACAGGCGTCGGTGGCCGCATCCGTAAGCAGGACATCCTTGACCTCGCGGCCCGTCAGCGCGGCCCCGCGGCCGTACCGCCAGCCGCGCAGCACCCATCTGAACAGGTCGCCGCACCCGCCGCTGCCGCACCGCAGTACCAGGCCGCCGCTCCGGCTGCCCAGCCTGCCCAGCCTGCACAGACTGCCCCGCCTGCAGTCGCCGAGCCGCCCCGGCCGCGGCCGAGCATCGTCCCGTCCAGCCTGCGCGGCACCACCGAGCGCATGTCGCGCGCCCGGCAGGTGATCGCGCAGCGGATGGTCGAGTCGCTCCAGACCTCGGCGCAGCTGACCACGGTCGTCGAGGCCGACGTCACCGCGATCGCCAGACTGCGGGATCGCGCCAAGGCGGCATTCGAGGCACGAGAAGGCGTCAGGCTCTCGTTCCTGCCGTTCTTCGCGCTGGCCGCCGTCGAGGCCCTCAAGGTGCACCCCAAGCTCAATGCGGTCATCGACACCGCGTCGGCCCAGGTGACCTACCACGACGCGGAGCATCTCGGTATCGCCGTCGACACCGAACGCGGTCTGATGGTGCCGGTCATCAAGAATGCCGGCGACCTCAACATCGGCGGACTTGCCCGCAAGATCGCGGACCTGGCGGAGCGCACCAGGGCGGGCCAGGTCAGCCCGGACGACCTTTCCGGCGGCACCTTCACGCTGACCAACACCGGCAGCCGGGGAGCGCTGTTCGACACGCCGATCATCAATCAGCCTCAGGTCGGCATTCTCGGCACCGGCACCGTAGTGAAGCGCGCCGTCGTCGTGGAGGATCCGGCCCTCGGTGAGGTGATCACCGTCCGGTCAATGGTGTACCTGGCGCTCACCTATGATCACCGGCTCGTCGACGGAGCCGACGCAGCCCGCTTCCTGATCACGATCAAGGAGCGGCTCGAGGAAGGCGGCTTCGAGACCGAACTCGGTCTCTAGCTGCTCAATAACATGCGAGTTGCCATCACCGGTTCGACCGGACTCATCGGCACGGCGCTAGCGCAGAGCCTGAGCGCTAGCGGAACCGACGTGGTCCGGCTGGTCCGCCGCGATCCAGCCGGTGATCACGAGCTGCGGTGGGATCCCGCGGCGCCGGCAGGCGGACTCCGCGCGGACACGCTGGACGGGATCGATGCCGTGGTGCACCTGTCCGGAGCTCCGGTTGCCAGCGGCCGCTGGACTCCCGCCCGCAAGGCCGAACTCCGGGACAGCAGGATCGGCAGCACTGAGGCGATCATCGGCGCGATGCTCGCGGCGCCGACGCCCCCGCCGGTCCTCATTGCCAGCTCGGCCATCGGCTGGTACGGCGATACCGGGGACCGGGCGGTCGACGAGACCGCGCCGAACGGCAGCGGGTTCCTCGCCAGCCTGGTCCGTGATTGGGAGGCTGCCACCGCGCCCGCGAGCGCGGCCGGGATCCGGGTTGCCAATCTGCGCTCTGGAATCGTGCTGTCCAGCCGGGGCGGGATGCTACCCCGCCTGCTGCTGCCGTTCCGGCTGGGCCTGGGCGGCCGGTTCGGCACCGGCACGCAGTACATCAGCTGGATCACCCTCGCTGATCACATCCGGGCGGTGCGATTCCTGCTCGACCGGTCAGACCTCAGCGGGCCGGTCAATCTGACGGCACCTGCACCAGTCACCAACGCTGAGCTGACCAGGGCACTCGCCGCCTATCTGCACCGGCCCGCGATCCTGGCAGTGCCGTCGGCAGCGCTCCGTCTAGCGCTCGGCGAGGTCTCGGCCGAATTGCTCGGCAGCTGCCGGGCGCTGCCCGCCCGGCTCGAGCAGGCGGGCTTTGGCTTCCAGTTTCCCGCTATCGGGCCTGCACTCGCCGCAGCCGCAACGAACAAAGCCCGTAAAGCGGATAACTCGGCCGGGTGAGGTCGTTAGCCGCGATCGGGCTCGGCTTGGTGGGCAATCAGTTCCGTGTGCTCGGCCATTAGCTCGGTCGTCTCGGCGAGCACATCGCTGAGCGGACGACCGGCATGGACACCGACGAGCGGTATCTTCCCGAGCCGGGGCACCGGCCCGCAGACGCCGCGGCTGCGCACCAGCCTCGCGTACGTGGTCCGCAGCAGCCGCCGCGCGAGCAGGATCGCCCCGGCGGCCAGCGGGAGCTCGATCAGCAGGGCTGACAGCAGGCTCAGCAAGAACCCCTTCGTCCGGGCGTCCAGCACGACGTCGAACCACGCATCGCAGCACAGGAGCGTGGCCAGCACAACCAGGCACATGATCAGGATCTGGCGGCGCCGCCACACGGCCCAGCCGGTGACCACGAACGCGCAGAGCTCGGCAATATCAAATCCGACCCAGGCACCGCGCCAGCCGCCAGCCCGGTAATAGCGCGGCAGCGTGGCCGCGAGCACTCCGATCCAGACTGCCAGGACGACGCAACAGACGACGATGCCTATCAGGATTAGCTTCCGCCGCCCCTCCCCCGCGCTAGTGCTGGGCTGGTCCTCGTCATCCAGATCGGCGAGCGTCTGGCGTAGCCAAAGCCGTTCCTGCGGGCTCATGCGGCGCAGTTCTTGCTCGTCGAGCATGGCATGCACCTCCTGCTGAGGCATAGCCGCTCGCGGCGGCCGCGCATTCCCCGCTCAGTCTTTGCCCGCTAAAGGCGATATTTACCCCCGTGCTAGGCGATCGTCACCGGCAGCGCATCGAAGCCGCGGAGCAGAAATGTCTCCCGGCGAACCGGATCGCCGGCCGCCGCGATCCTCGGGAACCGGCTCATCAGGCGGGGAAAGGCGACCGTTCCTTCGAGCCGGGCGAGCGCCGCGCCAATGCAGAAGTGCGCTCCGCCACCGAAACTCAGCGGGGCCCCGTCGTCCCGCATCGGGTCGAACTTGTCCGGATTGCTGAACTTGCGAGGATCCCGGTTGCCGGCCCCGATCAGCGTCGTGACGTTATCGCCCTCAGTCACGGCGACACCGGCCACCTCGGTCGGGTAGCCGATCCTTGACGTGAGCTGAACGGGTGAGTCGTAGCGCAGCGCTTCGGCCACGAACGCGCCTGCCGGGACTGACCCGTCGCGCAGCGCCCGGCCAGCCTCCGGCTGCTGCAGGATGATCTCCAGGCCGTTGCCGAGCAAGTTCGTCGTGGTCTCGAAGCCAGCCACGAGCAGCAGCGTGAGATTGTGCAGAAGCTCGGCGTCGGTGAGCCTGCCGTCACCGGAATCGCTGACCGCCAGCAGGTCGGTGATCAGGTCGTCGCGCGGATCGGCCCGCCGCTGCGCGGCCAGGCCGGTGAAATAGGCAAGCAGTTCCACTGCAGCGGCATTAATGACGGGCAGTTGGGCCGGGTCACTGAGCTCAAACACGCCGGCTATGTCGCGGGCGATCGGCCGGAAGCTCTCCCGGTCGGCCTCCGGGATACCGATTAGCTCGCAGATCACTGTCACCGGCAGCAGATAAGCGAAGTCATGCATGAACTCCACAACGGAGCCGTCCGCGCCGCGATCGGCTATGGCGTCCAGCAGGTCGTCGGCCATCCTGCCGATCGCCGGCTCGAGGCTGGCGACCCTGCGCGCGGTAAAAGCGCGCGCGATAAGGCTTCTGATGCGTGCGTGCCGGGGCGCGTTCAGGTTCAGGATCCAGTCCATTGCCTGGACGAATACCGGATTGGCGCGCCAGTCAGAAAAGTCGCGATCAAAACTGGCGTCGTCGGACACCCGGAATCCAGGGTCACGGAGGACAGCGCTCACCGCGTCGTATCCCACCACAACCACTGCGCCAGGGGCGAGATTTATCACTTCGCCTAGCTCATGCAATGCTGCGAAGTGCGGGTACGGATTGGCCCGACCATCAGGTGTGCCCAGTGCGGTGAAGACTTCGATGGCATTCATCGCTGTCAACGATAAGTAGTATCGCGTCTGAGAGTCAAGCTATATCGCGTCATGCCGCCGCCTCGATGCCCGCTAGGCTGGCTACATGCAGGATGAGCTGGTGTTTGCCCGCATCGGGCTGGGAACGCAGACGATTGGCTACCCGCAGGCCTGGGACCTGCAACGGCAGGTTCACCAGCAGCGGGTGGCTGGCTTGATCCCTGACACTTGCCTGTTGCTCGAGCACCAGGCGGTCTATACGGCCGGGAAGCGAACGACGCCGCTGGACCGCCCGGTCACTGACCCCGGCGCTCCCGTCATCGATGTCGACCGCGGCGGCAACATCACCTGGCACGGCCCTGGTCAGCTCGTCGGATACCCGATCGTGGCGCTCGCCGAGCCGATCGACGTCGTCGCCTATGTACACGGCCTCGAAGAGGCCCTTATCGGCGCCTGCCGCGAGTTTGGCGTTCGCGCGGTCCGGGTCGAGGGCCGGCGGGGCGTCTGGGTCACTGGCAATGGCCAGGACCGGAAGGTAGCGGCCATTGGCGTCCGCGTGGCCAGGGGCGTCACCATGCACGGCTTCGCCCTCAACTGTGACTGCGACCTGGCGTGGTACGACCGCATCGTGCCCTGCGGCATTTCGGACGCCTCAGTGACCTCGCTGTCGGTCGAGGCAGGCCGCCCGGTCACTGTGCTCGACGCACTGCCGGTGGTTGAGCGCGAGCTGGCGACGGCGCTCGGCGCCAGTCGCGTGGCGTACACCGACCAGCTGCCGGCTGCCGACGGACTGTCCGCCGCCGGACTGGCCGCAGCCGGCTGAGTCAGTCTCCGCTCGCAGGCAGCGGCTCGTCGCCGGTCTCAAGTTCCGGCACATACCGGATGCACCCCGAATCCCGCGCCGCCATGGCCGCGTGCATCCGCGGCAACGCGCTCCGGGGCAAGAAGTCGGCTAGTGCGTCCGGCGCGGCAAACGTGCAGTCATCGAGCTCCTCGGCCTGCAAGCGGATCCCGGCCACTCCCGGCAGGGTGCCGCAGTCGAAGATGAAGTAGACCGTCGGGCGCGCGGCCGGTCCGTAGACCGGCGACGCGAGCTGCCAGTCCACGCACAGCAACGGGCCGACCGGGAGACTCAGGCCGATTTCCTCGGCCACCTCCCGGGCGCAGCCATCGTGCGGCGACTCGGCAAACTCGCAGATCCCGCCGGGCAGCGTCCAGTGGTCCCGGTAGTTCGGCTTCACCAGTAGCACGTTGCCGCCGGGGTCGCCGATCAGAGCGCCCGCGGTCGTTACGACACCGGGCAGGCTGGCGTGCCAGGCAACCGGTTCCACGAAGACTTCACCGCCAATCAGCTCGCCTCGCGACCGGCGCGGGCGAAGTAGTTCCCGACTTCGGGCGCGGGCACCTGAACCTGCTCCCCGGAGATCATGTCCCTGACCGTCACGGTGCCCGCCTCGTGGTCCTGCTCACCGTAGATGAGGGACCACCGCGCGCCGCTGTCGCTGGCCCACTTGAGCTGCCGGCTCAGCTTGCCCGACGAGCCGAGGTAGACGCTGGCGCGCAGGCCGGCCGACCGGGCTGCCGCTGCGAAGCCGAACGACTGCGAGGCCAGGTCGCTGCGCAGGACGGTGACTGCGACGTCCAGGCGGCCGCGCTTGGTGCCGTCAGCGTCAGGCAGCAACGGCAGTATCCGCTCGACCCCGACAGACGATCCGGTCGCCGGCGCGTCCGGGCCGCCCAGCTGCTCGATCAGGTGGTCGTACCGGCCGCCCCCGCCCAGCGAGCCGGCCACCCCGGCGGCCGTGAATTCCCAGATCGGGCCGGTGTAGTAGCTCAGTCCGCGCACCATCCGCGGTGTGAACGCGATGCGTCCGGCCGGTAGCTGCCCGGACAGCAGCGACATCAACGTGTCGACCTCGTCCAGGCCGGCCGTACCCGTCTCCGTCTTGCTGAGCGCGACCCGGACCTGCTCGACCGCGTCCGGTCCGGTCAGCGCCTCGACCAGCTCGTCCGCCTGGCCGGGGGCCAGGCCGCGGCCGGTCAGCTCGCTGACCACTTCGGCCGGGGCGAGCTTGTCCAGCTTGTCCAGCGAGGCCAGCACCCCCGCGCCGATCTCCGGCCGCACGCTGAATGCCTCAAGCAGGCCGGCCAGCACTCGGCGTGAGTTGAGCAGGATCGTGAAGTCCATGATGCCGAGCTCGGCCAGCGCGTCGTTGTGCGCGCTCAGCACCTCGGCGTCGGCCAGCAGCGATGGCGAGCCGAGGGTGTCGAGGTCGCACTGCGCGAACTCCCGGTAGCGATCCTTACCGGGCCGGTCTGCGCGCCAGACCGGACCGAGCGCGTACCGTTTGTACGGCGTCGGTAGCTGGCTGCCGTATGCCGCGGCAACTCGCGCGAGCGGCACCGTGTGGTCGTAACGCAGCGCCAGGTCGGCCTCACCTGTGGCCTCATGCTCGCCCCGCCGCAGGATCTTGAAGACCAGCTTGTCGCCTTCCTCGCCATACTTTCCGAGCAGGACGTCGAGGCGCTCGAATGCGGGCGTCTGCAACGGCTCAAAGCCATAGCTGGAGAAGACCGACCGGATGATTGCGAATGCGCGCTCGCGCCGCTCGACCTCGGCCGCGAGTAGGTCGCGCGTTCCTGATGGCGGATCGAACTGACTGGGCATGCCCCTATGGTTGCCGATCTCAGGCGCGGCGTCATATCGGGGTCACCCGCCGGCGCGTCAGGAGGCAATGCGGGTCGCGACGAGCAGTGAGTTCGCCAGATCCGGCAGGACTACCTCAGTCCAGATCAGGCGGGGCTCCCCGGCAAAGAACTCGCGCTTGGGGTCGGCCGACCTGAAGGGAGAATCGGGCGGCAGGGCCAGGACCGGCGTGGTGTCGTCCATGACGATCCGGCCGCCCGGCTTGAGCAGGTCCACCAGCCCGCTGAAGGTCACGGCGTCGCGCACTCCGCTGTCGCAGAAGATCAGGTCATAGGGCCCGTGCGGCGGCAGCAGCGCGGCCCAGTCACCGGTCAGCACGCGCACCCGAGAGTCATCAGCCAGGACGGAAGCAGCCGCATCGGCCCGGACCGGGTCGATCTCTGCTGTCACCAGCGTGCAGTCGGCTGGCATGGCCGTGGCCATCCAGGCCGACCCGATGCCTGCACCGGTGCCGAGCTCGGCGATGCTGCCTCCGGTACAGCCCGCCGCCAGCACGGCGAGGAACCTCCCGGTGCCCGGCAGGCTGGCCGACCCTCGGCCATGGCCAGGATCGTCGCGGTCCACAGGGAACCCGATCCGCCGCGCCGCAGCGTACGCATGCTGCACAAGTGCTGGAGTTGCCGGCGCCTCGGTCACGTGCGGCGACGATACGCGCGAACAGCAAGGGGGGCAAACACCACCAGGATGCCGAGCGCCCACACCATCGACTCCCACGCGTACGTGCCGACCGGACCGCCGATCATCAGCCCGCGGCATGCGGCCGCCAGCAGCGTCATCGGATTCGCCTTGGCGAATGCCTGCAGCCATCCCGGCATGGTCTGGATCGGGACCAGCAACCCGCTGGCGAACACGATCGGGAACATCGCGGTGAACCCGAACGTCTGCACGCCCTGCGGGGTCTTGACCAGCATTCCGATCAACGCCGAAATCCAGCACATGGCCAGCGCGAACGCGAGCACCAGCAGGCACGCACCGACCGCTGCGAACGGATTGGTCTTCACCCGGAAGCCGAGGATCATGCCGAAGCCGAGCGTGACGATCACCGAGATGACGTACCTGGTGACGTCGCCCATAATTGCGCCCGCCAGCGGGGCCCAGCGCGCGATCGGCAGGCTGCGGAACCGGTCGAAGATCCCGGCAGAGATGTCCTGGTTCAGCATCAGCCCCGTGCCGAGCGTCGCGAACAGCACCGTCTGCACGAGAATGCCGGGCAGCACGTACTGCAGGTACTTGCTGGTGCTGCCGCCCTCGATAGCGCCACCGAAGACGTAGGTGAACAGCAGCAGGAACATGATCGGCTGCAGGCTGAGCCCGAGCAGGTCCTCGGAGTTCGTCCTGATCTTCAGCACGCTGCGCCAGGTCAGGGTCAGCGAGTTGCGCAGGCCGGTCAGCGGGCTGAGCCTGCGGGCCGGCCCGGTCGGCGTCAGCGTGGCGGCGGTCATACTTCTGCCTTCTCCATGTCGTCGGCGCGGTGCCCGGTCAGTGTCAGGAAGACTTCGTCCAGGCTGCTCTTACGCAGGCTGAACTCGCTCAGCTCGATGCCGTTCTCGTCCAATTGCCGCACGATGCCGGGCAGAATGGCCGCGCTCGGCACCTGGGCCATCAGCTCCCGGCCGCCCGTCGCCACGGCCGGCTCGACGCCGGTCCAGCCGGCCACGATCGCCGCGACGTCGCCCATCCTGCTCAGATCAGCCGGAAGGATCTCCAGCACCTGGCCGCCGACCTTCGCCTTCAGCTCATCCGGCGTGCCGGTGGCGATCACGCGGCCGTGATCGATGACGACGATGTCGTCGGCAAGCTGGTCAGCCTCATCCAGGTACTGGGTGGTCAGCAGGACGGTGACGCCGTCGGCCACCAGCAGCCTGATCATTTCCCACACGTCGCTGCGCGCCTGCGGGTCTAGCCCGGTCGTTGGCTCGTCCAGAAAGAGCACCTGCGGCCTGCCCACGAGACTCGCCGCCAGGTCGATCCTGCGCCGCATTCCGCCGGAGTAGGTTTTCACCGGCCGGGCAGCGGCATCGGCCAGATCGAACCTGGCCAGCAACTCGGCCGATCGCGCCCGGGCGGCCGAGCGGCTGAGCCCGAGCAGCCGGCCGATCATGATCAGGTTGTTGGTTCCGCTCAGGCCGTCGTCAACGGAGGCGTACTGGCCGGTGAGCCCGATGAGCTGGCGGACCTGATGCGCGTCCCTGACCACGTCGTAGCCGCCCACAGTGGCGTGCCCGCCGTCGGGAAGCAGCAAGGTGGTGAGGATGCGCACGGCAGTGGTCTTGCCAGCCCCGTTGGGTCCAAGGAGGCCAAGGACGGTGCCAGCCGGAGCGGCCAGGTCCGCTCCCGCCAGCGCCGCGGTCTTGCCGAAGTTCTTGACCAGGCCCTCCGCCTTGATCGCGTCCGTCACCGGTCGTTCCTTCCACGTCTTGCTACTGCGGCGGTGACCCGGCCGATCGCCGCCTGCCAGCGCGGCAGCAGCCGCGCCTGGCCGTGACTGGCCAGCCGCTGCGCTCGTTCCCGGCTGCGGTCATGCAGCGCTCGGGCCCTGGCCCGGGCGCTGCTCCGAGCGGCCGCATGGCGGTCAGCAGAAGCGGCCCAGGCCCGGGCATGGCGCTCGTAATGCGCCCAAGCGGCGCTGGCACCTGACCGCCCCCGCAGCCACGGCGTTTCCGCTATCCGGTCCACCAGGACACGGTGCAGTCGCTGGATCATGCTTGCCATGTTGTCTCCGCGTTCTCGTGGTTTACACCGGTCGGCGGCAAAACAAGATATATCGCTTCGGCTGCAGGGAGGTCAAGATATATCGCCTGTCGTGCAGTCGCCGCCATGAAGCTATCCTTTGCGTACGGCGTACCGTAGTGCGTACAGTGTACGCTGTGAACTCTAGCGGGGAGACGATGACTGAGTCAAACCACATCGAGCCTGCGCACGCGCCGATCTGGACGCGTCCTGAGCCAGCCACCCGGCAGCCGCGATTCAGCCGCGAGCAGATTGCTGCGGCGGCCCTTGCGATTGCGGATGCCGAGGGGTTCGAGGCGGTGTCGATGCGGCGGATCGCGCGCGCCCTGGGCGCCGGCACGATGAGCCTGTACCGCTACATCGCCACCAGGGAAGACCTGCTGGAGCTCATCGGCGATGCCCTGATGGGAGAGGCGCTAGTCCCCGGCGAGCTGCCCTCAGACTGGCGGCAGGCTCTCGTCGCGATGGCACGTCAGACCAGGGCTGCCTATCAGCGCCATCCCTGGGCAGTGCACCTGCTCGCGAACTCCGCAGCGGCCGCCGCAGCGATGACCGGGCCGAACGCCTTGCGGCACATCGAGCAGTCGCTATCGGCCTTGTCGGCGGCGCCGATGGCCGCCAGAACCAAGCTCGCCGTGCTGACCGTCGTCGACGATTACGTCTTCGGGCACCTGCTGCGCGCTCTAGATGGCAGCCGAAGCGCCGCGGCGGATCCGGCGGCCGCCGGATTCGTCCGGGCGCAGCTGGAGTCCGGACAGTTCCCGCAGCTCGCCTCAGCCACTGATGGCCTGGATCTGACCGCGCCAGCTGACCCGGCTGGACTCGAGGCACGATTCGAACTTGGCCTCCGGCTGCTGCTCGACGGGATGGCCGGCAGCCTCGGCTGAGTGGGTAACCGCCGAGCGCCCCGCCCGTCCCTGCGGGGCGCTCGCAGGCAGGGATCAGCCGGTCGGTCCCGCCGTCAGCGTCACCGTCGCCGTCTGGGTCTGGCCGAACTGAGTTGACCACTCGACGCGCACCCGGTCCCCCGGGCGGTACTCCTCGATCACCCTCTGCAGGTCAGAGTCGGAGCTGATCTGGTGACCGCCGACGGAGATGATCGTGTCGCCGCGGGCCAGGCCGGCCTTCGCTGCCGCTGTGCCCGATAGCGCGCCCTCGATCGTCACGCCGGTGCTCTGCTGACCGAGGCCGTTACCGGCGGAGCCAGACTCGGATGCCTCAACTGCGACGCCCAGGAACGGCGTGGCCCCGATGTGCACTGTGGCCGAGGACTTGCCCGCCTCGATCTGCCGGGCGATCGCGATGGCCCGGTTGATCGGTATCGAGAATGCCTGCGTGGTCTCCGCGGCAGTGGTGCCGTACCCACCCGAGTTGCTGGTCGAGGCCGCAGTGTCCATGCCCACGACCTGCCCGGCGGAGTTAACCAGCGGTCCCCCGGAGTCGCCGGGCTCGATGTTGGCGTTGGTCTGGATCATTCCCGACAGGTGCTCCTGAACGCCGTCGCCCGCGTCGACTGCCGTGATCGTATTCCCCGTGCTCGTCACAGTGCCCGTCGCGACAGCGGGCGTGCCGTCCTTGCCCTCGGCGTTCCCGAGGGCGACGATGCGCTGTCCAGACGCGACCGTGGCCGAATTGCCGATCGACACGGTCGTCAGCCCGGAGGCTCCGGTGAGCTTCAGCACCGCCACGTCGTCGCTGTCGCTGTACCCGACCACCTTCGCGTGGTACGTGCGGCCGTTGCCGATATCCCTGACCGTGACGGACGTTGCGCCGGCGACCACGTGGTTGTTCGTGAGTACCTCCCCGGTCGAGGTCAGCACCATGCCGGTGCCTTCCGCCGTCGCGTGCTCGTAGCCCAGCGACGAGATGACGTCAACCAGGCCCGGATCGGTGCGGCTGGCGATCGTCGCGGTACTGAGCGACGCCGCAGCCGAGCCCGCTGTGGCCCAGCCCACTCCCCCGGCCGCCAGCGCGACAGCGGTGACGCCCGAGGCCAGGATCAGCGCCCGGCGCCGGGAGCGCCGCGGCGGGGCGGCATGGTGGCCACCGCTCCCGTAGCCGGGCCACATCGGCGGCGGAGGCGGCGGGACGGACCCGTAGGCCCCGGGTCCGCCGTAAGCACCGTAAGCCGGAGGCCCAGGGTAAGCACCGTAACCGGCCTGCCCTTGATAGCCGCCGTAATACCCGGCCGGTCCGGGGTACCCAGCGGTTCCGGGGTACCCGCTGGCCGCGGCCCAGGGCCGCGGTGCACCCGGAGCCTGTGCGTGCGGCTGCGCACCCGGCGGCTGCGCACCCGGCGGCTGCGCTGGAGGTACGGGCGCGGGCGCAGGGGTGTCCGCGTCCTCCGGGTTGGTTGCGCCATCGGACTCGTGCGAGCCATAGGAGCTGTTCATCGCAAAC
>Ga0335074_10006943_pt1 | contig 15713 bp, 19 predicted proteins | sample Lox_Sample_23_FD_206715 | JGI IMG/M metagenome (GOLD analysis project Ga0335074, IMG submission 206715) | Soil microbial communities from Loxahatchee National Wildlife Refuge, Florida, United States - Lox_Sample_2.3 | ecosystem: Environmental > Terrestrial > Soil > Wetlands | place: USA... | reverse complement strand
CGGCCTTGGGGGGCTTATCCTTGCGACCGGATCAAGATCACCCGGTCGGGAGACGTATGATAGGCTGCTGATTTGCTTGATGGTGCCCAGGGGCGGAATCGAACCACCGACACCGTGATTTTCAGTCGCCTCGGAGCAATTTTCTAACACGCTGATCGCCAACACGGAATTTGTGTGGGCATCGTGTACACGTCATTAACCTCGATTTTATCGGCATTTCTGTTGACAACACCGTGACGCCGTGAGACATGGTGGGACATCCGGGCGCGTTCGAGGCGCCCACACAGTGCCCACACGGCTAGAATGGCCGGCATCTCTATAGGAGACGGCCATGAGCCGTAAGGTCGAGATTTCCGAGAAGATCGTCGCCGCCCTGTCGGCGCCGGAGAGCGGAAACAAAGTCTATTTCTTGAGCGGCGCGAAGCTCCAAGGCAAGACGGCTCCTCCCGGCTTCGGCGTGCGCGTGACGAAGGCCGGAGCCAAGCAGTTCGTCTTGTTCTACCGGATCAACGGGAAGAAGCACCTCGACACGCTCGGAGCGTGGGACGAGAGCCCGAAGGGCGGTGAGCTAACGGTGCGCGCCGCCATCATGGCGGCAGTGGATCGCATGAGGGCAATCCGCGATGGCGCCGATCCCCGACCCGAGCGGACCCGCCGCAAAGAGACACCGGCTGAAGCCGGCAAGAAGAAGACGGTCAGCATGGTGTGCGATGACTTCATGGAGCGCCACGTCGAGAAGGACGCCAGGCTGCGGAGCGCGGACGCCATCAAGAGCGCGTTCACGCGGCTGGTGAAGCCCGCCATCGGCGACGTGTGCATCTACGATCTGCGCCGCTTACAGGTGATCGAGATGCTGGACCGGATCGCGGACAAGAACGGCCCGGTCATGGCGGATCGCACGCTCGCGATGCTGCGCAAGGCGTTCAACTGGCAAATGCTTCGCGACGAGAACTTCCAGTCGCCCATCGTGAAGGGCATGGCGAAAACGAAGCCGAAGGAACGGGCGCGGGACCGCACCCTGTCCGATCAGGAAATCCGCGATGTATGGACCGCTCTCGATCAGATGGACGGCCCTTCCTGCTATCCCCGCTACATTCGCACGCTGCTCCTCACCGCGACGCGGCGTGAGGAAGCATCGGCGATGCGCTGGGACGAAATCGACGGCGAGGATTGGACTATTCCTGCCGCCCGATACAAGACCGCCGTTGACCACCTTGTGCCGTTCACGGGCACGGTGCTGAAGCTGATCGGCGAACGGGCAAAGAACGTGAAGACCGCGCCCTTCGTCTTCAGCACGACCGACGGCGAGTTGCCCTTCTCGGGCTATGGCAAGGCAAAGGACAGCCTAGACAAGAAGGTCGCGGAAATCCGCTTGAAGGACGCGCGCGATCCAATGCCGGCGTGGACTCTGCACGATCTGCGCCGCACCGCGCGCACGCTGATGTCACGCGCTGGCGTTGCTACCGACATCGCCGAACGCGTTCTAGGCCATCTCATGCCCGGCGTGCGCGGCGTTTACGACCGTTACGCCTACAAAGATGAGAAGCGCGAGGCGCTGGCGCGGCTCGCGGCACTCATGGAACTGATCCTCACCCTCGACGGCGCTGCGCTGGCTCACGCAGAGAAGATGTTAAAGGGTGCCGTCGCGGACATCGACATTGCCGCGCTGATCAAGCGTGCCTTGCACCCTCCCGCAACGGATACCGTTGCGAAGACGGACGAGCAACGGCAGGTCGCGGGAGCGTCCGCATGAACGACGATCCAATGGCGGATGTGATCGCTAAATATGAAGCATGTGAGCGCGAGTTTGCCGATTGCCTCCGCCGTGTAACCGACCTGCTGGACGGCGATCCCAGAGGCGCGATTGACATGTTCAAAGACTACGCAAAAAAGCTAAAGCGACCACGCAAGCCGCGCCCCAGGCGGATTTCTAAGCGCGACCAAAAGTTCCAGGCCGATTACAAGGGTGCGGGTCGCGGCGAGCGCGACGCCTTTCTGGAAGAGGCCGGAACGGACCACAAGATAAAGCCACGCTCGGTACTACGAGCAGTGCGACGAGCTAACAAAAACAACTCTCTCGCCCATCGTTTTCGTGATGCCGTGCCTCTCGACGCGGCGGCCGAGAGTATCAGGCCAGATAATTCTGCCGGACAGCGCCAATTCCGGTCGGCTGCGCGAAGGGTTGGCAAGAAGCGAAAGGGTGACAAGAAGCGACATAGTTAAAGCTGTCGCCCTCGTTTGAGATGACCTGATGCGTCCATCTGTGTAGCGTCCCTGTCCAGCAATTGGCTTGGGAGCTACTTCGATGAACGGCGGAGCATCTTCGATCCTTGCGGATTATTGGACGAAGCCCGAGACGGCTCGCGCGCTCAATATCTGCGAGAAGACGTTGGATCGCTGGCATCTCGACAAGCGGGGACCACCTCGCACCAAACTCGGGCGCACCGTCCTCTACAAGAAGACGAGCGTGGCCGCCTGGCTCGCGACGCAAGAGCAGCTTGGCGCAGCGTAATCGCGTGTACACGGCGGAAGGCTAATCCGATGCGCAAGGACCTTCGCACGCTGGCACGAGAATATCGCCGACGAGGATGGGAGATCACTCTCACGGGCAGCGGCCATTGGCTGTGGCGAAGCCCTGGCGGCGCCCGCGTCATCACCAGCGCCACACCGTCCTGCCAACGCGCGCTTCACAACCTCATCGGCGATCTGCGCCGAGCAGAGCGAGTGTCCTTGCAATCGGAGGCCCTTGATGAACCCCAAGCACGAGCCTGAAATCATATTTGCCAACGGCTTCGCACGACTGACCGAAATTGCTGATCGGGTCCATGGTCAGATCACTCGCGACCCTTCGCGCTATCTCTGGTGGGCAGATGGCACTGACTGCGTTCACATCGTCGATATCGTAACGGGACGCGACTGTGTCTGGCAGGAGGACGAGAACGATGCAGCGTCGCAATCTTCGTAAACTACAGGTCGGCACCGCCGTTCATGTTGCTCTCTGGATGATCGGTCGCCACGGGAAAAATTATGGCAACACGCCGAAAGAATTTATCAGCGGCTTCGTCGAGCATATTACCCCGAACGGCGGCGTCTTGGTTGCTATCGCGGATTGGCATGACTGCGCGATCGAGGATGCCGTGCCGACGCATAGCGAATGGTTCCCCTATCACGCACTCCGCGTCTTTGGCACGCCTAACGGTGAGCCGGGCCACGGGCAATTCATCCGCCAATCCGCCGCAAATAGGCGCGTAAATCGCAACGAACCAGAGCCGCACCGCGGTTTTAGCCCGGATGCTCCTCTGTGGCCGGATAAGGAGGATTGCTGAAATGGCGGCGGACCTCAATCAGCAATGCGCCCTTCTGGCCCTTGTGCAGCAGGAGGCCACCGCTTCGCTCGATGCGCTCGACGAATTTGAGACTTCGAGGTCGGATGATGCCAAGGCTCGACTAGTCGCAGGGCTCGCTCGCATCTTCGAGATACTGAAGCAGGTCGCCGCCGGGGAGGCGAACCTCAGCCACATGTTGGAGTTCGTGATTGTCGATGTGAACCACGCGCATCATTGGTTGACGGAGGGGATTGGTCGCTACTACGACGCCGAGAACAAAGGCCGCCGCTTCTCCCGCGACAGCCTCACTCGCGCCAACAGCATGGCCGCGATGCTCCTCCGCAAGCTGGATGCTGCATGATGCCCACGTCCCTGGATGCCGACGCCGAGTTCGACGGGCGGATCGCCGCGCCGGGCCTGCATGTCGTGCTTGGTCCCGGCGCGAACGCCTACGCCAAGCGGCTGCTGGTGTTCTATGAGAGCCGGTGCCTGCGGCGAGCGCAGATCGTCCACCCATTATTCCTGCCCGACGAACCGTCGGTGGAGTTCGTGGATCGCGTGATAGCGCTCGCGCAGGCGGAAGACCTTACCGTCATCATGCCGGCCCTTTCGGCGCAGAACATTGAGGGGCTGTGGCACGCCGCGCAGAATGCAACCTTCGTCACCTACGCCCCGATTGACGACGAGGCCATTTTGATCGCGCACGCCGCGATGTGGAAACTACCTCTGTAAGCGGCGCAGGAGAACAAGGACATGCCGGACGGACGCAGCATCATCCAGCCTGACCGCCGCATCGCCGAAGCCTTTGTTGCAGCGTTGACAGGCTCGCCGGATGGCGTCGTGCGCCTCCGCTTCCTGCATGATCGCGACCGCTCGATGCCCGCCGCCGAGCGCGAGGGTGCGCTAGAGCAGGTGTGGCCCCACGTCATGGACTTCCAGGGCCGGGGTTACGGCGTGTTCTACTTCGTCAATGCGCTCAAGTCCGGTGCGGGCAGCGGCTATGGCGGCATGGCGAACGACGCCGATGTGACCAGCATCCGCTATCTTTGTGCTGACTTCGACAACGGCTTGCCCGATCCGCGCGGCTACCACACCGAGCCGTCGCTGATCGTGCAGAGCAGCATCAACAATGGCGTGCAGCGCGGGCAGGTGCTTTGGCGCGTGACGGATTGTCCCGTCGCCAGCTTCAAGGAACTGCAACAGCGCCTCGCGGTGCTCTACATTACTGATCCGCAGGTCTGCAATCCGAGCCGCGTGTTCCGCCTCCCCGGCACACTCCATCAGAAGCGCGAGCCGTCACTGGTGACATTCGAGGATCACGGCATGTGGTCGCAGCCGGCACCTATCGCTGCGCTTATGCGGGGCATTCCTCTGCTCCCGGAGCAACGGCCGCGCCGCGACAGCGCACCGCAGTCAGCGACCGGGCGCCTCATCTCGCGCGCCCACCTCCGTGATCTGTTGAAGTACATGCCAGATTATGACGACCGCGCACACTGGCGCGACGTGATCGCCGCAATCCGGGCCACGCCGCTTACGGATGATCCGCTCCATGAGGACGCCCTAGCCATTGCCATTGAGTATTCCTCGCGCTGGCACCGTTGGGATGCAGACGCCGAGGCCGAGCTACGAAAAATCTGGAACACCATGCCGCCGAAAACCGGCGGTGTAGGCTACGGTACGTTGTTCCATCTCGCGAAAGAGCACGGCTACACAGGCGCCCCCGGCCAGGACCCGCTGAGCGTCGCTTTCGCAGGCGCTGCCCCACCTCAGGAAGACGACTTCGACCCGCTGTACGACAGCAACCAGCAAGACGACTGGCAGAAGGATGCTGCGCGGTTCCTGCGCCTTGGCACCGCCAATCCTGCCCATGACTACGGCGACGAGCCGGTCAATTTCATGGACTATATGAGCGACGCCGAGCCGCCGCCGCTCAAAATGCTGGTGCCAGACTGGATCGAGTGCGGCATCTACATTGCGCTGACCGGCATCGGCGGAACGCACAAGAGCCGCTTGCTGCTGCAATTCTGTCTTGCGTTCCTCTACTGGCGTCAGGTCTTCTACCCCATGATCGGCTTGCGTGAAGATGACGACGGCATGTCGGTGCGCCATATCGAATATCTCTCCTACGAAAACTCGGCCGGCGAGACGCACCGCCGCTTCAACCGCATCCGCCAGAAGATGCGCCTCGCGCCGGGCGAGGCCACGACCGTTGGCGCCACGATGAATGTGTGGGAGCTTCGCAAGTCCAGGGCGCCGCTCCTGGTGGTGAACGAGAACAGCCTTGGCCGCCCGGTGCTCACGCTAACCCGGTTTGGCTATCGCTTCCTCAGGCGCTTGGAGAAGATCGAGGGGCACAAGGTCGTGATCCTCGATAGCTTCTTTAACGCGGTGCGGTTCGCCGGTAACAGCAAGAACTACGACGAGCCCGCTATGGCAGTGATCGAAACGCTGGATCACTGGTGCGAGATGCTGAACTGCACGATCCTCGCGCCATTCCATCCCTCTCGCGCAGGGACGAGCAACCAGCGCAAGGATATGGGCTACTCGCCGGCCTTCGAGAACCATGGCCGTCAATGCCTGCGCATTGAGGAGAAGAAGCCGGCGAAGGGTGAAACCGTCCCTGCGGGCATATACACCCTGACGATCACAAAATGGAACGGCGGTGAGCAGGGGAAGAAAATCGACCTGCAATTTGAGGATGGATGCCTAGTGGATGTGGGCGATCAACCCGACGGGGACCTGGTCCGCATGGTCCATCCTATCGAGGCCGCTATTGGAATTGCCGAGAAGGCGGAGCGCAACGCAAAGCGACTTCAACGCGGACCTCGCGCCGAAATCGAGGAAGATGCCCTTCGCCAGCAAGGCACCGGCGCCAAGGGCAAGGATGGTCGCGCTATGCCCGGCAAGCCGGAGCAATGGGTCAGACGCGAGTTCTCCAAATTGACAGGCATAGGGAAGGATCGCGCGCTCCGCTCGCTTCGCAAGAACGCTGACGACGCAGTGGCGGCAGTTCGCCTCGGCTATCGCTCCTCCAAGGATCGTGGCGGCGCAGGATACGGCAAGGTGGCCGATCCGCCGCCGGGCTACGGCATCGACCCGACAGACAATCCCGCTGGCGAGGATGGCTGGTGAAGCACGACAGGTATCTACAGGCTCGATTCGAAACAGTAGATCAGCGCTAGGACCCCGTAAAAATCGGTTGCAATGTGAACCGTCCGTTAACGTGCTCCTTGCCGCAGCTCGCGCACGTCCGGGATCAATACCTCGACACAGACATCGCCGACCATGACGCCGTCCTTAAGGTTGTATGGGACCTTGGACGGGTAGTCTTCATATTTGGCTATACCCATTCGGCACTCGGACTCGCTGCTGTAGCGGCGCACCGATATGAACCCCCCGCTGCTCCATGTTTCCTTGGCGCTGCCCGCTTGCATGCGTACTTGCGTAATGATCCAAAATTTATAGCTGTGATCGTCGGGGTCCTTTGGGCACACCGTGTAATGGCCCTTGGCGTCTGGGTGCGGCGCCCCGAGACTAGGTTTGCCACTGCACGCGTACTTACTGGGCAGTGGCTGCCCGGTCAAATGCGAGCGCTGCTCGTACAGGTACCCGACCAACCCGATCGCGTCAGTGCTAGCCTGCATGGCGTCGGCGCATTGCTTCAATTGCTCGCCGGCGTTGTTGGGCAGCTCCTGGTCGCGTTGACCCGTTGCATAGCCCGCATCGTAGCAAATCGTCTGGGCCGCCTTTTGGGCGGCTGTCGCGGCGTGCTCGGCGTCGGCGATCCGCGCGTCTAGTATCTGCACGCGGCTCGCATCGGTAGCTGCATTCGCATGAGGCGCAACGATTACGGCCGCCATAGCGGCTAAAGTACGCGTCAGTTTCATGATCCCATTCGCCCTAGTGCTGCGAAAAGCGTAGACTGTCGTTTATGAGTACACGACCTAGTGCCCGACGATCGTCTGCATCCTGCCTTGCACTGCGGCGGTTAGCGCCGCACGTCCCTCCGCATTGTTCAAATATTCGACATAGCGAAGGTGACGCAGGTCAAACGGAATATCGTGCTTGCTCTGCGTTATTAAGATCACCTTCCGTCCGAGCGTGTGGGCGATACCCGCCTCATAGAACACGTTCGGATTTCGACCTGTGCAATCGCAAACGACGACACGGGAGCGGTCGATGAGCGCGACCACGTCCTGAATGATCGCTTCATTTTCCCAAATGTCGTCTGCCCGCCTGCACTGCAGGCCCACGTTTTCGGCGGCTTGGCGGATGCTGTCATAAACCTGATCGAAGGCAGCGTCGAATGGCATCATCGCTGATGCGAGGGTCTGTTCAATGTTCTCATGTTCAGCGATTTGAAATACGGTTGGGTGCTGGCGGCGGGGGCGTACGTTTCGGAGCAGGAAGCGGTAAAGGTCCACGTCCTTCACCGCCCAATGGTTCCGAGAAAACTCGAAGTCGCGGGGCATGTTCAGTTCCGCGCGGTTTGCGTAGATCATGCGGTTTTGCAGTTGTGGCACCTCTGCATCAAAGCTGACCTCCAAAGAAAGGTCTCTGCCGGTGACGCGCGCTCGGTTGATCTGGCCGACGTAAGCGACTTCATCCGTCGTACCTTCTTCGCAGAAAAGGCACGGCAGGGTAATTAGACGATCCAGTAGAAGGCTACCATTTTGCCGGAACTGGTCTCTAATGTGGTCATCGGTGTACTCAAACACCCGCTCCGTAGGGACGGTCACTCTGCCCGACACCCAATCAACGTTGAACATCAACAGATTGAACATGACCAGCCTGCCACACTTGTGCGTGATTTTTCTATCAGAGGAGCCGTGCGCTGTCACGCCGGAGCGGCACCATGCCGCGCGCTTGACGGCGGCGCCTGAGGAAAAGAGAGCCCCCGCGCTACCAATCGAACGGATCGTCGTCCACACCCTGCGCGATCTGCGGCTCGCCCACGGGAACGCCGTTCTTGATCGTGACCTCGGGAAGCATGTTGCGACCCAACGGCACCGGAGCAGGCGCGATGCGCTCGCCCGTGAAGATATCGTGGTTGTCGCCCCTGCGCTCGGCGATGGCGGAGGGCGTGTTCGCCAGCATATTGTCGAGTTCACGGCGGCGTCGCCATGAGCCGCCTGATCCTGGTATCACCTGCACGCCATAGCGCTGCACCATCATGATGGCGTACCGCGTGGCGCTCATTAGGTCATCGTCCTTCGCGACGACATTGCCGTTCTCGTCGCGGTGATAGTCGCGCGCCTCCTCGAACCAGGCCGTGAGTTCCTTGTTCACGAAGAACCGGCCAGTGGTCATGGCCTGCCACATCGTCATCAAGCCGGGTTCGAGCCCAACGCCGCCGTCCACATTGGTCGCGTGGACCGGGAGCACGTCGAGGCCGTGTTCCTTATAGCTCTCGATCAGCGCGGCGCCCGATGACTTCTCGCGGTTGCCGGCGTCTTTCGGCCAAGCCACGCGGACATTCGACGCGATCTGCTTCATGGCGTGCGCGTGCTGAAGCGGCGTCTGCCCGGGGACGCGCAGGGCCTTGACGATGTAGTAGGCGTCCGCGTCGCGGTCGTGACCAACAAGCACCGCCGCGAAGGGATGACCAATGCCAGGGTCAATGCCCCACAGGTAATACCAGTGCCGTGGCAATTCAGCGAGCGGCGGCGCGTCCCACTTCAGGCTTTCGAGGTCCACGGGAAACACGGCGTCCTCGCCCGATCCGGGGATGCCCTCAATGCGCGCCGGGTAGAGATAGGGCAGGCACGCACGCTTGATCTGCTCGCGGCGCTCTGGCGGGATGTGGCGCGCATCATCTAGCGTCATGCGGACGTGCACGCGATCCGGGGAGGCTTGATCGAGGAACCGCTTACAGATAACGGTCCGCCCCTTCAGCGGCGTGAAGGTAATCGCCATGAAACCGTCCGTCGCCGCGATGCGGATTAGCGCCTCGTCATAGACATCCTCCCCGGGCTCCTCGTCGAACAGACATCCGCCCGTCAGCGTGAGGCCCTCGAACAGATCACGCCCTTGCTGGTAGGTGCGGAAGAAGATGCGGCTGGCGCTACCGGATGCGTGCCGAATTTCGATGAAGTCTATGCCGCCGCCCGCGCCGTGAGACGCTACCTTGCTTTCCACAATGATGCAGTCCTTGGGGATCATACCCGTCCCGAGATTGGCGGCGCTGCCAGCCGGGCCGAGAAGACGGGCCTGAAGGATGTCGCGTGTGGACTGCGCGGTCTTGCCGGCGACAATGAACTCCACGGCGTCATGAAAACGTTTTGCTGTCTCCGGCCACCAATCCGGGTAACGGCCAGTGAGATGGCACGCAACCTCGAAACACAATGCCGTGGTCTTGCCGACTTGGTTCCCCGCGAACATGGCGCGCTCGCGGAACTGGCCGCCAAGGGCGAAGAACTGAAGCTGCTTCTCGTAGGGTTCGTACCACGACAGCTTGTCGGTCTTCTGATCGGCCTTTAGCTTTCGGGCCTGTTCCAGTGCGCGCTTGATATCGGTCATCTCAGCCCGCCGACCCCAAGGGCACACCAGCCGAGGACCTCGTAAGTGGTTCGTGCTGTCATGGTACTCTCCTATTTGCCGCCGCTGATGGGAAAACCACCCGATGCCGCGACGGCGATCAGCACCAAGGCCAAGAGGACGAGAGCGAGGATCATCACCGCGTCTTTCCGAGCGCGGCGCGTTGGGTCAGGCGCTGCCCTTGGCCGTACAGGAGGGCGAGCACGCGGCCATTCTCGAAGACGCCTCGCGCAGCAAGGTCCTGCGCAATGGCCCGGGGAATACGGTCAACCGCGACTTTTACGGTGCTGATGAGATTTTCATACGAAGATGCGCCGGTCGCCCTGATCGCAATGGCATACTGTTCCGCGCTGTAGCTCCGCCGCGCAGCGTCGCTGGTAAGCGAGTTCCAACCGCCGCCGTTGGCGTCCAACACGGCCTCGGTAAGCGCTTTACCCATAGCCGGCGGCATTTCAACAGCCGACAGCATGGTCCGCATGTCGCGATCGACCTCGGTCAAGCCGCCGGTATCAATGTTGCCGCTGCGGCCCGTGTACACGCCATTCAAGTCGTACTCCTCCGGCCTCACGCCGCCGAGCGTGGCGTCAAAAGATTTTTCGAGTTCGCCGCGCTGGTCGTTCGGGTCCTCCACATCGACTTCCTGAAGGCCAGCCCGTTCCAACGCATCGCGCAGAACTTGCGGGTCTCCCGTCCAAAATTTCGTGAGCGTCGCCGCCGCTTGCTCAAGCTGACGGTCGCTCAATGTCGGGTGCTTGTGCTCGTTGAGCGTGTCGACAATTGGCCTATCGGCAAGCACAGCCTGACTGCCTGGTCCGCCGGGCGCAGGCGTCTCGACGGGAGCAGCGCCATGCGCGCCAAGAGTTTTGTTTACGGCATCGCCTGATAGACCATATTTGGCCGCCGTCGCCTGGAACGAGGTGACAGCCTCGGGGGTGATCGAGGTTGTGGGATTGGTCATGACAGTCTCCGCTTCTGCGGCGTATACGCCCGCGCATCGATCGTCTTGGCACCCGCTGCTTGAAGCGATGCAACAACATCGGCGTCGGTCATCGGCGCGGCTTCAACACCGGCGTCAGTGGTAAGGGCCGGCTTCGGCTCCAAGGTCAGCGGAGGCGGAGCCAGGGGAGCACCCGTGGCCTTCGTAATGACATACGCCGTGGCGCGCTTCGCCTCCTCATGCAGCGCGGGCACGGCATCGGGGTCGCCCGACAGGCGAATGTCGGCGACTGCGCCGCCGGGGAAGCGATGGGGAAAGCCGATATTATTGGGACCGGGATGCCCGGCACCTACGCGGAATAGCTCAGCCGCGACAGCGGCCCTTAGCTCGCGAATGTCAACAAGAGAGCCAGAGGCGCTGACACCGAACTCGGTCAGGAGGTCGTGGATGCTCTTGTTCGCTTCGATGATGTCCTGCCAGTGCATCGCCGCGTTTGAGATGGCGACGGACAGTTTCAGGGTCAGATCGTCGCGGGCGTGGAGGCGCGTTTTCAGGCTCGCGATCTGGGAGGCGCGGGCCTTCGCAACCCGCTCGCGGTCGGCCTGCTGGTCGCGCTCGCGCGCGGCGGCATGAGCCGCACGAAGATCACTGACCCGCTGGCGCAGGGCTTCCACCTTGGTGCGATAGGCGTCCATCGCGGCGCCCGCGTCGGCCTCGCCGAGCGCGACGGCCAAGGCGAGGGTGCCGCGCTCGACTTCGAGCGCCTGCAAATCGGCCTCAGCCGCGTGCAACTCCTTCTCAACGGCCGGCGTCAGTGGTCGGCCAAAGGGCAGTTTGATCTTTTCGAGGATGCTCATGGCGTATCTCCATTCTCAATAGCGTTGAGCCGCTTGCAGAGAGCGGCGAGTTCTTTGCGCCGGGCGGCGACTTCACGAGCCAAGGCGTCATGCGCGCGTTCCAAGAGGGCGAGACATGCTTCCAGACGGCTCACGCGCTCGACGAACTCGTTGCCGACTTCCACACGCCGCGGCAGTTCGACGTTGTTGTCGCGCGGTGTTGCTCGCTTGATGGAAGGGACGTAGGGGCGGGTCATGCCTCGTACACCGAAAATTTGCGCGGCCAGAGCCGGTCGAACTCGCGGCGTAAGATGCGGCCCCGCTCGTCGGTGGGGATGATGCCGCGCTGACACCAGTTCTGGACGGTGCGTCGGCTAACCTTGCGCCGCTTCGCCGCTTCGGTTTTCGGCATGAACAAGCGTTTACGCTCGGCGCGCGCAGTATGGAGGTCTGACGTTTTACTCATGGTCTTCCCACCTTTTCGAGAAGACCATGTCTCAGTTTAAAGAATAAGTCAAGACATCGAGCGGCGCCTATACTTGTCTATATTTGTACATGAATGTCGTTTTACTTCTAGAGCCGTCTCGTATCAGAGACATTCTGCGATCCAGCGCGCGACGACGCAATCCCGGGGGTACCCCCCTTACCCGCCCCCGGTCATTTTCGACCCAGCACATCGCCGGGCTGAACCGGTGGAAAAGAACGGCGCCCGCGAGGATGGTCACCATGGCGCAAGGAGCCCTTTGACAACTGGAAGAGCCCACACAATGCCCACACGGCTGCGGAATAGCCGAAAAGTGGCAGAAATCCGCCACTGACACGGTGATCGAATATCGTGGAACGGAGCGTAGCGGCTGTCAGGAGCAGCGATGGGGACGACGTGGATTAGGGACGCGCAACCGCGCGGCAGAGAACGCCGTCACCACATTGCGGGCTCAAATACCGCCTCTGTCGCAAGTTTATCGGGCTCTGCGTCGATTATCACCGGGCGCCGATTTTCGAGAGTGCTCTGTTCACGAGCCCGTTGCTGGACGCGATCCCACTTCGACTGATCTACGATGCCAACGCCGCAATCGAGCCCGAGCACGATGCTGACAAGTTCCACGAGGTCCGCCGCATCGCTGCGCCGCTGATCGCTGACGACGTGGTGGACGGTGCTGAACTTCTCGATCAGGTAGCCCGCGTGTGAGAGCAGATCGTTCGCGCACTGACGGCGCACCGCATGTGGGCAGCCAGGATCGTCGCGAAGCCGCTTCAGCACGTCCATGCTCGCGACGGCTTCAGCTTGCACGTCCGTCGAGACGAGATGACGGATCAGCGCCAGCACCACAGGATTGCGCAGGAGACGAGATGCAACGGCACGATGGCTGTCGCCTTGGACGCTATACCCCGCCGCAACAGAGGCTGCGCTCGCGTTGCGACCGCCGAGACGCACGTATGCCTCGCAGAAGGCGATCTGCTTCGGGGTCAGGCCCTCGGTTAACGGGGCTGGCAGATTAGCCATCGTGTTCACCACTCGAACGACTTGTACTCACGGCGAGCATAAGAAGAGCCCGGAAAGACCTCAACCCTCGTTATGCTGCTGGTTCCGGCCTTCGCTGCGCTGCGCACACGAACGGAGCCGGATAATAAGATCGACCAGGGATTTTCGGCTCGATCACGGCCAGAGCGGCATAGTCGACGTGTTAGAAGACGACGGTTTGGAGGTCTCTAACACGTCGGCTCTCGACCAGAGCCGACAAGGAAAATTGCGAATTGCCGCGTTGAAACAAGAACTTACGGTTTACGAACCGACGTGTCGGCTCTGCGAGGAGCGACATTCGCCTAATCCTTTGATCTAGCGGAGGTTTTGCGTTAGCTCGTCGCCTTGCCAGTGTCGGCTCGTTTCGAGTTGTCCCACGGAAATGGGCTCCGCTCGCACGTGTCGCTCTTGCCGCTATAACCTGCGCCAGCAAGTAACAATCTGCGCAAGACCCGCACTCGGTCGGCGATTAGTGTGGAAGCGTATTGTCACGCCGAACGCGAACGCAGCCTCCGAAATAGCAGATCGTGAACCATCATGCTGGCAATGAAGAATATGGCCTTCGCGACGACGAAGGTGACGATCCCTGCGACGGCGCGAGCACCCCACAACCAGTAAGGTGAGGTAAGATCAAGCACGTCATCTAGGGTCCGGCCCGGCGGAAGTGCCAACCCCTGCCATTGCAGTTGAACGACGCCATATCCGGCACGATCTGCGGCGAGCCACGCCAGCAGCCACGCCAGGTATGTGAAGTACGGTGCGAGCGCCCAATGTGCTCTCGTCACCATCGAAGCAGCTGGACCGTCCTCCGCCGCGATCCGGGTCAGTAGCTCCGCCCTCGCGGCTTCAACAGGATGCTCCGGAACGTCATCGAGGCTCGGTCTCACAAATCCGGCAACGATCCAGCCCATGCCGCGCGCCAATCTGGAACCGCACCACCATCCCAATGGTGCAGCAATAGCTGCCAATTCCGCCGACCACCACCACGAACTGCCGACTGAAGCCGGACGCGTCACGAGAATTGAAACTGCGATGGTGGCAGCGGCGAAGACACCGCCGAGCACCGCGCCGATCCGCCGAAAGCCTTCGCGGATTTGAGAGCGGGTCATGAGCGCGGCACCACGTTAAACCGGCCCCTCTGGTCCTTGCCGCGCTCGCACGTGCTTCTGCCATTGCTGCGCGGGTGTCCACTCGTATAGGGCGTCTTCGAGCGCCGTGATCGCATGAAGGAAAGCGCGGACATAGGACGAGCGCCGGAGGATCCCCGATGTTGCCACCGTCAGCGCCTCCGCCGTGAGCCATTGCGTCATGAACGAAGTTGAAATGACTGCGCCACGCTCGGGAATGCCGGCGGAGATGAGCAGCCACACTTTATGGAAGCCGGACACGCGGGTTGCCGACTTCTTCGTGATCGCCGCCACGATGGCGTCCATGGGCAGAGGATTGCCGAAGCCGCCATACACGCCGCCGTGCGTGTTCCACGCTTCCCGGGCTTGCGCCTTCTCTGCGGCGATGGCCTTGCCCGGCACGCCGCCCGTATCCAAGATCGTGACCTGCACGCCAATGCGTCGGTCGCCGCGAAGGATCGTCACGTCTGCGCCCGTCTCGGGGCCGTTGGCGTTCGGGTCCTTGTAGCCGTCCACGTCGAGCCCGAGCCGCCGAACAAGTCGCTCGACCAAATCCCTTTCGCGCTCAAATTTGGTCGTCATACCGGAAATTCGCAGCCATGCTGATCAAAGCGAGAGCCGTAGTTCCGGGGGCCAACGCCTGCTGTCGTCATCGGCGTCCGCCTCTTAGAGCACCCGCATAGTACCGCACGGGCGCTACGCCTGCATCATCTCGCCGACGAAAGCATTGACGATGATGTTGAAGAAATCGAACGACGCGTTGTCTAGCGGTGCCGTCATCGGCGCGTCGATACTGACCGTCGAGCGGGCGACGATCTGCCTGTTGCCGTCAAGCCCGAATGTGATCGAGCCAGAAGCGTGTTTAGCCTTGCCGCCCGTCCGCCTGCACTCTAATCGCACCTGATCGCCGCGCGGCGATGAACCCACGATCAATTCCGCGACGCCGCGAAGTTGCAGGTTCCAATGGTTCGCCGCCGTCATCACCCACGACGGGACTGAGAGTTTGAAATTATAGAGATCGGTCTGGCGGCGCTCCTCCTGCTCCTGGCGACGCCACTGTTCTTCTCGGGCCGCGTTCTCTTGCGCCGCCGCTTCGGCCTGGCGCTGGGAAATGAGGTGTTGCAGATCGTCGGCAGCCATGAGTCACCGCTCTTTGCTAGGCAAATCAATAGTATAGATCTCCCAGATTGTGGCTGCAAGAGGTTGGCCTACAAGATGTTGAGGCAGCCAGGTTGTCCGTCCCGCCCACACAGCGCCCACACACGGCCTTTTAGCGGCTCGCCTTGACCTAGGCTAAGTATTTGATTTGGATGGTGCCCAGGGGCGGAATCGAACCACCGACACCGTGATTTTCAGTCACGTGCTCTACCAACTGAGCTACCTGGGCCCCGTGCCGGACGGGCGCAGGCTTATGGCAGAAATGCTGCG
>Ga0335074_10006942_pt1 | contig 15714 bp, 11 predicted proteins | sample Lox_Sample_23_FD_206715 | JGI IMG/M metagenome (GOLD analysis project Ga0335074, IMG submission 206715) | Soil microbial communities from Loxahatchee National Wildlife Refuge, Florida, United States - Lox_Sample_2.3 | ecosystem: Environmental > Terrestrial > Soil > Wetlands | place: USA... | reverse complement strand
GCTGCCTTGCGCGGCGCAACTGGTATCGTTCAACGCGCCCAGAGCCTATGGCGTGCCGGTCGGCGTCGGCCCCATGGTGACGGCGGACTTCAACAATGACGGCAATGCAGATCTGGCCGTGGCGGACGGCTCCGGCGGGCTGGCGATCCTGCTGGGCGATGGCCAAGGCGGATTGCAATTCGCCGCGGAATACCCGGTGGGGATCGGGACTGCCCTGGCGGTGGGCGACTTCAACGGCGACGGGATTCCTGACTTGGCGGTTGCGAGCGAAGAAGACGGTCTGCTGATCCTGCTGGGAAACGGCAACGGCAGTTTCCAGGAGCCGGTAAGTTATGGCTTATCCGGCCAACAGCAGTCCGCCGTGGCGGTTGGGGATTTCAATGGCGATGGCATCGCCGATCTGGCGGTCACCATCTTTCAAGGCGATGAGTCTTTCGGCAACACGGTCTTGATTTTTTTGGGCAACGGAAATGGCACGTTCCAATCTCCGGTGGCTTATCAGGTGGGAACGGCGCCGGTTTCAGTGGCCGTAGCCGACTTTAACGGGGATGGCCATGCCGACTTAGCCGTCGCCAACTCGGTGCAGGGCAGCGTGTCGATTCTGTTGGGCAACGGTGATGGCACGTTTCAACCGGCCATTACCATCTCGCTTGGCGACGGGGGGACGGCCAACGCCTTAGCCGTGGGAGAATTCAATCGCGGCGGCAAGGCAGATTTGGCCGTGGCGGGGCAGTCGGGCCTCTACGTCCTGTTGGGCAAGGGCAACGGAACGTTCCAACCGCCGGCGCAGTATCTGGGCGGCTTGGATTGTTCTTCCGTGATTGTGGCCGATTTCGATGGCGATGGAAAAGCTGATTTGGCCGTCGCCGGGAGCACCGGCATTGCGGTTCTGCTGGGGCAGGGCAATGGAAAATTCGCCGGCCTCAAGACCGTCGATGTCATCGCCGGTTTTCCCGTGGCCGGCGACTTTCACGGCAACGCAAAGCTGGATTTGGCGGTCGGCGCCGGATCTACAGTAAGCATCCTCGCCGGAAACGGCCATGGCGGATTCGCACAACCCGTGAGTGATGCGGTTGGTCCCGAATTGGAATCGGTCGCCGTGGGTGATTTTAATGGCGATGGCAAAGCGGATCTGGCGGTGCTTAGCACATATGGCATTTCGATCATGCTCGGTAACGGCGATGGCACTTTCCAGGCGCCGGTGATTTATTCCGGCGGCTACCCCGGCGGCGCCGTGCTGGCCGGGTTAGCCATTGGCGATTTCAATGGCGACGGAATACCGGACTTGGCCGCGACTGCCTATCAGCTTTATCCTCCGGGACAAGTGGTGGTGCTATTAGGCAACGGCGATGGGACCTTTCAGCCGCCGGTCGCTTCCAATGTTGGCCCGAACCCAAACGGACTGGCGTTGGGCGATTTTAACGGTGATGGAAAACTGGATGTCGCCGTGGTGAGTTATGGGTCGAATAACGTGACAATCCTATTGGGCAACGGCAACGGAACATTCGGCCCGGCACTGAGTTACCACGTCGGCGCCAATCCGCTCAGCGTAACCACGGCAGACTTCAATGGAGACGGCAAACTGGATCTGGCCGTCGCCAACGAGGGTTCCGACGACGTTTCCATCCTGCTGGGGAACGGGGATGGTACGTTTGGCGCGCCAGTCAACTATGCCGTGGGTGAGTCTCCGGTCTCTGTAACGGCCGCGGATTTCAATGGTGATGGCAATATTGATTTGGTCGTGGCTAACACCGGTTGTTGCGGAAGCTCCACCGTGTCGGTTTTGCTGGGAGAGGGCGACGGCGCCTTTCGAAAGGCCGCGGCATACCCCGTGCCGGCTGCCCCAGCCGCCATCGCGGTGGGCGATTTCGATGGCGATGGCAAGTTGGATTTGTCGATTGCGGCGGGGTGTGCTTCGATCCTGCCTGGCAACGGCAACGGAACCTTCACGCTTTCGCCTCTCGATTTCACTGTGGGCGGAGCCGCCATCTCGATTGCCGTGGGCGACTTCAACGGCGACGGGAAGCCCGACCTAGTTGTGGCGAACGCCAATTCCGGCAATATCACCGTGCTTCTCAATACCAGTCGCTAACAGCAGCCGGCGCGTGGGGCAGGCTACAATCAAAATCGCGCCGCCAATCCGATGACGTGCCACCGAAAGCGCTAAAGCCTATACTGAAGCAGGCAGTCTTGAAATGCGCAGATACATAGTCCTATTTGAAAAGTCGAGCACTGGATACGGGGCGTACGCGCCTGACTTGCCGGGTTGCGTGGCCACGGGCCGGACACTAGAAGAAGCCCGGGATCGGATGGCAAAAGCCTTCGAGATGCACATTTGGGCAATGCGCGGGGACGGGGAAGAAATTCCGGAACTGGGAACACGGGCATTTTACCGGCGGGATCGGACGCGGACATGTGTGGCATCTGGCGGGCGGCGGTCCCGGTTCTGGTTTGGCGGATTCTATTTCAGCGTCGCGCCGTTCGATGTGCAGTTCTGCCACGGCTGGCTGTGGGATAGCGATCAAATCGTGATTTACGACGACCCGGACCGTGTGGGCTGGTATCTGGCTTATAACGTGCGGCTGGGAGTGTATGTGCATTTGATGTATCTGGGGACGAGCTGGGGCGAACAGCCATGGGACAGACGAACGATTTTTGTCGTCTGTCCGCGCTTGCGAATCGACAGGCCACATAACGACGGTCTGTCCAGGTCTGTCCCACTCTCACAGCCTACACTGCTTTGGCGATGTCGCGATGCGTAGCTTTCACCCGGAAACCCCCGCGCGCCAGCCGCTTGCGAATCTCGTCGGCAATCATCACCGAGCGGTGATGTCCGCCGGTGCAGCCGAAGGCGATTGTCAAGTAGCTCTTGCCTTCCCTTATATAATGCGGCATCAGATAAATCAGTAACTCGGAGATACGGTCGATAAACTCCACCGTCTGCGGAAACGAGCGGATATATTTAGCGACTTTGGGATGCCGTCCGGTAAGTTTCTTGAAGCCCGGGATGTAATTCGGGTTAGGCAGGAAACGCACGTCAAATACTAAGTCGCTATCGGCGGGCACGCCATGGCGATAGCCGAAGCTCGTGACATACACCATGATCTTCGACTCATCACGCTCGCCGCGAAAGCTTTCCTTGATGAAGTCGCGCAGTTCGTGTACGGTGAATTTCGACGTATTGACGATCAGGTCCGCCATGGCGCGAATCGGGGCAAGTTGGCGCCGCTCGGACTTGATACTTTTGGCGATGGAATTCTCGATGCCCAGCGGATGCGGCCGGCGGGTTTCGCTGAAGCGGCGCACAATTGTGTCATCGTCGGCTTCCAGAAAAACCAACTTGGTCTGCACCCGGTTGCGGATGCGCGCGTAGATGGCCGGAAAGCGCTTCAGTCCTTCGCCTTCGCGCACATCCACTACTAATGCCGCCGCGCGGATGCTGGCCGAATCCTGCGTCAGCTCGGCGAACTTAGGAATGAGATCCACCGGCAGGTTATCGACGGAATAGTAACCCAGATCCTCGAGAGCTCTGAGGACGGAGCCCTTCCCCGAGCCGCTCAGTCCGGTGATGATCACCAATTCCGCGGGACGGTCGCTGACGCGGCGATTCTTCACCGGAGCGGTCGTGTTCGCCATGCGCGCCGCGCTACGCCTCGATCAGATCGAAATTGCCGTCGCGGCGGCGCACCAGCACCGACACCCGGCTGGTTTGCGCGTCGCGATAGACCAGGTACTCGCCGCCCTTCTCCATTTGCAGCAAGGCTTCGTCGAGGGTCATGGGCTTGCGGCGTTCGTGGTGATTGATGCGGTTCACGGTGTGCCCGGTTTCGGACTCATCCGGTTCCGCGGCCGGTTCCGCGGATGCCGCGGCTTCCTCCTTACGCGGCGTGCGCTTGGTATCCCGCCATTTGGCGCGCACTTTGATGCTCTGCTTCTCCAGTTTCTCGATGGCCGAATGGATGGCGGTGAAAATGTCCGCATTGGAACCGATCCCCACCAGTTGATGGTTATGATAATTCACCGTGATTTCGGCCTGGTGCAGATGCCGTTCCAGGGACAGTACCACATGCGCTTCCCGTTCCTCGCGTCCATCCAGGAGCTTGGCGACTTTGGCAAAGCATGCCTCAATTTTTTTCAGTTGTGCGGGAGCTAATTCTACTTGCCTGCCTGTGTATGTGATCTTCATGCGTCCCTCTCAAAACCGCTCCCTCCGGCCGCGGCGTGGTGACGCGTACGGTCAGGGGCGGACCCGTCTTTGGTGCGTCGACGGGATCTTCATATCCTCGCGGTACTTCGCTACGGTGCGGCGTGTCACATTGATGCCTTCGTGCTGCAGGGCCATGGTAATCTGCTCGTCGGTGAGCGGATGCGTGTTGTCCTCTTCCTCGATCATCTTCTTCACTTTGCGTTTCAGCAGCAACAGCGGCGTATTTCCACCCAGGGGACCCTGCACGGCTTCGGAAAAGAAATAACGCAACTCGTAGACGCCTTGCGGCGTATGCACGTATTTGCTGGCGACGGCCCGGCTCACCGTGGAAGGATGCACGCCAACCTCTTCGGCGACCTCCTTGATCATCATCGGCTTCAAATAATCAAGGCCATTGGCCAGGAATTCGGTCTGGCGCCGCACGATCGCCTGGCAGACTTTCAGGATGGTCTGCTTGCGCTGCTCGATATTCTTCATCAACTGAATGGCTGAAGTATAGCGCTCACGCACGTAGTCGCGGACTTCCTTCGTGGCGCCGTTGTCGCGGTCGAGCATGCGGCGGTATTGCGCGTTGAGGCGGAGCTGCGGCACATCCTCATCGTTCATCTGGATGATGTAATCCTCGCCGTCCTTGATGAAAAACACATCCGGCTCGACGGTGCGCGCGCCCGCGCCCGAATATCGCAAGCCCGGCCGCGGATTCAAGCGCCGAATGGCTTTCACCGCGATCTCGATATGCTCCATGGGCCGGCCCAGGATCTTGGCGAGATCGCGGTATTGGCGCATTTCGAGCTGGCGGAGGTGATCATGCACGATTTGCCACGCCACGCCGCCGCGTCCGTTTATGCTTTCCAGTTCCAACAGCAGGCACTCGCGCACATTGCGCGCGCCCACGCCCGCCGGATCGAGCGATTGCACCACTTTCAAAGCGGCTTCAATCTCTTCGAGCGTGTGATCGCCCATGCCCGCAATCTCTTCGAGCGACGCGGAAAGATAGCCGTCTTCATCGAGGTTGCCTATGATCGATTCGGCAGCATCGCGGATTTCAGGCGCAAGCACGCTGACGCTCAGTTGGGATCGCAGATGATCGCCCAGCGTGACGGGCGCGGAAAGAAAAGTTTCAAAGGAGGGCTTTTCAACGGATTCCGCGGCGGGACTCTTGTAACCCGGATCGAGATAATCGTCGAAAAAGGAACCGAAGTCGATTTCATCGAAAGGATCGGTGGCGGGAGTTTCCGCGTCAGCTGCGGGAGCTTCGGTCGCGGTAGCGGCAGCCTCGGCGATTTCCTGAAAAGGCTCCACGCTCAGTTCCGCGGGCTGCTCGCCGGCAACGCCGTTGGTATGTGCGGCATCGCCCAAAGTGGCTTCCAATAATTGCTGATCGGAGGGTTCCGTTACTCTTTCCGGCTCCAGTAACGGCAGCAATTCTTCGGGGGTGATCTCCTCGCTGGCTTCTTCGGTGGACTCCTCCAGGACGGGGTTTTCCACGATCTCCTGGGTGATCATCTCCTTTAACTCCAGCCGGTTCAACTGGAGTACGGTGACCATTTGCACTAAGCCGGGGGTCAGGATTTGCTTTTGTGCAACCCGAAGCTGTAGCGATGGCCGAAGCATGCTCACGACTAATATGATATCACCGCAAGCGCTGTTCTTCGTGCTCTCTGACCGCCATTCTGTTAGGCTATGCCTGATGAAAGTTGCACGTATCCATCAACACGGCGGACCCGAGGTGCTGGTCTACGAAGACGCGCCCGAACCGCGCATCAAAGGCAACGAAATTCTGTTGCGCGTGCGCGCCTGCGCGCTCAATCATCTGGACCTGTTCGTGCGCGGCGGCATCCCCGGCATGAAGTTCGAGATGCCGCATATCCTCGGAAGCGATATCGCGGGCGAAGTGGTAGCGGTGGGCGAACTTTGCGAGCGCGTGCAGCCGGGCTGGCGCGTGCTGCTCTCGCCCGGATTGAGTTGCCGGCAATGCGCGCAATGCCTGTCGGGCCAGGATAACCAATGCCGCCGCTACACCATGTTCGGATATCGCGCCGATGGCGGTAACGCCGAACTGCTGGCCGCGCCCGAATACAGCACGATCAGGATTCCGGACTCGCTGGGTTTTGAAGAAGCCGCCGCCGTACCACTGGTGTTCCTGACCGCATGGCATATGTTGATGTCGCGCGCGCAATTGCAAGCGGGCGAAGATGTGCTGGTGCTGGCGGCCTCCAGCGGCGTCGGTTCGGCCGCCATTCAAATTGCGAAGCTGTTCCATTGCCGCGTGATCGCCACGGCGGGCGATGAAGCGAAGCTGGCCAAGGCGCGCGAACTGGGCGCCGATCATGTGATCGATCATTACCGCGAGGACATCTCCGCCGAAGTGCGCAGGATTACCGGCAAGCGCGGCGTGGACGTGGTTCTGGAGCATGTCGGCACGGCGACCTGGCAGAAGAGCCTGGAATCGCTGGCGCCCGCCGGCCGCCTGGTCACTTGCGGCGCTACCACCGGCTACGACGCCAAACTGGATCTGCGATTTCTCTTTAGCCGCCAGCTTTCGCTGCTGGGAAGTTTCATGGGCACTATGGGCGAGCTGCATCGCGTATTGCAATTCGTCTTTCGCGGGCAGTTGAAGCCGGTGATTGACAAGGTGTATCCGTTATCGCAAATCCGCGCGGCGCATGCGCGGCTGGAGGCGAAGGAACAGTTCGGCAAGGTGGTGGTGGTTCCGTAGGGCGTCCGATAAGATGGACGTGGCTGGAGCGATGCACCCACTTGACAAGCTGGCAATCCGAAGGTTTCGCGGGCTTCAAGATGTGACTCTTGACGGGTTGGGCCGGATCAACCTACTGGTTGGGCCGAATAACTCGGGCAAAACCAGTGCGCTCGAGGCCATTTCGGTTTTCTGCCAGCCACTTGACCTTCGTGCGTGGCTCGACGCGGTCTGGCAGAGAGATCGGACGGCTCTGTCCCTCTGGCCGCTGGAATGGATGTTTCCTCATAACCCGGCAGTCGACGGACCTTTTGTTGAGGGCAAGGTTGCGATAGAGGGAAGCGGGCATTTTCCAATCAGGTATCTCGACGCTTTTTATACGCCGCTATCTCGCATCGCCACAAAGACGGCCGCTCCGGAGGGGGTCTCGAACGGGAGTGGTAAGAACGGCTACGAGCAGGCCGGTGCACGCGTCGAATTACATGCGGGCTTCGAACGTGACCCAAACGACACGCTTAGTCGCAGGTTCGACTTATGGGAGGGGGAGCCGCTTGAGGTGTCCTACTCCAGCTTCTCGTGCCCGGTCAGGACAGTTACTCCCGTTTCGCAGCGAGTTGATCCGATTCACAGGGAACTCTCGGACGCAACGCTGGGGGGTCAGAAGGCGCAGATTGTGTCGCTCCTGAAGGAACTCGATTCGCAGATCGCCGATGTCGCAATTCTGACTCCCAAGGGTGGGAACCCAACAGTATTCATCGACTACGCGTCACGCGGCCTCCTGCCGCTGAGCGCATTTGGCGACGGCATCAGGCGCGCATTCCTGATAGCCCTCTTTATGGGCTCAATTCCGGGCGGCGCGCTGCTGATTGATGAGATTGAATCTTCGCTACACGTAACGGTACTTGCTTCGCTGTTCAGTTGGCTGGTGAAGGCTTGCGAGCGGACCGACGTACAGCTTTTCGCCACGACACACAGCCTGGAGGCTTTGGACGCAATGATGGAGGCCGAATCCGCGAACCTCGACCGAATCGTGGGATATCATCTTAATGCATCGGACGGCTTTGTCCGGGCGCAGAGACTCGATGGCGATATGCTGCACCGGCTGCGCTACGAGCGCGGGCTGGATGTGAGGCTCTAACCGCTTGCATTATTCCTATCTGGTCGTCGAAGGACCCCAGGATGTAGAATTCATTGGGCGCATCTTGCGAACTGACGCCTTCCATGGGGTTAGGTTATTTGACGAGCTTGAATCGTTCTGGCATCCGCTTATTCCGAGAATCTTCCCCCACGGCGGCGACCTGCGCAAAAGAGTTCCCCTGCCGGTGTTCTTCCAAAGCGGCGAGCACTCGGTCGCGATTCACAGCGTGGAAGGTAAGGACAAACTCGCCACCAGCGTCGAAGAGACGGTACGGCTTCCGGGTTTCCGGGCGGTTGAGATCGAGGTAGTCGGCTTCTTCCTGGATGCCGATTTTAGGCTCTCCGTCGCGGAAACTTTCGCCCGGTTCAAGGGTGATCTGCAACAACGCGGGCTTCGGGCGCCGGAGACCCCGGGCGTCGTGAGCGGCACAACTCCCCGCACCGGGATGTACATCTTCCCCGATAACGAACATCCCGGAACGCTTGAAAACCTGCTCGACACCTGCGCCGACACAGTCTACCCGGCCTTACGCGAGAAAGCGCGGCAGTTCACTGCCGGAGCGGCAGCACTTCCGCTGATGGATGAAGACCGCAGCGAGTTTCTCAAACCGTCCGGCGCGCTGAAGATCACGGTAGGGTGCATTGCTAACTTTCTGCGGCCCACCCGAGCCATCCAGGTAAGCATCGCGGACAATCGCTGGCTGTGCAATGAATGCCTGGCTATACCGGTCATCGCGAAATTGCAAGCCTTTCTCAAGGATTTAATCGGCTACCGGCCATCCAGCGCGTAAAGCGTGCCTTCCGGTTAAAATAGCTTAACTGGCGTCCGCGAAACCGGCTATGCCCCGGCGGGCGTCTATGGATTTGATTCCACAGGCAGGTAACGGATGGCGCAGCCCGGCAAGCCCGCGCAGGCCCGCATTAACGGGCAAATCATTATCGATCAGCTTGTCCGCAACATGGAACTGGGCCAGTTCGAGATGGGCTACAGCGTCCTGGTGCCCTGTATTTTCAGCGTTTACCTGCATCCCGATGATTACCAGCGCCTGGCCGCTATCCAGGATCTTATTCGCGAAGATGCCGGCCGGGCATTGTCCGCGCGCGTCGCGCAATGGAACGCCAGGCAGCCGCTCTTCAAACGCGGAAAGAAGCAGAAGCTCTATCGCATCGCGCGCCGCGACTGGTGGATCGAATTCTTCGCCGACAGCGAAAACGTCGTTCCGCCCGGCGACGTCGAGATTCATTCCGAGCTGAACGACGTTCCGCAACCGGGCTACCGGGGCACCAAAACCAGCCTGATCGACCGCGAGACTTCCGTGACCGAAGCGCGCGTGGCTCGCGACCGCACCCTCACGCGCAGCCGCGGCGATCAGGTTTTCGCCGAGATCCGCTACGAAGACGATTCCGGCGCGCAAAGCTATTTCGTGACCCAAAACGAAATCACCATCGGACGCGGCGGCCAGGATCTGGCCGTGGATCTGCCGCTGTATACCAACGATGAAGTATCGCGCGAGCATTTGAAGCTGCGGCGCGATCCATCGACCGGTGCCTTCACCGTATCCGATCAGAGCCGCAACGGCACTTGGCTGAACGGCCGCAAACTGGTGCGCGGAACCGAGGAGCCGCTCCCCGATCGCGCGCGCATTCAGGTGGCGGATGTGATTACGCTGTCGTTCGAGGTGAGAAAATGACCCGGCACAAACAGGTGGGACAGGCCATCGTTTTGTGTGGCCTGTCGTTCGCAAATGCCGGCAGACGGCGCTAATATGCCCACCTCTCTCCAATGGCGATCCGGCGTGGCTACTGACACCGGACGAGTGCGCGCATCGAACGAAGATCGCTACTGGATCGACGATGAAAATGGCGTCTTCCTGGTGGTCGATGGCGTAGGCGGCCGCGCGGCCGGTGAAACTGCCGCCGAGACGGCCGTCGATGCGATCCGCGCCGAACTGCAAGACGACTCGGCGCCCGCCCAAGATCGCGTCCGCCACGCTATTGCCGCCGCCAACAATCGCATTTATGAGATCGCCCGGAATTCCGATGAACTACGCGGCATGGCCTGCGTCCTCACGCTCGCAGTTGTGGATGCGGCCGAGGTGGTGATCGGTCACGTGGGCGATTCACGCCTGTATCTCATTTGGAATGGTTCCATCCGCAAGCTCACGTCCGATCATTCGCCCGTTGGCGAAGGCGAAGATGCGGGCGAGCTGACCGAAGCAGAAGCCATGCTGCATCCGCGCCGCAACGAAGTCTTCCGCGACGTGGGCACGCGTCCGCACGAAGCCGCCGACGAAGATTTCATCGAAATCCGCCGCTGCCAATTCAAGCCCGAAGCAGCATTTCTCTTGTGTAGCGATGGTTTGAGCGACGTGCTGCCTTCGGCAGCCATTCGCGATATTGTCGCGCGCTATCAGGGAGATCCTTCGGAAGTGGCGCGCGCGCTGGTGGACGCGGCCAACGAAGCCGGCGGCAAAGACAACATCACCGCGCTGTTCGTAGCCGGCAGCGAATATCGCGGGCGCGAGCGTCATGACACGCGCGAGCGGCATGCCACCACCCGCATGCGCGCACTCGGTCCCGCGCCGCGCGGCGCATTGGCGCGTATCGCCGCCGGCCGCGCCGCTTTTTTGATTTATGGCGTAATGCTTGGCCTGCTGCTGGCGGCTGCGATGCGAGCGTTGAAAGGTTAATCGATGCAGCCCGCCACACGCTTCGGACCGTACGAAATCATTCGCCGGCTGGGCAAGAGCATGAACGACGTGTATCTGGCCAACGATACGCGCGACAACCGCCAGGCAGCCCTGAAGCTGATCAAGAAAACCGGTCCCGATGCGGCCTCGCGGCTGGTGGTCGAAGCCGAGCGCCGCGGCGCAGCCATTCAACAAGGACTGCGGTTGCTCGACCCGCGCGTCATTGAAATCTACGATTACGGCGATCTGGATGGCTATTTCTTCGTCGCCATGCAATACGTCGAGGGGCGCAATCTGGCCGAGGTATTGAAGCACGAAGGGCGCATGAGCTCGTATCGCGCCGCGCGCATCGCGCTCGAAATCTGCGGACAGCTCGAAAAATTCCATGCGTTCCGGCCGGGCGATGGCGCGGTTTCCTCCGTGGTGCACGGCGATATCAAGCCGTCCAATATTCATCTCGGCCCCAATGAAACCGTCCGTCTGCTTGATTTCGGCATCGCCAAATCGTTGCGCCCCGATCGCGACGCCACTTATCACAACTTCGGCAGCCCGAGCTATTGTTCGCCTGAGCGGCTGGGGCGCTCGCTGCTCGATCAGCAGGCGGATCTCTGGGCGGTGGGCGTCACGCTATATGAGATGGTAGCGGGCGCGCCGCCGTATCGCGCCGAAGATACGCGCAAGCTCGAACGGCTGATTCAATCGCGCCGTCCGCCGCGCGCGCTTCCCCGCGGTTGTCCGGCGGCGATGAATGCGGTGATCGCCAAGGCGCTGGCGCCGGAAGTGGACCGGCGATACCGTTCGGCCGCGGCGTTTAGCGCCGATCTGGAGGCGTTTCTGGAAGGCCGCCCCACGGTTGCCGAGAGCGAGAAATATACGGCCTGGAAACCGCATCCCACGGTCGAATCCGGCAAGGCGTCGAAACCCAAACGCGCGCGGACGGGTCACTGGTTTCGTTGGCGCAAGTGGGTGCGTCTCGCGGGGCAAATTGCCGCGCCGATCGGCTGCGTACTCGCCGGCATGATTCTGTTCATCGGGACCAGTTACTGTTCGCGATATTGGCGCGCCAGCCACAACGCGGATTTGAACGAGCAATACGCGCTATTTGAGGACATGCAGGCGCAGTTTGCTTTTCTGGGGCGGTATTCGCCCGCGGAACGGTTGCGGGGGCCGTTGCGTACGGCCTACACACAAGCGGGCCAGCGCGCGGTGGATGCGTCGCAATGGCGGCAAGCGGATTTCTTTCTGATGCGGGCGAAGGATCTGGGAGCGCAAGGCGCGGAGATCGACGGTCGATTAGCTTTGGCACGCGGATTCGAAGCGCTAAATGCCAGCCGTCTCGATGACGCCCGCAGCCGGTTTTATGAAGCCGCTGGCGATCTGCCGCAATCGCCCGCGCCGCACTTGGGGCTCGCGCGCATCGCGCTCAAAACATCCCATCCGGGCGATGCCATCGCTGAATTGGAGACCGCCGAAAAGCTCGGCCATCATCTTGGTCCGGCTGAGTTGACGGAACGCACGCAAGCCTACCGCGAGCGCGGTTTCGAAGAGTTGCAGGCCGGCGATGTGGCCGCGGCGCGTGCGGATTTCGCGGCTGCCCGGATTCCTGATTTCCTCGCTCCTCCCGCTGTCAAGCCTGCCAAGCCTGCCAAGCCTCGTCCTCACCACCGGCGCACCCGATGACACCGACCAGAAGTTGGGAAACTCGCGCAAAACAGGCCGCACCGCAACGCGTCCGCAAACCTTCCCGCGCGCCTGGTCTTATTTGGCTGGCGGCCGCATCCATGTTCGTCGCCGGCGGACTCGTCCACGTCTATATCGCCAAAACACAAAACTTTGCGGATGTTTCGGGCCTGCTGCGGCATGGCGATCTGCTGAATCTCAATGCCGCGCCCGGCGCCGCGCAGATCGCACCGTTCCTGGCTATCATTCAGGATTCCACCGAGCGCCAGAACGATGCCGATAAGCTGGCGCTCTTTCTCGAAACGGCGCATCCGCTGCGCAATGTGGGCACGCTCTCGCGCCTGCGTGAAAATCGCAAGCCGTTGCTGCCTGTATCGCGCTTGAAGCCGCTGCTGGTGGTGCGCACCCCGTCTGAATTTCGCCGTGCATATCTCGAATGGTGCGGCATCTATCTGGCCGGTTTCTATCTCGTTTGGCTGGGCTGGCAATGGCGCCGCGCGCCGCTCGATCCCGCGATCCTGCCCGCGCTGCATTCGCTCACCGGCATGGGACTCATCCTGATGGTCAGCCTGCGCGATCCCTTGCGCGATATGCTCGAATTCCGCAAGTTCGCCATAGGCGTTTTTCTCGGATGCCTGCTGCTGCTGTTGCCGCTGGTGCGCGCGTTCGATTATCGCCGCCTGGCCGATTTCATCTACACGCCGTTGCTGATCGCTTTCGCGCTGTTCGCCCTGTTACTGCGCTTTGGAACCGGGCCCGGCACCAGCGATCAAAGGGTCAACCTCGGACCATTCCAACCGCTTGAAGCCATCAAGATCCTGGTGGTGCTGTTTCTCGCCGCATACTTCGCGCGCAATTGGGAACGCTTGCGCGACCTGCGCCAGAAAAGCTTGCGCCGCTTTGGCGTTCCGCGCCTCGCGCACGTGCTGCCGGTGGCCATCGCGGTAGCCGCCGCGATCCTGTTGTTCTTCGTGCTGAAAGACCTGGGGCCCGCGCTGGTTCTTTACTTCCTTTTCCTCACGCTTTTCGCCGTGGCTTATGGACGATCCGGCCTGGTGCTGGCCGGCGCCGCGATTCTGGTTGCGTCAGTCTTCGTGGGCTATCGCATCGGCGCACCGCACATGGTGCTCGACCGGATCAATATGTGGCTTTCGCCTTGGGATAACAATGTCCACGGCGGCAATCAACTGGCGCACGCGCTCTGGGCTTTTTCGACCGGCGGCGCTTGGGGATCCGGGCCCGGCTATGGCGATCCGGGCATGATTCCGGCCGGCAGCACCGATTTGGTCTTGCCCGGCATCGGCGAAGAGTGGGGCTTCGGCGGCGTAGTGGCTGTATTTCTGCTCTCCGGATTTCTGATCTATCGCGCCTTCCGCATCGCGCTGCGCACGGTTTCCGATTATGCTTTTTTCCTGGCCCTGGGACTTGCCTCGCTGCTGGCCTATGAGCTGCTGCTGATTTCATCGGGCGTGCTGGGCGCGCTGCCGCTCTCCGGCGTGGTGTCGCCGTTTTTGAGCTCCGGCAACACCGCCATGCTTTCGAATTTCTTCATCTTCGCGCTGCTGCTGGCCATCTCCACCGGCAATAAATCTCCCGATGGGCACCAAGTCTTTCGTGCGCCGATGCGTTGGGTGGGCGCCGCGATGGCTGCGGCGGCGGCCGTGCTGATCGCATTCGCCGCGCATTACCAGGTCTTCCACGACCGGGATTATATGGCGCGCGATGCGCACGTCTTCGAAGAGGATGGCGTGAAGCGCGCGCAGCACAATCCACGCATCAATTCGCTCGCGCGTGAAATTCCGCGCGGCGATATTTACGACCGCAACGGCGTGCTGCTGGCTACCAGCGATTGGAAAAAACTGGAACAACGGCGCGCGCAGTATCAGGCGCTGGGCATCGATATCGATCAGGCTTGCACCCGTATGGATTCGCGGCAGTATCCGTTCGGCGCGGTCACCGAGCATTTTCTGGGCGATCTGCGCACCGGCGAAAATTTCCACGCCAGCAACGCGTCTCTGGTCGAGAACGATTCGAATGCGCGGCTGCGCGGGTATGATTATTCGGAACTGGTGTCGCTGTTGCGTTACCGCCATCATCCGGGAAATCGCGCGCTGGCAAGCGTCATGGCGCGCAATCGCGACGTGCGCACCACGCTGGATATTCGCCTCGAAATTCGCGCCGAAGAGATCTTGCGGCGGCATCTGGCCGAGGCCAATAAGGAAAAAGGCGCGGCCGTGGTAATGGATGCCAACTCGGGCGACGTGCTGGCGATGGTCAGCGTCCCGGAACCCGCGCCGCCTAATGCGCGCAACGCGCCGCCCACCGACGATGAGCTGCTCGATCGCGCGCGCTATGGCCAATATCCGCCGGGTTCCACGTTCAAGCTGGTCACCGCCATGGCGGCTTTGCGTCTAGATCCGGATCTGCGCAACAAAACATTTACCTGCCGCCGGTTGAGCGATGGGCGCGCAGGCGCCAACGTGGAAGGGTTCCGCCGTCCCGTTCGCGACGATATTAAAGACCAACCGCACGGCACACTGGCTATGCAGCGCGCCATCCAGGTTTCCTGCAACGGCTACTTCGCGCAGCTTGGCACGTACAGCGTGGGATGGCAGGCATTGCGCGAGACCGCCGATCTGCTCGACATTTCATCGGGCACGGAAGCCGAGTTGAAAGCCACGCTGCCGTTCGCATCTTACGGCCAGGGTCCGCTGCTGATCACGCCCTTCAAGATGGCGCGCGTAGCGGCGACCGTTGCCGCAGGCGGCGTAATGCCGCAAGGCCGATGGGTGCTCGACGATAGCAATGCGCGCCACGATCCGCCGCGCGTGGTGGTGGCCGCCGAACCAGCCGGTTTCATCGCGGGCGCCATGCGCCTGGTAGTGACGGATGGCACCGCGCGCCACGCCATGGCGGGAACGCCCGTGAATCTCGCGGGCAAGACCGGCACCGCGCAATTAGGCGAGGGCGAGCCGCACGCCTGGTTCGCGGGCTTCGCACCGTATGATGGCGACGCCAGCCATCGCATCGCTTTCGCCGTATTGGTGGAACATGGCGGATATGGCGGGCAGGTTGCGGCGCCTATCGCCCGTGAGATCATGGAGGCTGCGAAGGAGTTGGGATTAGTTCCCTGATCCCGCACGCGGCATGAACCTGGCGGAATTTTTCGAAAAATTTGGGCGTACGGTTTTCGAAGCGCCCTTCACCCAGTGGCAAGGCGATGAGCCGCCCGAAGTGGCCGAGATCCGTCTGGCCATCCTCGATCAAGTGCGCGAAAAAAGCTATCGTCTCGGCGGCAAGAA
>Ga0335074_10006941_pt1 | contig 15715 bp, 22 predicted proteins | sample Lox_Sample_23_FD_206715 | JGI IMG/M metagenome (GOLD analysis project Ga0335074, IMG submission 206715) | Soil microbial communities from Loxahatchee National Wildlife Refuge, Florida, United States - Lox_Sample_2.3 | ecosystem: Environmental > Terrestrial > Soil > Wetlands | place: USA... | reverse complement strand
CACGGCGGCGATATCCGCCTCATTCGCCATGTCGTAGAATTCGACCTGCGCGTTCAGCTCGGTATCCGTCGCCGTGACGCCCGTATTCACGTCCGTCGCGAGGCCGTTCACCCCGCCCGCGCCATAGGGACCGCTGTTATAGCCATTGAATTGCGTGGTTGCTCCGGTAGAGAGATTGACGAGAAAATTGATCGGCGCCGCGCCGCCGACTGCGCCGCCATCGGGAGATATCGCCAGCACCGCCTCGTTCGCCGAAGCATATTGTCCGAGCTGCGGGTCGGTTTCGAGGCCGAAGTAATCTGGATCGAGGTGGATGACATTGCTGAAACTGTTTGTGCCGACGTCGGAGACGACGAGGTCTGGCGCATCGTTGTTTTTCAGTTCGATCATGAAGACGACGCTGGTCGTCGTCCCCTGGTTTTCCGCAGCAAGCTCGATCCGGATGTCCTTGATTGGCGTCAATGCGCTGTCATAGACGCCGGACACCGAACGGATCTTCGCCCGGTGGCGCCCGAACACCAATCCCGGCGAGGTGGTAGCCCCAGGGTGCCCGACCTCAACTTCTGGGTATAATGCAAACTGTCGACGAATTTCCTTTGCCCAGTCCGGAGCATGACCCATGCAGCCACCGCCCATCAGTCAGGCCGAAATCGAAGCCAGAATCAGCGATCATCTGGACGAACTGTTGCAACTATGGTGGGCGGAACAGGGCGCCTCCAAACCACGCGACCTCGAACTGATCGCATCCGTGCTTCCGTTCCCGCATGGCGAGGCGCTTCGCGTTCTCGATCTTTGCTGCGGGCCTGGCGATGCGGGCCGCGCCATTCAGCGCCTGTATCCGAACGCGCAGATCGACGGCATCGATCGCGATCCATTCCTCGCTTCGATCTGCATCGGCGTCAACCGGCGGGGTCATGTACCTGGCGGAATCCTGGTGCGCGATTTGCACGACGATGGCTGGGCAGCCGATCTCGCCGGCAACTACGATGCCGTGGCAATTGTCAACGCCCTTCACTGGTTCGACATGAGCCGCGCCAGGATGGTGCTAAACGACGTTCATCATCTCCTTGCCAACGGAGGAGTCCTGGTGTTCGCCGAACCGGTCTCCGCGGAAGCCCCGTTTGCGCCCGGGTTTGACGCGTGGAAGTCGAAACAGCCGCCGCGGTACTCGCAGGAAAATTGGGAGCGGTTCTGGTCCAGGGCCAATGCGATACTTGGCTACGATCACACCGGGCTTCTCGGTTCGCGTGATACAAATCGGATCGACGACCACCTGTCCGTCGCCGGCTGGGTCGAACTTGTTATAAAAGCGGGCTTCGGATCGGCGGATGTTTTTCTCAGGGACGCGGACCAGGTGATCGTCGGCGCCGTAAAGGCAACGTGAAAGAACGCCGCGAAGCCGGCTACGAATACATCCTCAAAACGGCGGCCGAGATCGACAGCATGCTCGCCGCGCTATCCCCGCTTGCCGGGCACGAATTCGCCCGGAAACAATGAATTCGAACGCCAGGATCGAGGACGCGCGCATCTGAGCCGGACGGCGGAATCGATTGGCCCGATACTGTCACCGGGGTAACAAGTACAGCCATGCCCGACGGCAAATTCGTCGCCACCAGTTTGTAATCACTGCTCAGCTCCGCTGCTACGCCACGCGGACATCGATAGCTGAGGACATTTAAGATTTCTCTCTACCATTAGCAGCGTAGCCCGGCCCAAATATTTGCCATATGCGCCGCTGCGCAATCGCCCCCGCCAGAACGGTCGTAACCGCGACGGGGCTGCGCGACAGGAAAAGGGGGGCGCAATTCCCAGATCGGAAGAACTCGCGCCTCTCGAGTCTGTCACCGGGCACGTTGCTGGCCTTGCCGCTCCGCCCTTTGTTCGATCAGCTTGTCGGCCAGGCGGCTATATTGGTCCGCAAGGCTCAGAAGATCCGTGCGCCGCGTGGCATCGGGCTCCTGTTTGGCCGTCTCCCGCATCTGCACTTCCAGTGCGCGATAATGCTGAGCCCTCTCCAGCTCATCCTGCATGTCGCCTCTCCCCATCACAACCACCGATATTAACCCTGAGGGCGGGAACTCCCAAGAGTTTATTGCCAGTTGCGCCGCACGACAGGGAGGCAGCGGTCAGACAAGCGAGGCGAGATAAAACCTCACGGCTGGCGGAGGATGCGGAGTGGACGACTACGCCAGGCGCGCGCTTCCGGCGTCGCGGACAATCACGCCAAGACTGCCGACACCCTTTGGCGGATCGGGCAGCGGAACGCGAAACTCAGGGTGTTTTGGAATGCCGTTGCGGATAGGGGCCGGCCGCCAACACGCCCCAAAACGCATGGCTCGCCTCATATTTGCGCCGCGCGCCGTCGATCGACCGATCCAGGCTGCGGTTCCCGAACCAATATCGTACGGCGAACACGGCAGCAATGACGCCGAGGACTGCGCCAAGGGGCGGAACGAAGCAGCAGAGCGCCCCGAAGGCGGCGAGCGCCAGACTGACGGCCATGAATTGAGGCCAGGCGAACAACACCATCAGGCCAAGCACGCCGAGCAGCAGACCGGCTGCAATATCCAGGACCAGCATTGCAGGATCCCCTTCAACCGCTCGCGGGAGTTTAATTCGGCGGACGCGGTTGTGGAGCGATAGTTGATAATATGGTTTCCAAATATGGATCCGGGCGTAGTACTCAAGACCCGCCGAAGCTTCAGCGCGGGCGGGCTGCCTCATGACCAATCATGCGCATCTGGTCCTTTATCCGCGCGATGCAAACGGCCTGTCACTGGCCCTCGGCGCGGCGCACAAGCGATGGGCGAAATTCATCAATGGCCGCGCACGCCGGCGCCGGCATCTGTTCGATGGCCGCTTCGCGTCCGTGGCCATGGACGAAAGACATCTGATCGGCGCCATACGCGACGCGGCGCTCAATCCGGTGCGCGCGCGGTGTGACGCGTGCGGAAACGGGAAATGGTCAAGCGTCCACTCCCATCCGGCCCGCAAGGACGACGGGCTGGTGACCGTCGCCCCCGTGCTCAGACGCATCGCGGACTTTACCGCGTTTATCGCCGAACAGGCCGATGACACGGGCTTTGCGGCACTGAGACGCGCCGAACAGGCTGGCAGGCCGGTCGACACCGCAGACTTCATTAAGGTCGCGAGCGCATTCTCGAGCGGCGGATTGCGCGGAGGCACCCGGCCGCAAGCCGGCGGAAACGATCGCGGCGCAGGAGCAGCTGTTATAGACTCAAGGTGAACGCTGGTCCTGTCACCGAATTCGCGCGCAGCAGCCGTCCAGGATTGCGCAGCAACCGCTTGCGGCGCGCGGAACGTGCGTCCTTGACGGCTGCGAGCACGGTGCTTCCATCCACAGCTCGGGATGCACTAATCACTTCATAAGCCGACAGAGTATCTGTTGCACTGGCGCCTTGACTCCGCCCGGTAATTGCATTTGCCATCCTCGTGTTTTTTTGATCGCCACACATCTCCATGCCCGGGCGAGAGGAGTGAACTGCACCATGCTACTTGTTGTGACAAGCGCCTCCGGCATCAATGGTGATGGCTACGGCGCGCTCCTTGCTTTCGGGACCGACGGTTCATCACGCGGCGTTTTTTGTCATGACGCGCGGATCAGTGACCCGCGCGGCCTTGCCTTCGATCAAAATGAGGGACTGCTGTTCATCAATAGCGGCGCCGACCGCGTTCTGGCTCTCGATGCGAAAGGGCATGTCGTGCGCGACACCGGACCGGTCGCCGGGCTCAACCCCGGCGGCGCCAACTTCGCGCCCGACGGCCGCCTTGTGGTGGGAATGCGAACAGCGAGGAGCCTCATGGCATTTGCAACAAGCCTCGATCAACCTGGACAACGCATTCTGCCGCAGGGTGTTGTGCCCTTCCCGCGTGGTTTCGCATTCGGCACAAATGGCCGCCTGTTCCTCGCCTCCGGGATCGGTCCGGATGGTGAGGGCAACAATTCGATCCGTGCGTTCAATCCAGCCATGGAACTGATTCCGTCCTGGCAGGTCGATGATCGGGAACTCAGTCCACTCGACCTGACGATCGCGCCGAACGGCAATGTCGTTGTCTCCAGCGAATGCCCGTTCGGCGTGCCGGATGCTGTGACCACGTTGCGCGAATACGATGCCGGCGACGGGCGCCTGGTCCGCGTGTTCTCTGCGGCCGGGATGGCGGAATTCCGCAAACCGCGTGGCCTGCGTTTCGATCATCGGCGCCTTTACTGTGTCGCCCAGGACGAAGTTTTGGCCTTCGATTTCACAACAGGGGCATGCCTCGGCGCAGTTGTCAGGCAGCCCCGGCTCAATGGGCAGGCACTTATGTTCATCCCGGGAGACGAGCCGATTGGTTGAATGGCGGGAAGGATTTGCCGGGACGGCACAGAATGGGTGCCTGGACCGACGTTCGCCTGCCTATGGCTCCAGCGTGCGGCCAAGCAAACCGGCCGGTCACTCGGCACCGTCGACTTTATTGCAGGATAGGAGCGCATTCTCGGCCGCTCGATCGCGCGGCGCGCGCCCGGACGCAAGCGCAAGCAACATCCGAAGGATCAGCCACAACTGCTTTAAGGCGCATGGGAAACGTTACATTTGCCGAATAATGAGATCACAAGCTTCGATCTGCCGAACTCCACGAGCACCGAAACCCGAGCCAAAAAAGACAGCGGCATGATCGTTGGGTGGTACGCCGACGGCGGCGACGCCTATCACGGCTTCATGCGGCTGCCGTAATTACATTTACCTCGCGGGCAGGATGAACGGCTCAGTCGAAAGTTGCCGCCGCGTCGGTGGCGGAAGGAGCGCGCGCGCGATAGGCGAACGCGCCCGGAGCAATGACCAGGCCGTTGAGGATCGGCGCGAACGGGAGAAAGAAGAGCGGCGCGTATTTGAGTTTGCTTATGGCGGAGACCAGCATCTCGCGCTGCCCGGCACGCACAGCCACGGCGGACAAAAATGATGACAGCCTGATCCAGAAATAAAGCAGGGGGAGCAACATCCCGAACAGCACGAACGGCATGGTGATGGCGGTCATGCGGGACATGGCCACCGGATCCGCCGCAGCCGTGGCCCTTGACGCGCCGGCCACGATTGCGACGCCCAGCCCTATGATGATTGCCAGCCCAATACAAAGAACTATTGTCAGGACGGCAAGGAGGATATAGCCGCCGAACACGCGCAACTCCGCCGCTCCAATGGACAAATAGACGAAACGCGGCCCCTCGCGCAGACCGAGCGCCTCCTTGGTGACGCCAACGGATATGACCGCCATGAAGGCCAATTGCACCAATTCCATTGCGAAGCCGATGAGAGGCGGGCCCTTTGGATGGGGGCCGCCCGCGGCGGCTGCATCCGCCATGAAATGGGGAAACATGACGAACCAGGTGAAAAGCAGGGATATCAGCATCGGCAGCCACACCACGCCGAGGACCGGAAAGTATTTCTGTATGACGAAATTGACGCTCTCGGAAATGACTTTCCCGACCGGAATCTTGTTCATCTGCCTCCCGTGCGCTCTTCAGCGTGGAATAACAAAGAGGGGAAAGTGAAGCTGTCTCATCCCGGGGTCTAGGGAGCCGGGGGAGAATTCGTGACCGGGACGACATTCACCCAAGCATGGCGAGCCGTGCGGACCGTCCTGCCCCATCCTGGCGACGAGGATGCGCGGCCGCCTGCCCTCCTCGCGCGCGAAAGCTTCCACATTGCCGCGAATGGCGGCGAAGTCATTATCGCCCTGATAAGGGCTGCCATAGATACCCGACACGGACCGGATCTCCCGAGTCAGCTTCCTTGATCCTGGCGCCTGTCTCCGGGTCGAACTCTGCCAGATGGTTGCCCTTCGAGTCGTAGATTTCGATGCGCCCGTGAGCATAGTCCCATTCCAAAATCCTGTCTCCATGGCGCCATCTTCTCCGCCTTCCACGGCCGCGACTCTTGCGCCTTTATCTCGGGCTCCTTTTTCCGCTATATTTTGGCGGAATTGCATGGGATCTGTCATGCCATCGACCGGCCTTAAACGCGCGCTGGACCTTGCCCTCGGATTGCCCGCGCGAGAGCGCGCCGAGCTGGCGCAGGATGTTCTTGCGAGCCTCGACGGCGAAGCGGATTCCGATTCCGCTCAAGCCTGGGAATCCGAGATCGCCGAGCGGATGGAGAAGCTCGAGTCGGGGCAGTCAACGCTCGTCGATGCGAAGGACGCCATTCGCAGAATCGATGATCGCTTGCGGCGCTGATGCGCGCGGTTTTGTTGCTCGAAGAAGCCGTTCTGGAAGGCGAAGAAGCAGCAGGCTGGTACGAGGCGCAACGCGAAGGACTCGGGCGCGAATTTCGCGAGGCCTTCAGCCGTTCCCTCGAAATGTTGCGCGAAGGCTTATTGACGGGTTCTCCATGGCCCGGACCGCTTGGCAAGCGGCGCGTGAGGCGCATTCAGATGGGGCGTTTTCCCTATCATGTTGTCTTCGTGGTCGGCCAGCTGAACGTCACCGTGCTTGCCGTCTCACACCAGCGTAGGCGGCCCGGTTACTGGCGAAACCGAATGAAATAGGACGCACTGGCCAAAATGACTTTCGCGGTAGGGACGCTCATTGCTGAGCGCCCCCCGCACAGATCCGTACGAGCCCGATTAAGGCATACGGCTCCCACCTTGGATGTTTGACGGCGAAGCGTTTGTTTGGCCAGGGATGAAGGATGCGCGGCTTTGGCAGCCATTGCGCTTCGAGCTTTGCCATCTGACGCCACGTAATCGCCGAGCGCTGGCTGCGCTGTTTCAGGGAGCGGAACCAGAGTTGGCTGACGAAGTATCTGAAGGCACTCAGGGCTGGGGCATTTGTCGGCACAGCGTGGTAGGCGAAGTAACCGGTCACGACGTGACGAAGCCACAAGCCCTGTTCCGGAATGGAGGCGTGGCGGTGCCATCGCAGTTCCTGCTTGATCGCTGCGAGCCTGGCCCGCATGCGATCCCGCCGTGTTTTCCGTCTGAGTTGGAAGTCACCGCGCCGGGATTTCGCACAGATGTGCGTGAACCCCAGGAATGCGAAGCTCTCCGGTCTGCCCTGCCCGCGCCGCTCGCGATCCGACGCCGCGTGGCGCCCAAACTCGATCAGACGGGTTTTCTCCGGATGCAGGCTCAGCGCAAATTGCGCCAGGCGTTCGCGTAACTCCGTCAGAAACCGCCTGGCCTCGACCTCGTGTTCGAAGCCGACGACGATGTCGTCGGCATAGCGCACGATGATGACGTTTCCCCGGGCCTGACGCGAGCGCCATTGATGTGCCCAGAGGTCGAAGACGTAGTGCAGATAGATGTTCGCCAATAGCGGCGAGATCACTGCACCTTGCGGCGTACCGATCTGCGTCGGCATCGTCTGGCCGTCTTCTTCCGTCACCCCGGTCTTGAGCCATTTGCGGATCAGGCGGATCACGCGCTGGTCGCCGATCCGGTGCTCAACAAACTTGATCAGCCATTCATGGCTGACCGCATCGAAGAACCCGGCGATGTCGGCGTCCAGGATCCAGTTCACCTTTGTGCGTTCGATCCCGACCGCCAGTGCATCCATCGTGCTGGCTGCGCCGCGGCCGGAACCCGTACGAGAACCCGAGGAAGTCTTCCTCATAGATCGCGTTCAGCACCTCGACAACCGCACGCTGGACGATCTTGTCCTCCAGTGCCGCGATGCCAAGCGGGCGTTTCCTTCCATCCGGCTTGGGTATGTACTTCCGCCGCGACGGCTGCGCCCGATATGCGCCCCGGTGCACGCGTGCGTGAAGGTCCTTGAGACGTTCTTCAAGACCTTCGCCGTAGTCGTGCCACGTCACGCCGTCCACGCCCGATGCCGCATCCCGTTTCAGTTGGAAATAGGCATCGCGCAGAAGATCGACGTTGACGTGATGGAGCAGCGCGGTGAACCGCGCCTTCTTGTCCAGCCCTGCGGCTGTCCGTACGCGCTCCAGTCCGTGGGACATGCCTTCCCGGCTCGGTGTCCGGCGCATGCCGTCCTGGCGCGCGTTCTCCTCGGCCTCCGCCCTTCGCTCCGCCGGTTCCGCCGCGGATTGCTCCGCCTTGTTCACCCGCTTCACAGCTACTATGGCGGAGTCAGACTTCTCGTGATCGTGCATCATCGGCTACGGCTCAGCGCCTTCCCGATGCGGGCCGGTGCACCTGCAAGCGGCCGATCACGAGATCTCCCGGTTCCCGTACATAGAGCGTGCGTACATGCCAGGGTCTCAGACCACGCAGAGCCGATCACATACTCGCGTTGACGCATGCGATCGTGTGGCCTTCCGCTAGTCAGACGGCGTCGGCGCTCCGAACGAAGCTTTCGCGGCTCAATGGCTGGCCTGTACGTTCCCCTGCCGACGCTTCGCGCAGTGTCTCGCGGCACATGCACGCACGGCTCGGGGCCGATGCGGTTCGCTACTCCTTCATCGCAGTGGACTTCCACCACCTACTCCTTGCCGGTCTCCCGGCGCACCTGACTCCTTTTTTCATGAGGAACGAGCGCCGTTGGTCGATTATCTCGCCCGCAATCCGCTTGCCGGCGATGTGATTGCGGGGACGGGAGGCGTTCGCAAGCTCCGTTGGCGGCCGAAAGGACGCGGCAAGCGAGGCGGTGCGCGGGTGATCTACTATTACCACAGCGACATGATGCCGATCTTCACCCTCACTGCCTACGCCAAGAACGAGCGGGCAGATCTAAGCCGGGCCGACCTCAACGACTTCCGCAGACTGACGGGACTCCTCGTCGAGCACTATGCGAGGAGAACACGATGACCAACAGGGCGGGAACCCGCAAGATTGGCGCGAGCATCCGGCGCGGGCTGGAAGAGGCGCTGGCCTATGCCGAAGGAACGGCGGACACCGGCCGCTACGCCATTCATGTGCCGGCCGACATCGATGTGAAGGCGATCCGGACCAGGCTCAACATGACACAGGAAGAGTTCGCGGGGCGGTTCGGGTTCAGCATCAACACGCTGCGCCATTGGGAGCAGGGCGGCCGCGTGCCCGAGGGACCGACCCGCGCCTATCTCCTCGTCATCGATCGCAACCCGAAGGCCGTGCAGAAGGCGCTGAGGGCAGCGTGAACGCCGCGGTCAGGGCAATCCCCTCTCGCCAACATAATCACGGCGCATCGGCGAATGCGCAACTGCAGCAGCAGTCAACTGGACGTGACTATGGCACCGATGCGCGCACTCTAGGGTTAAAGGACGCGCGCCCATCGGTTTTTCATTTGATATCGCTAAAATCTACCCAGCGGCCGCCACGCGTTGCCCAGTGGACCTATGCGGGTGACCAATATTGACTTTGCTGTACCCCTGCCGGGGAGATTTCGAATCCCGTAATCTCACCGGCCATCTCATCAATAAACTGATTTTGCGCGGTGCGCACAAATTCATGGATTAACCAACTTCGTTTGCCCGCAAGAAACCGACTTAATTCAAATGGTTTGTAGCGAGCGATCTCGCTCATGCGATGCATCGCAAAGAATATGAGAGTGAGGTTGTTGCGTTCGACCCGCTTGAAACCAGCAAGTTCACGCTTGACATACCACGTCGGAGTGAGACCACTAATATAGTCGATGTTAAGACGCATTTGCTGATGAAAGGTCTGCAAAGCATTGATGTCTGGACCCGTTGGCCGTCGCCTGCCAGACCACGCAAACTTATCATCGCTCTTTAATATGTAACGTTTGCTCGGTGTCTGAGCCGTTGAAAAACCCGTTGGAATCGTTCGCAACGTCTGACCGTGGGTGTGATCTTTGGGAAGATCCGCTCTGAACCACGCCTGACCGCTGCCATCTGTAACATATCTTGGTCTTTCGATACTAAGAAATAACTCTTTCGTTGAATATGTCATACTGTATGAACGATGAATAAAGGGAAGGTTCGAAAGAACATCCTTAAAGCTGTATCTCTTTGTGGCCTCCACTTCCCCAAAGTACGATATCAAGGAAGGAAGGATTCCACCGTTTTTTATTTGTAGCCCTTCGTTTTCGATTCGAATTCTGCTATTCGTAGCTGTGCGAAGATCGATGCCCGACATACCGTGGTAATTCTGGTAGGCGATACCCTTAGTCTCCAGCAATGCCTTTACAGCGTTTAGGAACGAATAATACAGTGGCAATGGAGCCGCCTGCACGGGCAAGCCACTCGATGACTCGAAAAAATTTTGCGCCTGATCCCAAAAGATCTGAGCACGCTGATTTGCGTTCTGTTTCAACCAAAGAGCCACAAACTCCCAAGGACTCGATGCGATCACTCGTCTAGCCGCGAATTGCGGTGCAACCGTTGCTCGGGGGAACCTCACGGCCTTATCTGAAATCTTGAGAACATTTATGGGCATGACACCCGATGCTGCGGTCGAAAATCGGGGATAGCATACATGATAAAAGAGGCATGAACTACACTTCTTTGGTTGATTTTGGAATGTAGCCCATGTTCGTCTATAACCGGCCCAAAGATCGCCGGAACACAGGCACCACCCCAAGCGCGGCGTAGTCGCCGGCGCCATGACGTGGCCTACCACCACCGAGATCACGCGGGTACCCTCCTCTATCAGATGCGCAACCAGCGTCTGGTGGCCCGCGGCGTGGCCGAAAATGCCGATGAGTTGGACGCCGGTTTAGCTCGCGTCCTTCGCCACTTCCCTAAACGTCTGAAACAGCGGGACAATATCGATATCGAAAACGACATGGCCGAAGGCCGCAACAATGATCTTGGCACCGCGGCGTTGGCCCTCCTGCCCCATCTTGGTTACGGGACGCGCGGCTATCCACTCTCCTCGCGCGCGAGGACTTCGACATCGCCGCGAGGGGCGGTGAACCGCCCTCATCGGCGCTGCAATAGACGCCCGAAATCGAACAATTTCGCCAGGTAACACCAGACATCAAATTTGACAAACTTGGCCCAACCAATGGTATGGTCCTCGCTACGTAAGGGGCCGCCATGACGGAATCGTCACCAGTTAATGTTCAAGATCTTTGGGCGAAGTCCGAGGACATCGCCATGCATTTCAACGACCTGCTAATGCGGCTTCGGTCCCAGAGCTTGGCGGGTATCGCGGCAATATCGACTTTGGTAGGCATATTCACGCGTGAGGGCGTCGCGGACATTCATCTCGATTGGTTAGTGGCGACGGGCATTTTCGTAACGATGGCGCTCTTCTGGGCTGCAATCTGGTGCCTAGATTTTTTCTACTATAATCGTCTCCTGTTAGGCGCGGTAGCGGCAATCGAGCTAATCGAAAGCCAAACCGCGAATCGTCCCACGCCTCTCAACATGAGTACGACTATTGAGGCTGAATTTCAGAGACCGTTATTGGGCATCGTATGGCCCAGATTTTGGGGAGTCATCGCATTCTACGCTACGGTCCTCATTGCGATCATTGCTGGGATATGCTTCTCCCTATACATGTACAACACTACTGACCCGTAGAGTTAGGTGCAGGGAATTATAAATCCCGTCCCAATTATTTCCCCACTTAACGTTCCGGAGCGGCAGCGGGTCGCGCAGCTGACCGTTTCTGATGCAACCGGTTGTTCGGCGGCCGAGACCCGCCCCTCGCGCCAAGGCCATGGGACGCCCATGTTAACGGTTGCCTTTGGCGCGATTGTGGGTGGCACAGAGCATTTGGCAGTTCTCAGCCGAGCTTACGCCGCCCTTGCTCCATGCGGAAACGTGGTCTGCGTCCATTTCGGCTAGCTTCCATATCTTGCCCTTATTGCCAGCATGGCCGACTGCGCAGAGCGGACAATTTGACGTGCTATTGGCTTCGGCAGCGGTAGTCTGCTTGGCGTAGACGGATTTCTTAGTCGCGTCGTCGAACACCCGTACATCCAGGAGCTTCGAATCTTGAAGGCCGCCGAGAATGTATTCGAAGACGCCGCGACGGTTCTTGACGTACGGGTCGCCAAAAAGGCGCCTGACCTCTGCAGAAACCTTGGCTGGATCATATGACTTGGAGTGATATTGCTCGTAGAGTCGTCCCCACTCTAGCCCCTGCATCTCCTTTTCAACATCCCTGAACACGCTCGATACCCAGTCGATTACAGCGTTGAAATAGTTTTTTAGCTCATTGATGTTGCCATCGTAGCGATGGGTGCTCATGTAGCCGCCAATATCGCCCTTGCTCACCCAATCCAGCGCCCGCTCCAGAAAGTCCTGACGGTTTGCGTTGCCCTTGATGTACGCGTTCCATTTCTGGATGTTCGCATTTTGGCTGTTACTGAACTCGGCCCGGGCAAGCGTCACGAATGGCCCGGAGTAGCTGGCGTTCAAGAGCTCTTGGGAATTGAGAGGCACGCCTGCGATATTGATAGTCTCAAACCATAGTTTGATCTCAGTCTCCGTGCCCTCGCACTCGTAGATAAGTAAATTAAAGTCGCGGATTTTGGCTTGTTGGTCAGCGGGCAGGCTGTCGAAGTTCTTCGGATTACCGCTATCCATGATCGCGAACTTGTTCGTAACGAACCGTCCGATGCTGGTGACGCGCTGCTGGCCATCAAGTACCTCGAACTTGTTCTCCGCGACTTTGTTGAAGTAGATCAGCCCGAGCGGATACCCCTTGAGCAGCGAATGGATGACCGCCTGTTCTTTGCTGCCGCCCTTATCGGCATAGATGTAGTTACGCTGGTACTCCGGCTGAATGGTAAGCTTTCCGCTCAGCCCGTACAGCCCCTTACCCTCCAATTGGTTGTACACAAACCCTTCGCAGATGTCAGCCACGGTGATGTCGATCCTCAACGCGGTCTTCACTTTTTAAACTTTCTTTCGGAACGGGCGCGGTGACGGATCAGGATCCGCTTGTATAGGGGCTTGCCATTCACGGCCGGTCCATTCCAGTTCATGATGGTCCCGTTCGTGACTATCTGTACCTTACGAGCGCCGACCTCTTCACCGTGCTCGCCATTGTTGTAGCTACCCACGATCTCGAACTGGTCGGGGTTGTATTTGTCAAGGAAGGTGATTGGCACGCCCATGACGCCATCATAGTCGCTGGGGATTGCGTCGGTGAACGGTACTTCAATCGCGTCGAAGTTATCGTAGCGAGCGTACGCCGCTCGACCCTTAAGTTCCCTGTGCTTACTGAACCGCAAATTGTCCGCCATAGTCATAAGTGGCAGCACTTGATGTCGACGGCCATGGTCCAAGTTTGTGTACCAGCGGACACCCTTGACGCGAATATATTTGACGCCATTCTCGTCGACACGCCAGCCAGCTGCACTCAGTGGATAGTGGTCTGGTACGCGGAATTCACGGTCGCCGCTGTGGATGGTAACCCCCATCCAAAGCCTGTCAGCTTTGATTAATGGGAAAACCTCTCTGTAGGTGATGGCTTGAACGTTACCGATGATCAGGAATTGCTTTCCGTGCTCCACGAGTTGGGTCACATACTCACGAAATAGGGAGAACGGTGGATTTGTGACCACGATGTCCGCCCGTTTCAACCTCACTACGCACTCAGGGCTGCGAAAGTCACCGCCTCCAGCAAGCGGAGTGCGGGAGTGAGGGTTTCGCGCCAGGAAGAGTTTAACGTCTTCAATGCCAATCGCGCCGTCTCCGTCGATATCCTTGACTTCCTCAATCTCGATGGCGATCGCCTTAGGCCTCTGTCGCTTGCCATTTCCTTCGACGTACTCACCGAACGTGAGTTGAGCACCGGCGATTGGAGAGCCGTCGTAGCTGGTAGTGACGAGCTTTTTCAGCCCCAGCTTGTTGAAGTTGGCGGCAAAGTATTTGAAGAAGTTGCTTTCGAAGGGATCATCGCAGTTGCAGTAGACGACCTTTCCACGGAAGGTGTCCTTATCGAACTCCAGATAGGCCTCAACCTCTTTCTGGATGTCAACGTACTGGGTGTAGAATTCGTCCTTTTTGGCCGTTCTGGCAGTATCAAGACTACGGTTCGGCTTATTTTCCGCCTTCGGCGGCGCGGCCGTCAAAAGACTGGATGGTCCGAGTCTGTGACGTGTGTTTTCCCGCGATTCCGTCGCTGCCGCCCTCTCGGTCATCGTGCCCATGTCGACGATCGGCTTTTCTTTTGCGCCCGTAGACTTTGCCATAGGTCGCTGCCCCAACTGGTTTCAAGTGATTCGCCCGAGACTTAACAGGCTTAGAACATTAACTGCATTTTCCCTAGCCGACCCGTCCTGATGGCCGCAACTGTATGTTCTTGTATTGTTCTCGTCAAGATTGGCAAGAATTTGACCTGAGGGATTCGCAGCCTGGATAACGAGGAAAAAAGGGGGAAATTTCCGAGAGTTACACGGGAGAGCTTTTCTACTCCTCCGCCTGCCCCATCCTCTGCGCCCGGACTCATTCCAGCACGTTCCGCCCCCCCCCCGCCAGAGTCGGTCCCGGCCCCAAGATGGCCGCCGCGCCCGCCGCTTCCAGCGCCGCGTAGTCCTGGAGCGGGATGACGCCGCCTGCCACCGATAGAATGTCGCCCGCCCCCTCGCTCTTCAGCGCGTCCATCAGTTGCGGCGCCAGCGTCCGATGCCCCGCCGCGAGGCTGGAGATGCCGATGACGTGGACGTCGGCTTCGATCGCGTCCTTGGCCACTTCCTCGGGCGTCTGAAACAGCGGGCCGATATCGACGTCGAAGCCGAGATCGGCGAAGGCGGTGGCGATGATCTTGGCGCCGCGATCGTGGCCGTCCTGGCCCATTTTGGCGACGAGGATGCGCGACCGCCTGCCCTTTTCATATTCAATTCTTCAGTCGCCGAAGCTCCACCCGGCAAACCGCTTCCAATGGCTGCAGCTCGTCCAATGCGACTTTCCATAGAATCGCCGGGGCTACGCGCTCATATTCGTGACGCAGCACGTTGCCGATCGACGCAACCCTCTGCCAGGGTATCCCGGGGTGGCGTTGCTTCAGCTCTTCGGGAAGGCGGCGGCTCGCTTCCGAGATGATTTCAATTCCCCGTTCGACCAGCCAGCGCTTCTGCCAATCGCCTTCGAACTGTTCCAGCGACACATCTGTCGTCAGCGTCAGGATTTTCTCGATGGCTTCGAGAATATCGGAAAGCCGCGCGACGGCGGACTGCGCGGTCATCAGAAGACCTGGGCCGCCTCGGCCTCGATGCGGGGGCGGAGGACGGGATGCACGCTGTCGCGCGTCATAATGTCGGCCTTCCGCCCTAGAATATTCGACGCCAGTTCCTTGACGTCCATCAGGGCAAACAGCCCGAACTGGCCCTTGTCGTAATCGAAGAACAGGTCCACATCGGATTGCGCGTTTGCCTCGTTTCGGGCCACAGAGCCGAACAGATAAAGATGGCGCACGCCCGCGTGCTCGAGTTCGCCCCGATGCCGAAGCAGGATTTCAATGGCCTGATTACGATTCATGACTTCTTTCATCTGCAAACCCTTAGCATATTCAGGGCTCGAAATCAGCCACTGCGCGGCGGAGAGGCCCCCTCACCCTAACCCTCTCCCCCACAAAGTGGGGGAGAGGGAATAACAGTTACTCCGCCGCCGCCCCCACCCTCCGCGCCCGTATCAGCTCCAACACATGCCGGGCCGCCGCCGGGATATTCGTTCCCGGTCCAAAGATCGCCGCCACGCCGGCCGCTTCCAGCGCCGCGTAGTCCTGGGGCGGGATAACGCCGCCGGCGACCACGAGGATGTCGCCGGCACCCTCACGCTTCAAAGCTTCCATCAGCTGCGGCACCAGCGTCTGGTGGCCGGCGGCGAGGCTGGAGATGCCGATGACGTGGACGTCG
>Ga0335074_10006940_pt1 | contig 15716 bp, 12 predicted proteins | sample Lox_Sample_23_FD_206715 | JGI IMG/M metagenome (GOLD analysis project Ga0335074, IMG submission 206715) | Soil microbial communities from Loxahatchee National Wildlife Refuge, Florida, United States - Lox_Sample_2.3 | ecosystem: Environmental > Terrestrial > Soil > Wetlands | place: USA... | reverse complement strand
CGCGGCGTCACCGGAGCTTGGGTGTACGACGGAATTTGTTGAGGATGATCTTGCCAGGCAGCCTGGGCCGCCTGCTCTGAGGTGCCGTGTGTATGCGGCGGCGGCGGAGCGCAGCCCGGAACTGCCGTCACGCCGGTCACACCGGCCACATCAGTTCACGCCAGGCACCTCAACCTGGCTCCTCAGCCAGCGTGCCCAGGCGTGAATGCGGCGTTGCTGCACACCCGACTACCGCAAAGCCACATCGATCATGCCGGGCTCCCGGCGGACCCAGCACAGGAGGCACAGGAGGCACAGGAGGCACAGGAGGCACAGGAGGCACAGGAGGCTCGGTGAGGAAGATCAGCTTTGCGGTGAGGCGGGCCGGGCTGCCGGCCTGGTTGTGACGGTTGGTGCAGACGTGCCGCCGCGCAGCGGCAGGAACCGCCTGCGATCCGGCGGCCAGCATGTCTGTGCCTGGTTGCGGCATACCAACCCAGAGCAGGCCGTGAACAGCGGAAACGTCATGCCCCCTGTATTACTGACGCGCACCCCCGGACCTTACAGGGAAGGCCTGCTGGACGGCTCGACCTTCACCGTCGCCGTGGCCTTGCCGAGCGTCCGGTGCGTCGCTGTGACCGTGACCTTGCCGGTCCGGCCGTGCGTGGACCGGACGAACGCGCCCCCGACCCCGCCGTACTTGGTGAAATTGAACGGGTTGTCGCCGATCAGCGTGGCCGGGCCGGCCAGTGAAAGATGTACCTCGCCTGTGACCCCGCGACGCTGGTTCCCATAAACATCAAGGGCACGGAACGTCAGCCGGGTGGTATCCGACCCGTCGGCCGCGATCGAGCTGTCGTCGGCGAAAAGCGCCAGCCGGTCAGCGGATGTGTCGGCCGACATCTTCGTGGACGTGACGAGGTTGCCGCCCACGTACCCGTCGATGCGCAGCTCGGGCTGCCCACCGCCGTCGACGCTGATGTTGGCGAACGCCGGCGGGTGAGCAAGGCCAGGCAGCTGCGCAAAATCGGGATAAGCGGTGGCGTAGTGGGCGCCGCCGATGAAGATCTCCAGCTGATCGCAGTTGGTGGCGATCATCGCATTGCTGCCCGGGCCGCCGGGGGTGGAGCCGGGGCCGAAGTCCCAGAAGAACACCGGCAGCACCACCGGGCGGACCTTCGGGTCCACCTGCGACTGGTAGAAGGCAGCGCCGGGTTTGGGCACGCGGAACGTGTCCACGACTCCCGGTGTCTTCAGCGTCTGCCAGATCTTGTCGCCGCCGGTCATCGAGGCGTAGTCAAACCCGGCCCAGGCGAGCAGCCCGGCGTACCGGTCCTGCGACTGGGCGATGTTATGTACCTGAGCATGCAGCAGCGCCTGCTCGGCGAGCACCGCCCCAGGGTCGATCCACCGGTAGGTCGGCGGGCCGGCCAGCGCGCCCACGCTCTCGCTGACCATGTAAGGCACGCCAGCTATCGGCGGCTGGAGCACGGCATGGCCGTCAAGAGCCTGGTAGTCGTCGTAGGCGAAGACGTCCTCAGCCCAGCCTTCGGTGGAGTAGATGCTCATCGCGCCGGTCGTCTGCCTGCTGCCATCCAGCTGATAGGCGAGCTCACGGGTCTGTGCGTACAGGGCCGGGTACTTGCTCTGGGTTTCGTTCAGCCGGGTGGCCCACACGATCACCGATGGCCTGCTGCGATCGCGGATGACCATGTCATGCACGTTCGTCACGACGAGCTGCTGCCAGGCGTCGTCGCCGACGTACACCCATCCGGGCGGCTCCTGCCAGACCATGATGCCGAGCTCGTCGCATGCGTCGAGGAAGTGCGGCGATTGCGGGTAGTGCGAACAGCGGACCATGTTGACGTTCAGCTCTTTGAGGATCTCGGCGTCACGGCGCTGCAGCCGGGCGGCAGCTGCCATGCCGGTGTAGGGGAAGAGCTGATGCCGGTTCAGGCCGAAGATCCGGAGGCGCTCCCCGTTAAGGAAGAAGCCGTCGAGCTCGAACCGCGCTTCGCGGAAGCCGACAGGGACGTTGAGGGTGTGCGGCGGTGCTCCCACCGGGCTCGCGGTGACGGCGACCGTGTAGAGCTGGGGCGTGTCCGGCGACCACAGGGTGATGTCCTGCAGGCCGGTGATCGTGAGCTCGGCCACGGTCGTGCCGATCGTGTCGATCGTCACCGATGTGGTCGCCCTGGCCAGCACCTTCTGACCGTCGAGCAGTTCGGCGGTGACCGCTACCGGGCCGCCGGGCACTGTCGCGGCGTCGACCGTGGCCTGCACCTGCACGCTGCGGTCGGCGGTAAGGACGTTTTCCGGCAACGCGAACACGTCGGAAACGTAGATCTCGGGCACCACCCGCAGCGCGACGTCGCGGTAGATGCCGCCGGGCTGCAGGTAGTCCACGGCCTCAGCGCCGCTGGGTGACCCTTCGGGCGGCACCGGCAGCCACCGCGAATCCACGATGACGGCCAGAACGTTATCGCCGTCGGCCACGCTGCTGGTCAGCTCGCTCGTCCACGGCAGATACCCACCTTCGTGCAGGGCCAGTGAGGTGCCGTTCAGAACCACCGCCGCGTTCACCATCACGCCGTCGAACTGGAGCAGCACGCGGGTCCCGGCGGGGCGGGGCGGCAGCGAGAAGTGCTTGCGGTAGATCCACATCTGCTCCCAGGTGCCTGGATCCCACTCGCCCCAGGACAGCGGCACTACCGTGTGCGGCAGCGTGACTGTCGAGAAGCCGGTGTCATCGAACTCGGCGTTCTCCGAGCCAGGCAGATAAGAGCCGCCGAAGAGCCAGCCCTGGTTGAACGAATACGTCTGCACGGCGCCGGAGGGCAGGCGCGGCGCCGGCGGGCTCTTCTCGACATGCGCGGTCCTGGTGGGGCCGCATCCTGCGGCGAGGGCGCCTGCGCTCATGCCAATAACTCCGGTGCGCAGCAGCGCGCGCCGTGACAGCGGGGGCTCTTGGCTCATCCCATCAGCACATCGGCGTCGAAGCAGGTCCGGTCGCCTGTGTGGCACGCGGCACCGGTCTGGTCGACCTTGACCAGCACCACGTCAGCATCACAGTCCAGCGCGACCGATTTGACCCACTGCGCGTGACCGGAGGTCTCCCCCTTGACCCAGTACTCCTGCCGGCTGCGCGACCAGTAGGTGCAGCGGCCGGTGGCCAGCGTGCGATGCAGCGCCTCGTCGTCCATCCAGCCAAGCATCAGTACCTCGCCGGTGTCGTACTGCTGCGCGATCGCGGCGATCAGTCCGTCCTCGTTCCGCTTCAGCCGCGACGCGATCTCAGGGGCCAGACCGGACTCGCCGGCCTTGACCCGCGTTGCTCCGTCACTCATACTCCTAGCCTTGCATGCCGGAAGGGGCGAATGAGACACAGTGGCTCAGCATCCCGGCGGCAATGCCGAAGCTCCCGAACCCTGTGCTGCGGCTGGCGTGGGGGTCGGGCACTGAGGTGACGCGGGCGGGGCCTGAGTGCTTGAGCCACCGGCGGGCAGAGGCTGAACGCCGGAGCCGCCCGACTGGCCTTGCGGGGCCGACCACAGGTGCAGCGCCAGCACCACAACGATCAGGCTGGCGCCGGTCGTGATGCGCCAGACAGTGCGGACGCCTGACATCGTGAGGTACGCCGCCGCCCCGTAAGAGATCGCCAGCACCAGGCCCAAGCTAAGACCGGGCAGGCTTAGCGCCCACGCCAGGAACGAGCCCTGGAACGCAGTCCCAAGCAGCAGGCTGATGACCGGCCCGGCCAGCGCGACTGGCCACGCGGGCCGGATCCCGGCCAGCCGCAACAGCACTCCCACAGCCGCGACCACGGCGACGGCCAGGGCGATCGCTCCTAAGATGGTCTGCCCGAGGCACCCCATCTTCGACGACTCACAGCCCAGGCGAGCACCGAGGGAGTTGAGCAGCCCGTCCCAGGCTCCGTCGTTGAGCGGCAGCCAGACCGCGACGCCGATGGCGGCGGGCACGGCCGCAGCTATCAGGACCCGCGCCCATCCACCGCGTCCGGCCCGAGGTGACGCAGCGGCCACTGGAATATCCCCGGAGACCGTCATTACCGAAATATACCTATTAGCTGGGTTCTCGCGTCAGATCGGCTTGGTTCCCGCGTCAGCGGACCGGGTGACCTGCCGTGCTCAGCGCCTGCTTCACGTCGGCGATCCGGAGCGCGCCGAAGTGGAACACGCTGGCGGCGAGGACCGCGTCGGCCCCGGCGGCCACGGCCGGGGCGAAGTCCTCGGCCTTCCCCGCGCCGCCGCTTGCGATCACAGGAACGTCCACGACCGCTCGCACGGCCGAGATCAGCTCCAGGTCGAAGCCGCCCTGGGTGCCGTCGGCGTCCATTGAGTTCAGCAGCACCTCACCGGCGCCAAGCTCGGCGGCGCGGCGTGCCCACTCGACAGCGTCCAGCCCGGTGCCCTGCCGCCCCCCGTGCGTCGTCACCTCCAGCCCGCTCGGGGTGCCGCCGTCCGGGACCCGGCGGGCGTCGACGGAGATCACGACGCACTGCGAGCCGAACCGGCTGGCCACTTCGGTAAGCAGCTCAGGGCGGGCGATCGCGGCGGTGTTCAGCGACACCTTGTCCGCCCCGGCCCGCAGCAGCCGGTCCACGTCCTCGGTGCTGCGCACTCCCCCGCCGACGGTCAGCGGCATGAACACCTGGTCTGCCGTGCGCGCGACCACCTCGGTCATCGTGTCCCGGCCACCGGATGACGCGGTGATGTCCAGGAACACCAGTTCGTCCGCGCCCTGGCCGTCATAGGCAGCGGCCAGTTCCACCGGGTCGCCCGCGTCGCGCAGGCCGAGGAAGTTCACGCCCTTGACCACCCGGCCGCCGTCGACGTCCAGGCACGGGATGACCCTGACCGCGACCGTCACCTGACCGACTGTACCTGGCCAGCCAGCTTCGCCGATGCTGGCCAGAACGCTGACCGTGGAGCCACCGGATACGGAACCGGGCTACGTCACGTGCCGGGCGAGCGGCCTGACGAGGCGCAGTGAACAGTATGCGACGGGACGGGAAAGGGCGGCACACCCGCCAGCCGCGGTCAGGCCGGTGACAGCGCAGCAGGCCCACAGCATGTGCAGGCCACCGATGTGGATGAGGGCGGCGCCGGCCAGGGCGGCGGTGAGGACGGCCAGGCCCATGCTCGACTGCCACAGCCCCAGGTAGCTGGCCACCTGGCCCGGCGGGGCGATCGAGGAGACAACCGCTGGCCCGCCTCCGAGGAGTGCGATCTCGCCCAGCACCCAGACGACGGATGTCGCGGCAAACCAGGCGAGGCCGTGACCTGAACCAGTGACGGCGATCCCGATCCCGGTCAGGGCCATCCCTGCGGCGCAGATTCCCACCGCCGGGAGCCGTACGAGCCAGCGTTGCACCAGAGGCTGCACGACCGCGCACGTCACCGGGTTGACGGCGATGATCAGGCCGGCATCCAGCGGCGGGATGCCAATGCTGGCGAACTTGACCGGGAGCGCGACCATCGACTCGGCCTCGACGGCCAGCGCGGCCACGGTCAGCACGGTGAAAGCCATCAGCAGCATCAGCGGCAGCCGGTCTCCGGCCCAGCCGCCTGGCTTCGCCTCGCGTGGGCGCACGTCACCCGGGAGCATCCGGGCCGCTGCCGCAGCCCCGAGTGCCACCACGGCATTCGCGGGGAACAGCCATACCAGGCCGGCCCGGGCGCCGATCAGGCCCCCGGTCAGCGCGGCGAATATGGCCGTCACCTGCACGAGCCACCAGATCAGGGTGAGACACCGCCTGCGCTGTGTCTCGTCCTTGGCCGCGCCAGCGACCACGGACATCGCGCCCGGCCGCCATGCGTCCTGAGCGAGCCCGACGACGCCAGCGACCGCCATCAGTGCCGGGAGGCTACGAGCTTCGGTCGCGGCGATGTACGCGGCGGCAGCTGTGGTGTTACCGATGACGACCACCGCCCGCGGCCCGATGCGGTCAGCCAGCCAGCCTGCCAGGGGGGTCCCGCCGGCCCAGCCCGCACCCCACGCGGCCAGCACGACGGTCACCTGGCTGGACGACAAGCCCAGCGACCGGGCGAGATAGTAACCGAGGAAAAACTGGACGTACACCCCCGATCTGCCAATCGCGACCACAGCGGCGGTCCGCCAGAATGCGGGAGGCAAGCCGCCGAACGTGCGCGTTCGCCAAGGCGGGGCGGCGTGCCTCCCGCACGTCACTGCATGCTCCCGGTATCCCAGGTTGCGGTCGCGGCCGTTATCCGGCGGCCCATGTCAGTCAGGGCGACGGCCAGGCGCGGATCGTCGCGGGTCATCCAGCACAGCGCGAAGAGCCGGACCGTGCGGCCGCCAAGGCGCCGCTTGTAGCGGTAGTTACCACGGCCGAAGTCGATGGCGGTGGCGCCGGTCTGGGCTGCGTAGCGGACAGCGGAGGCCATCAGCCAGCCGTACGTGTGCAGTCGCGGCAGGGCGTCGTAGTCGAGCCCGGCCGCCCACAAATGCAGGGTGCTGGCGTGCCGGAGGCAAAGGAACGCGCCGGCGAGATGAGAGCCGTGGCGGGCGGCCAGGAGCACGGATCCGGGTGCGCTTGCGGCGGCGCTGAGGATGTCGGGGCCGTACAGCGAGGTGCCGTGCCGGCCGGCCGCGGCCGAGGCCAGGGTGGTGAACACCGGGAGGTCCGGCGTGATCTGCGCGCCGGGCACGATGTCGAGGCGCAGCCCGGCGTCCTCACCTCGCCGAAGCTGGCGCCCGAACTCCTGACGCGCTCCCTGTGAATAGCTGATGGCTTTCTGGAAGGCTTCCAGCGAGCCACGTACGGGTGCCTGGTGAGCGCTGGTTGTGCGCACCAGGACGGCACCGGGGGTGGCGGCGGCCCAGCGCTGCGCCTGGTCCTCGCGCAGTCCAGGAGCCACGAACGCGCACGCTCCGGTCTCAGCGGCGAAAGCGAGCCCGGCAGCGGTGACCGCCCGCAGCGTCGCGGGCATGGCGGCACCGACCCCGCCATAGGTGGCATAGGGAGAGGGCCCATACACCACCGGCTGGCCTTGCCAGGCGTCGCCTACGCCAGCCTCGGCTTCGAACGCGGCCCAGGCCGGAGAGTGGGTGACCAGGTAGTAGGTGGCGACGCAGGTCTGGACTCCCGTCGTGACGCGGGCGCAGCGGGCGTCGCGCACCGGCTCGGTACGGACCTGCTGCCACGCGCGTGCCCACTCGCGGGTGGCGTACGGGGTAGGCGCGGACGGCCAGGCGGGCACCTGGTCAGCGGTCGCATACCAGCGGCACTGCACGCTCGCCGTCGGCGAGCGTGCTTGCCGACCGCCCGCGTGCCGCAGAATCCGGGCAGGGGAGTCACTGACGACCTCGCTGCTATCCACACCGCTCCTTCGCTAGTGCGGATAATCCTGCGCCGTCAGCTTGACGGTCAGGTTGCAGCCGCCTTGATGCCTGGACGGTCAGCTGGCGCGGAAGGCTCTGTTCACCGGCCGGGTTCCTTACCCAGCCGCGGCCGGGGCCTGCATAGCGTTCAAAGCCTCTTGAAGGGTGAACGCTCCGGCGTACAGGGCTTTGCCGATGATCGCCCCCTCAACGCCCAGCGGCCGGAGGCCGGAGATCGCTTCGAGGTCGGCGAGGCTGGACACTCCGCCGCTGGCGATCACCGGCCGGGCGGTGCGAGCGCACACCGTGCGCAGCAGGTCCAGGTTGGGGCCGCGCAGCATGCCGTCCTTGGTGATGTCGGTGACCACGTAGCGGCGGCACCCGTCGGCCTCGAGCCGGGCCAGCGCATCGTCAAGCTCGCCGCCTTCAGAGGTCCAGCCGCGGGCGGCCAGGCGGGTGCCGCGGACGTCCAGCCCGACAGCGATCCGCTCGCCGTGTGCGGCGATCACCGAGCGCACCCAGTCCGGTTTCTCCAGCGCGGCGGTGCCGATGACCACGCGCGCGCATCCGGTCGCCAGCGCAGCCTCGAGCGAGGCGTCATCGCGAACCCCACCGGAAATTTCGAACGCTACGCCGACTCGGCTGACGATCGACGCCAGCAACTCTGCATTGGAGCCGCGGCCGAAGGCCGCATCCAGGTCGACCAGATGAATCCAGCTGGCCCCGGCGTCCTGCCAGGCCAGCGCGGCTTCCAGCGGGTCGCCGTACGCGGTCTCGGTCCCGGCCTCGCCCTGGACGAGCCGCACCGCCTGCCCGCCAGCCACATCCACAGCAGGCAGCAGCGTCAGAGCGTCGGTCACCCGCCTGACTCTACCCAGCCCGCGAGCGTCCCCGGTCAGACCGTGCTCAGCCAGTTCGACAGCAGCGCAGCGCCGGCGTCCCCGGACTTCTCGGGGTGGAACTGGGTCGCGCTGAGCGGGCCGTTCTCAACAGCGGCGATGAACGCTTCCCCGTGGCTGGCCCACGTGATCAGCGGCGCGGTCATGTGTGCGCTGGCTTCGAGCGGCAGTTCCGTGGCCGCGTACGAGTGGACGAAGTAGAACCTGGTCCCGTCGCCGATCCCGGCGAACAGCCGCGAGCCGGCTGGCGCGCTGACCGTGTTCCAGCCCATGTGCGGGAGCACCGCAGCGTCCAGGCGGCGCACCACTCCCGGCCATTCGCCGCAGCCCTCGGTCCGCTGGCCATGCTCGACACCTTCGGCGAACAACACCTGCATGCCCACGCAGATGCCGAGGACCGGGCGGGACCCCGCGAGCCGCTTGCCGATCACCATTTCGCCGCGGACGGCCCGCAGCCCGGCCATGCAGGCGGCGAACGCGCCCACGCCCGGCACGACAAGGCCGTCGGCATTCAGGGCAGTATGCGGGTCGGATGTCACCTCGACGTCGGCTCCTGCCCGCTGCAGCGCCCGCTGCGCGGACCGGATGTTACCGAACCCGTAATCGAGCACGACGACGCCAGGCCGACTCACCATACGCTCCTGTCCAGCCGCATTAACCCAGCGTAACGGGCATGCGGCCTACCCTGGCTCACCGCGGCGGCCGCGGCGCCGATGCCGCCTTCCAGTTCACGAACAGAGTCTGGTCGGTCTCCAGACCTGTGCCGCAGCCGGAGGTGCAGTACCAGCCGGCCGCCCAGACGCTGCCGTCCGGGCTTGAGCTGACGCCGGCCAGATACGCGGGGCCGCCCGGGCTGGGGCTTGAAACCTGCGCCCATGCCGTCCCATTCCAGCTCAGCAGGAGTGCGCGGGCCTTCACCGAAGACGTCTTGCAGGAGCAGTAGTAGATGCCGCTGACGTAGGCGCTGCCGCCCGGGCCTGAGCCGGCCCCGGACGCTGAGCTGTCATAGCCCGGCCGGGGGGCAGGCACCTGCGACCAGCCTGAACCGTCCCAGCGCAGGATGAACGTCTGCACGAAATGAACCGAGTCCTGGCACGCCGACGCGCAGTTGAACCCGGTGGCCCAGGCGGTGCCGGCCGGGCCGGCGACCACGCCCGCCAGGACCTCGTTGTCACCGGGGCCTGCGACCTGGGACCACGCCGTGCCGTCCCAGCGCAGGATCAGCGCGCGCGAGCCGGACGGAGGGCTTTTGCCGCACGTGGCCGGGCAGTACGAACCGGCAGCCCAGGCGCTGCCGCCGGGGCCGGACGTGACGGAGTTGAGGTTGCCGGCCGAGGGCAGCACCGGGCTGGCGACCTGCGACCATGTGCCGCCGTTCCAGTGCAGGATCAGTGGCTGTATCTCGGCCGCGGTGCCGCAGCTGGCGCAGTAATAGTCACCGACCGCCCAGGCAGTACCGCGCGGGCCGACGCTTACGCTGGCCAGGCCGGAGAAACCGGAGCCTGGGCCGACACCCGGGCTCGGGCTTGAGACCCGTGACCATGCGCGGCCGTTCCAGTGCAGGACCAGCGTCCGGTCACCAGCAAGTGAGCTGCCGCAGTCCGACGGGCAGTAATAACCGACCGCCCAGGCCGTTCCGCCCGGGCCGGAGATCACACCCGACAGATGTGAGGCACCGCCAGCGGCCGGGATGCTGGCTTGCGACCAGGCAGTGCCGTTCCAGTGCAGGATCAGGGCCCGGCCGACGCTTGCCGATTCGCCGCAGAGTTCGCAGGCGACGCCGACGGCCCAGGCGCTGTCCGCCGATGCGACCGACACGCTCAGAACCCTGCCGTCAACGGGCTGCGGCGGGGACACCAGCTGGGCATCGCTGGCCGGGGCGCTCGGTGAGCCGGACAGCGCGGCAGTCAGGCCGGCGCCGCCCAGCAAGGCCAGCGCGGCTACGGCCGCCAGCACAACGCGGCGCCTGCGCCTGGGTCCCCGGGCCACCGCTGGTTCGCTCGGGACCTCGTTAGCCGGGGGGGTAGCCGGGGGCTGAGGCACCGGGACGTCGCCGCCCGCTGGCCCCGGTTCGTCAGACGTTAACCCTTCAGGGCCATCGGCCGACAGTGCACTGTCCACCGCTCCTCCAGGTGCTTGCTCGCCTGCCCGGTCCCCCCGCTGCAACGGCCGTCGGAGCGCAAAAGAACGTCAAATCAGGAATTGGCCGCAGAGCAGCAGTTTACGCCCTAAGCGGGATCAGTTTGCTGGTAATCACCCCTGCTGAGCGGGCCGTGCAGCCGCGCAGGAGCCGGGTCGCCGCCGCAGGCCCACCCGGCGATTCGTACCGTTCCGGGTATATAGCGCCGGCCTGATGTGTAGTCTCCTGGAGAGGAGTGGCTGACCGATGAGGCACCGACCACTGTTATGCATGGACCAGGGATACACGAGTCTGACCCACCCGAGCGTCGTGGGTTTTTTTCCTCCAAGCGGCCCGGCGTCCTTATCGCCGCTGCCGTAGCTGGCGTGCTGGTGCTGGCTGGAGGCACGGCAGCGGCCGTGAGTTACGTGGGCGGGTCACCGAAAAGTACCGCGCACTCGGCCCTCGGCAGCGCTTCCGATGGCGCTTCCAGCCATGTGGCCAAGCCGAGCGCGAAACCGTCGGCGGGGCCTTCGGCTTCCACGCCTTCGGGCGTCACCGGCGCCAGCCAGGGTCAGTCCAACACGTCCGGCGGGACATCCTCGGGTTGCGACAGCCCCAGGTACATGACGTCGGCACAGTTCGGCGGCTGGCCTGACGGCAACTACTACGTCGCCAACAACATGTGGAACGCCAACGCGTTCGGCGACGTGTCGCAGACGCTCTACGCCTGCTCCTACAACAACTGGTACGTCGTGGCCAACATGGCCAACGATGCGCACGCGACAGTGAAGACGTACCCGAACGTCCAGATGAACTTCAGCAGCCACCCGGTGATCAGCTCGCTCGGCTCGCTCGACACCACGTTCGCCGAGAACAGCCCGAACGTCGGCATCTACGAGGACGCCTACGACATCTGGGTCAACGGGATCGCCAGCGCCGGCTCGACCGAGCTGATGATCTGGAACCAGAACCACGGCCAGACGCCCGGCGGCAACCCGGTGGTCAGCACCGACCTCGACGGGCAGGCCTGGACGGTCTGGCAGCGCAACGGCCAGGTGTCCTCGGCGTCGACCAACTATGTGGCGTTCGTCGCCAACACGAACTACACGTCGGGCAGCCTGAACCTCGAAGACTTCTTCAACTTCGCGATCGCGCACGGCCTGATGCCCGCCAGTTCCACGCTGTACCAGGTGGACTACGGCGTCGAGCTCGTGTCGACCAACGCCGTCCCGGCGACGTTCAGCTTCACGAACTTCTCGGTCAAGGCCGGCTGATCGTCCTAAGCTGATCGTCCTCGGCTGGCCGTCCCGGGCTGAGTCGCCGGGGACCCCGTTCAGGAAACACCGCCGGGCAAACCGAAACAGCCACGGCGGAGGGCTAGATGTAGCACAATGCCGGTATTTGCGGACCTCCGTCCGCAATGCGCCCCACTCGACTGACAGCCGCGACCGCCCCGGCCGCGGCTGTCGGCCATACGTGGGCCTGTGAACGGCGGTGAAGATGCAGGTGAGCAGGCCAGTCCGCGGACTGGCAGCGGCGGCGGGGCTCGCGGCAGCCTCGGCGCTGGGCACGCCTGCCGCCGCCGCAGCCGCCCTGGCAACCCGGCAGGCGGGCCAGCACGCGTCCGCGGCCCAGGCCGCCCAGTACACCCCGAGCCCGGATGAGTGGTGGCTGTCGGACTGGCAGGTTCCGCAGCAGGTGTGGCCGCTGACCGACGGCGCGGGCGTCACGGTCGGGGTAGTCGACAGCGGTGTCCAGGCCAGCGTGCCTGACTTGCGCGGCGTCGTGGTGCCGGGCGGCGACATGCTCGGAGACCCTGGCGCCGGCGAAACCGACTTCGACACCCAGTCCGACGGTCACGGAACGGCAGTGGCCGTGCTGATCGCCGGGCAGGGCTACGGCACCGGGACTGTCGGGATAGCGCCTGGGGCCCGGATCCTGCCGGTGCACGCGGCGACGCCGGGCGTAGCAGGCGACGCGGAGACGCTGGCCGCCGGGATCGAGTTCGCCGTCAACCACGGCGCTCAGGTCATCAACGTGTCGCTGGGCCTGGCGGCGCCCTCGGCCACATCGTGCGACCCGGTACTGCAGGATGCGGTGGCCTGGGCGCTTGAGCACAATGTCGTCGTCGTCGCGGCGGCCGGGGACACCGACGTGACCGGGCCCGGGCCGGTCGAGCCGGCGTCCTGCGCGGGCGTCCTGGCAGCCGGCGGGGTCGGGCCCAGCGGGGCGCTCTGGCCGTACAGCACACGGCAGCCGTACGTGTCGGTGGCCGCGCCCGGGCAAGACGTCGTTTACGTGGGACGCGACGGCATGTACACCACGGCCGGGGCCGGGACCAGCGCCTCGGCACCCCTGGTCGCAGGAGCGGCGGCGCTGATCAGGTCGCTGTACCCGTCGATGCCGTGGTACCAGGTGGACCAGCGGCTGACGGACACGGCGGTTCCGGTCGGCCCGGTGCCCAACGATGGTTATGGCTACGGCATGATCGACCCGGCCAGGGCGATCAACGTGGCCGGTTACCCGGTCAGCGCCTCGGCGCCTGACCCGCAGTACGCGGCCTTCCAGGCCTGGCTGGCCAGCCCGGACGGTCAGGCGTGGGCACAGGTCAACTCCCCGCGGCCGGCAACACCGTCCGCTGCGCCGACGGCGAGCCCGGCCTCCTCGGGCGCGCGCATGATCGACATGCAGGCCGGCACGATCGCCCGCGCCTCCGCCGCGCCGCACGCGCCGAAGCCAGCGGCGCCGCAACGGGCCACGCTGGCCGGTCTTGTGTCGACCGACATGCCGACGAACCCGGTGATGCTGGTGGTCGCGCTGGCCCTGTGCCTGGCCGCTGTGTTCGTGCTGACACTGGTGAGCGCGCTGACGCGGGGCCGCGCCCGGCATGCCCGGCACGCCCGGGTGGGCTGACCTTCACCGCTAGCCTGCAGCCCTTAGTTCAGCCCCGCTAGCGGCCAGCCGGGCTGACAAACGTGACGCTGCCCGGGCCGCCGCCGAGGCCGGGGCCGCCGAACCCGCCGTACGGGTTGTTGCTGGGCATCGGGGCGTTCAGGTTCGCCAGCACGACCTGCTGGCCGATCGCGAGGCCGGAGGTGATCCGCGTCATCACCGGTCCCTTTGTGCCCACCTTGACCTTGACCGACCGCGTCTTGCCGCCCGAATAGACGGCGACCGTCGCGTTGTTACCGGAGTAGTGCACGGCCGACGTAGGCACGCTGACCCCCGTGTTCTGCGCCGTGGTGATCGTGACCGCCGCGTAGCCACCCTCGTGCAGCCCGGACGGCTGGCCGGTCAGGCCGATCGTGACCGGATAGGTCACCGGGTTGCTGTCGGGGGTCGGCATGAGCCCGATCGCGACCACTGCGCCGCTCAGCGGGACCGTGCTGCCGTCGGGCAGGACGCTCGCCGGCTGGCCCGTCTTGAGCTGCAGCATGTCGCTCACCGGGACCTGGGTCTGCACCTGCCAGCTGTCCAGCCCGGCGACCTCGAACGCGGTGGTGCCCGCGCTCTCCGAAGTCCCGGCCGTGGCGGCGACGCTGATCACGGTGCCGCTGATCGGGCTGACGACCGTAGCGTCGGTGACTTCCTGCTGGGCCGCCGTCACCTGAGCCGCCGCCGCGTCGGCCGCGGCCTGGTCGGCAGCTAGCTGCGAGGCGCTGACCGCTCCGCCTGTGTTCGCGGCCGAGCCGGAAGACGGCGCGCTGCCGGTGCCGCTGTCGCCGGCGCCCGGCGACCCCTGCGCCCCGGCTGAGGTGAGGGCGCTGCCGAGCGCCGTCTCCTGCGCCGACAGCGCCTCCTGATCGTGCAGCGCCGCGGTCTCGTCGGTCAGCACCTGCGCAGTGGCGCTGGCGCAGGTGACCGGGGCCGACGGCGTGGGGCTGGGCGAGGGTGACGGGCTCGGCGACGGGCTCGGCGACGGGGATGGCTTCCCGCAGACCTGGCTGGCCTGGGCCAGAGCCGTCTTCGCCAGCGCCAGGGCGGCGTCGGCCTGGCGCTGGCCGCTGAGTACGGCCTGCTGCAGCGGTCGCAGGCTCGCGGTTGACGATGCCGATGTGGACGGCGGGCCGGACGACGTGGACCCCGCCGGGCTGGCCGCGGCCGAGTCTTCGCCGGCGATGTCGTTGGCGACCTTGAGCCGCGCGCTCGCCAGCGTGGACTGCGCGGCCGTGAGGGTGGCCTTCAGCGCGGTGGTATCCAGCGTGCCAAGGGTCTGCCCGGCAGTGACCTGCTGGCCGGCGCTGACCGGCACGGCAGCCACGGTGCCGCTGACACCGAAGGCCACGTCAGCCTGCTGCTCGGGCGTGAGCGTGCCGACCTCGTTCAATGTTGCTGTTACGTTTGCCGAGGTGACACTGGCCAGACGGTAAGCAGGACCGGACGACGACATCTCGCCGTAGGCAGTCCCCGCGCCGCCGATGATGACCACCACGGCACTGCCGGCAACGATCAGCCCCTTACGGATTCGCATGACTTCCCGTCCTCACTCGGTACGCAGTGCGTCGATCGGGGCCAGCCGGGCAGCACGGCCGGCCGGGTAGACGCCGAAGACGAGGCCGATGATCACGGCGACCGCGATCGCACCCACGGTGGCCGTGGGCGACACCGCCACCGCGTTGGAGATCAGGTGCGGCAGCACGAACGCGGCACCGATGAGGCCGACGGCCGCGCCGAGCACGCCGCCTACCAGGCCGAGCAGCGACGCCTCCACGAGGAACTGCCGCCGGATCACCCGGGGCGTGGCGCCGAGAGCCTTGCGCAGGCCGATCTCACGCACCCGCTCGGTGACCGAGACCAGCATGATGTTCATGACCCCGATGCCGCCGACGAGCAGGGAGATCCCGGCGATGCCAGCGAGCAGCTCGGTCAGTGTCTTGTTCACCGTGGAAGCGGTAGACAGGAGCGACTGCTGGCTGTTGATGGTGAAGTCCGGGTTGGCCGCGCTGTCACCGTGGATGTTGAGCAGCAGCGTGTCCGCTTCCTGGTATGCGGCTGACAGAGTGCCCGGCGAGGTGGCCTCGGCGTAGATCGTGCTCACGGTCCCGCGCGACGCGCCGCCGATCTGGTCTTCCAGGGTGGACATCGGCACGAGTGCCTCGTCGTCCTCGTTGCTGGTCCCGGACGAGCCGGCGGAGGCGAGCACGCCGATCACCTCCAGCGGCAGGCCGTTGATGGTGACAGACTGGCCGAGCGGGTCACTGTGCCCGAAGAGCTTGGCCGCCGTAGTGGGCCCGAGGACCGTGACGTCGGCCGCGTTCTTCTCGTCGGCCGCTGTCAGGAACGTTCCGGCGTCCATGGTGCGCTCCCGGACCTGCAGCCAGTTCGGTGTCGTGCCGACCACGCTGGTGCCC
>Ga0335074_10006939_pt1 | contig 15718 bp, 23 predicted proteins | sample Lox_Sample_23_FD_206715 | JGI IMG/M metagenome (GOLD analysis project Ga0335074, IMG submission 206715) | Soil microbial communities from Loxahatchee National Wildlife Refuge, Florida, United States - Lox_Sample_2.3 | ecosystem: Environmental > Terrestrial > Soil > Wetlands | place: USA... | reverse complement strand
TACCTAGGCTATCAGCCGGCATAGGGGAACCTCTTGAACAGGAAGCCGGCGCTGACCGCAATCACCCCATCGCTGCCCGCCGCAGCACCCGCTCCACCGTCTGCGGTGCCTCATCGATCACCATCAGCAGCACCCGCGCCGCCTGCTCCGGCTGGCGCCGGCCCTGCTCCCAATCCCGCACCGCCGCCGTGCTGAACCCGAAACGCAAGGCAAACGCCTCCTGGCTCAACCCCAGCTTCCCACGGATCGCTTTGACATCGATGGCCTCCGGCACATGCACAACGAACCCTTCCGTCGTGTCGCCGCGAGCAAACGCCTGCGCATTCCGCACGCTAGCTAATATACGGCTTCCGGCCTTCGACATAGTCATGCACTCCCTCTCGATAGTAATCGGCCAGCCGCGCCAGTTCCCGGCGCAGCTCGTTGCGCTCGGCCTGCGAGAGATCGACCCGGTCGCCCTTGCTGAACACGTTCAGCAGGAACACCGGAATATCCCACCCGGTGTAGAAGGTGATCACGCGATACCCACCGCTCTTGCCTTTCCCGCGCCTGGCCACTGGCACTTTCCGAGCACCACCAGTTCCGGGAATTTCCGCGCCGGTCTGCGGATCGGCGGCGAGCATCATGATCACCGCCTCTCGCTCGGCATCGGTCATGCGGGCAGCCTTCGCGTCGGAGAGGTAATCCGGCGTCTCGATGACGGCGTGCGTGAGCCCCTCCCGGCCGCCAAGGCCACTATATACGGCAATGCCGTAGCAATTTCAAGCTGTAATCCGGTGATGCCGTCAGCAGGCACGCACCCGATGCGACGATATGCGCCTGCGGGTTAACGTTGGCTTACCATCATGACACACTGGGGGACATGGAGGCGAAGTTCCCCGGGTTGGTGGAGACGCTGGAAGTTGCTCCCCGGGCGCCTGACGGGTTGACGGCCGCGACCTGTGTGCGCTCGCCGCGGCGCCTGCATCAAGGCGCGGCGCGGCAGACATCCCGCCAGTTTTCAAGGAATTCCAGCAGCTCGCGCGGAGGCCGGAGCCAGACGTCCGCCTCCGTCGCTCGATAGTCGGTCCGGACCAGGACGCGAAGGCCACGTCCCGATAACGCCCTGAAGGCGTCTTCGTCCGTTAGATCGTCGCCTAGATAGGCTGCGACAGTTTCCGTTTGCTCGTCGGACAATATTGCATCCACGGCAAAGCCCTTATGGCGTCCCTGCACCCTCAATTCGAGGCCACCATCAAACGGATGTATCTCAAGCGACGAGCCGAGCGTAAGGGGCTGCCAGGCGGCCATTGCTTGCTCGCGTATCGCGCCAGCTTCTTCGCTTGACGCGCCGCGCCAATGCACGGCCACGCTTGCCGGCTTGTCTTCTCGCCGATCAGCCAGTCCCAGCTCATCGAGCCGGCGCTTTCCTTCAAGCAGCCGGTTCTCAACGGGGCCATCAAGCGGCCACAGCGAGTACACGCCTTCAGTCGTTAAATGCTCCCATCCATGTGAGCCCCAAATTTCGGGTTTGGGAGACAGATTCAGGAGACGGCTCACCTCATCAACCGCCCGGCCGCTGATGACTGCGACACGCGTGTTCCGCAGCGACAGGATGTCCTGCAAAAGTTCGCGGACGCCGGGATACGGGAACGCCCGCAATCGATCCGGCGTGAAGGGGGCAAGCGTTCCATCGTAATCCAGCATTAGAATCCGCCGGGCTGCCACGCGCAGCCGGCTGAAAAATGGCGTCAAGACCTCGCGCAAGGAATCCTGCACTTATGCTCCACTTGCCACAGTGGTTACGGGCGTCACGTTCGATTCCGACCGTGCCGGCTCATTCGGATCAGCTCCGCGGCCGGCGGTTGGGCTCCGAAGTTGCGGGTCCGTGTAGCGCCCATCTGTGCCATTTGTATGGCAGGCAAGAACACCCGCCGCTCCGGTCCAAATTGGCAAAAAGACGAAAGTGCAACCATGTTTTTCAAGACAGCGTAATTTGCAGCTATGTTGTTAGCCAGCGGTCGCCGCGTGGGCCAGGGCGTTCAACAACGTGTGCATAGCATTCACGGTGGCTTCGCCTTCCGCGCCGATTTGATGCCGCTGCGCGAGCCAGGCCGGATCGTTGGTGCCGAGCCAGGTGGCGCCCGCCTCGTCCTGCCAAACCAGCGCGCGCAGCGGCAGGTCGATGCCGATCGTCTGTGCCGCCTGCATCAGCGGCGTGCCGCCCTTGGCGTTGCCGAACAGCAGGAGTTCGGTCGGGCGGAGCGGCAGGCCGACGGCGGCGGCGCCGGCGGCGTGATCCACGCGGGCGAACAGGGTCAGGCCCCGCGCCGGGATCGCCGCGGCGAGGCGATCGGCGGTCTGCTTCGGGTCAAAGGCGCTGCGGTGTGTGATGAGGCCGGGGACGGGCATGGCACGGGTTCCTCAGCTTCTGGTTGACTGTGGCCGGGGCGTCGGCGTGGAGTGTGCACCTGCCGCGCGGACCGAGGAACTCCGGCACCGGGCACGGTATCGCAGAGGGCGGACGGTGTCGGGCGACAGTTGCGCTGCTATAAGTGGCGCCGTGCCCGCCTGGCGGAATGGTAGACGCAGCGGACTTAAAATCCGAGGCCGAAAGGCGTGCCGGTTCGAATCCGGCGGCGGGCACCAAATAAAATCAATGAGTTGTGGCAGAGTCCAGCCGACACGATGATTTCCACATAGGCGCCTATATTTTCCACATTGCGTGGCTCTCTTTAGACCCGGAACACCATCCATAGATCGCCATTCAGCCGAGCAGGATGCCCGACGCCCTAGAGGGCCACTTAGTAGTCAAGGCAGCCATCCGCTGCTGTCTGACGCTTGCTACCGTCTCATCCGCCCGGTCGCCGCAGACCGCCTCACACAATTCCCGCCGGATCGTCTCGGCGCCCGCAGACCCAGCGGCGGCCGAGCGTTGGGATGGCGTAAAGGAAGCGTCCCTGGAGCGGCAGCAGAGCGGCGGGCGGCGGCTTCTGAGTAGGTTCAAAGCGACGAAGCTGCGACGAAGGCGACCGATGGCTGGCGATTAGTTTGGCAGCACTGGATTGTTGGCTACGACTCAGACCGGTTCGTCTCAGCAGCGCAAAGCCTTGCTCCGCCGCACTTTTTTAGGCTTGTGGCTAAACCACCAGAACTTTCGTCGATTGCTCACAAACTCGTGATGCCCGCAGCAATGTAAGCCTCGGACGCAGCTTTTTCGTTCCGTAATGTTTTATCGAACCACACGAACTTTTAGCGACGAACTTGACGCCGGAAACAATGGCTTACGGGATGAAAAAGCTGGAACGGTGCGGGCCAAGTTAGACATTATTTCGATTGACGATGGCAGGCCACTGCCATACGTCCGCGTTCGGGCAACGGCTCCCCACTGCGGCCGAAAATTTCAAGTTGAGAAGCTATGAAACATGCAAATGCATGGTCGGCTAACCGCGTCTTATCGACTGCAACGTTCGCCTTCCTGGCTGCTAGGCCGGTGGCGACACCAAAACGACTCTCGTTGATCCGATCGCACTGATCCCGGTTCCCCTGATCTAGAACCGCCCTCTCACACAATCCCCGCCAACCATCCCCCAACGCTCATCCAGCGTCGGGCCGCCGGAGTTCGTACGCCCATGTCTGCAAGTCTCAAAATAAAGTCCGACAAACGGACGGAATCAGATCGCCACCTGCCCCTGACGCAAATCGTCCGCGAAGCTGCGGAAGACCAAAAGATCATCAATGATCACCGCCGTGGCGAGCTTCAGGCTGCCTTTCGGCAGTCATGGCGGCTCAATCTCGTGCGACGGCCCCCTACGGCATCAAACGCAATGGAATGCGGGGCAGCGAATTCGAAGCCTTTGCGCTCAAGATCACCGGCTATGGACACTCGGAGACATATCGGCTGGTCAAGCTGTGGGAGTATCAGGACTCGATCACCGCACGGTGCATCGATGATGCCTCAAAGGCTGCAAAGCAAAGGGTGGCCTACGTCTATCCGACGTGGCAGCAGGCCCTTGAGTATTTCCTTCCTCGTCCCGGCTGTATTGCCAGCGACAAGCGCCATTGGTTGCTTCCACCTGACCTCCGCAACGCACTGGTCAACGAGTTCCAAATTGACTTCGACCCGTGTCCGCATCCATTGCCGGCAGGCTTCAACGGCTTGGAGGCGGAATGGGGCAACGCCAATTTGGTGAACCCGCCGTTCGTCAAGGGCGACGGTAAGCACGGTGCCAGCATGATCAAGTTCGTGCGGAAAAGCATTACCGAAAAGGAAAACGGTAAGCTGTCTGTGCTGACACTTCCCTGCCCGGATTACATTTGCATGTTGACGGCTGCCGGTGCAGAGATCAAACCTCTGGGCCGCGTCGGATGGCTCGATATCGAGACCAAGGAGCCATCACCTCATCCTCCGACTGCCGCAGCCTTCATTCTTCGGCCAAAGGCGGAAGCGGTCAGTAGCTTCCCGGTACCTGCTGATTTTCAAACCGCTCTCGAACGGATCGGCCGACTTGCGGCCGAGAACGCAGAGCTACAAGAACGGCTCAAGAAAAAAAGTTACGGCAAGCTCGGCAGAGGTGAGCAAGATCGGGGAACACCTAATGAGGTGTACGATCCCGTCAATGAGGAGTTCCAATTTGGTCTCGACTGCGCTGCGTCTGATCAACATCATAAGCATGAAAACTACATCACCAAAGAGCAGAATGCTTTGACGATAAAGCTGCCGACTGTCCCGATCTGGTGCAACCCGCCCTGGAACCGAATCTACAAGTTCACCAAGAAACTCTACATCACCGCCAAAAGAACCGGCCAGCCATGCGTGATGCTGGTGCCGATGTGGTGTTCCGAAAAGTGGTTCCTGAGGTTCGGCATCCACGCCGAGATCAGAATTCTGTCGCGACGAGTTGCATTCGAAGGGTACGAAGGCCGCGAGGCACCCACGCCCATGATGTTGATGATATTCCAAAAAGATTCACAGATGCGGCCTGATGGGTCACTGTACGTCAAAATCCAGAAGATCGAGAGGGCCGGCGATCGAGTTCAGCGAACGGCAACGCTAATGTCGAGAGGTGTCGCAACGATGGTCGGCAGGATATACTAGAAAAAGAAACCCTGATCCTTTCGGACCAGGGCTTTCAGGACGTTCTAGTGAGCCGATGCCAGTTCAAGTCGCTTTACGTACTCGACCACGCACGTGAGATTACGCTCGCACCAGTGCTCAAGGAACTCGAACTTGGCAACGGGAGCCTTGTGGTCCGCGTCCTCACGGCGATACACCGCAGCATTGAAAGTGCCATCCGCCCGCTCGTCAAGGACCATGCGGAACTGTTCGCCCGGCGAGTCCAGAACATGAACCGCCGCATTCTCAGGGACAGGGGGCACCGGCTTCGCAATGTCCTCCGCTTCAGATCGCACTACATAGTCCCTTACGGAGTAAATGCTGGGCGTGTCGTTCGGCTCAAGGAACAGGAACTTGGCAACCGCCGGGCACGCTCGCCTATCGACTTTGCGGTACAGGATCGCGGTCCAAGTGTCGTTCGGCAGCATTTGCCACATCAGAAAGAACTTCCTTCGTGGCGAGTCTGCCAGATGGAAGCCGGCCTTGCCCGGCTTCATTAGATCATTGATCGTCTTCATAATGTCTTTCAAAAAGTTTGAGGAATGTGGCCCCGTGAATGTCGCGGCCACGGACGCACCATGACCCGCCGCACCCCTCGGGCAGAAGTTCATAAAACGCATGCAAGCCGTGTGCTGAAGACAGGTCGGTGTGTCGTGGAGAGTTCGAGGCACAAGAAAGGAGTTCGAGTGAAAGATTCACGTTGCATCGGCCAGTGACGGTACGCGACAATTCCCTCGCACGCTGATCGGTGAGCGGATCGGACGAGCATTCACCCAATCCTTTCCTGCAAGGTCCTTCGTGAACGCCCGCCTCGATGTTCTCTCGCACGTCAGCGGGCGTTTTTCGTTTATGCAGGACCACAGATAGTGATAAAACCTGATTTTGATGGATACAAGCCCGATGGCACAATTTCCGGATTCCAAGCTATCAAGAGCGTGGGAGTCCACGATCCAGAAGCAACGTCCTGGGGTGTACACGTACTGGACGGGGGGTGGGACAAGGTGTTGTGGGGGCGTCGGTATGTCCGCAAACATGCCGCCCTTGCCATGGTTACGCGGCTTGAGAAGTACTACGGCGTCACCGCCAGAGTTCGTGGAGCGTGAAAGCGATGAGCGATCAGTCTGAAACTATCACGGCGGCTGATTTTCATCAGGTCGATTCGACAATGACAGACGAACACCATCAACAGATCGAGGCAGCGCTCGGTTCACTCAACAAGGCGATCTCTGATGCCGAAGGACGCGGCTTGAAAATGTTCATTGAATCGCACGGGAGATATGTCGCAGAAGGTCGGATCAATGTTGTGATGTTCAACGATGATACGCGACAGGTCTGGACAGCAGAGCAGGATACACGGTAATGCTCTCCGACTCCTGCTTTGAATTCCTCTCCGGCGTGCGCACGCTTGCTGCCCGGCTCGCAGAAGACGTTGACCACTACTCGGCCGAGCCTTTTGATTATCCGCCCGCGATGATCGACAGGCTTCGGACAACGTGTGCTGCTGCTACAACTTCCGATGAGGACCTTGTGGCGTTGCTGGCGCTGGCGATCGGAACCATGCAACATCTTGATGGGTCTCCTGCGGAGACTGCTTGAGGTCACAGAATTTTCTTGAAATCTGCATCTCAGAGCAGGTATAAAGCTAAATACGACATGAGGTTGATGCTGCAACCACGGTCACCAGTTTGGCTTGACGAGACGGCATAAGTCCAAAAGCCCTACCAAGCCCGGAGGATGCAGCATCATCTTCCGGGCTTTTTTATTTAGAGATGGCCCGACACTGCGGATTATGAATTCCACCGGGGCTGAATACAGGACGAACCGTTGAGAGGCCGCAGACTCGAACCGACAGCATCAGCGGGGTGAAAACCATCTGGTGCAAAAAGACAGGGCCAATGTGCGTAAGCACTCACAAGCCCTGGCTCCGCAGGACTGAGGAATCAAGGTTGCAGGAATCGCGGAGTGCGTTGGACCCACAAGGTCCGACAACCGCTATGTGCAGAGGATCACTGATGGTGACACCGGCACAGGACACGCAAGCATCGCATGGTCAACGGGTAGCCGCCATGCTTCGCAATGAAGACTTGCGTGAGCCGCAACCGAACGCATGACAAAGTTATGCAAGGTCTTTCTCCCCCTCTAGGTGCGATGTTGAGCTATTCTCAACCGTATCGACCAAGGGGGGGGAGAAAGGACTTGCATAACAAGCGGTGCCTCACAATAGAACTTCATCATGTGTGGGTTTCGTTCTCTGGTTTACGTCTTCTGAAATCAGAAGGACGACAAGCTCGGCTGCGCCGATAGGCGCAAGACGAGCGCAGGCGGTCGAGCAGTCATCCGCCGGTTATCCCGGTCTGCGTAGCAGATCGCCCGCCAGGGCGAAGGGATGACCACTGATGATCTCGCTCCTGGTCCCGGCACCGATCCAGTACAGCACTTTGAGACAAAGGGAATTCTGCGCCAAAAATCCGAAGCGACAAGCTGCGAGCAAAGGAAAAGCCTGACCTGAGACAAGATCGGCGCCAACGCTGCCGGTACAGCCCAATGGTGCCGCTCCAAAAGGCCATCCTGCGGGCAAATTGACGACTAGCCAAGCTGAACTAGGCGATATACAGACCACTCCCCTAAATTGGACCCGTGCGATGCGACTCGTATATCTGGACGAGGCAGGCGTCTCGAACCCACAACAGGAACCGCACCTCGTGGTTGCCGGCGTGATCCTGAACGGCGACCAGGACTGGCAGCCCATCGATCGGCACCTCAAGAGTATTTGCCGCCGATTCCTGCCAGAAGACGACCGAGACGGGTTTGTGTTCCACGCAAAGGACCTCTGGCATGGCTCAGGGTACTTCAAGAGGGATGTATGGCCGAGGGACAAACGCATGGCGATCATGCAGGAGATTGCGGGAATTCCGAACAGATTCCACCTATATGTCGTGGCAGGTGCCATCGATCGCCTTGCAATGCAAGATGCGCTGAAGAAACGCAGTCCAAACATGGGAAGCAAGGTTATTGCAGCCTGGACTCATGCAGAGGCGTATATCAAGGTAGCAGCGGATGTTGACAGTTGGATGCAGCGTGATGCCCCTGAGGAGGTGGCTATGCTCATCGCCGAAAACACTGAGCCGACCAAGCGGGCGCTGAAGCTAGTTCATGCTGGATTTAGGACAGACGATGACGAATATTGGCATGTTCCACGGCAATGGAGAGTGTTCACTGCACGTCGCATTGTGGACACTGTTCATTTCGCCGAAAAAGAGGAGTCTTCCATTTTGCAGGTTGCCGACATGTGCGCATTTGTGATGAAAAGGTATATCTCTGGCAAATCGGATGTAGGAAGCCTATTCAATCTTCTAAAACCGAGGATCACTGAACGGCCAGAAAGCCCACTGCATCCCGCTCCAACGGCTGTGCGGATCACTGTCCATCGCAAGGCCGTCGAGGTAATAGAATAGCGACCGCTTCTCTCACGGGAAATCCCAACCTCTGCGGATCGGCCCGGCATATGCAGACCACATTTGGGCCGTGGAGGTTCGCCGCCTGATCCGGCGATCGACGGCAGAGCCATCACCTCACGATCGTCAGAACCGTGCTATGACGGCACAACGAGACACCAGAGGTCACTGCCATGCCTCTCACCATGACGCCACAGCGGTTCGAACAAATTCGCCAACTTGTCCGCGAACGACAACTCGCACGAGAAGCCGCCGAGATCGTCGCCACAACAGATTGGAGCAACCGGCCGGCATTCACCTCAGTGGATGAATTCCTGTCCTTCCTGGATCGTCTTGCAGCGGCCCAGAATCGCCCCATACGGCAGCGGCGGAAGAAGGTCTGAACACAAGTCCGGTGCCAACCTGCTCGGAGATCGGCCACCATAAATATCGGGATGATTTCACCAACACCGCCGCCCGCCGCTTCGACACCATCCTCTGATGCTCCGCAGCCGCCGCAGTGGATCGTCGTGGCGACTACGTTGTTCAGCAACGGTTCTGAGACGCGGCGCATGATCGTAGGGTGGTTCGGTTTCGAGACCCGTGAGCAGGCTCGGAAATTCCGCCAGCAGTGGCGGCATCCTTATATGACGCTGATGGCGCCTCGCCGCCCGCCGCGATCGGTCTGACTGACCTTGGAGGTCAGGGCTTCAGCGGGCGTCGGCTCAGCACCTCGACCGGATCGAGCCTGATGAGATCGAGCGCATCCAGCCATCCAACGATCGGAACCTCCCAGGTTGTGGCGAGTACCTCGATCGCGTCGGCCGCGATGTTCGTCCGGGCGACCGTCACATGGGGCAACCATCCACCGATTTCGTAATGCGGATGGAAAGCGAGGTCCGCGAGGCTGCGGCGTAGTGCAGAGTGCATAGCCATCAATTCGATGGTCGGCACCGGAGCCAGCCAGATGGTCGCCGGCTCGGTTGGAAAGACGCCGATCCCAGTGAGACAGAGCGGCAGGCTGCTCCACCTGCCGGTCGCGGCAGACAGCGCAGAATCTATGTCTGATGCGTCAACATTGTCCCCGAACACCGCGAGCTTTACGTGCGGGGGGTAGGTTTGCCGAGGATCATCGTCCAGGCGCTCCGGCAGTGTATGCGCCATGGCGTCGATCAGCCCGGCACTCTCGGCGTCGAGCCTGAGAACCACGGCCAGTGCCATCTCTACGCCGCCTCAGCGACGGTCGTCATCATCGACCGGCGGATGTTCACAACGCTGGCTGGCGAGACGTTGTACCGCCGGGCGGTCAGTCGTGTGCCGCCACCCTGCGCCAGGGCATCTACGATCCGGCGTCGGACGGTCATTGGGATCGGCGGCCGACCGATGCGCTTGGAGGTCCGGCTTTGGCCGGTCTTTATGGCTTGGCTCAATTTTGCCCGCCGATAGACCTGGATCAGGTCCAGGATCGCCACCGGGCCGGTGCTGGTGTCGATGCCGTGGGACGGCACCACCACGGCGACCCCATGGGCCGTGAGGGTCGCCAGGATGTTCAGGAGGTCGCCGACTGTCCGGCCAGGAAGATCACCGGCATCGGCGAGGATGATCTGGTCGATGGCATCCAGGTCACACATGAGGCGGTGCCAGCCGGCGTGCTTGCCACGGCCAGTGATCCGGCGATCATCGATGTAAATATCTACGAGGTGGTCGCCGCGATCCTCAATGGTTCGGGCCAAACTGTCCGCAGATTCCACATCAGTTCCGGTGCAGCCTGGACAGTGACCGCAATAAATCGCGGTGCGCTTCATTTCTATACTCCAGCACAAAAGCCTGTTTTGTCAATCAAATTGTATATATCTTCTGATCGTTCTTCAGCCGATCGCCGTATACCTCTGATGACTGTCACCGCCAGAGGCCGCCAGGAGGCTCCGGGACGGTCCCGGCGCCGATGATGCGGCCGAGGCTGCCGAGGGCCGGGGCGATGCTCTGGAAGGGTTTCTGAACGTCGTCTGGACCGTGGGATCACGGTGGCCCGGCGGCTGATGGGCTGAAGTCGGTAGCGGCGACCTGGATGAACCTGGGCCGCAGCCTCGGCGACACCGTGGTGAAACCACGATCCGCTCGAAATGCGCCGACCACCTTCCGGCCAGCCGTGGTGGGAGCAGCGGAGGATCAAGATGCCAAAGGGCGACGGTCTGACAATGGACAGTCCGACCTACCAGGAGATGCGAGCCGTAATCCGGTCCCAGGAAGGACGGCAGGCGGCAGTCGATGCTGCCAATGCCGATCTTCCCGCCTTGGCCGGCGTGGACCCGCTCATCCAAGCCAAGCTCGGACTTGCATACAACCAGCAGAGCTTCGGTCCCGTGAATGCGGGCTACGAGGTGGCGGCGATCATGAGGGAGATGGGCTATACGGAGGCCGGACCAGGGTCGTGTCCGAAGGGCTGCATTGCAAGGAGTGGCCAGCGATGGAAGTCAAAAGGGTAATCGCCGATGTCGAAGTACGCCCCGCTGGGCAGACATCTTGCGAGCCAAGGCGAACCCGAAGTTATCATGACTTTCAGCGAGGTTGAGAAAATTCTCGGCTCGTCGTTGCCCCCAAGTGCCAGAACTTATCGAGCATGGTGGGCAAACGAGCGGTCGGGATCACACGTCCAGCGTGAGGCATGGATCGGCTCAGGTTACGAGGTTGATCAGGTCGATTTTTTGCGAGAGCGGGTGACGTTCAGACGCAGGCGTTCGTGAGGACCGGAGGCGGCCGATGAGCAAGGACGATGCAATGATCTCGGAGCGGCTGAGCAACGTACCGGCTTCGACGGCGTAAATATCTGCCGGAGGAACCCGGCCAATGACCGACAATGAAGAACCCAAGATCAGGCTACCAAAGACCCATCCCTACCTTGCCAAGCTTGTTTTGGACCCTGGTGAATGGTACGAGTTCGAGCAGCGCTTTCAATATCGTCCTGAAGTGAAAATTCGGAAGCTGGATGACTCGGTGCCGGATCATTGGACGGTGTATGTGGCGTGCGCCTCGGAAGAGGTGAAGGACCTGCTCGATAAACACTGGGGAACAGCTTCGGCCGGGCACTAAAGGATGGTGCTAACTGTGGCTGGAAGACGGGTGGTTATCAGCACTTGATTACGCTGCCAGCGTTGGCCATTGCCCGAATACCACTGACTAAACCGTCCAGCCGGAAGGCGCCGCAGTTAGTCAGGATTCGGGTTGATTAGATCGAATTGCCTGAAACGGTCGAGTAAGCACAAAAGCCATTTGTCTGCCGGCAGCGTTGTTGTCTTTGTATTCGGCGGTTGTCTGTACCGTTCAATGGTCGGGATCACGTCCTTGAAAACGAATTTCTTGATTTGGTAAATCCGGAGGTCGGATATTGCCTGCTTCATCTTCTCTGTACCGAGCTTGCCCACCCCGCAGCAAATCACCCACTTCTCGTACATTGCCTCATTAGCTTCCTTCGATCCAAAGATGAAAGAAAAGTGTTCTCGCACTGCCTTCTGAACCTTGTCGGAAAATTTCCGCTTATATCTTTCCGCTTGTTGCTCAGGGTCTTGGTTCAAAAATTCTGCACATTCACAGTGTCTAATCAAAAGACGCCTTCCTATGAGCTTCGCTCCTGCTACGTCGGGTGACCACGCACCGCCCGGTCCGGCGGGCACTCTGATTTTGGTTGTGGTTGCAAATCCATCAAGGTCCAGCCACTCGACGATCAGTTCCTCCAACCAGTTCGCAGGAAATGGCATGGTTCCGATACTCCTCCAAATGCGGCATCCGTCGCAGTTGAGCAATACTGCGTCGGCACCCTAACCACCAGACCTCCCCAAATCGCTTCGCGTGGCACGCCTGCTCCCGACAGGAAAGTCATTGTTCGCTAAGCCATCCGCGGAACCGCGCATCGCCGGCTCTCAACAAGACGGCCGACCGTGGACGGACGGTGACCAGTGTGTTCATCGACCGTCCTGGTTCAGCGAAACAGGGTCGAGAGCGGCACTCTGGCGAGGCGGCGGTGCTAGATAGCATCCGCCGTGGTGAAGTCCGAAGGGTGCTGATGGTCGGTCTGGATCGTGTGGGCCGATCTCTGGCTGATCTGGTGGCGTTCTTGGAGACCTGTCGGGCGGCTGGTGTCAGCCTGTGGCTCGACCGGGAAGGACTGGATACCGATGCCAGCAACGGCCTGTCGCTGTTCGATCTGGCTGGGATGATGGCGCACCACATTCGCCAGAGCCGCCGGGACCGCATCCTTCGTGGGCAGGCTGTCGCCAGGGGGAACCCAGATGTCTGTTTTGGCAGGCCGCCATTGCCCACTGCGAAGGTGGAGAAGGCCAAGGTTCTGCTCCAAGAGGGTAAGGGTATCAGGGAGGCCGGTCGCATGGCTGGCATCTCGGCGGCGTCGGTAAGCAAACTCAAAGCGTCCTTGGGAACCTCTCCGGCGTCAGTATAACGGAATAGCTGTGAATGGCCGGTTGTACACTCAGCCAACCAAAGCCAACAATTCAGCAAGTGATCCTGTGCTCGTTGGTTCAGCATCCGCTGGCATCGATGGAAATGTTGGATTTCCGGGCGACCACAGTTCGATGTTGTCTGCGTGCTGCTCGTAATAGGCTGGATCGGTTGATACCCGCACCCACTGATTCATCCCCGGCTGCCGCAGCTTGTACTCCCTCACACCCATCGCCTCGATTTCGATACCGGCGGGCAGCAACGGTGGTCGAGCGATCACCTGCTCAAGGTCGCTCATCGTCAGCAGAGAGGGCGGCGGAACAGGCTCCACGATTTCGGTGTCAATTACCTCGTCTATGTCGAATCCACCGACCTGTGCCTGATCTGCCTGCGCCTCGATCTCGGACACAATGGCCCGCCGTTCCTCAGCAGGTTTTGTCTTGCCTTCCAGCACACGGTTGGAGATCAGCGTTGGCAGCCGGGCCAGAATGGGTTGTAACCGTCCGACAACACCCTCGAAAAGGCCAATCCGCTGACGGAGCGCATGATAGACATCGGTCTCCACCGTGTCCGAGTAGTGCAAGTTGACTATCTGAATGTTGGGATATTTTTGCCCAAGGCGGTCGATGCGGCCAATGCGCTGCTCGACTCGCATCGGGTTCCAAGGCATGTCGTAATTGATCAGCGCCCCGCAGAACTGGAAATTAAGACCCTCATTGGCAGCCTCACTGCACAATAGAATGTCTGCTTGGCCTTCACGGAAGCGGCGCTTCACGTCATCTCGTGAAATGACACGCCATGATCCGTCCAGCGACATGACCTCCCCGCCACGGCCAGAAAAGCACATGATCCGTAGGCTCGGGTCTCTACTAAGTTCACGGCGCAAGAAGTCCATCGTATCGGTGAACTGCGTGAACACCATCACCTGCGAATAACCGTCACCCCTCATGGTTTCGCCAGCCGTATAGCTGGGGCAGCTAATTCTCTGTGTGCGTCGCAAGCGGGACTGATGTTCGGAGAGCACACCGGCGACTTTGACGTTGGTCGGGCGAAGGATGCGTGCCGCTACGTTCCTGAAGCAATTTCAATGGGTTGAGGGCCACCGATATCGCCTACCGACCGCCGATGGTCCATCACCGTGTCGTTGGGTGCTGGTGACGTTACACCAACGAGACTTGCCGCCCCGCCCCAGGCTGCGGACCTTCTTCAATCTGGACGGCAGATGGTGCGGTCCCGCACGAGCGGCACCGGAGCCGCCTGATGACACTTGCCACCGTTGCCCCATCCGTGGCGTGGGAGCGCACAGACAGCACCGGAACCGAACGGGCCTCGCCACATCCAGCACAGGTTGCCAGGAGGCTCCAAGCGGAGAACAGCCCGAGAGGGCTGGCCAGCACCGAGTCTGGCCGCAACCGGATGTCTGGCCGATTCAGTAGCGGGGTCGGTGACGGACTCGGCTCGTCCAACGCCAGTCGTCCGAGAAAGCCCGTGACCGAGACCGTGGGCGTCGTGGGAGGGTTCCATGCCGGGCCAACCTCATCTGCAAGCCGCCGGAGGCCATCCGCCCATCCCAGGAGTTGCGCCGACCGCTCGGGGGTCGTTCGCCGATCCTGCGCCCACCCTTCGTAGGTATCAGCCAGAGCGACCATATGGCGATGTGCAAGCTGCGACTTCAGGTAGTCGGGCACCATCTCGGCGGTGTTCTGGAATATCGCTTCCAAGACCTCTGGCTCCGCCATCGACGTGGCACTTTCTGTTCGGGCATTGGTGTGAGGACGGCATGGTCCAACGAGGCAATGTCTCGACTGCCGGGCCAGGCTTGTCGCTGGCCGGACCCTACCGCTCCGGGACGCTGACCGGAAGCGATAAGAAATCGGCCGGCCGGTTAACTGGTCTTGATCCTATCGCTAACATTTTGCCATCTTTCGACGGGCCTTTGCGGCGCCGGCCGCCGACGCCCTCTCCCACGACCATCTAACAACCATTACAATCCCCCCAGGAGGATCAGGAGATGTCCTGGGTCAGCGATCTGGCATCGGTGCTTGGGATACCAGCGGGCGCAGCGACGCCTGCGGCGGCCGGTCCGATAGGCGGCCCCTGACGCTCTCTGGGAACTGTGGTTCCCAACAGCCAACCTCCCGCCATGCCGAGATCGACCACTTGGCGGGATGGTTGCGGCACGGTGGGTCCGGCTCCTTGGAGATTTCAGCGGCACCGGCCGAACGTTGCGGTAAGCTCCCGACCGATATTATGCCGCTTCTGGACATCCCGGAGGCCGACATGACCAGAATCACTCTGGCGCTACTCGCCGGCACTATTTGCGGTTTGGCAATCAGCGCCGGACAAGCTGCGGCCAAACAGATAGCGCCCGTGCAATTCGTAGCGCCCTGGTATGGCGGCGCCTTCGCGAATGACCAGACGGGGCAATTTACCTCCTGTATCGCATCAGCCAACTACAACAGCGGCATCACCATGACGGTGATGATCGGTCGCAACGGGGGTTGGTTCCTCGGCTTCGGAGACCCGGCGTGGAACTTGGGAGTCGGCACCGACATACCTGTATCAATGACGTTTGACGGTCAGGCTCCGTGGTCCGGCGCTGCGCATGCCCTTACTGCCCAGATGGTCGATGTGCCTATGGCCGAGAATTCGGCTCTGATAACGGCTTTTCGAGCCGCATATCAGATGCAGGTCTATGCCGAGGGCCGGTCGTTCGCTTTCAATCTGAACGGCACGT